>ERZ1026844.1535-NODE-1535-length-13868-cov-15.135380_pt1 | contig 13868 bp, 12 predicted proteins | sample MGYA00380152_ERZ1026844 | MGnify/ENA primary metagenome ERZ1026844 (study PRJEB33269, sample SAMEA4719788) | human gut metagenome | biome: human-associated habitat; feature: organic feature; material: feces | place: Cameroon | collected 2013-10 ... | reverse complement strand
GAGCAGAGCAGAGCAGAGCAGAGCAGAGCAGAGCAGAGCAGAGCAGAGCAGAGCGTTTATCATGGCTTGATGTATTAAAAGGAATAGGTATTATCCTTGTTGTAATAGGACATGTCTATTCCAATCGCACAGTCTTTAATTGGCTATACTCATTCCATATGCCACTTTTCTTTTTGGCAGCAGGTTGGGTGTATAAAGAAAAATCAGTTTTAACAGACATAAAGAGGAGAATCCAGACCATAGTTGTTCCGTATTTCTCGTTCGGTTTGCTAGTACTTTTATATTGGCAAGTGATAGAGAGAAGATTCCGGGATTCGGATATGAGCTTCATGGATTCTCTCCTAGGACTATTTTCTGGTTGCTATGACAATTTGGACTTCAACGTTCATCTGTGGTTTTTGCCGTGTTTTTTTGTAACGGTAGCTCTTTTCAATATACTGGTCAATCTGGGTGGAAGAAAATTTACTTATATTGCAGTTGTTCTGATGAGCTTGGTTTATGTGGTTCTTCCGATGCCAGAACTTCCTTGGGGATTTAACCGTGTGTTCAAGTACATAGGATTTTATGCTGTAGGTGTTCTCTTGGCGGGGAGAGAAACAAGAATTGTGGACAGAAAGATAAGAACAGGAATGGTTGCGATAGTTTTGCTTATCGTGAATTTTTTCTTATCTCTCCACAACTTAACCACAGGGATCATGTGGTTTGTGACTGCCATGATTGGCGTAACTTCCATGATTCTTATTTCTCAGCTCATCAACGAAAATAGAATTCTGCAGTATTTTGGTCGAATTTCTCTGATTGTTCTTTGCATCCATGGTCCTGTGTATCGAATCGTGGTGAAGATTGTATCAATTCCGTTGCACATGGGAACAGATGAGGTAAGAGAAAATTTCTTGCTGGCAATGTTAGTAGTAATTGTTACGATAGCAATATGTTGTCTAGGATATGAAGTCATCATAAAAATTGCTCCGTGGATGGTTGGAAAGAGCAGAAAGAATACCCGTTTATCCGCTAAAAATTAAATATTAGCCATGAACAATCATGGCTGCGCTACTCAAAAGTGCTACCTCTACGTGGTGAGTGGCAGGCAACGGAGCAAGCACTCCGGCTAAAGCACAATTAAGTAAGGAGGGAGATTCAAGCAAGAGCCATTTATAAAGAAATGGCATAGCAGAACAATCTAAAACCCAATGAACGACTTCGGCCCGAAGCGCCCGATGCCGGAAGATGCACTGAGTGAATCGACTGGCATCGCAAAAGCGAAGCGCGGCCGACCGAAGAAGAAACCCGGATATGACAGAGCCGAGGTTATTGATAATCTGTTGGTGAAAGCGGTCGAGTTCTTTGGCACACCCTTTGATGATCGAGAAAAACGGCCAGAAGATGCTCCGACCATTGTGTCTGTAGCGAATGCTTTACAGATCACACCTATCAAGGTTCGCAAGATGCTGATCACAGCTGGGTATTATAGCACAGCAATAAGCCGAAAGGTTCAAGCTTTGCGAGATGAAGGCTATAGTGTTCAAGAAATCATGGAGGAAACTGGCCTAAAGAAAGCATCTGTGAACGGATATTTGCCATACACGAAAGGTGCTTACAATCTGGATAGACCAACTCTTTATGCAGAGCAGGGAAGGCTATTTCGTACCAGAAAAGCCGCCTGTGAGACCCTACAGAAACATATGGATGCAGAGGACGCAGAAATCTATCTGTGGAGAGCGGTTGAGGTCTTTGCAAATTACCCATTCGCTACGGAAAAAGGACTGCCGCTGAAGTATGCTGTAAGAGGTGGAGAAGTCTTCTTCAACCGGAAAGAGAAGAGTGTAACCAAGGCAACTGTAATGAAGGCGTTTCATCAGGCACGACAGATTCAGGCTGAGAAAGGCTGTGTCGACGGACCAAAAGAACTGGGAACTTTTGGCGCGAGTTATCTTTACCCAGTATTTCTTCGGATTGGCGTGTGCGCAAAAAATTCAGAAGAGATTTAAAAAATTCAGGACTGAAAATAAAGTGGGTTTTAGAATTTGAAATTGGATTAAAAAGAAAAATGATGAAAAGTTGTGGACAGTCGCGGCCATCCTTGAGATATATAAAATTCCAGAAGGGGAGTATAAAAATGACTTTAAATAAAACACTGGCGGTGAGAGCCAAACAGGAGAAGACTCTGGGGCGTGTCATCCAAGAATGCCGTCAGAAAAGGGGTTGGACGCAGGAAGAACTGGCGTGGCGTGCAGGAATTACAAGGGAACATATAGGTCGCATTGAAAGAGATAAGTGTGTTCCATCCATAGCAACTCTGGAGAGCCTTGAGAAAGCATTGGGTCTTTCTCCTATGACCCTTTTGCAAAAGAAGGCGGAAGATATACAAAAGGTCGAGCCAAGCAAAGAAAGAAATGTTGGAAAATCTTGGCGTGAACTTGAAAGGATTTTGGCTACTAAATTAACTGAGCAGGAACTTGAAAAATTCAGCGAGGTAATTGATACATTTGCAGAATTGCTCAAGCAATGCTAATTGAAAGGTGGGAAATTCAAATGCCAGAGAAAAAGAAGGGGTTGCGTCCTAAGAAGAGAACTGTCGGAAAAGCTGTTCAGGAATGCCGAATTAAATTTGGCTGGTCACAGGATGATCTTGCATGGGAAACAGAAATTTCGAGGGCGCAAATTGGAAGGATTGAAAGAAATGAATGCGAGCCGACGATTGCAACGCTGGAAAAACTGGAAAAGGCGTTACACCTTCCCCAAATGATGCTTGTTGAAATCAAACAGATGGAAGACGGAAAAGCGCAGATGGCACAGGAAGAACAGGAAAATATTGGAATTGCTTTTCGCGAGTTTGAGCAAACACTGGTAAAAAAATTAACCAAAAGCGAATTACAGTATGTGAATGAGGCAATCTGCGTTTTAACCGATGCACTTAAAAGGTGAAAGAAAATTCGTGACGGTGTACATGAAAACAAACGAGATGTTGAAGAAAAATGCTGGAAATGAATGCGAAAATATGGTATAGTTACTTTGGGGTAGTATAAGTGCAAGTATCAAATACTCTTTTGAAAGTTTGCTGATATAAAAAGGATGGTAATACAGGATGCTTGAAGTTTTTGCTTATAATGCGGGAAAAGGCGATTGCATCCGGATTCACTATGCGAGGACACATAACATCATTATTGATTCTGGAGTGATGAGGTTTTCTCCAAATTTCAAGCGTATATGTGATAGTGTAATACAGGAGAGAGAAACGTTAGATGTTTTAATACTTACACATGTGGACACAGATCACATTGGAGGAATCTTGACAAATTTGCGCAGCGCAAATTATACATGTCCATTTAATGAAGTGTGGATGAACCACTCAGGGAGAGCATCGTTTGGAGATAGGACATTATCCGTCCAGCAAAACGATGAAGTATATTGTCGACTTTTAAATCGGGGTATTAATGTAAAACCTATGTATAAAGATATGCATAATGAATTAGCGGGCGCAAAAATATGTGTGTTTTGGCCAGACAAAAACATATTAGAAGACCGTGACAGTCGCTGTGTAGAAAGAAACCTGGTGCGGCATACTGATTATGGCCTATCATTGTCAGATTTGGCAAATAAACCACTTCCGCAGCATGATGTTAGTATTAATAATAAAAAAAGCATAGTTTTCTCTTTTGAATTTGACGGTCATAAATTACTATTTACAGGAGACGCATGGCCAGAGAATGTGGTTAGTGCACAGGGCGTTTATGATCTTGTTAAGATTCCACATCATGGATCGGCAAGAAATATTTCTGAATTATATCGAGATAGCATTCAAGCATCCAATTTTCTAGTATGCACGGATGGCGTAAATCATCCTGATAAACAAACTATAGCTAAATTGGAAAAATGGTACGGAAAAATCAATATTTTTAGCCCTTCTGAATGGTGGAAAAACGGATATTTTATGAAGGACGATTATCTGCATAAGATTAGTTATCATTATAAAGAAGGCCGTGCAATAGTATGGTAAACGATAATACAAGAGAATATAGTGTATATATTTCAGATGAAGCTAATACGGTTCAAGGCAGCGGTGTCCTATTTTATGCTGGTGGAGACAGTATGTTTGTTTTTACTTGCGCCCATGTTGTTGAGAACCTTGACAAAATCAAGCTGTTTGTCTTGAGAGAAATTGATGCTTCGAGGGATCTCTATAACGTGCTTTGCACGGAAGTTTCTGCAGCACAGGTTATTTATTCCCCACTTGATGAAATCCAAAACAATGAGTTCGGGGAAAAATTGCACACAGAAGATATTGCGGTTATTCAGATTAAAAAACCAGAGGCTTTAGTTTTATCAACAACGCAGTATTATATAGCAGAGACATATAGAAGCCGTTCAGTATTCGTTCAAGGCTATCCAAATGGTGTTCCCAGTGGAAAAAAACAGATTGAGTATCTTGATTGCCTTCATGGAAAAGTTATAGTCAATTCAGCGGACAGTACTAGATTTACTATTCGCATGGATGATAATTTTATTGATGCAGGTTCACGAGTATGTGAACTGGAAGGCCTTTCTGGAGCACCTGTTTGGGATGATAATGCAGACGCAAACGGTTTATTAGGTGTTTTTACAAGTGCATATGGCGCGACTGCCTTATTATCTAAAACATATGTTACAAAGGCACAGCAACTTCGTGCTATAATGAAGGAACGATTTGGTGTCCTTATCGAAAGAAAACTTGAGGGAATTCCGGAAGAAGACGTTGCGGGAGTTGATTTTCAACCGATTACATTTGATGGGTATATCGAGCCTGTTGGAAAATCAGAGGGGGAGAAATGGATAGATGAGCAGCTTTCTGGCTTGCGATGCATTATTGAGGACTTAAAGCTACAGAAAGCAATTGACAAGGGAAATGAATTGATACAAGATTCAAGATATAGTGATCTTAGCAAAGAATCAAGACGAAAAATTAAGCAATACCTACTATACTGCTATGAAATTGCCGATATGGACAACGAATTTGAGCAATTGGAGACTCAAATGAGAGCTGAGGGGCTTATTAAAGGACACGATGTTTTACGCAAGTTGACACGCACCTTTATGCGAAAGCAATTTCATGAAACGATAGAAGCTGCTCAAAATTATATTGATGAAACAGATGAACCGAAAAATCAAAACCTTTTGTCTTTTGCAAAAGCGTTTCGGCTTCTTGCCATGGCGTATACAGAAGATTTAGCAGTGGAAGATACAATTGGTAAGTTGTTGGATGAAAATGAAAAGTTTATATATCCAACAGATGAGATTGAAGATGAAGCTCTTATCTATCAGATGATTGGGTATGTATATGGCGAACATTATCATGATTATGTTAACTCTGTGAGATTTATTAATCGTTCATATAGAGTTGGGTATGATAGTATAGTGTTGGAATCACTTGGTGCGGCCTACTATGGGTTGGCAATGCATGATGCAATAGAGGCAGATGGACGGGTTTCTGATACAAGTAGAATCGATAAGAAATCCCTATATAAAGCCAGAGAATGTTACCTGATAATAAAGTCAAAGGCAGATGATTTGTTCTGGGCAGGGACGATGAGAAGAGTTGGATTATGTATATATAATACTTTTGTGTTTCTGCAAGACAATTATCGAATTCTTACAATTTACCCTGATGTTAAAAAGTATTTGCCGCAACTGAATAATAAGGAATGCCGTGATATCGAAATGAAATACGCGACGATTAGAGCACAGAAGGGAGAGATAAATGTAAAGGAGTTCACACATATTACAACAAAAGATGAAATTGTACTGGAATCCATTGCCAAAGCAAGTAGGTGCTCTAACTTGATTGAGGATGCAACGGCAAATATTCCGGCTGATCAAATTCGAAATGTTCCGCAGCTTGCACAAGAAATCAGAGAAACAACGCACTATCTTGAAAGAAATGTACCACTGATAGATAGAAAAGAACGAGTTCCGATGTATGTCCAAATGATAAATTTGTATGGACGTGGGATGTTGATATTCGGATGGGACAAGAAGGAAGAACTGAAAACCCTTTATGAGAGGCTTTCTGAATATGCGAATCCGGAGCTGTTGGAATCTATGTCAAATTTTATCTTTGAAATGGACGCGCCAATTGCAGAAGCGGAAAAACGATTTTTAACTTCTTTTGAAAACAACAAGAATATTATTACATGGCAAGAATTGAACCACTTCTACATCAGACATGGGATGTTTGAGCGTGCTGATGCTATGTATCAAGAGCTCTTTTCTGAAAGAATGGAACTGATTGAGGAAGGTCCAGAATATGCCTACCGTGCATTTATTGATTATGTAACACTCTATAAAAGAAATCTCAAATATGCACTACAATGCTATCTTGATGCGAAAGAAACTTTTAAAGATACCGACATTGAGGGCTTTTGGGAATTAGAATTGATGCTGTGTAGTAACACATTCAATAACCCAGAGCGGTTTGAAATTGAAAGAAAGCAATTTGTTGATAAAGGATTAGTGACAGAAGAATCGTATCATCGAGTTGCTTTAATTGCACATCTGGCAAATTTAAATAATATTGAAGCCATTGAGCATAATAACTATATTCGACAATGTCCACACTTACTGAATCCAGGAACAGGAAAGTTTATAGTAAGCAAAGAAGAAATGCATCTCCTTAACTGGATTGGAGTCGTTAAACCCAATTTCCTGCCTCCTCCGGATAGCATGGTGGAAGAACGTGCGAAGGAAGTCCAAAATGGTTACACATGCGAAACATGGCATAGAAAAATAGATGGCCAGCTAAAAAATCAGTTTGGTTTGAATAGAAAAATTGCTATTGACTCATGGGGACTATATCAGATGGCTGAAAATGATATGTTGGATGTATTGGATGAGTTTGAATGTGTGTATGTTAGCCATATGAGTGTCATCCGGCTTCTAGAGGAATTGGCAAGAACCGATAATGTCAGGATAAGAATTTTGTTGGACTACCTCAAAATATGCAACAAGGTGAAGATTTATTCTGCTGGATTTAAAGCACAGATAGTGGTTCGAAATGTGGTCCAATACTTTGAACCCGAATCAACGGTTGCGGTTGCAGTGGAGAAGGATTGCTTAATGCTTTATGGAGAACCTATTGTGGATAAGGAGCTTATTGAGTATTTTGGTAATCGGATAGTTCGCATTAATGATATTAATAAATTGATTGAGAAGTCGTAATAAAGGAAAACGGTAAAACCCAAGAGGATTTTTCGTGGCTGTATCTATAATGAGAAAATTAAGAAGCAAATTCGCCAGAACGGTGGCTTGATCAATGCATAGATGCTGTGATCTCGAAGTCTCTTGACACATATGTTATAATGGGCTTATAAAGCCCATTAGGGAACAGAAACACAAAGTTTCCAGTCGGGCAAAATAGAATACAGATTTTAGAGCAGTCGTATAGTGTGTGCTATGCGGCTGCTTTTCTTTTGTCTCGTAATTAGCTAAGACTAATCATGTCGACGACCGTGGCGTGCGGATTGATACGTAAGCGGTCAATAAGCACCCGGCTGTGAGAAGAGCTCCATTTAGTGAGATAATAGATTCTAAGAAGTCCAAGAAGTCTAAAAGAGAATCTTGAAAATCTCAGAAGTCTAAGAAAGACAGATGAGACAATCTGAGAAGTCTAAAAAGTCTCGAAAAATGGAGAGAGAAATATGGCTGGTGAATATCACGACTTAAAGAAGCAGCATTATCTGAATCTCATCAGGGAATGTGCACATAGTGGAAAGAATAAACGCCAATGGTGCTCTGAAAATGGAATCAAGTATGCCACGTTCATGCATTGGCAGGCATTGCTTCGGGACGAAGCAGCAGAACAGGTCATGGAGCAACAGGCTAAAGCGAAAAGTGTGACCAAGGCCACTGCGATGAAGGCATTTCATCAGGTAAGGCAGGTTCAAGAGGCAGAGGGCTGTGTGAGTGACCCGAAAAAACTGGGAACTTTTGGCGCGAGTTATCTGTACCCAGTATTTCTTCGGATTGGCGTGTGCTCAAAAAAATCTGAAATTTTTTGAAAAACGGATTTATGGGCATAAGTTGGTTTTTAGCATACATGGCTAGATAGGCACGAAAAATGAGAAGTTCTGGGCTGTCTTGAGCAGTTTTGAAATAGATAAAAATCCAGAAGGGAAGGAAGAAAAATGAAATCAGATGAAAAGCTGGTGGTGCGAACCAAAAAGGACGACACACTTGGAAGCTTCATTCAGGAATGCCGACAGCAGTATGGTTGGACACAGGAAGAACTGGGGTGGCGCACCGGAATTACAAGGGAACATGTGGGTCGCATTGAGAGAGGCAAGTGTATCCCTTCGGTCCAAACGCTATATGATTTGGAAAAGGCCTTGAATCTTCCTGAGTGTTCTCTGGTAAGAAGAGTGAAAGGGCAAGCGGAGGAGGACATTTCACAGGGGTCAGAGGAGAAGGAGCAGGTGGGACGTGCCTGCCGAGAGCTGGAACTCGCATTGGCTGCGAATCTGAGCAAATCGAATCTGCGGAAGGCAAGCGATGCAATCAGCACCATTGCGAAAATGCTGAATGACACGGAGATGTTCTCAAATAAAAAATAATCTGTGAAATGTCTCTCAAAAAGTGACATGGGTGTCCTTGAGAGTGAGGCTGCACAGAGATAGAATTATAGATGAAGAAATAAGTCAGTAGATCGGTGCATTTTCAGCGTATCAGGAGGCAGTACATATGGATCAGGCGACAAACATGGAAACACAGCTTGCAGAGGCAACTTTACAGGAACCTGCCCTTGCGCAAAGCGGCTCCAACGTGCTGCGTCGCCACATCAAAGAAAACCCGATGAAAGCAATCCTGGCTCGTCACCGCCTTTGGATGGACAGCATCCTGCATGAATATCCCATGCCATATACGCCGTATAAGATCGGGGTGTACATCCGTTATTTCAACCAGACTCGGCATGAGAATTATCTGGAAAAGCATATCCAGCAGTACATGGATGACATCGCTCTGTGTCCGCGCTGGACATTGGTGGATTTCTATGTGGACGAAGGTTCATCAGCTCCGCACATGGAGTATTCCAAGGAGTGGTGTCGGCTGCTGGAGGACTGCTTTACCGGTAAAGTAGACCTCATTGTGACGCAGAAGGTCAGTAATGTGTCCAGCGACTGGAAAGAGATGGCGTTCATCGCTCGGATGATGGCAGCGCAGGAACACCCTGTGGGAATATATTTTATCTCCGAGGATATTTTTACGCTGGCATCGTATTACCAGTCTGACTTTCGGGATACGGGTTTGCTGCCGAAAGGCTGGCAGGTACTCCCGGCAGATGAACTGGATGAGCCAATGCTCTCGACTCTATCAAAACCTGCCATGCTGGAACAGGCAGCGCAGTTGAGCCTTGAAGAAAAACCGGACACAATGGAGTGAGTCAAGTGAAAAAGACAGAACTGACAAATGCCCAAAAGCAGAACCGGGTGCGGCAGCGCATTACGCAGGCCTCCATTGATCCGGATAAATACGAGTACTTCCCGGCAAAGGAACAGAACGACCATGTGAAAGCTGACCAGTATCAGCGAGTTGCCATCTACGCCCGTGTCTCCACAGACAACCCCATGCAGACGACTTCCTTTGAATTGCAGCAAAAGTACTATGAGGAATTGGTGGCACAGCATCCCCAGTGGGTATTGGTGAAAATCTATGCTGACGAAGGAAAATCCGGCACCACCATGCAGCACCGAGACTCGTTTAATGAGATGCTGGCAGATGCGGATGCCGGAAAGATCGACCTAATTATTGTGAAGAATATTTCTCGCTTTGCCCGCAATGTGGTGGATTTCCTGAGCGTCCTTCGCAGACTGGCAGAAAAGAATATAGGAGTGTGGTTTGAATCGGAAGCTCTTTATTCCATGAACTACGATCACCTTCTGACTTTATCGTTTCAGGCACAGATGGCAGAGCAGGAATCCCGTATACGCAGTCGGAGCATGGAGACCTCTCTGCGAATGCGGTTGGATCACGGATTGCCCCTGACCCCGGAGCTGCTGGGTTTTGTGAAGAACGAGGACGGCAAGCTCATCATCAACCCGGACACCTACAAGATCCCCAAGCTCATGTTCTATATGTACCTGTACGGATATTCCACCCAGCAGATTGCAGACACTCTCACGAAGCTCAGCAAGCGGACGTATCTGGGCAATCTGAAGTGGACTGCCTCCGGTGTGGCAGCCAGTATGCGGAACGAGCGCTACTGCGGAGATGTGTTGACCCGCAAGCGGTTCACCAAGTTCGCAGCGGATGTTCACGATCAGAAGTCTTTCAAGAACCAGGGAGAAAAGCCCCAGAGTCATTACAGGGATGACCATGAAGCCATCGTCGACCGGAACGACTTTTTGGCAGTCCAGCGCATTATGAACAATGCCAGGTTCGGCGGTACGTCCTTACTGCCGGAACTGCAGGTCATCCCGGACGGTCTGCTGAAAGGCTTTGTCATCGTTCATCCCAAGTGGGGCAGCTTCACCAAGGAGGACTACATCGCCGCTTGCAAGAGCGTGGACAGCAACCCGGAAGATGAGAGCCGGTTGGAAGTACGGGAGGGCTCCTTCGACCTGACCGGGTATGAGGTGGCAGACTTCAAGCTGTTCAGTGACCAGAGCGTTCCTGCCATCATGCTCCACAAGGATAGCATTGCCTTCAGTGTGGCAGGCATCCGGGAGATGGATCTGAAAGATAATTATGTGGAACTGCTGGTGCATCCGCTGCGGAAGGAGATCGCCGTGCGCCCCACCAATAAGGAGAACCGCTGTGCCATTCAATGGGCAAACGGTGTCCGGGGCAATCGCCATTCCCGTTCGGTAGCAGCCAAGGCCTATATCCAGACCCTGTATCAGATCTTCGGCTGGGAGCAGGATAATAACTATAGGCTCTATGGTCGTATCTACCGGGACGGACAGGATGCCGCCTGCATCTATGCCGGAACCAACGCCAGTGTGTACATCAAAGATAATGAGGTCACCGTGGAGGATGCCACGGGCCAGAACATCAGCCGGCAGGGCAAGCGTATCCGTGGTGTAGTGGGGGACTTCGGGCAGGGTGTCGGCAATGGGTACTATGTAGAAAAGAGCATGACCGAGCTTCGGAACCTGACCCGACAGGAGTGGCAGACCCGGCTTGCCGGACAGATGGTCAGCACCGGAACGGAGCTTCAGGTCACATCGTATGATGAATTGCGCAGCTTCATTCAGGAAGAGCTGGGGGAGCTGTTTGAGGAGGACGTACAGAAATGATGGAAGAGAATGCACAGATGAGCCTGCTGCCGGATGCAGTTGGGGCGGCGCAGATGACCATGACAGGTGAAGAAGAAATCGACCTCAGCGAATATGAGATCGTCCGCCCGGAGTTTTTCGCCCACCTCAAGGAACCGGCTTTTACGGTGAATGTGGACAAAATCGGTGTGAACACCGCCTGTGTTCGTCTGATGCCGGATGTGGAGTATGTGCAGATCCTCGTCAACCGAAAAGAGAAGAAGCTCCTGCTCAAGCCTTGCGATGAAATTGAGATCACCGGATACCGCTGGGGTCGGACGAAGGACGGCAAGCGATATCCATCCCAGCGGACAGGAGAGCTTTTTGTCCTGACCCTGTGTGAGATCATGGACTGGAACCCGGATTATCGGTATAAGGTGCTGGGCAAAATGGTGCAGGCCAATGGAAAGTCTCTGATCGCCTTTGACCTCACGTCCAGCGAATGTTTCCCCAAGGTGGTCAACCGGGACGGCAAGAAGGTCAGCAGCCGCCAGTCCATCTTTGCAGAACAGTGGAGCGGCAAGTTTGGTCCCACCTATTCCGAGAGCCGCCGTTCTCTGGATGTCAAGACCTTTGATAACTACACGGTCATCACGGTAAACGGAAAGAAAACCGAGGTGCATCCGCAGACACAGCCGCAGCAGCAGGGAAGTATAGGTGATTCCTTATGAAACAGGACAACGAGCTTGGTTTGCGCATCAGTGCTAAGTACAATCGTATCTATGTCCACCGGACAACGCTGAAAGCCATCGGGAACCCGAAATTCGTGTCGCTGGGCATCCACCCGCAGAGCAAAAAGCTGGTGGTGCTGGCGGCAGAGGAGGGAACAGTGGATGCATTGCGTGTCCGGTGCTGGGAGGATAATTCGTTCTGTATCCAGAGCAAGGTACTGCTGGATGGCATCTGTACGGTGGCACCGCAGATTGGGGCACCGGACTCCTGCCTGCTGCACGGAAGGCTGCTGAAGGAACAAAATGCAGCCGCCTTTGACATGAACGATATCGAAACCATCACGGAAGCGGAATGAGGGAGAATACATGAAACAGGTCTGGCAAATCGACCCGGAGTTCAAGCGGCTGAGCGTTCCGCTGTCCTCGGAGGAGGAACGTGGGTTGGAAAACAGCATGCTCCATGAAGGCTGCAAGGAGCCCATTGCGGTATGGCATGGCTGCATTCTGGATGGGCACAAGCGGTATGAAATTTGCAACTACGAGGAAATGGAATACGAAGCAGTGGAAATGGACTTTGCCACCAAGGACGAGGCGTTGCTGTGGACTTGCAAAAAACATCTTGCAACGGCAAAGCCCAATTCCGCTGCGTTTCGGTATCTCCTTGGAAAGAGATACGTTCTAGAACGGATGATGTACAAACAGAATCCAGAAAAGGTACATATTACCTATGTAAAAAAACTGGATCGGGTGGGCGCAGTATGCGGTACACTGGCAGAAGAAACCGGCATGAATCCAGGTACGGTGCGGAAGTATGGAACCCTGGCGTTGCAATTGGATCGGATTGCCGAAAAGGACATGGCGATGTTTGAGGCTATCCTTGCAGAGAAAATTCCACTTACCTACGGAAAAGTCATAAAGTATTCGGAAATGGAACCTGCGAAACTGATCAGCACACGCCGCAGATTGCTGCACGATGATATAAAAATGCGCCAGAGAAGGCCGCGCAAAAAAGCAGCAGTGGGCGAAAAGAAGAAAGAAAAGGCGGAGCAGGCGGTACCGTTGGAGATGGGCATCAAGGAGATGCCAGTGTTTGACCCGGATATGGAGTTCCGAGGGCTGGCGCTGACGATTCCCACATGGATGAATGCCATCGCACGCACCCGGGCAAAGACGCATATCGATTTGGTATCCGAACCGACCAAGGCGCAGCTTGCCGTGATCCTGCGCAGATTGGAAGAACAGATCACGCAGACACTGGAGGTAATTGAAAGATGATTGCAGGAGATATGCTGACAGAAGCGCAGCGGCGCTGCATCCCGGACGTGTCCTTTGAGCTGATCCCCATCCGAAATCTGGTTTCCAATCAGGAATACCAGCGACCGCTGTCCGAAAATCATATCCGCAAGGCACTGGAAGAATTTGACGTTTACCAGATCAATCCGGTGAAAGTGAGCCGCCGGGATGGAATCAACTATGTGTTCGACGGTCAGCACACCATCGAGATCATCGCCAGTGAATCCGGTTCCCGTGATACTCCGGTGTGGTGCATGATCTACGATGACTTGAAATATAAGGAAGAAGCCCATATCTTTGCCGACCAGCAAAAGCACGTCAAGGCACTGTCCTCTTTCGAGACCTTCAAGGCGCATATTGAAGCGGATGATCCCAAACAGAAGATGATCGAAGCCATTGTGCAGTCCTATGGGCTGGCAATCACCTCGACCAAAGCGAAGAACGGCATCAGTGCAGTATCTACACTGGAACGTATCTATGACAAATACGGGCAAGCTGTTTTGGATACGACCCTCCGGCTTGCGATCGCTACATGGGAAGGTGAAAACAACTCTCTTTCCGGCAGTATCCTGATGGGCATTGCCCGCATCGTTGTGGCGTATGGGGATTCCTTAAAAGAGGA
>ERZ1026844.1533-NODE-1533-length-13881-cov-3.973022_pt1 | contig 13881 bp, 11 predicted proteins | sample MGYA00380152_ERZ1026844 | MGnify/ENA primary metagenome ERZ1026844 (study PRJEB33269, sample SAMEA4719788) | human gut metagenome | biome: human-associated habitat; feature: organic feature; material: feces | place: Cameroon | collected 2013-10 ... | reverse complement strand
TTTCCGAAGCGCATCCGGACTGTGCTCTGACCTATACCGTCGAGCTGCCCGGCGCTGTCGTGAGCAACCACGACGTGAGCGCCGTGCTGACAGCGCTGCCGGACCCGGCGCAGCTTTCGCTCCTGCCCGCGCTCAAAACCGTGGATCTCTCCGCCGCAAGTCCCGAGAATGCGGAGATGGACGCGCTGCTCTCGGCCTTCCCCGACGTTACGTTTCTCTGGCAGGTCGACGTCTACGGCGCCCGTGTGGAAAGCACGGTCGAGGAGTTGGATCTGACCGGAACACAGATCGCCGATCCCGCCGAGGTAGACCGGCTCATCTCCTATCTGCCCAAGCTCAAAAAGCTCATCCTCTCCGACTGCGGCCTTGAAAACGAGCAGCTGGACGCGCTGAATCAGAAGTATCCCGATGTGCGCATCGTCTGGACCGTCTACTTCAACAAGTGGTCGCTCCGCACGGACGCGACGGCCTTCTCGACGAAGAACAGCCCGAAAAAGGGACAGACCCCCGCCATGGCGCGGCACCGGCTCCGCGATTCACAGGCGCAGGTGCTGAAGTACTGCACCGACCTTGTCGCGCTGGATCTCGGACACAACGAGCTCAAGGACGTCTCGTTCATTGAGAACCTCACAAAGCTGCAGATCCTCATCCTTGTGGACAACCGGATCTCCGACATCTCGTTTGTCGAGAATCTCAAGGATCTAGTGTATGTCGAGCTGTTCCTGAACCGCATCGTGGACATATCGGCGCTCGGCACGATCGAGGGGCTTGTCGATCTCAATATCTGCCATAACTATATTGAAGATCCGACGCCTCTTTACAACTGCAAAAACCTCGAACGGCTTTGGATCTCCTGCAACCGCATCAAGCGCAAGCAATGGCCGGAGATCGCGGAGGCCCTGCCGAACTGCGAGTGCATTTTCGATCTATGGTGGTCTACAGGCGCAGGCTGGCGCGAGCACGAGCGCTATTTCTGGATGCATTCGTTCTTCTATCCGGAACTGTATCCGGAGCTCGTCACCCCGTCGGCCTCCCCCGTGCCGGAGGGCTGATCGCCGAACCTCAGGTGCGCCCCGACGCTCGACTGCGGCAGGCCACGGCTCGGTACGGCGTTTCACATTGTCTGCAAAAACCCCGTGTCAAAGTGGGATAAATACTGTATACTGTAAGAAGTCAGATTTTGCCGCCATGGAGGACGCGATTTTGCAGCATCGAGCTTCCTTTCGATCCTACGGCGCGGCGCTTCTTTGGGCCGCGCTGCTTTTGTTTTGTCTTTCCGCCTGCACGAACGGCGTGCCAGCCATATTTCAGCCTGCAGGGCCGCTGGATCTCACCGGAGAAACGCTGACGGCCGCGGACTACGAGGCAAAGCTTGCGGAAAATCCGGATCGCGAGATCCTCTGGATGGTCCCGCTCTCCTCCGGCGCGGAACGCAGCGACGCGGTCTCTTTGACTCTCCCCGCTCTGACGGCGGACGACGCAGCGCTGCTGGCCTATTTCCCGAATCTTTCCGTGCTCGATGCAAGCGGCAGCGACTGCTATGCTGCGCTCCTCGCCTTTTCCGAAGCGCATCCGGACTGTGCTCTGACCTATACCGTCGAGCTGCCCGGCGCCGTTGTGAGCAACCACGACGTAAGCGCCGTGCTGACAGCGCTGCCGGATGCGGCGCAGCTTTCGCTTCTGCCCGCGCTCGAAACCGTGGATCTTACCGCCGCTGCGCCGGAGGATGCAGAGATGGATGCGCTGCTCTCGGCCTTCCCCGACAAGACCTTCCTCTGGCAGGTAGACGTTTACGGTGTCCGCGTGGACAGCACGGTCGAGGAGCTGGATCTGACCGGCACGCAGATCGCCGACCCCGCCGAGGTCGATCGGCTCGTTTCGTATCTGCCCAAGCTCAAAAAGCTCATCCTCTCCGACTGCGGTCTCGAAAACGAGCAGCTGGACGCGCTCAATCAGAAGTATCCCGATGTGCGCATCGTCTGGACCGTCTACTTCAACAAGTGGTCGCTTCGCACGGACGCAACGGCCTTCTCGACAAAGAACGCCTCCAAAAACGGGCAATCGTCCGTGCAGGCCAGCCGCCGTCTCCGTGACGATCAGGTACAGGTGCTGAAGTACTGCACCGACCTCGTCGCACTGGACCTCGGGCACAACGAGTTCAGCGACATTTCCTTCCTTGAAAATCTCACAAAGCTGCAGATCCTCATCCTTGTGGACAACCATATTTCGGACATTTCCGTGCTGGAGAATCTCAAGGATCTGGTATATGTCGAGCTGTTCCTGAACCGCATTGAGGACGTGTCGGCGCTCGGCACGATCGAGGGGCTTCTCGACCTCAATATCTGCTATAACAACATCAAGGATCCGACGCCGCTTTACAACTGCAAAAAGCTCGAGCGGCTCTGGATCTCTGCCAACCGCATCGACCCCGACCAATGGCCAGAGATCGCGGAAGCTCTGCCGAACTGCAAGTGTATCTTCAAGCTATGGTCGTCCACCAAAGGCGGCTGGCGCGAGCACGAGCGCTATTTCTGGATGCACTCGTTCTTCTATCCGGAGCTGTATCCGGAGCTCGTCGCCCCATCGGCCTCCCCCGTGCCGGAGGGCTGACGTTCTGACCCCGATCTCACCGAAAGGAGTACCCCTGCACCCCATGAAAAAACACGACAAAGCGAAGCTGATTCTCGGCTGGGTCCTGTTCATTACGCTGCTGCTCTCCATCGGCTTTTCCGCCTATATGGCCTTTACCGCGCCGGAGGTCTCGGAACCCGTTCCGGAGGGAACGCGGCTGCGCAGCGATTACCTGCTCATGCTCACGCAATGCCTGCTGGGGCTCGTCGTGATGTTCCTGCCGGCGCTGCTGGAAAAGCACCTGCGCATCACCGTGCCGAACTACATCTATGTGATGTATTTCATCTTTCTCTATTGCGCGATCTATCTCGGCGAGGTTCGCAGCTTTTTCTATGTCATTCCGCAGTGGGACACTTTCCTGCACGGCTTCTCCGCCATGATGCTCGGCTCGCTCGGTTTTTCGCTCGTATCCATCCTGAACGATTCCAAGAGGACGCATGTACAGCTCAGTCCCCTGTTTGTCGGGCTGTTTGCGTTCTGCTTTGCCATCGCCATGGGCGCGCTTTGGGAGATTTATGAGTTTTCCTTTGACGGTCTGCTCGGCATGAACATGCAGAAATTCCGCCTTGAGGACGGTACGCTGCTCATCGGACATGAGGCGCTCCGCGACACCATGGAGGACATCATCACCGATGCGATCGGCGCGCTCATCGTCTCCGTGGTCGGCGCGCTGACAATGAAGAAGAAGGCGGCGCCGAACGAGGAGGACGCCGCGGTATGAACCGAAAGCTGACGATCTGGGTCACGGGCTCGTCGCGCGGCATCGGCTTTGCCATCGCGGAACGCTTTGCGCTGGACGGGCATCGGGTCGTGCTGCATTGCAGAGAACGCGTCTCTGCGCTTCGGGCGCAGCTGGATACGCTCAGGACGCGCGGCTGCTCCGTCATGGGCGTATGCGGCGATGTGTCGAGCGCAGCGGACGTATCCCGTATGCTCTCCGAGATTCACGCATACTTCGGTTCGGTCGAGGGGCTTGTGCTGAACGCGGGCGTCGCCCTGCCGCAGAAACTCCTCACAGATTGCACGGCGGAGGAGATTTCCCGCGTGCTTGAGGTGAATACGCTCGGCGCGATGCTCACGGCGCAAGCCGTCGTCCCGGACATGGTTGCGAAAAAGCGCGGCAGCATCGTCTGCATTTCCTCGTATTTCGGCGTGATCGGCGGCTCGTGCGAGGTGCCGTATTCCGCGTCAAAGGCTGCGCTCGGCGGCTTTACCCGCGCGCTTGCAAAAGAGCTCGCCCCTTCCGGCGTCCGCGTCAACTGCATCGCGCCGGGCTTTGTGCCGACGGAGATGAACGCCGCGTTCGATGCAGCCGCGCAGGATGCGATCCGGCGGGACATCCCGCTGGAGACGCTGGGCCGTCCGGAGGACATCGCGGATGCCGCGCAGTTTCTGCTGCTGGATACGGCGCGCTTCATCACCGGGCAGGTGCTCTGTGTGGACGGCGGCAGCTCGCTTTGAAATTTCTGGCCGCAGCATTGAAATTTGTCCGAATTGGGGTCTTGCATTTTCTCTCGGTTTGTTGTATGATAGTTCTTGCGCGTGGGGCATTAGCACAGTTGGTAGCGCGCAACGTTCGCAATGTTGAGGTCACCGGTTCGAATCCGGTATGCTCCACCAAAAGCAAGGCTCACCGTTTCGGTGAGTCTTTTGCTATGCGGCGGAGTGTCGTTCGCAGGTCAAGACGGCCGCGGCACGGTTTCGCCCGGCGTCACCACAGCATCGGAGGTTTTGTGCATGAACCGCATTCTATTCATCTGCCACGGCAATATTTGCCGCAGTCCCATGGCGGAGGCCGTCATGCGCCATTTGGTCAAGGAGGCGGGCGCCGCGCGATCCTATTTCATTGATTCCGCCGCAACAAGCAGGGAGGAATTGGGCAACCCCATCTATCCGCCCGCAAAACGCACGCTCGTGGCGCACGGTATTCCCAGCGGCGATCATACGGCGCGGCAAATGACTCGTGTGGATTATGACGGATTCGACCTCCTGATCGGCATGGATCACAGAAATCTCGCCAATATGCGCCGCATTGCAGGCAGCGACCCGGAAAGCAAGATCTGCTTGTTGCTCGCGTATGCCGGGCGGCCCGAGGATGAGGTCGCGGATCCTTGGTATACGGGCGACTTTGAGGCGACATTTCGCGATGTGCGGGCGGGCTGTCTCGGCCTTCTCGCCGCGCTCGGAACGGACTGATCCGCCTGCATCCCCTGCGCGGGCAGCTCGAATGCGATTCAAAGCAGAAAGGATCTACAGCACGATGAAGAAACAACGGTTCATCCCCTACGAAAAGCTCGGAAAGCGGCAAAAACGCGCCGAGGACGCAAAGCGGCGCACCGCTTGGACGCTCCGTCCGGTGACGCAGCGCGTCGAGAGCAAAAAGCGTTACAGCAGAAGGAGATCCCCGTTCCGTTATGACGACAGCGGCAGCGGGGATCTTTCTTTTCCTGCGCGGTTTGCCGGGGCCGCATCTCTGCACCTGCGTTTTCCCGATTTGCAACGCGCCGGCCGTGCATGAAGCGCGTCCTTTCTTCCCGGCAGAGAACGTCCGCCTTGCCTTTTACAAAGAAGGCCGAGAATTCGAAGCTTCCGGCAGCGCTCCCTCTGTGCTTCTCCTGTCCTTTTCGCTTATCTGCAAACTGTTTCCTGAACGTCTCTTGAAATTTCCGTTTGTAATTCTCGCCCGATTCCGCTATAATGTGCTTACAGCGTGTGGCGTTTCTGCGTAAATCCGGTTGCAGAACCGCCGCGCTTTTTTTCGGAAACGCGGGAGCGCCCGTGCGGCACCTGCAAGTTCCATATGCGAATCGCGCAGCAGAAATGCGTAAGTCCAGATTTGACGGGCCTGCGCGTTTCTTATTTTTGGGGGGAAAGACAGGTGTGTTTTTATGGATCACGGAAATCAGTTTTGGGGGACGGAGCCTGTCGGCAAGCTCATGCGGCAATATGCCGTGCCCTGCAGTATCTCCCTGCTGGTGGGCGCGCTCTACAACATCGTTGACCAAATCTTTATCGCCAATGCAAGCTATCTCGGCTCTTACGGCAACGCAGCCAATACGGTCGTGTTTCCGCTGACAGTGGTGGCCATCCATGGCGATTGCCGTCATGGTGGGCGACGGCTGCTGCGCTTTTGTGCTGTATTTGGTTTTTGCGGACGGCATTCTTGCGATGTTCGGCGGTACGGTCAACGTGGAGACCTTCCGCCTTGCAAAGGAGTATTTCTTTTACATCGCGCTGGGCATTCCGTTTTATATGTTCGGCCAGACCATGAATCCCATCATCCGTGCGGACGGAAGCCCGACGTTTGCCATGATCTCCACTTTGGCGGGCGCAGTCGCCAATATCATCCTCGACCCGGTATTTATCTTTTGTTTCAAGTGGGGCATGCTGGGCGCGGCTGCCGCAACGGTCATCGGGCAGATCGTGACGGCCGCGTTTGCCGTCTGGTATCTGCTGCACATGAAGCGCATCAAGCCCGCATCCGCCGACTTTGCATTGCACGGGGGCGTTTGCACTCGAACGCTGACGCTGGGCGTCACCAGTTTTCTCTCCCAGATCAGTCTTGTGGCTGCAATGGCGGCGATCAATAACATGCTGCGCAAATACGGCGCTTTGGACGTCGTTTTCGGGCAGGCGCAGTATGCGCAGATCCCGATGGCGGTCGTCGGTATTGTCATGAAATTTTTCCAGATCGTGATCTCCGTCGTCGTCGGCATGGCCGCAGGCTGCATCCCCATCGTCGGCTACAACATGGGCGCAGGAAAAACGCTCCGTGTCCGAGCGCTGTTTCCAAAGCTGCTGACGGCTGAAGCGCTGGTGGGCGCGCTGGCGCTTATTTTGGCGGAGGGCTTCCCCCGGCAGCTCATCGCGATTTTCGGTGCGGCCAACGAGAGCGTCTACTATACCGACTTTGCAGTCAAAGCGTTCCGCATCTATCTCTGCATGATGGTTCCCGCCTGCATCAATAAGGCCTGCTTCATTTATTTGCAGGCAGCCGGCAGAGCGCTTGCCTCCACGCTGCTGTCCATGTTCCGAGAGGTGGTGTTCGGCGTGGGGTTTGCGCTGCTGCTGCCCTTGTTCTTCGGTCTGGACGGCGTGCTGTATTCCATGCCGGTTTCGGACGTTCTGACCTTTTGCATCTCAACGGCGATCATTGTGAAGACCTACCGGGAATTGCGTGAAGAAGGCACTCCGATCGTGAAACAGACCGCGTGAACGCCCCGTTCAGTTCTCCGCCGTCTTTTCCCGCTGCTCGGACTTATCCGCCTGCGCTCCCGGCTTATGCCCCAATGCCGGCAGACGCGGGATGCGCACGTTCATGTTATGCATATAGAGCGCGCCGAGCTGTTTGAGCGTTTCCAGCAGGAAGGCCGTCGTTTCCTCGTCGAGCCCTTTGATCGCGGCAAGCACGGCGGGCGCCTCACGCAGCCACGCTGCGGACAGCTCCTTTGTTGTGGTCGCGCCCGTGGACTCGAGCACGGAGAACAGTGCGTCCACAAACAGAGCGCGCTTTTCGTCCGAGAGCGTGCAGATCCAATCGTGCAGCGTTTCGTTCACCAGACTGGCGCTGTCCGTCAATTGTTCCGCCATGTGAAAATCGGAACCGTCGATCTCCCACGAAAACGGATCGTGCTGCATGAGTCCAAAGCGGTTGCTCACGACCACGCGATATACCTCCTGATGTTCGAGCAGCATCCCGATCACCGAGGACTGCGGCAGCGTTTTGTACACGCGTCCGCAGACGGCCCTGTAGCCGTCGGACTGCAGCATTCCCTCGCGGAACCCCGGTCCGTCGTGGCTGTATGCGGCAAGCAGCCGCGCCTGCACGCCGCTCTCCGCGCACATGGCGGCATAAACGGCGAGGTTCCCGCCCTTGGAATGGCCGCCGACGCGCAGCCGGGCCGCCGGAAAACGGGCAGCCATGCGGGAAAGATACCTTGCGCTCTCCTGCTGCGATGGCACGGTGAGAAACGCCATGTTCACGTCTTCTTTCCAGCCGACGAGCGTTGAGTCCGTGCCGCGATACGCCAAATACAGGCTTCCGTCCGGAAGCATGCAGGTCATGGCAAAAAACTGCTGCGTCTGCTCCGGCACGAACCGGCTCTCGACCGCGCAGATCCTGATCTCTCTGAAGCGCGGGCTCGCAGCAAGCGCCGCAAAGAGCGCGCGGTTGTCCGGCTCGTCGCGGACGCCGGTGAACAGGTCGTGAAACAGCTCCGCTTTGTTCAGCTCGGCGATCGTGACCGGGTTCGCGCAGTCGAACAGCCCTTTGGGGAGCCGCTCAAATTTCTCATAGGAAAGCTGCGCCAGCACAAGGCTGTCCACCTCGGAAAACGGGAGTTCCAAAAATGTGCGCAGTTCTGTTCCGGCATACGCTATCATGTTCTGCATCGATCCTACCTCCGTTTGCCGCGATCCCGCGCGGCGCGGTGTTCTTTTTCGATCCGCCATTGCGTCCGACATGCCCGGACCTCCTGCCGGAGCCCCGCCTCAAGATCCATCGGCGCGTAGCCGAAATTCCGCGACGCCGCCGCGTGCGTATAGGCGCGGGGTTCAACGAGCCGCTGCACCTTTTCCCTGAGATCGAGCTTTGCAAACGTCAGAAGATACAGCGCCCAAGCCCCTGCATAGGCAAGGAAGAACGGCACCGTGACAAATCTTGTGTGTTTGCCCAGTTCGTCCGCAAGGATGCGCAGCAGATCGATCAGGTCGATCGGGTATGCGCCCGACAGATCGTAGTTGTTTCCCCGTGTCGTTTCCGGGTTTGCGAGCACATCGTAATACGCTCTTCCGAGATCCTGCCTGTGCACCGGCTGCAAGGCAAAGCGGCCGCCCGACACGACGGGAAACAGCGGGAGCCTGTCCGTCATGCGGATGAACACCGCGATGTTGCCATCGTCCGGCCCGCCATAGATCATCGTCGGCCGCAGGATCGTCAGCGCAATCCCCGTGCCTTCGAGCATGGCGGCGATCTCCCGCTCTGCCTGCCGGTATTCTTCGCCCGCGCGCTTGTATTTTGAATAGATGCCGGTCGTGTGGACGAGGATCAACCATTTCACGCCGGCCTTTCGCGCCTGACGCACGAGCGGCACGGACTTTTGAATGCCCGCAATGTGCAGCACGGTATCCATGCCCTGCAGGGCGCGGGCAAGATCCGCTTCCCTGTCGAGGTCGCCCCGGCATACTTCCAGCGCCAGGCCGCTCTGCTCGATCGCCCGCGTATCGCTCGTTTCGCGCACCAGCGCGCGATAGTCGTTCCCCTGTAGACCGCGCCTGCAAAGCTCGGCAAGAAAACACCGTCCCGTCTTTCCCGTCAGACCCGTGACCAGAACCCGCATGACGTTCGCCCGCTGTGCGTCCTTTCATTTTTTCGCTATTATACCATCTCCCGCCCTGCGCGGCAAAGCCCCCTCGCCTGTTTTCCTTTTTTCGGGACAGAGCGCGTCCCGCTGTGGTATACTGTGAAAAGCGAGTTACGGAAGGAGACCGACTATGCAGCTCATGGAGGGGATGCGCCGTCTGACCGACGAAAAGCGCATCATTACGGGGATCTCCGTCGCCTACGGAAACGGCGGCGCGGCGGAATTCTGCCACTACGGCCGTCTTGCAGAATGCATGCTCACCGAGCACGGGATGCAGCCCGCAGAACGCCCCGTGAACGCAGACTCGCTGTTCGATCTTGCATCCGTCACCAAGCTGTTCACTGCGATCTCCGTATTGCAGCTTGCCGAGCGCGGCAAACTCCGGCTGACGGACACGGTCGGCCAATTTGACAAGCGCTTTTCCGGCATTTCCGATGTACGCATCGGCGATCTGCTCGCCTTTCAAACGGCAATCGCGACCGAGCAGCGCGTCGATGCCCAGCCCGATGCGCAGCATGCGCTGCAAGCGCTCTTTACCATGCATGTCGTGCCGCGCCCGGAACGCCGCTTCTATACGGATATGGGCGCGATGGTGCTCAAATACGTCATCGAGGGTGCCTCCGGCTGCGACTACTACACCTATCTGCGCGAGAACGTACTTCTCCCGCTCGACATGCGGAGCACCTTTGCCTCCGTCCCCGCCCAGTGGCTCCCGAACACCGCCTGCTATAACTATGAGCGCCGCATCCTGCCGGACGGCAGCTACTATCTCGATACGGACTGCCCCACCGGCGTTGTTCATGACCCGAAAGCGCGGCGCATCAGCCGCGACGGCGCCGATCTTTGCGGACACGCGGGGCTGTTTTCCACCGCGCAGGACATGGCAAAGCTCGCGCAGGGGCTGATCCGCGGCGAGATCCTGTCCCGCAGCAGCCTCGTTGAGATGGGCAAAAACCGCACCGGACACCGTCTGCCCGACGGCGCGTACACGCACTATCTCGGATATCTCTGCTACGCGAAGCACCCGCTTCAGACCTACAGCGAGGTACCGTCATGCTTTGCCGACGGAACGATCGCAGTCAACGGCTTTGCAGGAACGCATCTGTCGCTCGATCCGTCGCAGGATCGGTTCATGGTTCTGCTTTCCAACCGCATCCACAACCGCGTGACCGTCGTGACCGGCCGTCCCGATCCCACAACCGTCATCGAATCCGTGCAATGGAACGACGGCAATCCCTATGTCGCGTCGCAGAACTATGTCTATTACCGCGACGAACACCTGAAAGACCCGATCGGCGCAATTTTGGCGGCGCGCTTCTGACCGTCTGCCCGCCCTTCTTTGTGCCGCAGCGCCCAAAATGCAGACAATGCCCCTGCACGATCCGCAGCGGGCATTGTCTTTGTTTGTTTTGGCGCATCCTGCGCGTTATTCTGCTCCGCCGTCCGCGGGTTTGTTCTCCGCTCCCCCGCCCTTTTCGGCGTGTTCGCCTTCCTCGTCGCGGCTCAGCACATAGGCGACCGTGAATCCGACAGCAAGGCACAGCGCGGCCATGAGATAGCCCGGCAGGCTGACTGCGCCGTAATCGACCGTAATCTTACACAACACCGCGGCGGGCGATGCCGCCATCAAACCGATCAGCGTGTAATGCGTCGTTGACGGATGCTTTTGGATCAGCCGCTGAATCGCCTTCGAGGTCAGCGCGATGCCCAGCACCGCACCGATCAGATACGGCACGAACACCAGCACGTTTTCCGCAATCTGCTGCCCGTTTGCGGTCACGATCGCGGTAGAGAGCGTTTTGACGCGCCCCGTAATCTCATAATAGTATCCGAGGATCAGCATGAGCGCGCTGCCGCTCACGCCCGGAACGATCATCGTCGAAGCCGAGAGGAACCCCAGGATCAACGCGAGCGCGCAGTGCCACACGGACGGCGCAAGCGAAAGGTCGAGGTTCGCCCTTGCGCTCAGAATGAGCATGAGCGCCATGACGGCCACCGCGCCGAAAAAGCCCAGTCCGTTGCTCAGCGTGATGCGTTTTCCGCGCACCTGCCGCCAGAGCATCGGGATGCCGCCAAGGATCAGGCCGATAAATGCCATCGCGGTTTGCAGCGGGAAGTTTGCCGCAAGCAGGAACGAGAACAGTACGATGCCCGCAAGCACGCCGATGCCGAACGGGAGCAGGACGGGCAGCGTCCCCTTCCGCTCATCGCGCGTGCCGGAGATCAGGGAGAGCAGCGCCGGATACAGTCCCATAGACATGACCATGGAACCGCCGCTCACGCCGGGGATCATGATCGCCATGCCGACGAGCATGCCCTTCACAATGTTGAGAAGATGCTTCATGCGTTTCTTGTTCGCCCTTTTTCGGGCGATCTTCCTTTCCGACGCGTCACGCTCCGCGCATCGCATTCTGCCGACGCGCGATACGCCGCGACGCGTTGGTCAGCCAAGCAGCTTCAGCTTCGACGCATCCATATGCTCGCGCAGGATCGCTCGGATCGTCGCCGCCTCCGCAGCCGGGTCTTTCATCTGCTTTTTCGGGATGACGTAAGCATTCGTGTTCGACACGAAGAACAGGAACAGATTCCCGAGCTCCTGCACAGTGCCGATGTTTGCCCAGGGCAGATCCATCGTGCCGCGCTCGGATGTTGCATGCAGTCCGACGCTGTCGATCAGCACATCCTGATGGAACGGCTGCATCAGGTTCTTTTTATACATCGTGCGGATGCGCACATAGATCATGAGCACATTGAACAGATACAACGCAACGCCGCCGACCGCGGCCATCGGGAGCGCCTGCAGCAGACCGCCTCCGAAATTTGCCGCACGACCGGCACTGAAGCGCATGAACCCGTTCAGCAGCAGGATGATCACAAACACGAGGACGCAGGCAAAGATCGAGCGTTTCTGCGTGACCGAATAGTTATAGTGAAAGTTTTCCTTCTGACCGATGCTAAAGTGGCCGCGATATTCCATGACATGCTCCTTCGCTCATAATGATGTGTCTATTGCTATTGTACACAAATTTCTCGGGAAAGTAAAGCGGATAGCCCGCATTCGCAGTGTGGCCGGTGAGATGAACCCCCGCTGCTGTGGCGAGCGGAGAGCCGCGGAGAGCGCGCGGGCGAGATCGATGACAGGATTTATCGCCTAAACGGTGAAACCGCCTCAGAGCTTGAAACACAGCGTGAAAACCAAAACCGAGACGCATATCTGAGCACGCTGCCATATGCGACCGATCAGGGCGTGCGGAACAAAGCCGGCCGCATCACGCTGCCGGCCATGCTTGCGGACACGACGGACGCGAAAAGGCGCTGGGCGGAGGCAAACGAAATCGAAGTGCCGGAGGGCTTTCGCGGGCTTCCGATGCGCTTTGAAACGGAGCAGCAGGCGGCGCGCAGCGCGGAGCCGGGCGAACGGCTGACGCAAAGCAGCTTGACGGCGAACACGAAGAAGGTGCAGACGCAGCGCGGCGTTACGATCCGGCTGCACAAGTATACGGATCTCGGCCAGCTGTCAAATACGGAGCGGGACGCCCTGAAGCTTGCGCAGGCGGTCAAGATGCTGGGCGTGACGAACGTGGAAGCACACGACACGCTGTCCGCCAATGGCATGTACGACCCGACCACAAACACAGTACATTTCGCGCTGGATGCGGAGAACCCGATCGCCGCGCTGTCGCACGAGCTCGCACATTATATCGAGTATCACGCGGGCGAGAAGTACGGCGAATTTGTAGAGTTCCTGCAGCAGCAGGCGAACGCAGCGCGAAGGAATGGCTGGGACACGCTCGTGCAGGAAAAGCTGGAACAGTACGCCGATGCAACGCGGTCCGAAGCGGACATGCGGGCGCTTGCGGAATCGGAGGCGATCGCGGAGATGTGCGAGGATCTGCTGCGGAGCGAGACGCGGTTCCGCGAGTTCATCCAGCGGGATCGCACGCTCGGCGAACGGATCGTAGACTTCTTTGATGATATTCTGCGGAATCTGCGGCAGCTCATCCCGACACGGTCGGCACGCGGCGCCTCCACCATGATCCGTGACGTGGAGAAAGCAAGGGATTATTACTGGTCGCTGCTGGAGGAGGCGAAGGGGCAGGAAACGGCCGGGCAGGATCGAATCGCACAGGCAAAAAGGGGCGACACGAGCGACCTATATCGGGGCGCATATACCGAGAACGGAGAACTGCTGGTTGACACGATCACGGAAGACGAATACAATGAGAATGCAAATCTGCACAGACAGATACAACTCGGGAAGGCCCGATACAAGGAAGTATCGCGGGAAGCGAACCGCGCAAATGCAGAGGAGTTTTTCGAGCGCGGACACTTGAGCAAATTGAATTCCGTGGTCGTCGGGAAGACACGATACATGTACATGAATTTCAGCGATCAAAACGTTGGCGATGGAGTGAACATGATCGTGACGGACACGGCAAGGGTCGGAACAAAAACAGAAGGGGATTTGTTACAGGAGGTTGAAGAGCTTAATGGAAGAGAAAGAAGTAGGGAAGCATCTGCAGAACGTCGATATGATGGTGGCGATGGGCATACCGGCTCGGATCAGGCTGGACACAATCAGAAAGATAACAGTTTCAGACGAGAGAATCGATCGATTCTGGGAGTATCTGAAAGCGAATCCCACGGCGACGCCAGAGGAGGTCGCAGAGGAAATGGACCGGCTGGAACGAACGATTCCTCTGACGCCGGAAGAAGCGCAGATCATCCGAGAGATGGAAGAGGAGAACATGCAGTAAGCAAAGGTCATGCAGCAACAAATGAAAGCACCGATACGGGTGCTTTTTCTTTACGCGATAACCCGTGGGGTATCCGCGAATCGCGCCGCACGTTTCCGGAGTGGGAGGCCACGTTTCCGGAGCGGGAGGCC
>ERZ1026844.1532-NODE-1532-length-13912-cov-9.334849_pt1 | contig 13912 bp, 15 predicted proteins | sample MGYA00380152_ERZ1026844 | MGnify/ENA primary metagenome ERZ1026844 (study PRJEB33269, sample SAMEA4719788) | human gut metagenome | biome: human-associated habitat; feature: organic feature; material: feces | place: Cameroon | collected 2013-10 ... | reverse complement strand
ACGAGATGTAGAGAGGTCTCGTGGGCTCGGAGATGTGTATAAGAGACAGAGACAAGATCATCTGGATGTTTTCTAAGTCTTCATCCTTCTCTTTTAATGCTTCAATCCATTTTAATGATGCATCATGAAACTGGTCGATCATTGTATAAGCATAAATCAATTTATAAGAAACAAATATTAATAACCCGCTCGCACATAAACAAAGAGCAGATAAGAATAATTTCATAAAAATCCCTCTTTTCTGCTCTCATTATATCAAATCAAATTGTTATTTAGAAGCCTCAATCATAAGCTTTGTAATCTTATTAGAGAAATCTACAGGATCATCAATAGAGAATCCAGCAATAAGTAAAGCCTGATCAAATAGGATAGATGCATATTCATCAATCTTTACAGGTTCTTTTTCATAAACAGACTGTAATGATTTAAATAAATCATGATCTGGGTTAATTTCAAGAATTCTTCCTGCTTTGACACCCTGTGCATCTGGCATCTGGTTTAATACCTTTTCCATTTCAAATGAAACACCATCACCACTTGCTAGACATACTGGATGAGATTTTAAACGATGAGATAATTTAACATCTTGTACCTTATCACCTAAAGCCTTCTTAACGATTTCAAGTAATGGCTTGTTATCTTCAGTCTTCTGTTCAAGTTCTTTCTTTTCATCTTCTGTTTCTAAGTCTAAATCACCTTGAGTGACATTCTTGAATGTCTTAGAATCATAGTCTCTCATCATCTGTAAGCAGAATTCATCCACATTATCAGTCATATAAAGAACATCATAGCCTTTAAACTTAACTGCTTCTACTTGTGGTAATAAATCACATTTTTCTACTGTTTCACCAGAAGCATAATAGATTTCCTTCTGATCTTCAGGCATTGCTTCGACATATTCTTTTAATGTAATAAGTTCTTTCTTATCAGATGAATAGAACATTAATAAATCCTGAAGTTTATCTTTTAGCATACCATAACTGTTATAAATACCAAACTTTAACTGCATACCAAAGTTCTTAAAGAATGTGATATATTCATCACGGTCATTCTTTAACATCTTTTCAAGTTCAGTCTGAATACGTTTTTCAATCTTATTTGCGATAACCTTCATCTTTCTATCATGCTGCAACATTTCACGAGAGATGTTTAAGTTTAAATCCTGTGAGTCAACAAGACCCTTTACAAATCTGAAATGTTCTGGCACTAAATCTTCTGCATGATCCATGATGAAGACACCACGTGAATAAAGCTGTAAGCCTTTCTTATAATCCTGTGAATAGTAGTTCATAGGAGTTCTAGAAGGAATGAATAATAATGATGTATAAGAAACAGCACCTTCTACAACATTATGCATGACTCTTTGAGGGGCTTCAAAATCATTGAATTTAGCTTTATAGAATTCATCATATTCTTCTTTAGTGATATCCTTCTTCTGACGTTTCCATAAAGGAACCTGTGAGTTTAAAGTCTTGTTTTCTACAACATCTTCATATTCATCACTATCTTCCTTTTTTCTAGATGTAGTCACATCCATCTTGATTGGGTAATGAACATAGTCTGAATATTTCTTAACAAGTCTTTCAATTTCATACTGATCAAGATACTTGCTGTAATCTTCTTCCTCTGTATCCTTCTTTAAATGAAGAATGATTGTTGTACCATTTTCTGCTTTTTCTACTTCTTCAACAGTATATCCATCACTTGTATCACTCTTCCATAAGTAGCCTTTATCTTCACCATATTTCTTAGAATAAACTTCTACTTCATCAGCAACCATGAAGGCACTATAGAAACCAACACCAAACTGACCGATGATATCAACATCGCTTACACCTTTTTCTAAGGCATTCTTGAATTCATATGAACCAGAATTAGCAATAGTACCTAAATGTTCTTCTAGTTCTTCCTTATTCATACCGATACCTTCATCAGCAATTGTAAGGGTTCTGTTTTCCTTATCTACAATAAGGTTGATTGCCATATCTTCTCTTGAAAAACCATTAATATTTTCCTGTAATGCTTTATAGTAAAGCTTATCACTTGCATCACTTGCATTAGAAATCAATTCTCTTAAGAAGATTTCCTTATGAGTATAAATAGAATTAATCATTAAATCGAGCAGTCTTTTAGACTCTGCTTTAAATTCTTTCTTATCTGACATTTTTATACGCTCCTTTAGCACTCTAGTATTTTAAATGCTAAAGACAGTATACACACCTTTTTTAGCATTGTCAACACTTGAGTGCTAGAGAGTCAAAAAGACTGAAATAAATCAGTCTTGATTCTTATATACACTTATATGATAAATATTCTCAATTGAAATAGTTGTTTTATCTCGTAATATGACCTGTTTATTGATTTCATTAATATCCTTAAATTGTCCTCTCACAGTTACATAAGACCCACCTTCTTTATATTCATCCTCTACAAAGTAATCGATAGTGATGAAAGGATGTTCTTTTTTATGACTAAGCAAGTTATTAAGTATTCTGTTTAATACTTGTCTTTGGTCTTCATCTAGGATACGTTTTTGAGTTGTAAGTCTACCTGCTTCACTTATTCTATCTACATGTGTCTTAAGAGCGGCAAAAGGTGCAAACTGGGCTGCTCTATTATTCATGGACATTCTTGGATGATGAGGTGAAGTAGGATGTTTCATATGTATTATATCGTCATAATTCATGCCTTATGTCCTCCAATCATCTTATTTCTTTCTCTTGTTGTAGCCCCTTCCTGAAGATCAGCCCCTTTCAGCAAGGCATTTTTACCATATTTTTTCTTGATATCAAGAGTGACACCTTGCAGTTTCTTTTCTTTAGATAAATCAATTTCAGGCTTTTCTTCATCAAATAAGGACAACTGTTTATAGGTCATAGGAATATCATCATCACTTCTTACCTGGACTGCAGTGAGCTGAATTCTTCTTATTGTAAGTGCATGATTGATATGTAAGTGATAGAAACGTAGTAATGCATCGCTCATCAATTTATAAGAAGAAGTATAGGAATCTAAGTTAATTGTACCATGAAGATTTTTAGGCAATGTTCTCCCATAACGATCTTCCATAGTTTCTCCATGATAGTCTTTCATATTTTCTATGTCATATCCAATCGTAAGAACAAGCTTATTTGTGACAAGATGCTTCTCAAAGAGATCTAGACTAAGAGATTCTATCATTTCCTTAAGTATGATTTCTGTTTTCTTATAATCATAAGAACACGAGAGGACCTGTCCTGTTCCGATACTTTTAGAAGGTGCCTTGTAGGCTTTAATAGCAGGCATAGTGCAAGGTTCCCATCCCCAGGCATGATCAATGAGTAATTCAGCATTAACACCAAATAGATTGTAGAGTTTTTCTTCATCTTCTAATGAGCATCTTGCGATATCTCCCATTGTATATAAACCTATGTTATTAAGTTTTTTAGAAATACCCTTACCTACTCTCCAGAAATCAGTCAGAGGCGTATGAGACCATAACAGTTTTCTATAGGCATATGTATTTAAGTACGCAATACGTGCACCTTTCTCATCTGGTTCTTTATGTTTCGCAACTATATCCATAGCTACTTTTGCAAGATAAAGATTGGTTCCTATCCCTGCTGTCACTGTAATGCCCACTTCTTCGTATATATCATGAATAATGTTCTGAACAAGATGAAAGGCATCTAATTCATAAGTATCAAGATAATGCGTGGCATCAATAAAGACTTCATCAATGGAATAGACATGAATATCATCAGGAGAGAAGTACTTGAGATATATAGAATAAATACGTGTTGAATACTCAAGATAGAGAGACATACGCGGTTTCGCAATGATATAATCTATGGCTTTATGTTTATTCTTATTAAGGCTTGATGCAAGAAAAGAACTGCCATCTAGCGGTTCTCTTTGACGATTCAATTCTTTAAGTTTAGAAACAACTTCAAAGAGTCTTGCACGTCCTGGAAGACCATAGGCTTTTAAGCTAGGTGAGACGGCAAGGCATATTGTTTTTTCAGTACGCGCGGCATCTGCAACAACAAGATTAGTGTCTAGTGGATCAAGTCCTCTTTCTAGACATTCTACAGATGCATAAAATGATTTAATATCTATCGCTAGATATGTTGGAACATGGGCCATCTTTTCACCTCCTTAGGAAATGTATTATAACATAAAAAGACAGGCATAACCTGTCTTAAGCATCTTATAATGCGTTTGCTGCAAGATAACCAGATTCAATTGCTGAATTGATGTCTGCAACCTTATTTGCATCACCAATTGTCTGAACATGGATGTTCTTTTCTTCTAATGCAGCAATGTCAAATGCATTAGAACGAGCACCTACTGCAAATACTACATAATCACATGGAAGAGAAACTTTACCTTCTGCAGTTTCTGCTTCTACTGTAGTTGCAGTAATTTCAGTTACCTTAGTATTAGTGAACTGTTTAACACCATGCTTTTCAAAATCAGCCATCATTTCTGGACGAATTGTAGTTGATTCTTCTTTTGCGATAGTATCCATCATTTCAACGATGCTGACATCATTACCTCTAAGTGCTAAGTATTCAGCTGTTTCAGCACCTACTAATCCACCACCAATAACAACGATTCTTCCTGCTGGGAATTGTTCATTAGAAAGTACTTTCCAAGCATCCTGAACATGTGGCATATCCTTACCAGGGATATTTAAGATGAAGTTAGAAGCACCTGTTGCGACGATTACTTCATCAGGCTGATCAGCTAAGATATCTTCGCTAGTGACAGCCTTACCCAAGCGTAAATCAACGCCTAATACTTTTACTTCATTTGCTAGATAATGAATAGCACGATTCATTTCTTCTTTTCTAGGTGGTACAGAAGCAATATTTAACTGTCCGCCTACTTTAGTATCCTTGTCATAAACAATAACGTCATGACCTTTGACTCTCGCAACTCTTGCAGCTTCTAAGCCTGCAGGTCCTGCACCTACAATAACAACCTTCTTCTTAGTATCAGCAGGTGTAATTGTTCTTTCATATTCATAACCGTTTTCTGCGTTAAGGACACAGCTTAAGAACTTTCTGTTCTGGATAGAGTCTGTACATCCTTTATTGCACATCATACATAAACGGATTCTGCATGGCTGTCCATCTTCAATCTTTTTAACATAATCAGGATCAGCTAATAATGAACGTCCATAACCTACGATATCACATACACCATTTTCGATTAATGCTTCACCATTCTGTGGAGTCACGATACGTCCTACTGCAGATACTGGAATACTAACAGCATCTTTCACTCTCTTAGTATATGACTGCATGAAACAATATGGCTGAGTACCCATCGCTGGAATAGTGTCATTTAAGTTACCAGTATGGTTTGCCTGTCCAACATGGATCATGTTAACGCCTGCTTCTTCAAGCTTCTTCGCAAATTCAACAGCTTCATCAATCTTTAATCCACCTTTACCTCTTAATGGGTTATCAGTGATGATTGGAAGTTTATAATCAATACAGATATGAGGTGCATGTTCTTTAATGCTTTCTACAACCTGTAATGCAAAACGTGTTCTATTTTCGAAGCTTCCTCCGTATTCATCAGTACGATGATTTAATACTGTAGAACATAAAGCACCTACTAAACGGTCTCCATGAACTTCTACTACGTCTACACCTGCTTCATAAGCACGTCTTACACATTCACCCATCTGCTTAAGAATTGTATTTAATGCTTCTGGAGATACTTCATCAGTGAAATGAAGCATATCATGATGTAATTTAGCACGTGCTGCCTGCATATCACCTTTCTTAAACATTTCAGCTAAAGCCTGAACATCATATTCTGGATGGAAGATCTGAATACCTAATTTACAATCAAATTCATGTAATGCATCAGCTAATTCTTTATATGCTGGAATCTGTTCGTCCTTGAATAGTTTTGGTGTTGGAGAAACAGTATTTACTGGTGCTACGTCTCCAAGTACGATATAAGATACGCCACCTTCTGCAATACGTTTATAGAAGTTGAAGCTCTGTTTAGAAATTGAACCATCACGTTCTTCATAACCAGTTGTCATTGGTGGGAACATGATACGGTTTTTCAATGTGATTGGACCTACTTTAATTGGTTCTAATAGTTTCATATTATCAATCTCCTTACAATACATTTTAACCACTACTATTATAGCGCTTTCAATTTACAAATGATAGTAATTATACGCAATTTATAAGGTGTATTTTGTCATTGAAAGAGTCAATAATCTATTTTTTAGGACAAAAAAGTGCGTACCAAAAAAGTACACACCTGTTTCTTTAGTATTCTTTCATAAATACAACCTGTGATGATTGTTCTTTAAAACCATTTTTCTGATAAAAGTAATAAGCAGGAAATTCTCTTTCCGTAATCAACATTATACGATCTATTCCTCTTTTTTTCGTATAGTCAACCACTAGATCCATAAATTGAGTTCCAAGTCCTTTTGACTGCTCATCTGTCATTATTCCAAACTCATCAATCCAGAACTCTCTGCCATTATACCAATGTTTAATACGACCTAACGCAATTCCAATGAGTTTGTCTCCATCATATAAACCAATAGAAAGAGATAAACGATTGCCTACTAGATCATGCATATAAATAGAGAGGTCTTCTTCATTCCATTCATCATTCCATGGTTCCCTAGAGAATATTTCATTAAATAACTGTGATATCTCTTTGACATGTGCCAAGCATATTTCTCTAACTTCCATATGATCTCCTATTATAATTCTTCAGGAAGAATAGAATAGACAACATCATCTACCACTCCCTGATTATTTTTTCCATATTTTCTAAGGGTGCCCTCATATTTCATACCAGCCTTGATCATCACTCGACCTGAGTTAGGATTATTTTTATCATGTCTTGCACGCACAAGATCATATCCTTCCTTAAATAAATAAGAACTCACTTCTCTAAGTGCTTCAGCTACATATCCATGACCCCAATAAGGCTGTCCAATACAATAGCCAACTTCTACTGTATTTGTTTTTTTATCAATACTTGTGACAGATATATTTCCAATGAGTGTATTCTTATCTTTTACTACAATGCCCCAGTTATATGAATCACCCTTTTCATATGACCCAATCCATGAAGCAAGTAACTGCTTTGTATCTTCAACACTTTGATGAGGTGGCCAAGTTAAATAATGAGTGACCTTTTCATCACTTGCCCAATGATGATACATATCCTCTGCATCTTCTATTTTAAATTCTCTTAATATTAAACGTTCTGTTTCTAAAGAAGCCGTTCCATGACGTACTGCAGTTTGACACGCATATTGATTCTTTAATCGTTTCAAGATATCCATATGAGGCTGCTTTAAATGTTTTAACTGTAATTCTTCAGATACCCATTCTTCTTTTAAAAAGAGAATCGTATCATCTATAGGTGTATAAGAATACTTTAAGCATCCTTCATCAGAGAGAGACAATTCCTGAATATGATTGTCTCTAATAGATTGATAAAAAGCGTCTCTGTCTTGTTTATTTAAAAATGTATAAGTAACATAAATCTTCATTATAAATCCTCCAATAATTGTAGCGCATAAGCCTTGAATTTTTCTTCTATATCACGATAATCATGCTCCTTTAAATCAGGTGTACTCATTAATGAAACAGAAGATCTACTTTCTTCTAGGGGCATCATCTCTTTTAATTCTGCTTCAAGTAAGAGATGGTCCATGTCTTTCCAGATTGATTTTTCATCATCATTTAATTGAATATGAAAAGCATGAAAGATTGTTTCCAGGAGATGATCTTCTATTGTCTGATATTCTTTCATCTGTTTTTTTATAGGCGTGATGAGATCGCTCATATAGGCTTCACTTGCATCATGAAATAAACATGATAAAACAACATGTCGACTATATCCTCTACTTTGTGCTTCTTTCGCACAATTGAGAGAATGCTGAGCCACAGAGTAGAAATATTTAATATGACCATTTCCTCGACATATAAGGCTTAATGCATGTGCAATATCTTCTAAATGAATATCATCTTCCTTAATATGTAATGGATCTATTCTGTGACCACTAAACACATTCATCAATAACATAATCTTCTTAAACTACCTTCCTCAAATGTATAATCAGGCGTTTCAAATGGGTATTTGATTTCATCTTCATAATACCAAGGATCATCATGTGATGGATTCTTTAATAAATGAAATTCCTGTGCAGGCATATAGCCCTGGGCAAGTAAGAAAGCTTTCTTACCTTCCTTATTTGTACAAACATCTACAATCATGACGACATGTCCTGGTGAACCACCCTTTAAAAATACATCTCCTACTTTTATTTCATCTGGCGCAATTGGTGTAGATTCACTCACCATGCTTGCACTTCCTGAATAAGCAAATACAATACGTAAGTATTTTTTAAAACATTCATAAGAATCATCATAGGAAGCACTCTTTACATAACTCGCATGATCATTCTTAATGACTACACGATTGCCTTCTCGCCATTTATTATAAGATAATAAGAAACCATCACTTAAATGAAATTGAATCTTATCATATTGTTTTGTATTCCAGTAATATTCTGCATAGACTCTCATGACTGAGTCTGCACATTGCTGGAGGTTTTCATTTTCTAATGGAAGTTTAAAGACAGCAATCTGTGAACTTTGATTAAATTTCTTCTTCCCATTATATAAAAGAATAGGACTGCCATTTTTCTTTAATGGATAAGTCTGTAAGAAATGAGCAAAATCACTTTGTTCTCTTTGATATCCTTCTGGTACAGGAATACGTATTTCTAATGTTGTTCCTTCTGGATTAATATATTTTTTATTTTTAATTGTTGAAGATGGTGTACAAGCTGTTAAAAGCACACCAAGAAGTAGTAATATTATTTTCTTCATAATAGACCTCAAATGATAAATAATGTGGCACAACACACTAATACAAAACCACCGAATATAAGAAAATTAGTGAATCGCATAGGAAATAGATCTTCTTCGATAATAAACATATCAGGAGAGTTGGGATCATAGTCTACTGTAACACGTCTATTATTTCTAAAATATTTCATCTGAAAATAAGTGATAGATGGCTTCCTTTCTATAAACTTACCTTCTGCATAGTATTGAATTGTCATGATATAGAGATAGAGTTCATCCTGTTTGATATCTATGATTTTTCCTGATGCCTGTAATGAGCAACGTGTGGCTTTTAGACGATATTGAAAACGAGTTGTCAATCCTTTAACCATGATGACAATACCTAGGATGCATATGAGTACAAGTAATAGTTTTTCCATAATAACCTCTAAAAAAATAATGGCCTATAAGGCCATTAGATACGATAGTTTCTGAATAAGTTCTCTTTTTTCACAAAGATATCTTTAAAGAATATAACTGCCCATAGTCCAATCGCAATATAAGCAAAATACTGACTAATAAAATAGGAAAGTACAGCACCTATACTTAATATTATGAACCATTTCTTAAATGCTCTTCTTTGAGCACGGCTAATTCTTCTCTTATCATAATAACGGCTTTCTTCACGAGGTACATCCTTAAATGCACTGATACAATAAACCCCTAATCCCTTAAGACATGAACAAACTATATAATAAAACAAGAATGTCAATGCAAGAATCACACAGCATATACATCCTGTATTAATCATAAACATAAAAACAACTCCCTTCACCCTTCTATTTCTATTTTATCACAACTTGATAAAGGATTTAAAGAGACGATACCATTTATAACCAATATAATTGATTACTTCACGTTTAAGGAATTTAAACTTTGTATCTCTTGTACGAAAACGCGAAGAATGCGTAGGTGAGGTATAGGCGTTGATTCCTGCATCTTTTGCTTGAAGCATTGCTCTTTTCATATGCAATGGATCACTTACAATTAATGCCGTTTGATAGTTGTATACATCCATAATCTTTTTCGCATTAATTAGATTCTCTAATGTGACTGTAGATTGATCTTCTGTAAGAATATCATCTTCTGATACTCCTTGACTGATTGCATAAAGCTTTGCATTATATGCATCACTGACAGGATTTCCCTTTCCGTATCCTCCTGTCGTAATGATTTTCTTGACAAGATGTTTATTGTATAAATCAACCGCATGATTGATTCTTTCCTGATATACAGGTGATGGATGTCCATTATATGTAGATGCACCTAATACAATCGCTACATCTGCATTTCTTGCATCATCTTTAAAACTATATATATAAATACTGACAGCATTGGAAAATACATAACAGATCACCAATACGACAATAATAACTAATTTCTTTAAGATTTTCATGGCAGCACTAAAAATCCTCCACAAAAACATCTTAAACTATTTCTGATATTTTTCAATCCTTGGATTAAAAATACATAGAATTTACATATTTTTCTTTATATGATTCAAAGAGATGTAGATAAGCAATAGAATAAAACATGTACCAATCATAATAAGATACATCATACTTTGTGTTACAGTATGTCCCATAAGTTTGAATGATGTATCAAAACTTTGATGGATTTCATTCATTATATGAACAGGCACTTTTGTACCTAGTTTTGTGAATAAGCTTCTTAATAAATGATTACGAATAAGTGATGTCCCATATGTTCCTGGTAAGAACTTTATAAAAGTACGTACTGCAGGCGTAAATTGAGAAATAGGCATATAAGCCCCACATAAGAAACCATATCCTGCACTCACGATACTGCTGACGGCTGAAATCTGTCCCTGAGTTGTAAGAAAATAGTTAATAATAGATGAAAGAGATGTTCCAAATAATGTCAGCAGAAAGATATCAAATAAACAATATAATATATCTTTAAAAGGCAGCACCCAATGGGTAGTACCTAAGACAATAAAGCATGCAATTAAAGCAGTGATATTAATAATCATTGTGATAATGAGTGTAGAGATGAAATAGCTAAGTGCTAATGTTGTTTTACTTACTGGTGCTATAAGTAAATCCTTCACTTTATGATCTGCTTTGTCCTGTACCATGATCATGTTCGAACAAAACGATACTGTGACACAGCTCACTGCGAGTAATGAAGAAAAGAGATAACCATTCACAAAAGCATCGATAGTCTTTTGAGAGACATCAAAGTATTTCACTATACTATCGAGAGAATCATGATAGATAGTACCTAAAAATGTCATATAGAGGACAATGAGCACAATAGGTGTAATTAAAGCTGTAAAGAAACGTCCTTTGTCCTTAAAAAACAAAATTGTATGTCTAAGTACTAAATGATGGAGCTGTTTCATGAGTAATCACCTCCTGGTAATTTTGTCCCTGTTACATTCAAGAAGACATCATCCATTCTTCCTTTCACAAGTTCAAAGTCATCAAATAAGTCAGGTCTTTGAAGAATCAATTGTTTAACAACACTAGGATGATTCACACGCAATGTATATCCATCTTTTATTTTTGTATAAGGATATCCTAGAGACTTGATATCCTCTTCTTTAACATGATAAATATTCAAATAATCATATGCATATTTAAGTTTTAATTCATGAGGTGTACCAGATGCAATCATGCGACCGTGATCAATAATAACAACCTGATCTGCTTCTGCCGCTTCTTCCATATAATGTGTTGTTAAGAAGACTGTCATATGTTTGTCTTTTCTTAAATCATTGATGACTTTCCACAAGATCTTTCTTGTTTGAGGGTCTAAACCTGTTGTTGGTTCATCGAGTATAAGAAGCTGTGGTTCATGAATAAGCGCACGTGCTATATCGATACGTCGTTTCTGTCCACCTGATAATTTATTTAAAGGCTTCTTCAAGTAATCCTTAAAATCTAATAAAGTAGATAATTCGTTGATTCTACTTTTTAATTTATCCCCTGTAATTCCATAAAGAGCCCCGCGATATCTTAAATTATCATAAACAGTCAATACATCATCTAATGCTGAAGTCTGATAAACAACACCTATAGAACTTCTTATCTCATTCATATGAGTTTTAATATTCTTTCCTTCAATATAGATTTCTCCTGCATCATTTGATAATTCACCACATATCATAGAAATAGTGGTACTCTTACCTGCACCATTGACACCTAAGAAAGAAAAGAATGTACCCTTTTCAACAGTAAAACTTAAATCATCTACTGCTTTTATATCACCAAATGTTTTTGTAAGATGTTTGATTTCAATACTATTCATAGTATCACCCTTTTCTACTCTTAAGAGCTTTATTGATTTCTATCGCCATATGACGATCATTGAGATAGTTAAATATTCTAACGAGTACATCTACTACCAGTACTGTAATAAAGAAAATGCATCCACCAAATAAATCGTGATACATACCAATATGGTATCCTGCAGTCAACAGAATCATTTCTAGTAATATTGTATGAATGATATTCTTCAATGTTATGTTTTGGGGTTGTTTAAAGTAATAAACCATTGTAGGAAGACAGGCAAATAATGAAAAGACAGCCACCTGAGCGAGATAATTAACTGAAATCATTTTTATTTGCGGTTGATCTATATGACAAAACAGGATGGTCGCAATCATAGATAAGGTATATATCACAAAATATTGAATAGTCATTGTATGTATCATTTCATTTTTATCCATTTTTGTTCTCCTATAATCCAATCATATGTTTAAGTACACGTACATATTGTCTAGACACAATAAGTTTCTCTTTGTTTAGCAATATCACTTCAAATCTCCCCGATAAGGAAGGTTTAATAGAATCAATCTTATCTGCATTAATAATAAGTGACTTAGATGCACGAAAGAATGAAGCCCCATCTGCTTCTCGTTCAAATTCATAGAGTTTCATCTTTGATTCATATATGTCTTTTTCACAATAGATAAATGCCTTTTGATCTACTATTTCAAAATAATAAATATCGCTCATCTTTAAGGGATACGCTGTTTCCCTTTTGTATCCGATGATTTTCTTATCATTTTCTATGAAAGAGATCATATTCTGTATTTCATCTGTTATTGAATAGCACCTGACTACTATTTCTTCAGGTTGATCTTCAGATATCAATTCAATTCTAGTCTTCATAATCTTCCTCCGTAAAAAAATGATATCATAAACAAAGAATTTTAAACATCATATCTCATTAAGTTGTAGAAATTGTATTGTAAGATGAAAAAAAAAGCTGTAACGCTCAAGGTAGTAATAAATACTATCTATTCGTTACAGCCCCTTAGCGGGGACTGTCAACATTCTGTCCTTGACTTTTGAACCAGTTTAAAAGCTCCTTTCATTTTTTATTTTACTGGCGCTTTATCCATTTCATATCCATATATTTTATAACCTTGACTATATAGATACGCTAAAGAAAAATAATCTCCTGTAGGTAAAAATTCACTTCTATCAATACTGTGTTGTGTCAACAATTTAGATTCATTTGTATTGTTAATATTGGAAGTTATAATTGCAGTATGGTCTATATCTCCATCTTTGGTAAAATCTACTGAAATTACATCTCCTGCTGTAAGTAAATCCGATGTTTTTGCTATACCAGCTCTGGTTTTCCAATGCTGATAAAAATTATTAGCTCCACCCCATGTATATGATGGCTTTCCATTATCATAATACCAGTTTTTAGATTGTCTATGTGGTAAAAACAATCCTGATTTTCTATATTTAAAGCCACCATTACTTAAACATTGTGAAACAAAATTCGTACAGTCGCTCCAACCTCTTCTTATTGCAGACTGTCCCTCTGCATTTTCATCTAAATCATTATAATCATTAGAATTAGGGTCTTGCTTATAATAATTAGCATAATATGGAAAATCTGTATTATTTGTTCTATTCCACCATTGCTTTGCATATTGAATAGCTTTATTAGAATCGTACCCATTTGATTTTCTATTATCACTAGGAGTTATTTTGTTAGATAATTCAGTTGAACTCTTACTTATTGGTAATAAC
>ERZ1026844.1525-NODE-1525-length-13949-cov-18.292572_pt1 | contig 13949 bp, 14 predicted proteins | sample MGYA00380152_ERZ1026844 | MGnify/ENA primary metagenome ERZ1026844 (study PRJEB33269, sample SAMEA4719788) | human gut metagenome | biome: human-associated habitat; feature: organic feature; material: feces | place: Cameroon | collected 2013-10 ... | reverse complement strand
AGTCCTACACAGACACAGCATACCACAACGAGGAGTTAAAGTCACTCACAAGCAACCGGTTTGATAAAGTTCGTGAACGAGCGAAGCTGAAGCAGTCGGTTTCCCGTCTGGTCACAATCCTGTTTCCTGAACTGGAAAAGCTGGTTTCAACACTGCACATGGCATCTGTTTACGCACTTCTCAGCGAGTTTCCCGGCGCCAAACAGGTTTCCGAAGCGCACTTAACGCATTTGAAAGCCGTCTTATACGACGCCTCCAAAGGCCGCTATGGGAGTGATATGGCAACGACACTTCGGGATGCTGCCAGGTGCTCTGTCGGCTCTGTCATGCCGGCCAAGCCCCTGGAACTGCGGCATACGATCCGCCTGATTCACGAGCTTGACGCCGAGATCGAGGACATTGAGGCTGCTATCCAGTCCATGATGGGCGAAATACAATCTCCCATTACTACTGTCCCCGGCATGGGTGTCCGCATGGGCGCTATGATCCTTGCCGAGATCGGTGACTTCTCCCGCTTCGACTCGCCGGATAAAATCCTTTCGTATGCTGGAATGTCCCCATCTACTTACCAGTCCGGACAGCTTTCACTGTCTGGAGCCTACTCGCACATGGAGAAGCGAGGCTCCCGTTATTTGCGCTACGCGCTTTACAACGCCACCAAATATGTCTGCCTTTGGAACCCAACCTTTGCTGCTTATCTTGCCAAGAAGCGGGCTGAGGGCAAGCACTACAATGTTGCGCTCTCCCATGCGACCAAGAAGTTGGTTCGCCTGATTTACGCTTTGGAGAAATCCAAACGGCCATACAGCACAGCCGCATAACAGCTTTTCTCTCACATGCTTAGCTGGGCGTCTAACCGGAACGTTTGCTTTGCTATGCCCTTTTTGAACCGTCTACATTTTCTCACCATTCCATGCAGTTCAGGCTTGACATCTAATAGTTAGTCTTTCATTATGGTTCTATCCGCAATAGCAATATCACTTCTGCGTTTTGTCGCCTCCGTGCATTCGATTCCATTTCAACCATTAGGTAGGATTAGTCTTTATAGGGCGGCCTATCCTCTTGCTTACCTCCAGCATACGCTTTAATAAATACTACCAAGCAGTACATTCAAAGCATAATCATGTATGAAGCGTTTTTCATTAAACGTTGCTCCGTAGTGATTGTACTTATCAGCTACCGCGCCAGTTATATACTCCATATGCTCTTTCATCATGCTGTCGTCAAAACATAGCACTTCTACGTCAAATTTGACTTTGTCTGAAAATATTAACTTTTCCCGGACTCATTAGGTTAGAAACATTAATTCTGGTACTTTCATTCACCTGACCGCGAGGTATGTTATATATTTTGCTTCTATCGCTTACCTCAAAGCTTATAACTCCATGCGTTGGTGCTTTATTTACCACGCAAACAGTCATACTGCTATCAAACACCATGGCTTCCTTCGCGGCAAACTTCAAATAATCAGCATATTTAGAACCCAAGAGTCCTATTTCCTCGCGGATTATAAAAAGATTTCATCTATGTGGCGAGGTTTATTGAATGTAATTATCGTTTTCAGCGTTTCCATAATAGCAGCAATACCGAATTTATCATCAGCGGCCATAATGGTTCTACCATCGGATTTGATTACTCCACCTTCAATACGAGGTTTCATTCCTACTCCTGGAGAAACAATGCCCAAATGAGAGCAGAGCAATATCGCACTTCCTGCTCCCTTGAGTCTTGCCCCAATATTCCAGCCGTTAGAACTATTATCTGATCCTATCTAATCTCTCCAAACCTCTAAACCTAAGCTTCTCAACTCGCCCCCCAGAAGTTCACAGAAGCTTTGTTCATTGCCGGGTTCGCTGTCGCATTTAACATATCTTATAAATCAGCTTATATCTTTTTATCTATGAGCATTTACATTCACCTATACCAAATGGCATCTTACCCAATGATCAGGTTCTATTTCCTTCATTTTCGGATCCACCTCTATGCATTTATTCGTTGCAAAGGGACACCTAGAAGCAAAGGAACATCCGGGGGGCACATCCACGGGGCTTGGTATCTCCCCTTGCGGAACGACTTTGCTTGGTTTTAATTTTTCTTCCTCATCGCTTACCACAGGTATTGCCGACAGCAACATTTGAGTATAAGGATGCTTTGGAGTTTTAAAGAAAGAATCTGTCATCGCAATTTCCGATATTTTACCTAAATACATTATAGCTACCCTAGTAGCAAGATTTCGCATCAAGCTCAAGTCATGCGTGATGAATAAATATGCGAGCTCGCGTTCTTTTTGTATACGCAATAGCATATTTATAATTTTCGCCTGTACCGATACATCCAATGCCGATGTAGGCTCGTCTAGAACAATCATGGAAGGATTAGTAGCCAACGCTCTTGCAATAGCCAACATTTGCCTTTCACCTCCGCCAAGCGACGCAGGATATTTATATAAATATTCCGTCGGCAACTCTACATCGTTGAGTAATCTGCAGATAACTTTCGTAATCTCGTTCCTATTACATATTTTATGCACGTTCAGGGGCAAAGACAGTATCTGTTTTACCGTGCGTTGCGGATTAAGCGTAGTGCCGGGATCCTGAAATACCATGCCTATTTCCTTTTTTACATGCATCGGCCTTTTCCCAACTTCCATGCTTATATCATTCCCCATGAAGTGCATGTCCCCTGCCGTTGCACTATACATGCCAATCACGTTGTATGCAGTCGTACTTTTCCCCGAGCCGGACTCGCCTACCAATCCTAATGTTTCGCCTTTACGGATAAAAAAGTCTATTCCGTCTATAGCTTTAACAAATTTTCCTTTTTGAGAGCCCGACTTGATTGGGAAATATTTTTTCAACCCTTTTACATCCAATATTATTTCGTTATTATTACTCATATTTCAATCTCCTGCATCATTCATGCATAAAGCAAGCAACTTTGTGTCCGCTACCAAGATCCCTAAATTCCGGCACTTCTGTGCGACAGCGCTTCGTTGCATAGGGACACCTGTCTGAAAACCGACAACCTGAAGGAGGATTCAGATAATTAGGGATGCGTCCAGGTATACCCTTGGATATGCCGCCTCCTGCCAATTTAGGTATACAACTCATAAGTGCTTTTGTATATGGATGCAGCTGCTCTCTAAACAGCTCATATGTCGGAGCCGTTTCTACCATATTGCCCGCATACATAATGTATATTCTATCGGTTGTTTCCCTTGCCACGCCTAGTGAATGAGTAATAAGGATAAGCGAGCTTCCTGCGGATTCAACACGTTCCTTCAATATCCTAAGCACCTGATCCTGCACAGTAACATCCAGATTAGTCGTAGGCTCATCAGCAATTACCAACGAACGCGGCGTTGCAAGCGACATTGCGATAGATATCCTCTGGCGCATACCGCCACTGAGCTGAAAAGGATAGCTGGCAAGTATTCTTTCCGGATCCGGCATGGAGGTTTCCTTTAGCGCTTTCACTGCATATTCATGCTGTACCTTTTTATTGTTACATTCTGGTTGTCCCGAATACTTAATGACCGCTGTCATTTGCTCTCCTATCGTATATACGGGATTAAGCGACATGGTAGGATCCTGAAAAATCATAGATGCGCCCGAGCTTCTAAGCTCCTTAAGCTCTTTTCTACTCATTTTAAGCACATCGCGATTATTAAACAATATTTCACCGTTTTTTATAGTGGCCTGTCTTGGCAATATTTTAAGTATGGACTTAACGGTAGTAGTCTTACCGCAGCCCGTTTCTCCCACTACGCTTACTTTCTCGCCTTTGTCAACATAAATATCAACCCCATTGAGTACTTTTATTCTACCAGAATAGGTTTTATATTCAGCAAACAGTTTGCGTATATCGACCGTTCTTTCATTATCCATAATTTATCCCTCACTTGAAAGCATATCCTTTATACCGTCGCCCATAAGATTAAATCCCAACACGAGTATCATAATTGCGATTGCTGGCATAACCGCTATCCACCATTGTGCCGGCATATACTTTGCGCCATCGGCAACCATGTTTCCCAAAGAAGGCGTTGGCGGTTGTTCGCCCATTCCGACCGCTCCAAGTGTGGCACCATTAAGTATAATCCAGCCCATATCCAAAGACATCTTGGTAAAAACTTGACCGAAGCAGTTAGGCAGTATTTCCTTAAAGAGTATGTGCGCTTTGCTTGCACCAATCAGCTCTGCTGACCTTACATACATTTCGTTTTTCAACGACTTTGCCACACCATATACCAATCGACAATACCAAGTCCACCAGGTTATGCTGATAGCCAAAAGTGAATTAAACAATGTTGGACGCAGAACCGCGCAAATGCACATGGCTAATATCAATGGCGGTATAGCAAGGAATACATCCGTTATTCTCATAATAACAGTAGATATTTTCCTTCCATCCCAGTACCCTGCCATAAGCCCCATAATTACGCCAATCGGCACCACCAGCGCAAGACAACCAAGACCAAGTGTAAATGCGCCGCGGTATGCATACATTATGCGGCTTAATATGTCGCGCCCCACACCATCTGTTCCTAATAGATACTCCGCACACGGAGCTTTATTTGCATTGGCAAAATCAACGAACGCCCCAGCATGTTCTGGATGAGGTGCCAGCCATGGTTGAAAAATAGCAAACACAGCAATGACAACTACTATTATGAGGCCAAGTACCGAAGCCTTGTTTTGCGAGAACTTATACCATGCGCGCTTTACTCCGTCAAAATAGTCTTTTTTTATAGCAGGAGTTATAACTTCTGTTCCTAATACTTTATTCTCCATTAACTGTTGCCTCCCATCAATCGCACTTTGGGATCCAGCCAAGCAACAATAATGTCAATAATGATATTGACAAATATGAACACCAGTCCCAATATCATAGCAACTCCAGCTATTGCATTAATATCCTTATTTAATACCGCCATGTAGCCATAGCGTGCCAATCCTGGATAATTAAACAAGTTTTCCACCAAAAAAGCACCGCCGAAAATAGAGGCAATATCCAATGATGTCACAGATACCGTCGGTATGAGCGATGGTTTGAGCCAATACTTGAAAAGCATTTTGTTTTCAGGAATACCATACGCCTTCTCAGCCAAAATGTAATCCTTGCTTCCGTTTTCAATCATAGTACCTCTTGTTATTCTAGCCGACTGTGCAATGCCGCCAAAACACAAGCTGATAGCGGGGAGCACAAGATGTTGTAATGCATTTCTAAAGCCTTCAATATTCCCTTCCAGCAGATAATCGAGCGTGTACATTCCCGTAACAGTTTTAGGTGACGCCATGCCAAGGGTAATTCGCCCAGTAGATGGAAAAACCGGCATCACATAGCAAAACAGAAGCATAAGAATTATCGCCCATACAAATGCTGGTGCTACCACCCCCAGATAGGATATAACGCGTATAATACCATCAAGCCATGTTCCAGTAAATTTTGTAGAAATAATTCCAAGAAGCAACCCGAAAAATACCATACATATAGCTGCAAACAATACTATTTCTAATGTAGCTGGTAGATATTTAGCTATATCTTCGGAAACCGGGCTTCGTGTTTGAAGAGATTTGCCCAAATCCATCTTTATAGCTCCTTTGAGCCATATAAAATATTGTGTCACGTAGGGCTTATCTAAATTCATTTCTTCGCGAAGCGCCTGTACAGTTTCCTCCGGAGCTCTGGCCCCTAAAGCAAGGCGCGCTGGGTCGCCAGGCATTACGCGAGATATACAGAAAATCAGTATAGACAAACCTAGTAGCACAAATATATATGTAGCCGCTTTTTTTAATACTCCTAACATTGTGCACCTCTTTTTTTTAATCGAGACGTTGATTTTTTTCATAGAGACGTTGACTAAATGGTTCGGCCATAAAGTGCAACGTCTCTACATTTTTCCGTTTTTTTGCAAACTAGTTTGCCTTACTTTTTTTCTAAGTTAATGCGCATATTTCTAAAATTAATATCGTAACCTACTATGCTAGGGCAGGCTTTTCCCTCATTGCTGGCATCCAGCAAATCCCAGTCAACATAGGGTTGAACAGCTATAAGGCAACCATTGGAGCCCATCCAGATTGTAGGACAAAGATCCACGATATACGCTTCAATCTCCTTATACTTGGCCTCACGCTGAGCATCGTCAATGGTGCAAAGCGCGTCGTCTATCATAGCGTCCAACTTGTCGTCAAGTAGCCATTCCATCTGTTCCCATGTACCTGCGGAATCGGAATGGTAGCGAGTTTTGAATACGGAGCCCGCTTCGAAATAATCTGGAGACCACTGAACAATAGATGTATTCGGTGTGGTTTCTATCGTCTGAGCATCTGCGGACATTGCGGAGAATGGCTTTTTCGTTATTTCCAGCTTTACGCCGATCTGTTCAAGCGCAGCCTGAAACATAAGAGATAGCTTTTCTTGTTCGGGAATCTCTGCACACCAAGACATCGTGATCACCCAAGCGGAAGGATCATTCGCATATTTAGATTTTGCGATATACTCTTTCGCCTTTTCCAAATCAAAGCTATAACCCTCTAACTCTTCATTTTTCCCAAAGAATCCATCAGCGACAGGACCTGTCATTCTTTCACTACTTGGGAAAATTACATTATGCATGGTATCGTAATCAAAGGCGTACGCTAGCGCCTTGCGGAAATTAACATCGTCGGTAGGGGCAATTTTTGTGTTCATAAGTATTGACCAACAACCAATACCTGTCTTATTAACTATAGAAGCCCCCATTGCTGCAAGCTCGTTATATGTTTCCTGCGGAAGCACATCGCTGCTGACCTCAAGTTCCTGATTTGCGAAGGCCGTACGCTGAGCCACGGGATCTGCCATGTTTGACATTTTAAAATACTGTGGTGCTTTTGCAAAATCACCTTCCCAACCAAGAAAATAGTCCTCAAAGCGTTCACCAATAATATACTCTTCCAGCATGAACTCATAAGTCTTATATGGCCCCGATCCCGCATCATGAGTAAGCAACCAGTTTGTTCCATAATCGCCAAACTCGTTATATGTCGTTACAGACATATCATAATTTGCTTCAACAAGTGCCTGTTCCACTATAAAAAAACGGGGCAAAGCGTTTATAAATGGCGCAAAGGGATGGCTAAGCTTGACCACAAAGATATTATCACCTTCTGCATAGCAGTCAGCAACATAGGAGGTATACAGATATGCAGGACCTTGTCCAATTTTCAAAAGGCGCTTCATGGAGTATTCCGCATCACTGGCTTTAAGTATATTCCCGCTATGGAATTTTACATCATCACGAAGATAGAAGGTATAAGTCATTCCATCTTCGGAAATATCCCAGCTCTCAGCAACATGTGGTACCACAGTACTGGTTTCATTGTCAAAATACACAAGGGCATCATAGATGCTTGTCTGCGCAATGGAGCAGGTATAACTGCTACCGACGGCCGGGTCGTAATATGTTGGCCAGTCACGCCCAAACCTTACTATACTTTCCATGTCAGCACTCACGCCGGCGTTTGCATCCACTGCCACTACATCGCCGTTTGAATTTGTTACCCCTTGCTCGGGCACTCCGGCCGGAGAGGTAGAACAGCCTGTGCAGAACAGAAAGGCAACCACCATTACCAATGATAATAAAGGCTTTAAATTACTTCTCATGTCTTCTTCCTCCAAATTCTATTTTTTTTCAATGCTTAAATCCTTAAGCTGAAAGTGCTTCATGCTGCCATATTGTTTCTTAATCCTGGAAAACTCGTCCGCGTCATAAAACGAACATCTGCCGTCCATGTAGTCCTTTGCAACCTCGAACATAAATGTTGCGGCTCTTTCCACATCTGTAAGATGCGTAGAACCTGTAGCGCAACCCGCCACTGGTACTTCAGTTGTTATCGCCACGCCCACCACCGGCACATCTGTTGCAACAGCAGGCTGCATGATACTGTTAATGTGATATAGCCCATTTCCATATGGGGTAATATCCTGCTGTGATATTGGTAGAACCACGGGCATCTTTCCGGTCACTCTCATCATAATATCGCAAAGATCATCGCTCACCCTAAGGATATATCCCTCTTTTGTCGTACATGTAATGGCAAAACCATTATGGTTGAGAATTTTGTTGCCCTTTGTTGTGTCACAAGAAAGCACGGCGTCAACTCCGCACTGCACTTCAAGCTTATTAATGGTTTCCATATTAACATATGACGACATTAATCTCACTGGAAAATGTTCAATGGTTGGCGCACAAGGACAAATGTGCGTAGATATTACTACATCTCCCTTGAGGAATTCTCCATGCTTATTCATTGTAAGTATTTTTCCAGCAAGCGCCAGCGCAGCGAGTGCTCCGTCACCATCTGAAACGAAGCCCATATAATCCGGTCGCGCCCCAAGTCCGCCCAGTCTACCGGTAATGCCTAATGTAGGCGCACTTCCTCCATTGCTTTTGCCATCACTGCCATTGATGATAACGCGTATAAAATCACTACTGCCGCCATTTTCTTTCAACTCAATAACTTCAATGTTGCTTGCGCCCTGTCCTTGAAGATATTTCCTCACCACTTCGCCGCAGGTATCGGCGCGATCTAAAAGTTCGTAAAGTTCAATAACCTGTTTTAACATACATCCTCCACTTGTAAACTAACCACATAATAATGAGTTTTAGTAAAGCTTTTTGTAAAGTCCCGGCCTCACCCAATCAAGCCATGGCAATTCCTCGCGTTCTTTGGCTATAATTTCTTTATCAAGATTAGCCACAAAATAACTTTCCAACTGAGTACCATTGCTGGCTATAATCTCCCCTCTGGGATTTACCGCCATGGAGCGTCCGAGCTTATACGGGCCTCCCGGAACTTCACCGTAGTGATTAGCAGAAACGAAATAAGCCATATTTTCTGCAGCTCTCATGCGATTGCTCATTATCCACAACTCGTCATGTGGATATGCCCAACTACTTGGAGCAAGGAACAACTCGCAGCCACGCATGGCCATTATCCTGCTAAACTCAGGAAAACCCAAATCCGCGCATATCAGCATACTCACCTTCCAGCCCTTAAAATCAAAGACCATAGGGTCGTCGCCTGGCTCGTAAAAATTACGTTCTCCAAAGTACAAATGGCTCTTTGCATACCGCGCTACAATGCTTCCGTCTGGAGCGAAACAGGTAGCATAATTGCGCCACCATTCACTTTCCTTCCCAACATGTCCCGCTGTTACATAAGTTCCCGCCAACACGGCCATTTTCTTCCAGAAAAGCTCTATATCCCTAAGTACATTGTCCGTAAGAAGCTGCTTCACATTCTCTGCACACATATTATCTATACAATCTTCACAGAAAAGTATCATGTCAACGTCATTTTCATTTTCGCTTATCTTTCTGACCTGTTTTTCTACGCGTTCCATATTTTCATAGATTTCATTTACCTGACGGGGGAACACGATCTCAAACTGCGGCACCGCTATCTTAAGATATCTTTTCACTTTTTCCATATTCTTTCTCCTCTTTTTTTAATGTTTTTAATTAAACTAATGTTTTATATAAATCTGGACGCACCCAATCAAGCCACTCATGTGCCACGTCTTTTTCTGTCAATACATCTTTGCTCAAATTGGCTGTGAAGTATCCTTCCTGTGCAATTCCTAGATCCGCTATAATTTCACCCTTAGGATTAACAGCCATAGAGGTTCCCAGATTTAATCTTTTTCCTGATTCCTCACCATACCTATTACAGGAAACCAGATATGCAGCGTTTTCTGCAGCCCTTAGTCTGTTGCAAAGCACCCATAATTCATCATGTGGATACGCCCAACAGCTTGGAACACAGAAAAGATCCACCCCCTTATATGCCTGTATACGGCTCCACTCCGGAAATCCAAGATCTGCACAGATAAGCGGTGCTATTCTCCAACCCTTGTATTCGAACACGACAGGATCGTCGCCGGGAACAAAATTTTCCCTTTCCTGTTTATATAAATGAGACTTTGCATATTTACCTATAACTTTGCCTTCTGGTGTAAAACATGCACAATAGTTCTGCCACTTTCCCTGATTGTTTTTACCTACGAAACCGCTTATTATAGCAAACCCAGCCATTTTAGCCGTATTCGTCCAAAATTCCTGAACCTCCTGGATTTTTTCATCGGTATATTCGGCATTCATGCGCTCGTTATTACCAAAGTTATCTACGCATTCTTCACAAAACAGCATAATATCCACATTTTTTTCGTTCATTATTTTGTGAATCATCTTTTCCACTTGACACATATTAAACCGAACATCACCATCTATTGTTTTAAACTGAGAAACTGCAATTTTTATTGTACTCATTTATGCTTTCCCCGCCAACATCTTTTATTCTTTTGTTTTTTTTGACCATGATCGGTTTTCTTTGAGAATTCTCTTTTTTAATTAAATCATATTATAATCTAAATGTCTTCATTCAAATATTATGAAAAGCAAAGTTTCTACTTGTGCATCTTGCACTATTTGAATATAATATTTCCTATGAAAGAATCTCCGCACGTTACCTCTTGACAGATATATTTGCATTGAAAGGAATTGGCCACTTATGTCTATAACTGTAAAATCCATCATGAACATAGGCGTTTGGTGCAGGTGCACTGTAATAGCAGGAAACGACGGGATTACTAATATAGTTACGTCTATAGACTCTATGGAAGTGCCTAATATTTCCCCATGGCTTCGCAAAGGCGGAATGATTATCACAACGGGATATTTTCTTAAGGATTAACCTGAGAATCTCACACGGCTAATTGAGGATATGGCACTTGCCAATTGTGCAACTCTCGCGATAAAAATGCGATTTATCGGCTATATACCACAGTCATCCATTGACGCTGCAGATAAATTTAAAGTACCGCTCATTTCGATACCTTATGACAAATCTTGAATTGAATGGGGGGCTTTGACACCATAACAAATACTTTAAGTGATTTGATCAACACGCCTGTTATGCTTTTAGATCACTATGACAAAATCATCTCCGCATTTCCCACACCATCCGCATTAGATTATGTGCAAAATATCTGAACGCACAGGATCCTAGCTTTATACAAGACAACCTCTTGCCTGATTCAAAAACGCTTATTCAAAAAGCCAACTATCAATTTCTAAAAATGAAACGTTATTCATCATCATAAGGGCTGCACTCAAAAAAGAGCGTGTCTGCGGTTATATAGCGGCTTTTTGTGTCAATCATTTGTTTGACGAATCCGATATTGTAGCAATAGATTATGCCACGAAATCTATTGCTCTAGAGTTTCTTCGCACGGAAGCTACCAAGGAACATTCCGATCAAATGGATATTTCGCTATTTTTGTATATTGTCGGCAACACTTTTAATAAAAATACCATACAGCGGGCAAACCTTCTGCACTGGCCTACCCTTCCTTTCATAATATCCATATTTAACATCCAAATTTTTTAAAATGGTTGCTAACCATACTGAAATAGAGCTTCTTCAAATAAAAAAGGATATTCGCGATATAATTTCAGGCGAATTGCTACACAATCATTATGCGTGTAAGGTTTTTTATAATGGGCGATAGCTTGATTTATCTGATTTTTATCAACGCATCTTTTAAAGATCTACTTCCGCTTCTTGAAGAAATTCATAGTTTGCTTGAAATACGAAATTATCCTACTTTCCTCGCCATATCTGGCATTGGCAAGGGCTTTGATGAAATGAGTGCCTGCTTTCATGACGTCATAGACGCCTCCCGCATTTTTCGTCATATAAAAGCAGAAAATCTCATGATATCCATCGACGACTACCGCTTTGAACAAACGTTAATGCATAGCTGTTCAAACGACCAATTTAAAAACATATATAACAAAATTCTTTCTCCCGTAAAAGCCTATGACACTCTGAACGTAACTGACCCTGAAAAAACTTTATACATATATTGTTCCCATTGCGGTTCCAAGCAAAAGACCGCGGCAAAACTGTATTTGCACAGAAAATACCCTACAATATCGCCTGAAAAAGTTAGAATCAATAATGAATATTTCATTATCCGATAACAAAAACATCTTAAATTTGGCATTTTTATTTAAAATTAACGAACTCGTAGCATTACTGGATAACTAATAAGCACGTCTTTTTAAAATTTTTATCATCTATCGACTTGCCTCATTACGTTATGCACTTACCTTTCTGGTACAGGAGATCCTTGCCACAACACATTTGTCGCTTTCCCCGAGTATGCTGCCGATTTCCGCGTGGGAATAGCCCTCGGCGCTGAGACGGATCGCCCGGATGCCTTTCGCCATCGTCTCAGAAGTGTTGGCCTCCAGTCGATCGAGTATCATACTTAGTTCGTGATGCTCGTCTAAACTATCTTCTTTCCCGAGCACCTCCGGGATCAGTTCGCACTCCTATGCCGCCCGACGGTTGGCATAGGTCAACGCCGTGCATATCTCGTTCCAGATTAGCCTGTATGCATACGTAGAGAAGCATCCTCCTTTATCGCTGTATGCCGCCTTGCAGAGGCCAATGCAGCCGATCTGATAGAGGTCATCGTAACTGTAGATACTGTTTTGACCGGGATTATGGACCTTGTCCTTGATCACCTTCCCGACCAGTCCGAGGTTTTGCTCCACTTTTCTCTGCTGGGGTTGTGTAAGCGTCATGATGCTTCGCCTCCTTTGCATGGGCGAAATCCGGCCGGCTGTTGTTTCCTGCGCCGCTCCAGGAGCTTCTTGCTTTCGGCGATGACCTCGTTGCAGTAATATTCACCGAGAAAGCCAATGTGCGCTTTGGAAAGCGGTACCTGCAGAAGCCCTGCCAGCCACAGGTAGGCGTCCTGTTTGCTCATCAAACCGCTTAGATATAGTTGGTCGAAATAGTGGTGCGCCTGATTCCGAAGCGTGCGCAGCTCGTGGTTAGCCAATGTACCGACGGGTATATTCGTGCCCGGATGGGTGCGGACATAAGCGTCACACCGCGGATAATTGCTGCAAACATAGAGCATACTCGTACAAATGAAAGTGCAACACGGCAGGATCAGCATTACGCCAACATTTATTCTGATCTTTTTCATAATAGTTTCCTTATATTTGTATAAAATAATCATCACCCGGCGAAGCCTGAGATATTTTTTAAGCGGGTGAAGCCCTATTTTACCAGCCACGTCTCATGCGACGTTGGTACGGTCTGACATCTGCACGGGCCTATTACAGGCAACCCGTAAACTGGCTTAGAAGCTCTCCATTGTCATTTGTTCGTCCATCCTATCTTCCTCTAATTGGTTTCGGATATACTCTTCTATTTTCTTCGCACTCTTTCCCATGGTATCCACATAGTATCCCCGACACCAAAATTCGCGGTTTCTATACTTATAACTTATACTTCAAATTTGGCTACAATCGTCATCTTTTTCCATTCGCACAACTACCGCAGTATTTTCCCGATATTTCGGCGCGAATACGATGTGATATTTGCAGTTCCATTTAGGTCAGTTTACAAGGAACTACACGCAGACCACGAAACGGGGGCTGCTGACAACAAAACAGGCTGAGTATCAAGCACCGGGAAAGTGCGGGATATTCAGCCTGTTTTGTTGTCTGGGGTTTCCAAAGGGGCTTGCCCCTTGGCACACGACTTTGCTCGCAAAGTGTAGTGTGTTATACGCTCTGTCGGCGTTGCTGCGAAAATGCGGTTGCCACCGGGGAGGGCAAGGGCATTTGAAGCAGCAGGAAAACAGGATTGTGATTGCGTGGCGTGGAGCCGCAAGCGCAGGACTGGTTTCGCCAGCAGACAGGGTGTATATGAAAGCCCCCGTCCCTCGTCCTACGCCGAACTATGGGACAAAGTGTCCCAGACGGATAGCCACACTTACGAAAAAGCAGACGGATTTTTCTCTCAAAATTGAAATGGGCGGGAAGCCATTTTAGGGCTTTCCCGCCTTGATTGCCCATTAGCAAAGACGGGCGGGGCTGTCAA
>ERZ1026844.1515-NODE-1515-length-14033-cov-9.435327_pt1 | contig 14033 bp, 13 predicted proteins | sample MGYA00380152_ERZ1026844 | MGnify/ENA primary metagenome ERZ1026844 (study PRJEB33269, sample SAMEA4719788) | human gut metagenome | biome: human-associated habitat; feature: organic feature; material: feces | place: Cameroon | collected 2013-10 ... | reverse complement strand
ACATTTGATTTCCAGAATCCTTAAAAGAAACAAACTAAGGTAGCAGATTAAAAAAATGCCCATAGATTGTTTCTTTTTTTTGCACATAAACAGGGCAATTTTTTTCAAAAACCTCTTTACAGAATGAAAATTTGCGCATAATATAGAGTCAAATAAGAAAACACGTTGACGGGAAGAGTAGGATAAATGAAATCCCCAGAGAAAGATGCCTGTGGAAAACCGCAGTGGTGGAAGCATCAAGGAGAAAGTTCATCTGAAGACCACCCCGGAGTGGCTTTAATAAAGCCCGGTGATTCCGTTATCATCAGTTGAGAGGCAGATGGCAGTTTGCATCTGCAAGCAGGGTGGAACCGCGACAATGATCGTCCATGCGTATTTTTACGTATGGTTTTTTTATTTCTAGGAAAAGGAGAAAACATGATGAAAGTAACATTAAAAGATGGCTCTTTTAAAGAGTATGACAAAGCGATGACTGTGTATGAAATTGCAGCAGACATCAGCGAAGGACTTGCCAGAGTGGCTTGTGCCGGAGAACTGAATGGTAAGGTAGTAGATCTGCGTACCGAGGTAAATGAGGACTGTAGTTTAAATATTCTCACTGCAAATGATGAGGGTGGTTTACAGACTCTGCGTCACACCACAGCCCATGTAATGGCTGAGGCAGTAAAACGTCTTTTCCCCAATGCGAAATGCACCATCGGTCCCTCTATCGAGGATGGCTTTTATTATGATTTCGATGCAGAACCTTTTTCCAGAGAGGATCTGGATAAGATTGAGGCTGAGATGAAGAAAATCATCAAAGAAGGCCACGAAATCAAACGGTTCACTCTCCCCCGAGAAGAGGCAATCAAATTCATGCAGGAGCGCAATGAGCCTTTCAAAGTAGAACTGATTGAGGATTTACCGGAAGGCGCAGAGATTTCCTTCTATGACCAGGGAGGATTTGTAGACCTGTGTGCAGGTCCTCACCTGATGAGTACCAAAAATATCAAGGCTTACAAGCTGATTTCTTCTTCCATGGCGTACTGGAGAGGTGATTCCAATAAAGCCAGATTACAGCGTATCTATGGCACCGCATTTAATAAGAAAGAAGAGCTTACGGCATATCTGGACAAACTGGAAGATGCAAAGAGACGTGACCACAACAGATTAGGCCGTGAGATGGGACTGTTTACCACCGTGGATGTTATTGGTCAGGGACTTCCTCTTTTCACTCCTAAGGGAACCAAAATGATCATGAAACTCCAGAGATGGATTGAAGACTTGGAGGACAACGAGTGGGGTTATGTCCGCACCAGAACACCTTTGATGGCAAAGGCTGATTTGTACAAAATCTCTGGACACTGGGACCACTACATGGACGGCATGTTTATTTTAAATAAAGATGACGAGGACAAGGAGACCATGGCACTGCGTCCCATGACCTGCCCCTTCCAGTATTATGTATACATGAACGAACAGCATTCCTACAGAGATTTACCTTACAGAATGTCTGAGACTTCCACCCTGTTCCGCAATGAGGATTCCGGTGAGATGCATGGTCTGACCCGTGTACGTCAGTTTACCATTACTGAGGCACACATTATTCTCCGTCCCGACCAGGCAGAGGAGGAACTGACCAGATGTACGGAGCTTGCTCATTATGTAATGAAAACCCTTGGTATTGACGGGGATGTAACCTACCGTCTTTCCAAGTGGGATCCCAATAATAAAAAGAAATATCTGGGGGATGATGAATACTGGAACAGCACCCAGCAGTATCTGAGGGATGTCATGGACAAAAACGGCATCGCTTACACCGAGGCTGACGACGAGGCTGCCTTCTACGGTCCTAAGATCGATATTCAGGCCAAAAATGTTTACGGCAAAGAGGATACCATGGTAACCATTCAGCTTGACTGTGCATCTGCTGAAAACTTCGGCATGTACTACATTGACCAGAATGGAGAGAAGGTTCGTCCCTGGATTATCCACAGAACTTCCATGGGATGCTACGAGAGAACCCTGGCATGGCTTATCGAGCATTATGCTGGAAAATTCCCCACATGGCTTTGCCCTGAACAGGTTCGTGTCCTTCCTATTTCTGAGAAATATGCGGACTATGCAGAAAAAGTGCGTGCAGAATTAAAGAAAAACGGTGTGGATGTCACCGTGGATAACCGCTCTGAGAAGATTGGTTTCAAGATCCGTGAGGCCAGAATGGCGAAACTGCCTTACATGCTGGTTGTAGGTCAGCAGGAAGAAGAGCAGGGGCTGGTATCTGTGCGCAGCCGTTTTGCAGGTGACGAGGGTCAGAAGCCCTTAGCTGATTTTGTAAATCAGATTTGCGAAGAAATCCGTACCAAGGAAATCCGTAAGGAAGAAGTACAGGAAGAGGCAAAATAAATTTCAGAATAAAAAAGAAATGCTCCGTAAATACTACTACTGCAAGATGCATAACATTGCGAAAGGAGAGTATTTACGATGGCAGATTTAAAATGTGGAGTAGAAAACTGTTCCTACAATGCAGACAGATGTTGCTGTAAAGGCGACATCATGGTGGGAGGCAGACATGCAAAGAATGAGGCGGACACCTGCTGTGAAAGTTTTGTAAACAAAACAGCAGACAATGCATCGAATGCATGTCATCCGAAACGTACGATCAGTATTGATTGTGAAGCATCCAAATGTGTTTATAACAGTGATTATAAATGCACGGCAGATCATGTAGATATCCGGGGCAATAATGCCTGTGATTGTGACGCCACCAACTGCGCAACCTTTAAGGAACGATAGAAGTGACACAGGGCGCTGTTTCTGTTGAAAGATGGAAATAGCGCCCTTTTTTAGCTTTAAAGAACGATTGAGACATTTGTCTATAATGAGAAATACAATTTGTTTCTCGCCCAATAATCAAAAAAAACCGCTTGACAGGGGAGAGGAGCTATGCTATTCTATCTAAGTGTGTAGAACAGACAGCAAGCAGAGTATCCACTCTCACCCTGTGGCAATCGGGCTTACAGGCGTACAGATTTAATCTACACGGTTTCTATGAGGATACCGTGAGGAGATGAGATTTCAGTGGATAGTTATGCTATCCACTTTTTTTCGCTTTTAATTTCTTATGGAGGTGTACTACTATTAGCGACTTATTTATTAACGAACAGATTCGGGACAAAGAAATCCGCCTTATCGGTGAGAACGGAGAGCAGTTAGGAATTATGTCCCCCAGAGATGCCATGAAGATGGCGGAGGAAGCAGGTCTTGATCTGGTAAAGATTGCTCCCACAGCGAAACCACCCGTCTGCAAAATCGTAGACTACGGCAAATATAAGTATGAGCAGGTTCGCAGAGAGAAAGAAGCGAAAAAGAAACAGCATGTGATCGAGGTGAAAGAGATTCGTCTTTCTCCCAACATTGATACCAACGATCTGAATACAAAGGTTAACAATGCACGTAAGTTTCTGACCAAGGGAGACAAAGTCAAGATCACCCTGCGGTTCCGTGGACGTGAGATGGCTCATATGAACCAGAGTAAACACATTCTGGACGATTTCGCCCAGGCACTCTCTGATATTGCGGTGATTGAAAAGGCACCCAAGGTCGAGGGAAGAAGCATGACTATGTTTTTAACTGAAAAGCGATAGTTTGGATGTTAAAATAGAAGATTGAGAATCAGGAGGAAAATGATATGCCCAAAATGAAAACCAGCAGAGCAGCTGCAAAACGTTTTAAAGCGACAGGAACAGGTAAGTTAAAGAGAAACAAAGCTTACAGACGCCATATCTTAACAAAGAAATCCACTAAGATGAAGAGACAGCTCAGACAGGCTGGCATCGTAGATGCTACCAACGTTAAGAATATGAAGAAGATCTTACCGTATTTATAAGCTGAAAGTCGAATTATCAGAAAGGAGTCATAAAAATGGCAAGAATTAAAGGCGGCGTGAACGCAAAGAAAAAACATAACAGAGTATTAAAGCTTGCAAAGGGTTACAGAGGTGCAAGATCTAAACAGTATAGAGTAGCAAAACAGTCCGTAATGAGAGCTCTGACTTCTTCTTACGCAGGAAGAAAAGAGAGAAAGAGACAGTTCAGACAGTTATGGATCGCCCGTATCAATGCAGCAGCAAGACTGAACGGTCTGTCTTACAGCAAATTCATGTATGGTTTAAAATTAGCTGGTGTTGATATGAACCGTAAAATGTTAGCTGAGTTAGCTGTAAACGATGCTGAGGGATTTAAAACCCTGGCTGAGTTAGCAAAAAGCAAACTGGCATAATTCCTATAAATGAGTACAAGCTCCGTGTCATTTGGCGCGGAGTTTTTTTGCCTTTTTTTTCAGACTCTGTTACAATGGAAAACAGAATCGAAATCGACAATGGAGGTAAGACAATGGGAGCATTTGAACAATTAGAACCAAAGAGTGTGTTTGAATTTTTTGAAAAGATATGTTCCATTCCCCACGGCTCAGGCAATGTGGGACAAATCAGTGATTATCTGGTCAGCTTTGCAAAGGAAAGAGGACTGGAGCATTACCAGGATGCGGCGAAAAATGTGATTATTATTAAGGAGGCATCCGAAGGGTACGAAAACGAGGAGCCCTTGATTTTGCAGGGACATATGGACATGGTGGCGGTGAAAACTCCTGCCTGTGACATTGACATGAAAAAAGACGGTTTACGCATCGCCGTGGATGGAGACTGGGCATACGCAGAGGGAACCAGTTTAGGCGGTGACGATGGTATCGCCGTGGCCTACAGTCTGGCACTGTTGGACAGCGACACCGTCAAGCATCCCCGTCTGGAGGTGGTCATCACCACGGAGGAGGAAACGGGAATGGACGGTGCCCGTGCCATTGATTTATCCATGCTAAAGGGACACCGTATGTTAAATCTGGACTCCGAGGAGGAAGGTATTTTTCTGGCAAGCTGTGCAGGCGGTGCGAGAGTCAACTGCCATGTGCCGGTGGAACGGGAGCATAAGAGTGGTATCCATTATGAGCTGTTCGTAAAAGGGTTGCAGGGCGGTCACTCCGGCGAGATGATTAAACTGGAGCGTGGCAATTCCAATGTGCTGGCAGGGCGGATTTTGTCCGAGGTGCAGGATGTCATCGGTGCAGAAAATCTTTATCTGATGAGTCTGGAGGGCGGGCTGGCAGACAATGCCATTCCCAGAGAGACCGAGGTACAGCTTCTTGTGCCGGAGAACCAAACGGAGGCGTTTGAGGCAGCCGTCCGCAAGAGCGAGAGGGATATTCAGAACGAACTTGCCACCAAAGACCCGGATTTCCAGGTAAGCCTTACCCGGTGGGAAAAGGAAGAGGCAGATGTGATGAACGCAGATTCTGCCAGAAAAGTAACACAGGTGATGCTGACCTTACCAAACGGTGTGCAGGCAAATAGCGCCGATGTACCGGGACTGGTGGAAACCTCCTTAAATATGGGCGTAGTAAAAACCGGAGAGAAGGAAGTATCCATGCATTTTTCCGTGCGCAGTTCCGTGGAGAGCAGCAAGGAAAATCTGATTCGCAGGATTTACACCATTGTAGGTTTTGCTGGTGGACATTGTGACACGGCGGGAACCTATCCAGGCTGGGCATTCCGCAAAGATTCCAAACTCCGGGAGAAGATGGTGGCAATTTACGAGGAAATGTATGGAAAGACGCCGGAAATCCAGGCAATCCATGCGGGATTGGAATGTGGCCTGCTTTCTGCCAAAATTTCCGATTTGGACTGCGTTTCCATCGGACCGGATATGAGAGACATCCATACCACCGAGGAAAAACTCAGCATTTCCTCCACCAAGCGGGTGTGGGAGTTTGTGGTAGAAGTTGTATCCAGAAAATAGAGGTGAAATATATGGTGCCGGTACTTGCCAAAATGTCCATTATCATTAAGTCCAGGCAGAAAACAGCAGTGATTATGGGCAATTACGAGATGGCATATGCCTGTGGGCTGCTTTATAATGTGTGCGGAAAGACGCCACCGGAGATTACCACTCCGGAGCAGCTCAGGGAGGATACCGTCAATGCCTTTGAGGGTTTTGACACCGAGGACGAGCGGATTACAAAGCTGGTTCATATGCTGAAGTTTTATGCCCCGGAACAGGAGTGGGATGAGCAGAACCTGGAACTTTGGAACATGGGACTACAGGAAAAAGAACCCTGGGTTTTGCAGAAATAAAAAACACAGTTTTTTCACAAAATGAACAAAATTACATAACATTTCTTTTTTATTCTATATTCAGAACAAAGGAAAAGAGAGATCCCGTCAGGAATGTTCTGATGGTTGGAAGGAGAGAATGTTATGTATGAATATGAAAACCAGAATCAGAATTGGAATTTAGGACAGCCGGTGCAGACACCGGAACCTCAGAAACCTAATAAACAAAAGAAACCACATAATTTTGCAAGAGGAATCGGCAAGGCAATTGCTTTCGGACTGGTATTTGGACTGGTGGCCGGCTGCACTTTTCAGGGTGTCAATTTTGCTGCAAATAAAGCGTTAGGAACGCAGACCGCACAGGTACAGGAAAGCCAGGAAGTGACAGAGCAGGAGGATACCACTCCCACCGTTGGCTCCACGACAGACAGTAAGCCGGCACTCAGCCAGGCAACGGTAACGGCTGCTGATGATGGTACTTATACGGTTTCCGACATTGCACAGATGTGTATGCCTTCCGTGGTAGCCATTACCAATAAAGGTGTCACCGAGGTACAAAGTTGGTTTGGCACCATGCAGCAGGAAAGCGAGAGTGCAGGATCCGGTATTATCGTCGGACAAAATGATGAGGAACTGCTCATTGCAACCAATAACCATGTAGTATCGGGAGCAGAGGAGCTGTCCGTATGTTTCAATGATGATGTGGATCAGGTCTATGAGGCACATACCAAAGGTACCGATGCCTCCAACGATCTGGCAATTGTAGCAATTAAATTAAGCGATATCCCTCAGGATGTGCTTTCTACCATTAAAATAGCAGAGCTTGGCAACTCTGACGAGCTGACTGTGGGCGAACAGGTAGTTGCCATTGGTAATGCATTAGGCTATGGACAGTCCGTGACCAGTGGTTACATCAGTGCCCTTGACCGTGAAGTACAGATGGACAACATGACGTCAAATCTGATTCAGACTGATGCCGCTATTAACCCAGGTAACTCCGGTGGTGCCCTGTTTAATATGAAGGGCCAGGTTATTGGTATTAACTCTGCAAAACTGGCGGAGACCAAAGTAGAAGGTATGGGCTATGCCATCCCTATCTCCACTGCCATTCCTATTCTGAATGAACTGGAGAATCGTGTGACCAGAGAAAAAGTAGATGCTTCTGAGGAAGGCTATTTAGGTATTTCCTGCCAGGATGTATCCAGTGATGCACAGGCGTATGGTATCCCTGCAGGTGTCTATGTTGCAGAAGCTGCCGAGGGAGGTGCAGCACAGAAAGCAGGCATCCGTCAGGGAGATATTATTACCAAGTTCGACGGTCAGACCGTAACCTCTGTCTCTGAGATCAAGTCTTTACTGCAGTATTATAAAGCAGGAGAGACGGTGGATGTGGTTGTGGAACGCATGAGTAATGAGGGCTATGCCGAGGTTACTCTTTCCGTTACACTGGGTTTAAATGAACAGGCAGCACAGTCTGCACAGCCCGGACAGAACAGTCAGTCCCAGGAGGAACAGCAATACAGCAATCCGTTTGCTCCTTTTATGCAGGGCAATGGTCATTAATAGAAAATAGACTGAAGTGAGACCGTGGATGTATACAATGCATCCACGGCTTTTTATGCGTTCATTTCTTGTTTTTTATTTGGGAAAAGTGTGATACAATAAAAAAGATTGAGATAACACGAGAGGAGAGGAATCATGCTTTTTCCCAGTGAGGAATTCCTGTTTCTGTTTTTACCGATAGTTCTGTTTGTGTATTATGCATTCTTACGCAAAACCACGCATGCCAAAAATATTTTTCTGCTGATTGTCAGTTTGTATTTCTATATTTCCGGAGGCAGAGACTATCTGCCGTTGATTCTGTTTGTTATTCTGATAAACTGGCTGTTTGGTCTGCTGGTAGATTGGACAAAAGAAAAAACTACGTTATGTAAACTGTTGCTTGCAGTGGATGTGGTGATTAACTTAGGGGTGTTGGGACGATTTAAGTACACCGGTTTTGTCATTGATAACCTGAACCGTTTTGCTCATACCAATCTGGTCAATCCCGGAATTATTCTGCCCATCGGCATTTCCTTCTTTACCTTCCAGGCAATGTCCTACACGATTGATGTGTACCGGGGACGGGGACAGGTACAGAAGAATCCTTTAAATGTAGGCTTATATATCGCCTTTTTCCCTCAGCTGATTGCAGGACCGATTGTGCGGTATGAGACGATTGCACAGCAGATTGCCCACCGGGAGGAAAACCTGGAGGATTTCACCAAAGGCGTATGCCGTTTTATTATCGGTCTGGGAAAAAAGGTACTTATTGCCAACAATATGGGACTGGTGGCAGACACCATTTTCGGAACAATTTCCGGAAGTGCTTTCCATGCCTCTGCTGTGGCGGCCTGGTTGGGAGCAATCTCCTATACATTGCAGATTTTCTTTGACTTTTCCGGTTACTCAGATATGGCAATCGGTCTAGGTCAGATGTTCGGCTTTCATTTTGAAGAAAACTTCAATTATCCTTATATTGCGAAGTCTGTTTCAGAATTCTGGCGCAGATGGCATATTTCCCTGCAGACCTGGTTCCGGGATTATGTGTATTTTCCCATGGGGGGCAGCCGGGTGAAATCCAAAGCACGTCTGGTGTTTAATCTGTTCGTGGTATGGTCACTCACCGGTATCTGGCACGGTGCCAACTGGACTTTTATCGGTTGGGGACTGATGTACTTCGTCCTGCTCACCTTCGAGAAACTGACCGGCCTTGGGAAAAAAATGGACAAGAGCAGCAAAGGGCTGGCAGTGTTTGGACATATTTACACCATGCTCTTTGTGATTCTGGGCTGGGTGCTGTTCCGGGCTGATAATATCGGGCAGGCTCTGACCTACATAAAGGCGATGTTCGGAATCCATGCAGCTGGCTGGATGGATGCAGGGGTGACAGCACTTTTAGCACAGAACTGGATGTACTATGTGGCAGCTCTTATCGCATGCGTGCCTGTGGTGAAACGGATGGATGAAAAATGGCATGAAAAACCGGTCTGGAACGTGGTTTACACTTTGTTTTTACTGTGCGTTCTGTTCCTGGCAGTGGCGTATATTCTCAACAATTCCTACAATCCGTTTATTTATTTTAACTTCTGATGAGGTGACAGTTTTTTATGAAAAAATATTTGCGAGAAATTGTGGTTACCATTGCCTTTCTGGTTTTTATCACGGTGATGGGAGTGGCGACAGCCGTGGAAACGGGAAAGGTATACCAGAAACCACAGGGAAAAGATGCCCTGGATGTGGTACTGGATTATTGCGATACCTTTGAGAAGAATGCTGCCTGGAAGGACACTTTTTCCATGTGGAATTCCGTGCTGTCCATGAAACTGACGGGAGACCGCTATCTGCAGTCATCCCAGGTACTGATGGGAAAGAACGGCTGGCTCTTTTACAAAACGGAAGGAGATGGCAGCCCTGTTCGGGACTACCGGGGAATCAATCATTACAGTGAGGAACAGCTGCAGCAGATTGCAGAGAACCTCACCGCTCAAAGGGATTATCTGGCGTCCCGGGGAATTCGTATGGTGATGGAGTTTAACCCCAATAAGGAAACGGTATATGCTGAATATATGCCGGACAGTGTATACCGAATGACTTCCGTATCGAAAGAGGATCTGTTAGTGGAGTATCTTCGGGCGCATACTGATCTGGAAATGGCCTATACCAAGGATGACATGATGGCTGCAAAGGATACCATGCAGCTTTACTATAAATACGATACCCACTGGAATCTGGGAGGTGCTTTTATCGGCACCCAGAATCTGCTCCGTATATTGAATGGTACTTATCACGGAATTGAGGATGCCAGCTTTGATGTAGAGGACAACCGGGAATATTATATCCGGGATCTGGCGCGGATCAGTAACATGGATGCTTATTTCCCGGCAGACCAGTTTTTCAGTATCCGACCGGAAAGCTATGATCATGGACAGTGGGTGGATGCCAACATTTTGATTGTGGGAGACTCCTTTTCCGAGTATCTGAAATTTATTATGCAGGACAATTACTGCCCGCAGGTGGATTATGTGAGTGTGCTGGATTTCACACCGGAATTAATTGGCACCCAGTATAATCCCCAGATTGTGGTAGTGGAGTGTGTGGAGCGTTACATTGATCGTCTTATGACCTTGAATTTCGTTCCGTAGGTATTGGGATATCGAAAAATTGACATGATCGTGTAGATTCGACATAGTGTAGCATTACAGCCCGTCGCAGGCTGCTTAGAAGTGAAGGTTGACATAATATGGAAAAAGAAGCAAAATATGCATTGTTAATTGATGCAGATAATATTTCACCCAAATATCTTGATACGATTTTGAGTGAGGCCAAAGAATTTGGAGATATTACTATCCGCAGAAGCTACGGGGACTGGACGGATCCGGCAAAAGCCTCCTGGAAAGAGGTGTTGTTGGAAAATTCCATTTCTCCCATCCAACAGTATACCTACACCACAGGGAAAAATTCTTCGGACTCAGCCATGATCATTGATGCCATGGATATTCTGTATGGCAATGCCATTGATGGTTTTATTCTGGTTTCCTCCGACAGTGACTTTACCCGGCTGGCCATGCGCTTGCGGGAATCCGGACGGGACATTATCGGCATGGGGGAGAGCAAAACCCCGGCGGCCTTTGTCAAGGCGTGCCGTGTGTTTAAGACACTGGATGTCCTTTATAACGCCACTCACCCCAAGAAAAAGAAAACCCGGAAAAAGAATGGCAGTACCAATGTGAAAGAGACTGAGAAGGAACTGCTGGAGAAGGAGCCAGAGGTGGCACCGATTACCAGTATTGACGAAATCCATGATTTCCTCATTGACCTGGTGGACGCCAAGGCGGACGAGGACGGCTGGATGTACCTGGGCGAACTGGGTAATAATCTGATGAAACAGTATCCGGATTTTGACTGCCGGAACTATGGTTATAAGAAATTGATTGAATTTGTGAAAAACTGTCCCCGCCTGGAGGTAAAAAGTGAGCGTACCGATCATGGCAGAGCCAAATTAATCTATGTAAAACTGGTTTGATAAAGTTTTTTGAAAAATTTTTGAAAAATCACAAAAAAAGACTTGATTTATATCGAATGATCCGATATAATAAATTTCGTTGTCGGGGTGTGGCTCAGTTTGGCTAGAGCGCTACCTTAGGGAGGTAGAGGTCGCAAGTTCGAATCTTGTCACTCCGATTAGAAAAATCCATTTCATTACGAAATGGATTTTTTTGATATAAGAGAAATTATTTGGAACAGCGAAATTTTTGATACGGCGTTATGCCGGAAAACGGAGATCATGATGAAGGAAAATAACGGAAAACCTGCTATAAAAAAAGAAAATAACCGGAACATTGGAAATCAATCAAAAACCCGGTCAAAGAATACACTTTGTCCTGCAGCAGGAAAATGCGGAGGCTGCAGTATGCTGGCGACTCCTTACAAAGAGCAGCTTGCCAGAAAACAGAAAATGGTGGAGGATTTGCTGCGCCCTTATGGAAAAGTGGAACCGATTCTGGGCATGAAACAGCCGGAGCATTACCGTCATAAGGTGCATGCGGTTTATGCCTACGACAAGAGAAGGGGTGTCTACCATGGCAATTATGAGGAAAAGACCCACCGTGTAGTACCGGTGGAAAGCTGCCTGTTAGAAAATGAGAAGGCGGATGCCATTTTCTGTACCATTGATGAATTGGCGAAATCCTTTAAAATCAGAGCTTACGATGAAGACACAGGCTATGGTCTGCTTCGCCATGTTTTGATTCGTGTGGGACATGCCACAGGTCAGATTCTGGTGGTGCTGGTGCTGGGATCCCCTATTCTGCCTTCTAAAAATAACTTTGTGAAAGCACTGTGTAAACGGCATCCGGAAATTACTTCCATTGTTTTAAACGTAAACGACAAAGCAACCAGCATGGTACTGGGGGAGAAAGAGCATGTGCTGTATGGCAAGGGCTATATTGAGGATGAGATCTGCGGTTATACTTTCCGTATCTCACCGAAATCCTTTTATCAGGTAAATCCCGCACAGACCGAAGTGCTGTATCGGAAAGCCATGGAATATGCGGCTCTCACAGGAAAGGAAACAGTGTTGGATGCCTACTGTGGCACAGGAACCATCGGCATCGTAGCCAGTGAAAAGGCTGGAAAAGTGCTTGGAGTGGAACTGAATAAGGACGCTGTCCGGGATGCGGTAATGAATGCGAAAACCAACGGTGTGAAAAACATTCAGTTCTATCAGAAGGACGCGGGACAATTTGCTATCCGGCTGGCAGAAAGCGGTGAGAAAGTGGATGTGGTACTGATGGATCCGCCCCGAAGCGGTTCTGACGAGACCTTCCTTTCCTGCATCTCGAAGCTGTCACCTGACCGGATTGTTTACATCTCCTGCAATCCGGAGACACTGGCAAGGGATTTAGGATACCTGAAGAAACTGGGTTATCGCATGAACAAAGCCACACCGGTTGATCTATTTCCATATACGGGGCATGTGGAGACGGTAGTTCTTTTGTCCCACAAAAAAGCCGACAGTTATATCCACATTGATGTGGAGTTTGGAGAGGGCGAGGGCAAGATTCCGGTAGATAGTATTGCTAAAAGAGCCGAAGCGTACAAGCCCAAAGAAAAAGTGACCTACAAAATGATTAAGGAGTACATAGAAGCGAAATACGGCTTCAAGGTACATACCGCATATATCGCAGAGGTAAAGCGAAATTTGGGATTGCCGATGTATGATGCTCCTAATGCGGTAGAAGAATTGAAACAGCCGAGGAAACATCCGACACCAGAAAAGGTAGAAGCAATCAAAGATGCACTTCGGTATTTTGCAGTGATATAAAACTTTACTTACAATCGAATATTTCTTACATAGCCGTTTATTCATTTATTTGAGTAAGCGGCTTTTTTCATCCCTATTTTTCGGAATAGGGATATTTTTTGTAGAAGGAGGAGGTTTATTTGAATACACAAATCATTGCCATTGCCAACCAGAAAGGCGGCGTTGGCAAAACAACAACCTGTGCGAACTTGGGAATCGGGCTGGCGCAGGACGGAAAGAAAGTCCTGCTGATCGACGGGGACCCGCAAGGAAGCCTGACAATCAGCTTGGGAAATCCGCAACCGGACAAGCTGCCATTTACACTGTCGGATGCAATGGGCAAAATTCTGATGGATCAGCCTATACGCCCCGGAGAAGGTATTCTGCATCATGCAGAAGGCGTTGACCTGATGCCTGCGGATATTCAGCTTTCCGGTATGGAGGTTTCTTTGGTAAACGCCATGAGCCGTGAAACGATTTTACGGCAATATCTGGACACACTGAAGGGACAATATTCCCATATCCTGATTGACTGTCAGCCCTCGTTGGGGATGCTTACGGTCAATGCGCTGGCGGCTGCGAACAGGATCATAATTCCCGTTCAGGCAGAGTATCTGCCCGCCAAAGGGCTGGAACAGCTTCTATCTACGGTCAGTAAGGTGAAACGGCAGATCAATCCAAAGCTCCAGATTGACGGTATCCTGCTGACGATGGTGGATAACCGCACCAACTTTGCCAAAGAGATTGCTGCTTTGCTGCGGGACACCTATGGAAGTAAAATCAAAGTCTTTGGAACGGAAATTCCACACTCTGTCCGTGCAAAGGAAATCAGCGCAGAGGGAAAAAGTATTTTCGCCCATGACCCTGGCGGCAAGGTGGCAGAGGGGTATCGAAATCTGACGAAGGAGGTGTTGAAACTTGAAAAGCAGCGCGAAAAAAGTAGAGCTGGCATCGGTAGATGATCTGTTTTCTACGGAGGAGAGCCGTGCCGATGCTCAGAGAGAAAAAGTAGTAGAAATCCCGCTGTCGGAACTGCACCCGTTCAAA
>ERZ1026844.1514-NODE-1514-length-14038-cov-3.517128_pt1 | contig 14038 bp, 9 predicted proteins | sample MGYA00380152_ERZ1026844 | MGnify/ENA primary metagenome ERZ1026844 (study PRJEB33269, sample SAMEA4719788) | human gut metagenome | biome: human-associated habitat; feature: organic feature; material: feces | place: Cameroon | collected 2013-10 ... | reverse complement strand
CTTCTGGATAAGCTGGGGTTTCCGGCACCTTCCTGGCGGACATTTGATGAGCAGCTGGACTATCTGGATGCCGTAATCACGGAAACAGGAAAGCATATGGATTTTGTCATACCGGGAACGATTCAGCAGCCGTTGATGAGGCTCGACCACTACTTCTATAAAATCTTTGCGGACATCCGCCGCAGTCATTTTTTCCGGATGGAGCAGTTCATTGAAAAACATGAAGACTCTTTCCGCAAGGTTACGGCGTTCTGGAAGAAGTTTGCAATCAGCCATCCGAAGCAGGCGGAAAAAAATCTCGCTAATTTTATTGACGGCAAAACCCCGTTCTTTTTCGGAGACAGTTTCTATTACGGGCGGGCAAAGCAGCGTACCGACTTCGAATGTTACCCTATGCTGGATGTTGAGAACCGGCTTGAGACTCATGCTTCGAGTCTCCTCCTTTCCACACATACCGAGTATCCTGTGGAAGCCATGCGTTTCCTGAAGCATCTGCAAAGCTCTCCGGTGCAGCGCCGTTTTGCGGAAAGAGGGCTGCTGCCGCTGAGAAAACAGGACTTCGATTCGCTTCCTTTCACGCATGGACGCGAACTTTTCGATACGGTTCAGGACGCTTCGTTTTTCTTTCATTCGCAGGAGGAGCAGTATATCGGCATGAACATCATCAACATTGAGCTCTGGGACTGTATTTTGTTCGGAAAGGGCATCCATGAGGCGTTGCAGAATTCATTGAACCTTTCCAAACTCTATTTGAAAATGAAACTTGATAAAGCGGTCAAGTCCAAACATGAAAATCAGGCGGAAATATACAGTTGAACATAAAAACAACAAGGAGATCGGAGATGAAAAGAAGGAATAGGGAAAAATTCACATTGATAGAATTACTTATCGTAATTGCGATCATCACGATTCTGTCGGCGATGCTTCTTCCTGCATTGGGCAGGGCACGTGCAACAGCGCAGGGTATCAGCTGCCTTAACAATCTGAAGCAGCAGAGCATTTACGAAATCAACTACCAGAATGATTACAATGACTGGATTCTGCCCGCAGCCGGCGCTGGAAATAAAGAGGCTTATATGATATGGACAACATTCCATACCAGCTATCAGAAAGCGAAAATCACAATCTTTATCTGTCCGGCAGAACCTTTCAAGATTTACAGCACCATACCGGACTACGCTTACACACACTATGGTGCAAATCCTTATCTTCGCGGCGGTTATGGGGATACTGCCTGGGGACATCATGCCCGGAAAACCAGTATGATAAAGGAACCGACTAAAGCTCTGTTAACTGGAGAAAGCAGTGATAAATCAAATGGAAACAGTATTGCCCAACTGAAATCCATCTCATTTCGGCATGGTGGCGGACCGAATATTTATATCCCGAATGATCCATTCAAAGGAACAACGAACTTGCTTTATCTGGATGGACATGCACAATCAATGACATGTACACAGGCACGTACCATTTGTGCGTCAGGAGCCGGAGTTTCAGAGATCTTTCGTCAGGGATATACCGTAACGGACGGTAATTTCTACCAATAATGCAACAGTAGTTGTCGAATATCAACAGAGGATAAAAAATGTACAAATTATTATTATGTTTTCTTTTGCAAGCAGTGATGCCGCTTATATTTGCTCAGGCAAATCTGGTTCGCAATGGTAACTTTGAGGAGATAGCAGGGTATGGATTTCCAAGCCACTGGAGCAGATATAAGGATGTTTCAGTAATTCAAAACGAATGCGGAGCAGACCGGAATGCCGGAGTGAAAAGTGCGTATCGACTCAAAAATTCCGGTGAAACAGTTGTACAAATGTTCCGCGTGGAAGGCGGAAAGAAGTATCAGGCAAAATACCGGCTTAAAACGGATTTTCCGAACTGGAAAACTACCGCTTCTTTTCAGATACTCTGGTACGGCAAGGATAAGAAACCCTTGTTCAATGAAAAAAAAGCATGGATTATGAATATCAAAAACATTCAGGGCAAGCGTGATTGGCAAACTCATGAAATGGAATGCACTGCGCCGGAAAATGCCTTTTATGGAGAGATACGCCTTCTGCTGGTGTTCGATAAACAGGGGACCTGCTGGTTTACAGATATTCAGGTATATGAAATGTCGCGCGGAGATCAATTTGCAAACCGCATCATGTCAATACCTTATTATCCGGCAGATGTTCCGGAGAATCAGATTTTTGATCCGTCAATATGGAAACACAGTACACGTTTCAGTGATTTTCTGATTCCTGCTGCCAACACACGTGCTCACAATCAAACCGAAGCCGAAGCATTTTATACAGATAATGCAATTTATCTCAATATCAGGTGCTACACTTCGGATGCAGATAGATTCTCAAATAATGGAAATATCCATTATGCACTGCAGGAAGGATGTGAAATTTTCCTGCTGCCTCCGGAAGCGAAGCACCAATACCAGATTCTGCTGACTGCTGGAAAACAGCTTTATTGTTTCACGGAACGCTGGGGAGACGGCTGGCCGATGAAGCTTTATCCATGGAAGAACAATGGGATTGTCTATGAAATCAAATATCAGAAAAATTTCTGGCAGATCGGCATGAAAATACCGTTCAGTGGATTTGGCGTCAAGTCTCCGGAGGATGGCATGAAATGGAGGATGAATATCTGCCGTTCAAATCATTTGGGCAAAACAACGGAACTAAGTGCGTGGAGCGCTTTGCATGAACCTCATTTTCAGTTTACGGACGATTTCGGGCAGATCATATTTACGAAAGACCGTCCAATTGTAAAAAATATTCGGATTATGCCTCAATCCGCGTCATTCACAGTTTCAAATCCCGGGAATGCAAAAATAATTCTGGAATCAGCTTATGTGGAACATAACAGGCAGGGGGCGTGGAGTTCAGGAAAGCAACAGTATGAACTGAATGCCGGAGAAATACGTTCTTTTACGGTTCCTGCGGATCAAATTCTGAAAGGGAACAATTTACGCTATCTTGAAATCCGGCAGAACGGAAAACTGCTTGCCAAACATAGCGCCAGACTCTCTGACAAATATTATGCTCTCGGCATTTTTGATCCGGAAGGAGTAAGAGGCGATCTCATCAATGTCGCAGTTGATCATCCCTTTTTCATGTCATTTAATTTCCGTCATAATGATCCTGACGGCAGAAATCTTACAAACCAGATTCCCCGCAGCAAAAAGGCGTTTGATCTTTTTCTGGAAACGCCTGCGGAGTTTCATTATACTGGAATGATTTTTGATGTCCCGGACTGGGAGCCGGTTCTCGTGAAGCCTGTCATGTCACACATTGAGAAAAATGGTGTAAAAAAGAATCTGTATCAGTTTAAGCTCCCGATGATCACCAGCTACCCGGAACCATATTATGTGTTTACCTATAATTGCACGCTGCCACCTGAAAAAGAGTTCAGCATTTATTATTACCTGACCATGAACGGCAGAAAACTGGATGGTTCAGAACTGAACCTGAAAACATTGAAAATGGGATCTGTCAAACATATACCGCGGCTTTTTGCCCATGATATGTTTTACATGAATGCCAAGACTATTAAGACTCTTTTCCCAAAAGATACAATTACACATTATACTGCACTTGGAATGAACCGTTTTTCTCTTAAAGTTGCCCGTATGAATCATCCTGATTTTTATGCCGGCGACAAGCCGGTAACCACAGAAGATTTCAGCGATCTTCTGATTGGTGATATACGAAAATCCGGTAAAAGGATTTTTCTTACGGCGAATTCCAATTCCGCTACGCCGAAAGCATGGTATTTCACAATGAAGGATAAGGATGCACGAGCATTGAATGCCGACGGGAAAGATGCTCCCTATGATCTCACAAACCATCATTCACTTTGTCCGACCTACCGCGGGAAATATTTTCAGGAACACATCAGCAATACAGTCAATTCCTATCTTTTCAGAAAATATCGCTGTACATGGTTGACACTGGATATTGAATTGTGGGCGAAAGAAACATGGGAACAGCTCTGTTTTTGTTCCCGCTGCCTGAACGCATTTAAAAAATATGCGGCAAAACATGCTCCGGAATTCAAGGATTTTGATGTCAGGAAAGAATTTAAAGCACGTAGAAATAAAAAGTTCCTCACATTATGGGATCAGTTCAAAGCTCACCTTCAAAGCCAGTTTTTCCATGATCTTACCGCCCCTGTTAAGGAAATAGTAAAGACGGCGCCATTCACCTCTCCGCTCCGGAAATTCACGGTAGGCGAATGGCGCAGACCAGGTAAACATCTGCTTGACCTGATTGATTACTTTGAACTCGGGCTCTACTACACCCCGGACATCGCATATCAGAAACTGGAGGAGATATATCAGAAATGGGGTGATGAACGTAAAAATCTTTATGCGACTTTTACATTTGGACAGACCTTCCAGTGTCCCGATTTTCACATGGCGCCCGATCAACTTACGGAACTGATTTATGAGGCAGCCATCTACGGAATGCAGGGAATCTGCTGGTATTATTACAACTATGCAGAGCCGCTTCGCATGAAATATATCGTGGAGGGATTCAACACAATTGTGCCGTTTGAAGATCTGATTATCAACGGGCATATTGTTAATACTGTGAAAAACGGGAATCCGGCAACGCAGGTTACAAGGCGGGAATATAATGGCGAGGGGCTGATAGCCATTCGGGCTTATGGTGCGCCATCGGCACAAAAAACAACACTTGCATTTACAGATTTGAAAAAGGAAACCTGGATCTATCACTGCAAGACAGGAAAAAAGATTGCAGAACTTTCTCCGGCAAAGCCAAGCGTGCAGATCACAATTCCCGGAAACCGTTGCGATTTATTTTATATCGGCTCTCCGTCACAGTGGAAGGAGCGGATGAAAAATCGGTAAGACGCTTGAAAAACCGTATTCATACTGTACATTTTCATAGATGAATACGGATTTTACAATACGGAGGATGGAGCTTTCCGACATTGATGATTTGATCGCGCTGGGAGCTGCCATCGAATGGAAAATGATTCCGGAAAACTGGCTCCTGACTCTGGAACCGTTCCCGGAACATTGTTTCGTCGCCATTGCAGACGGAAAGTTGGCGGGTTCTGCGGTTTCCTGCTGTTATGATGGAAAACATGCCGTCATCAGCAAGGTAATCGTCGAAAAGTCCTGCCGCAGACGTGGAATCGCCATGAACCTGATGCAGCGGGTCATGGCGTCTTATCCCTGCGGAACCTCTTTTCTGCTGGATTCCTCGCCGTACGGGATAGAACTGTATCGGAAGCTCGGATTCTCTGAAATGGAATTCCCGCGCATCCGGAAGCTCCGGACCTTTGATTTTCAATTATGCCCGGAAGATAAGGCGGAACTTGCGATCCCTCTTGAGAAAACGGATTTGCAGGAAATTTCAGCTCTTGATTTTCAAGTCAGCCGGATGGACCGCTCGCGCATTTTGAGAAAGTATTTTGACGCGGCTCCCGAACTTGCATTCAAAGTTGTCAATGAATCGAAAATCACGGGTTTCTGCCTTGGGAACCGGAGAGGCATCTGCCGTGAAATCTGCCCGTTGATCGCGGACGGCACAGTTGCGGCAAAGACTCTGTTCCTGAAATCCGTCATGGCAGACGAAAATCACGGAATCATCGTCGACATTCCCGCCTGTCATGCGGAACTCATCTCATTTCTGGAATCGCGTTCCATGACTTTGCTCATGGAGCTTGTCCGCATGAAAAAAGGCAATGCCCCATTCTATGTCCCGCAGCATTATTTTTCATTGCTGGGATCAAATCTGGGATGAAACCGGAAGCAAGGCAGGAGGCTTTCACGTTCCGTTTCAGATTTATCGTAATTGCCGCCTGCGCATGTACTCAATGCGGACTCTTTTTTATAATCGGGAATATGATTTATGTGCGTGAAGTGTCTCACTATACAAGAACAGTATACGCTGCCCATTAATATGTGCAAATTTATTTTCAGACATGAAAAATGAACATCGTCTTATCCTTTTCTGATTTTTTTCTGAATTTTTATTGAGATCATATCTTGACAAAAAGAGAAATCTGTTTATAATATTAACATGAAAAGTTAACATGGAAAGAAAAAGAGATGCGACAGACGACATTCATGCAAATATTCAGTGATCTCCACGGTGCGATTTCAGACGGGACACTGCTTCCGGGAATGCCGCTGCCGTCGGAGAATACTCTTGCCCAGCAATATTCGACCAGCCGGCCGACTGTCCGCAAAGCCATAAAGATGCTTTCCGAACAATCGCTGATTGTCAGAAAACAGGGAATTGGTTCCGTCGTGGCGGAAAAGAAGCAGGAAAAGCCTCTGATTTTTGGTCTTGACCTGGAATTGCAGTCTTCTTCGTATCACTATTATCAGAAGATCATAAAAGGAATCTCCTCGGTTGCGGAATCGGGAAAGCATAAACTTCAGATCATATCGCTGGAAAGTGATCTTGCTGCCGCCGCAGAGGGGGTGGATGGTTTTATTTTATCCCATATCAGAAACGATCAGGAAAAATTCAATGAATTTGCAAAGCTCGCCGGACAGGGAACTCCCGTTGTGCTGATCAACCGTTTTCCCGTGAATCCCGAACTGTCTTATATCTCGGTGGATTACCGGAAAGAGATGTTCCGTGCAGTAAGCTGCCTTCTGAGAAATGGAGCGCGCAATGTCCTGCTTTATGCGCCGTTTTCCTGCAAGGAACTCCAGTTCGTTTCGCGTATTGAGGGGTGGCGGCAGGCTTATCGTGAAAACGGTCTGGCTGTACCGGAATTACTCGTGTTTGATGATGATTCACCGGAAGATGGGGAACGGTTTCTGCGGCAGTTGAAATCAGGCGGAACAGATGTCCTGTTCGTTTCCCAGGGGGATGAATTTTTTCAGGCGATGCAGGCGGTTGTGGCAGCGGGTCTGCGAGTTCCGGAAGATATCTCGATTTTCTGTTTTGATGACATGGAGTTTCTCAGCGACCGGATGGGGATTCCGCTGTCCTTCATCAAAATGCCGCTGGAAAAAATGGGTCGTCTTGCGGCAGAGTATCTTATCCGGAAAAACAGGGACAGGACAAGTCTTCCCATTCATCTGGTTTTTGAAACTTCTTTAGTCATAAACGGCTGCAAATTTTTGTTATAGGGAGGAAACTTCAAGATAAAAGAGCAGAGCAGTGAAAAAATTAATGTCCTATGAAAGACTGTCACAATATAAAAAACAAGTGGAGGCAGGGAAATGTACATTTGGCAAAACAGAAGAATTCGGATCGGAGAAGAATTTTTGCAAAGACAAAGCATTGGCAGACAGAAAGGAACAAATATTTTTACATTGATAGAGCTTTTGATTATAATTTCTATGATTGCAATTCTAGCGGCAATGCTTCTTCCCGTACTGAACAAAGCCAAAGAGAAAGCCATAGCTATTAAATGTGTCGGCAACCTAAAGCAGATGGGAATCGTTTGGGCACAATATATCTCAGATAATAATGATCTACTGCCAACTACCAGTGTTGATGCTTTGACTTGGCCACGCGTCCTTACTAATTGGGGTTACATCGGCAAAAGCGTCTCTGGTACTCCTGCCGCGACCGCTCTGCCGAAAGATATTTACAGTGATGCCATGATGTGTCCGGGATGGGGATACAAAAGCTTTAAAGCTGTGCCGTCAGACTGGAATATAAATAATTTTAACATGTTCTATGGTATGAATACAGAACCGCTACATATCGGACAAGCCGCTGGAGCCAGAGAGACTGGTTTCATTAATCTGAAGAAGATCCTCAGGCCATCGCAAGAAATTATTCAAGCTGACACAGCGCAATGGGATAGTTCATCAAAACTTGTGAACAGGTTTCGTCAGCCTGGCAACTTCAGGACTTATCTGGCTAACGCATCCAGACTTATTCACCTCCGCCACTCCAGAAAGGCAAACCTGCTTATGGGAGATTTCCATGTGACATCAGCTGGTTCCCATGCGCTGAAGTATCGCGGAGTTACCGCCTATCAGGTGCGACACGTCGTTTCTGATGGAGTTGCACGCTAAATAAACTACTCCGCCAGAGCAGTAGGGTATCGGGAGATTTTGCTTACGGTGGTCAGCTGGCGTCGCCGGATCGAGTGAAATAAGGTTCATCATCACAAAATATCTGAGAAAACTCATTCAAGCAGAAAAGGGTCTATCATGACAAAGAAGAAAATACATTTGAAGGATTCTGTTGAAGTGACTGTATCGGACATTCAGAGTATATTGAAAAACATGTCGATATTGCATTCCCGACTTTTTACCGGACATGACGGTTTGGCACGTCTGATGAAAATCAATAAGACACAGGCTGGCAAAGCTTTTGCCAAACGGATTATTTATGATGCGAATCTGATACTCAAATATTCTACACTGGAGCGTAAGCTTGAAGGTTTTCGGTTGTTATCCGTATCGCGTAATGTACTGTATCGCTTAGCGAATCTTGGACTAGCCTATCTGCTGAGCGGGGATGAGGATTATGCTTGGCGCGGGATTCTTGAAATGGAAGCGATATCCAAATTCTCGGATTGGAATCCCTATCATTTTCTTGATACCGCTGAGATGACACTGGGGATGGCGGTCGCCTATGATTGGTTTTATCCATTGTTAACGGTGGAACAGCGTAAGATATTTGCCGCAGTCATTGCGGAAAAAGGCCTCATGCCTTCATTTAATACAGAAAAAAACCGTCTTTGGTGGATTTCCGGTACCAACAACTGGACCCCCGTCTGTCATTGTGGCATGGTAGCCGGAGCGCTGTCTGTTTATGAAGAATATCCAGAGTTGGCAGCCGAAGTCATTTGGAGAGCAGTGATTAATATGCCTAAAGTCATGGCCTTTTCCTATGCGCCAAATGGAGCCTATCCGGAAGGTGTAATGTATTGGAGTTATGGAACGGAGTTTACCGTGGCTTTGATCGCTTTGTTCGACAGTGTTATTGGTAACGATTTCGGTATTTCCGAATTGCCCGGATTTTCCAGAACCGGAGAGTTTGTGGTCGCAACACAAACACCGACCGGCTATCCTTTCAGCTATGCAGACTGTAAAATAGAACGTGATTTCGGTCTTGCTCAAATATGGTGGATCAGCCGCTTCGGACGGCAGGACTGTTACTCTACTTGGATGCACCGCAGCTTCAATGATTTTACCAGAAAACGGCATAGGGATGTTTCATGTGGTGGTAATCGGATGATGCCGTTTGCTATGTTCTATTTGGATAATCTACCGGAAAAAGGATCGGATCATTTGCCGCTGGCTTATTTCAGCGGAGAGAAATCAACTGTTCCGATTTCGGTACACCGCTCCGATTCGACCCCAAACGCCGTTTATTTAGGTATGAAAGGAGGTTCACCGTCAGCGCCGCATGGTCATATGGATATCGGCAGTTTTTTGATAGAGGCTGATGGTTTTCGCTGGGCGGTCGATCTTGGGGCCGAAAAATATCATAAACTGGAATCCAATGGTGTGGAACTGTGGAATTTTTACCAAAACAGCGGACGCTGGCAGATTTTTCGCCTTGGTCCTGTCAGTCACAATATATTTCAAATTGATGATCTGAAGCAGCAGGTTGACGGTAAGGCTTTGATTACTGAATTCAAGGGAGTGAATGATGGTCAGTCGACCACGGTGGATCTGACACCGATTTACAGCAATGTACTTAAGAAGGCGATACGTTTCGGTAGACTTTTACCAAATCGGGAAGTGGTAATTGCTGATCGACTGGAAGGTTTTAAGCAAGGGGCGAAAGTGTGTTGGCATTTTTGTACTCAGGCGAATGTTGCGATAGCTGAGGGGGCGATGCTGACGCTTAAGCATGGCAATAAAAGCATGAATATTCGTATTGCAGTACCGGATCAGTTACAGTGGAACATCATTCCGGTCAAACAACTGATGAATAAAGTTGATTCGTATAATCCGGATGCAAAAATGCTTTGTTTTGAAGCTGTTGCTCCGGCAGACGGCAATTTAAATTTTGAAGTGATTTTCACTCCCGGCAGTGTACAAGGAAAGCAGCCGGCAAAGTGACCGTTCACAAGCTATTGAGGCAAAAAAACATAATAATGGCGATTGGAGGGATATCATGTATCTTAAGGTTTAGGTTCTGAATCTATAAAGTCCAATCGTTTTGAATTTGGATTCAACTCAAAAAAGAAAGAATTACCATGATTGTTTCATTAAAATATAAGGAGTTGCTATGAAACAAGTATTACGGTTAATCATTATGTTTTTGCCGCTGCTCACCTTTGGTGATATTCAGATTAGTGATAATGGTCAACCTCTGGCTGGAATTGTAACGGAAGCCGGAATCGGCCCCAAAGGTATGTTCGCAGCCAAAGAACTTCAGCATTGGGTTAAGGTCATTTCCGGCGCAGAACTGCCGATCAATTCCATGGTTTCAAATTTGCCTACTAAGATTGTTTTGAAGGTGGACCCAGCGTTAAAACTTGCCGGTGACGGTTTTGATATCAGTGAAGGCAAAAAGTCCGGTGAACTTATCATTGCCGCTCCACGTGACCGAGGATTGTTGACAGCTGTATACCGGCTATTGTATCGTAATACCGATATTATTTGGGCTAGACCCAATACGGAATTTGGGACGGTTTATTCCAAACAGCCGACTTTGACGTTTCAGGATATAAATATCCGGTTTTCCCCATATTTTACGACGAGGGGATTTCTGCGCGCAAAGCAACATGATAATGACTGGCGGGCACGCAACGGGCAAGACCTGTTTGACGAAGATTTCAACACGCTTTCCGGATACCACAATATTATCAGAATCTATATGCCGGAAAAAAAATATTGGGTATCTCGACCGGATTTTTATCCGTTGATCCACGGCAAACGGAAGAAACCTTCCAGCGGCGGCAATGAACTGACAAGCCTATGCTTTATGAATCCGGATTGTCAGAAGGAGTTTCAGAAAAACTTTCTGGAATATGTGGAAAAGCATCTGCAATATGAACGTATCGGAGTTTGCGCGGAAGATAATATGGATGCTTGTGAGTGTTCTTTATGCATGAAACCGATTCGACTTGCTGATGGACATCTCCTTACACCCAAAGCCAAAAACTTTAGATCGACCCAGTTCTTTATGTGGTTGAATCCGGCCGCTAGGGAATTGAAAAACCGTTACCCGAATAAAACGATTAAAACATTTGCTTATTTTCTGACCGAGGAAGCTCCCGCCTGCAAAGTAGAAAGCAATATTACAGTTTCATTTGCTCCAATATTCAAGGATTCCAAACGTTCACTTATTCATCCATACAACAAAAAAACGTATGATAATTTTCTTGCTTGGGTTAAAACCGGTGCTCAAATCGCTTGGCGTGAATACTATGGTTTGTCTGGCGAGTTTCCGCGTCCGACCGATGCTGTTGCTTATGCTGACTGGCAATACATTCGAAAAAATCATGGGATTTCTCGCACTTACTCAGAGATGTATAGTGACAGCCAACCCACGATTGGTTCCTGGGATCAGAATTCCATGTATTTTTGGGTGCTTTCAAATGCAGCGCTTGATCCTGATCGCCCGTTGGAAGAATGGCGCAACGAATTTTTAACTAGAGTTTATGGTGAGGCTGGTGATGATGTAGGGGAATACTACCGCATGATAGAAAAGTTATGGTTGGCTACTCCGGGACGTTCCATGTGGACTGACAACGATTTTGCCTCTTGGCGCAAGTGTTTTATAGTTGATCCACAGCTGAAAAACAAGTGCCGGCAGTTATTTTCGCGGGCATTGACTCGAAAAATGCCGGATAATGGGCGCATTATGCTTCAGCGCCTTGCCGCATCATTTGAAAAAATGGCTTCTCGTGAACCATATACCCTGTCCGGAGCCTACACACCAGTTCCTCCGCCGTTTGATCCGACCTTTGCAACCGGTCCCTGGAAAGATACTTGGCTTTATACGGAATTTGTCCCTGCCCTGACAATTATGGGTATGAAAGTCCGCACAGAATTAAAAATACTGCATGATGATAAAAATATTTATGCAGGTATCCGTTGCTGGAATATCGGTGGTAAACCACCTTATGCCCCGGAAGCCGGAACCTATCATGATGAATGGCCATCCGCCGACAAAATTGAGATGCTGATTCCGGATACGGGAAAACGGCGGATTCAAGTGGTTGTGGACAGCAATGGCAATATTTATGATGCACGCAGTGATGTCAAGGCATGGAACGGCTTCAAGAATATACCTGTTGCTCACGATAACGAATCCTGGAGTGTACTGGTCACATTCCCACTGTCAAAATTTGGATATAGCAGAATGCCGGAAAAGATCAATTTTGCCTGCTTAAGGTATTACATCGATCCGGTTGGTAGAAGAAATCGAAATATTAAGCTCTTTGACTCAAAGATTTTACCGAGGGAATATACCTCATATCCTGAGTTGAGATTGGTTCCTGCCAAGTAGAATCGAGGAGAAGGTATGGCAAACTGTCAACATGAGGAATAATTTTTAACACAACAAAGTTAATACTTTTGAATTTTACTCCTTAGAAATTCAAAACATGCAGGAGTGCAAAATGATTACTTACCACCAATATATACCGGGCAGAAAAAATCACCCCATGGCTGAAACAGCCGCAAGTGCATTGATGGAATGGCTAAAGGGGGAATCTGATGCGGCATATGCCCAAATGATGATCCATAGGTTAAGCGGAACTTTAGCAGATGAATCGGAAGACCGTTATTTCATTGCCATGGATAGCAAACGATGTATTTCCCGTCTTTGGTTTGGCTGGGGCAGGCATTCTGGCTGTATCGGTAACTTTGGGAATTTCCGGACAGCAGAGGAATACCGGGGAAAAGGAATCGGACATCAGCTCATGCAAATGTTGCTGGAAGATCTGCGGAAGACTTCAGAATTGCCTTTGGCGCTATTTTGTACAGCAGAGGAAAAGCATCTTGCAGAACTTTATGGTAAATGGTATGGTTTCCGACCGGTGCTTAAAGGAATGCCTCAGGGACCATTGTATTGTCCGCTGAATGATAGTCCAGCTGATTTTCATGAATTCTGCCGCAGATATTATCAAAAGGCGAATGAATTGCATTTCAAACCGGGGGGAATCGGATATCGCCATGAAATTGATTGTCTTTTGGCGTTTACCCTGTGCGAAAACAGGGAATATGAAAATTTTGGCCTAAAATCTTTTCCGACCTACGAATCCGCATGGTTGGCTGTAAAGAAAGAACCTTCTTGCGGTAAACTTGAACGTATCGAAACTGAGTGCGGGATTGTTGCAGGATGGGCTTTTACATCAGCGAATGGAAAATGTGAAATTCAACTGCATCCGCTCTACCATGAACTGGTCTCGTAAAATGATATTTGGACAAAAACGGCAATCTGATGCAATGAACATCCCGCCGCAAATCGCAGGGTATCGGGAGATTTCGTCTGCGGAGACCAGCATTATATGATAATTGGTTTTTTGAGTCAGATGGACGATTTGATCTTCTGCACCGGAGCTGTTTTCATCTTGTTATGATATTTCAAGTTTCCGGAAAAAATCATATTCCACACTTGACAGAAATCCTTTTTTGTTTATAACTATACTACAATAGTATTTTTGCTCTGCCGCAGAAAACAACTTCTTTCGGAAGACGGTTTTTCCTGGGACATCGGTTATCCCTCCACGGCACAGTTGAATGACGGGACTCTCGTAACCCTCTGGTATCAGTTCCGCGACTCTACCGGGCTCGCCTCCCTGCGCTGTATGGGGTGGCGGATGGCATAGTCCTGTATCAAGGCTTCCGGTAAAAATTCAGGAGTTTTTCCGTGATTGCTTCCCACGAACAGGCTTCGGCGGTTTTCTGCCCGTTTGCCGCCAGCCGGGCAGAAAGAGAAGGGGTGAAGTGAAGTTCCGCGATTGCTTCTGCAAGTGCACCGGCGTCGGAAGTGTCCGTAAACCGGAGATTGTCGCCGTCATGTCCGAAATCGGCAAGTCCGCCGGTACGGGCGCAGATCACCGGGCATTTCGCCGACCATGCTTCCAATACTACGATTCCGAAAGGTTCGTAAAGGCTGGG
>ERZ1026844.1511-NODE-1511-length-14056-cov-4.091922_pt1 | contig 14056 bp, 9 predicted proteins | sample MGYA00380152_ERZ1026844 | MGnify/ENA primary metagenome ERZ1026844 (study PRJEB33269, sample SAMEA4719788) | human gut metagenome | biome: human-associated habitat; feature: organic feature; material: feces | place: Cameroon | collected 2013-10 ... | reverse complement strand
CGTCTGCGCCAACCTCTGCTCCGATTTTTCGCCGGACTGCGACAGGCTCACTCAAAAGCACGTTTGCTGCGCCACTCAGCTTGGCCAGCTGCACCATCAAGAGTCCAATCGCGCCGCCTCCGATCACAAGAACGTTGCAGCCGGGGCGGATACCGGCTTGATCAATTCCGTGTATCGCACAGGCAAGCGGTTCGACCATCGCAGCTGCGTCCAAGTCGGCATCCTCCGGCAGCACGAAGCATTGTGTCTGCGGCAGAACGCAGAATTCCGCAAAGCCGCCATTCGTGTTGACACCCAGCGCAAACAGATGCTCACAGTTCTGCTTTCTGCCTTCCCGGCAGGGGCGGCAGATACCGCAGTACATGTTGGGATCCGCCGCGATTTTGTCGCCGGGGCGGCAGGTTGTGACCGCAGAGCCAACTGCGGTCACAATGCCGGAAAACTCATGTCCGAGCACGACCGGCGGCGTGACGGGCGCAGAGCCCGCCTCGCCTTTGTAAATATGAACGTCCGTGCCGCAAACGCCGCACGCGTGTACCCGCATGAGAACATCTGTCGGGGAAAGCGGGCCAAACTGCATGTCGCGCGTTTCAAATTTGACCGGTGCATCTGCACCGAGAAAATAAGTTCCTTTCATGTTCGCGCCCACAGCCTTAGCCTGCCGTCCGGTTTGCACGGTCGAAATCAGCGCAGATTGCGTCGTAAACAGCCTTCTTTTCCTGCTCAGAGCCAGAAAGCTTTGTTGCAAATGTCATGCGCCATGCGTCGCAGAACGGTACCTGCGGCTGGAACACAATCATGAAACTAGAATCCGCGACCGGGTCGCAGCCGGGAATATGCTTTTTCAGGATTGCAATCGCAGCCGGATCAGTGACCAGTTTTGCAATCGGGGTGAACGGCGTAAGGCCGTAGGGATTGACGCATTTGACTTCAACGGAACTGCACAGTGCGATATCACGGCTGGATGTACCGGCAAGGATTTGATATTCGCCGGGCTCTGTGGTCCACTGCTGCTGCTTAACATCATAGCTGGCAAAGTCCTGCTTACTCAGTTCAAATGTGACAGTCTTCTGCTCGCCGGGCTGCAGGAATACCTTTTTCAGAGCCTTGAGTTCCTTAACGGGCTTGTCAAGCGTTGCCTGCACATCGTTGATATAGATCTGAACAACCTCGCTGCCGGCCACGCGGCCGGTATTTTTGACGTTGACGCTGACGTTGATGGTCTTGCCATCCTCCAGGTTTGCCTCCTGCGGAACCTGCAGACCGGATAGCGCAAAACTCGTATAACTCAGACCGAAGCCAAACGGGAACAGCGGCTCAATATGCTTCTTGTCATAGTAGCGATAGCCGACGTAAATGCCTTCGCCGTATGTGACCTCACTGCCTTCTCCCGGGAAGTTGAGGTAGGTCGGCGTATCGGCATAGTGCTTCGGGAAGGTTAGAGGCAGTTTGCCGGACGGGTTCACATCGCCGAAGAGAATATCTGCCGCAGCCTGGCCGCCGCACATACCGGGCAGATACACGCAGAGGATCGCAGAAACTTGATCAACGTACTGTGCGATGTCAATCGGTGCAGCGATATTCAGAACGAGAATGACCTTTTTCTGTGCAGCGGTCGCTTCTGCGATGGCGCGCTCAAGAACCGGACGATCCTCAGGCTCCATCTCCATATCCAGACGATCTGCGCCTTCCTGTCCGTTTGCACCGATGGTAACAACGACGTAATCAGTCTGATCGGTGATCTGTTCAAAGCTGACATGCTTGTCGCCAATCAGTGCGCATGTGCAGTCATACATGTTTGTGCTCAGTTCCGTAGCAACCTCAGCAGAGCCTGCACCGGATTCGCAGAACTTCTTGCTGCGCGCGCCATAGAACGCGACGCTGCTTGCTTTGCTCAGAGGCAGGACACCGTCGTTTTTGAGCAGTGTGATGCCTTCTTTTGCTGCGTCATAGGCAGCGGCAAGCGAATGCTCGCAATCAATGCTGGTGTATCTCCGGCCCTTCAGGATGGGCATTTCCAGCATGATGTTCAGATAGTTTTCACACGCTTCATCGATCTGCGCCATAGAAAGTTCGCCGGATGCTACGGCGGCTTTCAGTTCGCTGATTGCGCGCGGCCCGGGCATGCAGACATCATTGCCGGCCTTTTGTGCAGCAACGCGGTTATAAACGCCGCCCCAGTCAGACATGACAAAGCCTTTGAAGCCCCATTCTTCACGGAGTACCTTGCGCAGCAGCCAAGGATTCTGAGAACTGGGATAGCCGTTGATCTGGTTATAAGAGGACATCAGGGTCTTGCAGCCTGCATCGACGCAGGCTTTGAAGCCTGGCAGATACAACTCACGCAGCGCACGCTCTCCAATGTGCTCATTCACGCCCATGCGTTCTGTCTCCTGATTGTTTGCGGCAAAATGCTTGACATTCGCAACGACACCGGTGTCCTGCACGCCCCGCACGAAGCTGGGAGCCAGCGACTTAACGACGCAGGGATCCTCGGAATAGCCTTCAAACAAGCGGCCGCAGCGCGGGTCACGGTGCAGATTGACATTCGGTGTACCGAGAAGAACGTCAACATGGCAGGCGGATGCTTCGCGGCCAAGCGCTTCTCCGCAGCGGTAGATCACGTCGGGATTCATTGTAGCGCCGAAGAACATGCCCGGCGGATAGCAGCCGAGGCGGCGGTCTGCGGGACGAGTCTCATCAAGAATCTCTGCGATCCGTGCAGCTGTTTTCTTTTCTTCCTCCGTAGGTTCTGCACCGTCCTCACGGACAGCACCGGGGGCCATCCCAAGCGTCAGGCCAGCCATGGGACTTGTGATGCTCTCAGGGTCAACGGCACCATTCTTCTCTTCCATGACGCGATAGCTGGCTTCGATCTCCATCTGCATGGTGTTGAAGCCTGTTCCGCCATCAAGAAACAGAGGATTCGGGATATCACGTTCCGGGCAGCCGCCGGCCAGGAAGGCCGACCTGCCTGTCAGAAGCGTCAGCTTTTCATCCAGAGACATGTCCTTCAGAAGTTCGGGGATCGAAGCGCGGTTGGTCAGTTTTTTCATGTGTAGTTCCTCCTGATAGATTGTTTATTGGGCTAATTGATTCATATTGATTGCGCGGCTCCAGCGGATGCGGTTGCCGCGTGGCTTGTCAGGGAAGTCAGACGCCTGCATACAATTCGCTGTTTGAGAGATAGCTGTCCAACATATAAGCATAGGCACCCATCTGATCCAGTTTGTAGATTGGCCGCGTATCGTATTGGATCTCGAACGGCGTATTGTCAAAATAATAATGAAATTCCATCAGCTTCTCATTCAGCTGCTGTTTGAAATAGTCGTCCGCATTGGAAAAAATGCCTTGGATCACGACACATTCCTGATCGAAATTCAGAGAAATGTTGCGCAGCGCGACAGCAAAATGCTGTGCCAGTTCGGCGTCGATTTTCCGTGCGAGTTCGTCGCCGCGCTCAGACATATCAAAAATTGTTTCAACTGTAATAGCTGATACCGGAATGGTTTGCAGCATGGAGTCCGGATACATGGAGCATTCCTGCGAGATACGCATCTGGATGTGCGCGTTGCCAACGACCTGTTCAAAGCAGCCGCTGCTGCCGCAGCCGCAGCGGAACGGATAACTGCCTTCAAGCGTCATATGGCCGAACTCACCAATCAGCGCATGTTTGCCGTTATGGATCCTTCCCCTGTCGATGAGACAGCCGGACAGACCCCATGAGGTAAACACGGTCAGAAGCCGCTTGTCATTGAGGTTTTGTCCTTTGAGCAGGGCAGTATCGTGCAGCAGTGCGCGCGCGGTGAGTTTGCCCACGTTCTCTACGACGATCATGACATCGGGTCCAAAATATGCGCGAAGAATATCCACAATCGGAATATTGTTGCCCCATTGCGGAGCAAGGGCGTTGAATTTGAGCATGCTGGTCCGATAGTCAACAATGCCGGGCGTCGAGATACACACGCCTCGGAGCAGCGACAGCGGGACGTTATTCTGCTGCAAAAATTTTGTGGCAAGTTTTCCGACAGCATCCAGTGCGCCCGTAGCCTGCTGCAGAAGCGGCTGACGCACACAGAGTTTGTCAATCATGTTCGACTGGAAATCCATAAGGACCAGACACAACTCCTCTGGCCACAACTCAATACACAGCAGAAACAGCTTATCTGTAAGAGAAAACAACTCTGGACGCTTGCCGCCAATATTAGTTGAAGGAGCCTTTCCGACGGAGACAAGCAACCCATGCTTCAGAAAGAACTGAATGTTTTTCATAACGGTCTGGCGGCTGAGATTCAGACTATCCGCAATATTGTTTGCGGTGAGCTGCTCGTTGCTGCGGAATTGGCTCAAAACAGAAAACCGATTGCTGTATTTCAAATCGGCAGGGAGTGCTGCGGCGTTGTTGGGGATGGTAAGCATAATAAGTAAGAACCTCCTAACCGGTTTTTCAGGTGCATTTCGGTCGAGACGATCTGCGGGGATGTTTGATAACCTTATTTCCTGCGCCGCTGAAAATCCATTTAAAGTAGTAGATTCGCAGAAAATGATGATTGTGCATAACAGACAATGCAAACCGCAAAAAACTCCTGTATTTGCAATATAACAGATAAATTGCTGAAACGCAATAGTTTTAAAAGTTTTTTTTATAACATACGAGACGTTAATTATGAAAGAGAAGGATTCCGAATGGGATGGTTTCGGAAAAATAGAGTATAACTTTTTTGAAACTGTAAAGTATGCACAAAATTAGGCCGTAATTTATAAGCATAAAAAACGAAATTGCTCGAGTGATGCTTTTTTTGCTTGCAAATTCGGCAGAAAGAGACTATCCTGTGAATATGAAAGTGAATTACAAAACCTCGTTTTGAGTGCTGTGCATGCAAAGGCGGCGTAGTTCAGGAAAACATTGATAGGGATAAGCGACAAGGAGGAAAACATGGCAGCGAAATTGACCGATCGCAGTTCCATCCCGGCCGTAGTTGCCGAGTTGACACTGGAGGAAAAAGCGCACCTTCTGACCGGCGCGAGTTCGTTTACCACATATGCGGTAGAGCGGCTCGGAATTCCGTCCTGCACGGTGCTTGACGGAGGAACCGGAATCAACTTCCAGCAGTATTGGGGCGATGTGTACAGCCGCGCGCTGAAGCGTGACAGCGGCAAAAACAATCTCAGCCTTTCTGGTATCAGCAATTCCGCAAAGGTTATGCCGATCCTCGATAAGCTTGAATCGGATATTCCGCTGACGGATGAGGAGCAGAAGGTAGCCGATTATATCCGCAAGGAAATGAAGGCAATCATGCCCTATGAGCAGCAACCGGGCTGCTTCCCGCCGGGTATGCTACTTGGTGCAACGTGGGATCCCAAAACTGTTTACGACTGCGGCAGCGCCGTCGGCCGTGAGATGGATGCCTACAAAGTTGATATGGTGCTCGGCTCTCCGAACGTAAACATTCACCGCGATCCGATGAACGGCCGCGTGTTCGAGGGCTACAGCGAAGACCCGTGTCTGGCAGCTTCTCTTGCGCCGGAGTTTGTAAAGGGTCTGCAGGCGGAAGGCCCGATCGCAAACGTCAAGCACTTTGCTGCGAACAACCAGGAAACACATCGTCAGAACGTTGACGAGACGATCCCGCTGCGCGCACTGGAGGAAATCTACTTCCCGGGCTTCAAGGCCTGCGTGCAGGAAGGCAAAGTCAAGAGCGTTATGAGCGCGTACAATAAAATTAACGGCACGGCCTGCGCAATGAACCACTGGCTGCTGACCGATGTGCTTCGCGGCGAGTGGGGCTTTGACGGTCTTGTCGTTTCCGACTGGGGCGCTGCCTATGATCAGGCGAAAGCCATTGCTGCGGGCAATGATCTCGATATGCCCGGTCCGCGCGACATTCAGCCAATCCTTGACGCTGTTGCGAGCGGCTCTCTCAAAATGGAAGAGATCGACCTCGCTGTCAGCCGGATGCTGCAGATGCTGCTCGATATGCCGGTCATGAAGGGCCGCAAATATGACAAGATTGACCCGGACTATTCAAAAGATGTCGCTTACCGCTGCGCGGAGGAGGGCATTACGCTTCTCAAGAACGACGGCCTGCTTCCGCTCAAAAAGGATGCAAAACTCAGCTTTTTCGGCAACGCCAGCAAGCGGTTTATCGAATCCGGCGGCGGCAGCGCGAAGGTTCACACCAAACTGACGACCAGCCTCATGGGTACCGCAAAGCAGATCGCGGGCGAAGATAATGTTTGCTTCGGCGAGATCAAGGCTGATACTGATGTGGTTGTGATTGCCGCAACGGCATGGGGCCAGGAGGGCTGGGATCGCTTCGAGATGGATGTCGCGCCCAGCGAAAAGGAAATGCTGATGACTGCCGTCCGGGACGCCAAGGCCGCAGGCAAGCGCGTCGTAGTCGTGCTCAATGTAGTCGGTCCGGTCGATGTCAGTGACTACGAAGCAGATGCCGATGCAATCCTCTGCGTATTCTACCCAGGTATGGAGGGCGGCCGTGTTGCGGCGCAGATCCTGTTCGGAGAGGTCAATCCGTCCGGCAAGCTGCCGGTTACGTTCCCCAAGCGCTACAAGGATGCGCCGACCTACGGCAATTTCCCAGGCTGCGCGGGCGAGGTGTTCTACGGCGAGGGTATTCTGGTCGGTTACCGCTATTACGATACGAAGGATGTCAAGCCGCGCTACGCATTTGGTCATGGCCTCAGCTACTCCAAATTTGAGATTTCTGACCTGACGCTCGACCACACGGTTGTCAACTATGATAACGAGGAGACGCTGACCGCTTCCGTCAAGGTTCGGAACGTTTCCGACCGTGCAGGCAAGGAAGTCGTTCAGATCTATATCTCCGATGTCAAGTCTACGCTGGACAAGCCTGTCAAGGAACTGAAGGCATTCCGTAAGGTTCTGCTTCAGCCCAGTGAGGAACAGGTTCTCACGTTCCAGATTACGAAGGACATGCTTAAGAGTTATGATCCCGAACATAAGTGCTGGGACTGCGAAGCGGGCTATTATGAGGTTCTGGCTGGCAACGCTTCTGACAATATTTCGTGCAAGGCAAAGTTCCTTGTCAAGTGCCGCAGCATTTACAATTACAACGAGAAGACGATGCTCTGCGTGATCCATGCCGACGAACGTGCGGCAAAGATCATCGACGCACAGCTTGAAGCGCTGCACATCGACGTCAGCGATATGGCGGACGCACTGTATTATTTCCCGCACCGTGAGATCGGTCAGGTTCTGCACAGCATGCTTGATCATGCACCGATCGACGAAGCTGTGAAAAAACAGGCATACGAACAGATTTTTGAAGCTGTCGGTGCACTCGACATCAGCGAACTGTAAGTTCGTGAAATAAGACCGGGAGGGATGTCTGTGTGAGTAAGGAAGTACTGCTCCACTGCAAGCATATGTTTAAGAGTTTCGGTCCGACAAAGGCGTTGGTCGATGTCGAACTGGAAGTAAACCGTGGAGAGATCCGTGGCCTGATTGGTGAAAACGGCTCCGGTAAATCCACGATCTCCTCTATCGTGGCTGGTGTACAGCCCTACGATTCTGGCGAAATGTTCTTCAAGGGTGAGCCCTACAAGCCCACAAGCATGATCGAGGCGCAGGCCAAGGGCATTGCGATGGTCGTGCAGGAGATGGGTACCATTTCTAACATTACAGTCGCTGCAAATATCTTCATCGGGAAGGAAAAGCTTTTCTGCAAAGGCCCGTTCCTAAGCGTGAAGAAGATGAACGAAGCGGCAAAGAAGATTTTGGTGGAGATCGGCGCGGACCATATTGATCCCGCCGCTCCGATCAACGATCTGAACTTCGAGGATCGCAAAATCGTAGAGATTGCGCGCGCCATGTACGATCATCCGGAGATTTTTATCGTGGATGAGACGACGACGGCACTGTCGCAGCGCGGACGTGATATTGTCTATAATATCATGCGCAAACTCAGCAGCGAGAAAAAGGCAGTTCTGTTCATCTCCCATGACCTTGATGAACTGATGAGCATCTGCAATGCCATTACGGTTCTGCGTGACGGCATTCTGGTTGCCACCATGGAACGCGAGGAAATGGAAGTCAACAAAATGCGTACCTACATGGTTGGCCGCGAAATTTCCGATGATTATTACCGCACCGATTTTGACGGTTCTTACGATGACGAAGTCGTCCTGACAGCGACAAACGTTACGGCAGGTGCTGTCTTGGAGAATTTCTCGTTTGAACTGCACAAGGGCGAGATCCTTGGCTTCGGCGGCCTGAGCGAATGCGGTATGCACGAACTTGGCAAGGCTGTGTTTGGTGCTGAACAACTCATTACCGGTTCCATCGTGCTGAAAAACGGAACGCACATTACCAATCCGCAGCAGGCGATTCGGAACAAGATCGCCTATATGTCCAAGAACCGCGATCAGGAAGCAATTATCCTGAACGATACGATCGGCAACAACATTGTCCTGCCGTCCATTCCGATGCTTGAAAAGGCTACCTATGTTTCCCCGAAGGCCGAGCGTGAACTCGCGCAGCAGGAGATCAAGTCCATGAGCATCAAGTGCCAGGGACCGCAGCAATATGTCAGCGAGTTGTCCGGCGGCAACAAGCAGAAGGTTGTCTTTGCAAAGTGGATCGGCAACAAGTCGGATATTCTCATTTTGGACTGTCCGACGCGAGGAATCGACATCGGCGTCAAGGTTGCCATGTATCAGCTGATGTACCGTCTGAAAAAGGAAGGGAAGTCCATCATCATGATCTCGGAGGAACTGCCGGAGTTGATCGGTATGTCTGATCGTATCATGGTTTTGAAGGACGGACAGCTCACGCACACCTTTACGCGGAGCGCGGATCTGAAAGAGACGGACGTCATCCACTATATGATTTAAGGGAGTGATGTCATGAAAGAACAAATGGAAGCGGCAAAAGCTGCAAAAGTGCCGGAAATACCCCGCAAGCGATTTAATGTTCGCACCGTGGCACCGCTTTTCGGCGTGATTTTTGTTACATTGCTCTTTGCAATCCTGACAAAGGGCTCGATTCTGAAGCTGTCCAACATTGAGGTCATTATCAACCAGGCGGTGTTTACGATTTTGGCCGGTACCGGTGCAGTTTTCGTCTACGCCTACGGCGGCATCGACCTGTCAATCGGCGCACTGCAGGGAATCTGTTCGCTGGTTGTTGTCCTGCTGCTGCGTGCCGGCTGCCCTGCGCCGCTGACACTGGTTGCATCGATTGCAACAGGCCTGCTCTCCGGTCTTCTGACCGGCGGCTTGAGCGTGTGGCTCGGCATTGCGGTGTTCATCACCTCGCTGTGCATGAACTTTATCATGCGTGGCATCCTTCAGACGGTGACGGCTACGGCCATGATGTATATCCCGCCTGAGTTTGCGGCAACTGATAACTGGACGCTGAAGGTGATCGTGCTCCTGATTGTGCTGGCAATCGGCTTTTATGTATTCAATTTCACCAGAGTCGGTAAATATGAACGCGCCATCGGCGGCAATCCCAAAGCAGCGGAGCTTGCCGGTGTCAACACAAGAAAATACCGCATCCTTGCACATGTGCTGCTGGGCGGCGCAGTCGGTGTCGTTGGCTTCTTTGCTGCGGCTCGCGGCGGTGCGGTTTATCCGCAAAGCGGTTCCGGATTTGAAATGGACGTTCTGATTGCGCTGGTTCTTGGCGGCCTGTCTCTGTCCGGCGGTGCTTCCTGCAAGCTTCGCTGCGCAGTGATCGGCGCGCTGACCATTGCGGTCATGTCAAACGGCTTCATTCTCCTTGGCGCACCGCAGAACGCGATTGAAGGCATCAAAGGCTTCATCTTTATCGCTGTCGTAGCCCTTTCCTACGAGAGAACCCGTGGGCAGGTAATCAAGTAATGACTGGAAAAATGAACGGAGGAACAAAAATGAAAAAACTGATCGCTCTATTGCTCGCCGCCATCATGGTGATGGCCATCTTCGTCGGCTGCAGCAGCAAGCCCGCCGAAACCCCCAGCACGGACAACCCCGCAGCAGATACACCCGCCGACGTCGAGACGCCCGAAGGCAAAACCGTGAAGATCGGCTTTATTGGCTGGGGCTATACCGATGGTCTGGGTTCCGCTTATCAGCGCTATCTCGACTATGTCGCTCCCTACGTCGGCATGGAGATCGTCTACGGTCAGTATAAGACTGCTGAAGACATCATCAGCCAGGCAGAATCTCTGATTCAGGCAGGCTGCAACGTCATTATGACGACGATTGCCAGCGCTTCCCTGATCGACCTGTGCGCGAAGAACGAAGTTTACATGGCACAGTGGGGCTCCCCGGTTCTCGATGAAGAACTGAAGGCATACCTCGAACAGTCCCCGTACTGGGTCGGTTGTTCCACCGTCGATGACGAAGCATCCGGCGCTGCAATGGTTGACGCGCTGTATGAAGCAGGCTCCAGACACATTGCTGTTCTCGCTCCCGCGGCTGGCAACGCCTGCCACGACGCACGCTACAAGGGCATTTATGACGAAGTTGCAAAGTATGACGATATGGAAGTCGTTTCTGAGTTCCGTGATGCATCCCTGAACACCACTGCTCCCGCTGCCATCCAGAATATGATCGCCATGTATCCGGAGCTTGACGGCATTGTCTGCACTGGTGCATCCAACGGCGTCATGGAAGCTGTTATCCAGACGCTCGCCACCGAAGGCAAGACCGGCAAGATCAAGTTCGCCACGCTGGACGTGCAGGACGGCACCGGCGAATACATGGACGAGGGCGCGCTCGACTTCATCGGCGGCGGCCAGTATCCTGAGGTCGTGTTCCTGGCTCTGTGCTGTGTCAACGCTGTTGACGGCACCATTGATCTGCCGATCCAGATCGACAGCCAGTTCATCAACATCGAAGGTTCTCAGGGCTATGCGGACTATGTCAAGTACATCGATGCCGAGGGTGTGTTCCCCTGGACTGCTGAGGAGTTGGCACAGTTTGTTACCCGCGTCAATCCGGACGCTACGTTCCAGGACCTCTATGATACCTGGAAGGGCTACAGCATGGAGAGCGTAATTGCTCGTAAAGAAGGCTAATTCTACCCTGCACGCTTAGCTGACCAACAGAAATAGGGGGGCGAAAGCCCCCCGGTAATAAAACGGGTTCTTCTCATTCTGGAAAGTGGTGATTTTATTGCGCAAAGCATCTAATAAAGGACTTAATCAACTGAAATGTCTGATTCTCCCGCTGGTTGTCTATCTGATTTTTGCGGTTGGCTCCGGCTTCCGGTTCGGTAAGCCCGCTACCATGTTTGCAATCCTGCGCCAGACGGTTCTGCCGACGCTGATTGCATGGGCAATTTCCAGCAACCAGACCATGGGTGTTTGGGACTTTACGCCCGGCTCCGTCATCTGTCTGTCCGGTATTATCGGCGGCAATATTGCGCTGAAGCTCGGCACGAACTGCATAGGGCTGATGTTCATCCTGATTGCATGTACGATCGTTCTGTCGATGGTCATGTTTGTGCTCTTCAACTTCCTGCGTATTCCGTCTATGGTCACCGGCCTTGGCGTTCTGATGATGTATGAAACGCTTTCCGCGCTTCTGTTTAACGGCGGCGGCGTTGCCATTCGCGGCGACATTTCAATTCTCGGCAGATCTCCCTATATCTTCATTGTGTTTATTGTCGGCGGCCTGATCATCTGGACGCTCAACAACAAAACCAAATTCGGTTACAATGTCCGTGCGCTCGGCTACGGCACTGCGATTGCACAGAACATTGGCGTCAATCTGACAAAAACGCGTTTCTTCAGCTTCCTTCTGGAAGGCGTCATGCTTGGCCTTGCCTCGACCGTATCCCTCTCTATGACGGGCAACGCCGCGGCAACCTTGAACATGGCGACGACGAGCATGGGCTTTGACGCGATCATGGGCGTGTTTATCGGTCAGTATCTGGCAAAGTATTGTGATATCACGATCGGCATCGCGCTGGGCGCGTTCACAATGAAAATGCTCGGCTCCGGCCTTCTGGCCTTTGGCCTGTCGTCCACGCTGCAGCAGGTCGCAACCGGTCTGTTCCTGCTGCTGTTCATCGGCATTTCGCAGAACCAGAACGTTGTCTTTGAAAAGCGTGCACTGCGCAAAAAGGCTGCAGAAGCGCTCGCCAAGCAGCAGTAAGTTGTACCACAGCGGAACACCCCAATATGATATGGTGCGCTGCGTAAACATGTAAACGAAGAAACCTCTAAAAATGACGCAGGCAATAACGCCTGCGTCATTTTTTCAGGAACATGCAAAGAAAGGAATCTATATGGAAAAGCTGCGCTGGGGCGTGATTGGTGCGGGCGGGATCGCCGACACACGCACGATCCCCGGAATTCTGGAAGCAAGAAACGCAGAACTGGTTGCACTGACGGCCCGTACCCCGGAACGTGCAGAACAGTTGCGCCGGAAGCATGGGGCAAAACGTGCCTATACGTCGGAGGAAGAACTGCTGCGCGATCCGGAGGTTGATGCGGTTTATATCTGTCTCTTATACACATCTCCGTCGGCAGCGTCAGATGTGTATAAGAGACAGGGTTGATGCGGTTTATATTGCGACACCGGTCGCAGAGCATTACCGGGAAGGAACGCTTGCGACGCAGGCCGGAAAGCACATTCTGATGGAAAAACCGTTGACTGTTTCTGCGGATGAGACCAAAGCACTGATCGACTGCTGCGAAGCACACAAAGTTGCCTTTGGCGCTGGCTTTATGATGCGCTTCGGCACGCATGTCCAGAGTATGCGCCGGGCAGTTTTGGACGGTAGGATTGGAACTGTGCTTTCCGGCACAGCAAACTTTACGCTTTGGATGCCGTACCAGTCCGGCGTGTGGCGGCTGCAAAAGAAAAACGGCGGCGGTGCGCTGATGGATATGGGCATTCACTGCTTGGATCTGATCTCCTTTATCACCGGAATGCGGGTGACGGAAGTCGCGGCGATGAATGAAAATGTTCTATTCCGGGATCCTGGCTACGAAGTCGAGGACAGTTCTGCAGTTTTGCTGCGGATGGAAAATGGCGCACAGTTTTTTGTGCAGTCAAGCTTCAATATTCCCTATGCAGAAGCCAAGTGGCATCTCAATCTGTTCGGCAGCAAGGGGCGCCTGATGGGAGACAATATCCTTGGACAAGAGGATACAGGTACTTTGAACCTGATTGATGCCGATATGCTGCCTACGCTTGATCCCAGGCCGCAGACTGGCTATGGACAGGGGCGCATGTGCCCAGCGGTATTCGGAAATCTTTATACGCGCGAAATCGAAAGCTTTTCAGAGTCCGTTCTTTGCGGAACGCCTCTGGAGGTTCCGGCCACACAGGCGTTGGAGGTGCAGCGAGTAGTTGATGCGGCATACCGGAGCAGCAGAGAAAAGCGGATAATCTCCCTTTTGTGAGGATTCGACATGACGTTGATGCTTTCTCAGCTGTTTCAGCTGTTTGCTTTCCTGCTGCTGGGCATGTTCGCCAGGTGGAAAATAATCGTGGATGGCAGCTTTCCGGGCGGCTTATCCCGCGTGGTGGTTGATTTTTTTCTGCCGTGCATGCTTTTTCTGAGCGTTTACGACAATCTTTCGCTGCAAACGCTGCAAGAGGAGCGCTCTTCCTTTTTATGGGGTGCAGCCAGCTTCCTTGTTACATTTCCGCTTTATACGTTTTTTGCGAGGAAACTTGCGAAGGATCCGTATGAGGTCGGAATTTTTCAGTATACATTCCTTGTTCCAAACTATGGTTTTTTCGGTTATGTTCTTATAGAAGCAGTCTATGGTTCGCAGATGCTGTTCCATATGGTGATTTTCACCATCCCGCATATGATTTATGGATACACAGATGTTTACCGGCGGCTTTGTGGGATGGAGAAGCTGTCGCTGCGTACGCTTTGCAATCCCAGTGTTTTTGCAATGCTTCTCGGCGCTGCGTGCGGCATGCTGCAATTCCGTCTTCCGACTGCGGTGATCTCACTGCTCACTGCAGGGAAGAACTGCGTGGGGCCTCTGAGCATGATCCTGACAGGTATGGTGATCGCAGGCTTCCGGCCGGCGGATATTTTAAAGGATCGGCGGGTGTACCT
>ERZ1026844.1509-NODE-1509-length-14067-cov-7.264987_pt1 | contig 14067 bp, 7 predicted proteins | sample MGYA00380152_ERZ1026844 | MGnify/ENA primary metagenome ERZ1026844 (study PRJEB33269, sample SAMEA4719788) | human gut metagenome | biome: human-associated habitat; feature: organic feature; material: feces | place: Cameroon | collected 2013-10 ... | reverse complement strand
CTCATCAATCACTAAATAACCTCCTTCTCTTAATATTTCTCTTACCATTGTGAAAATAACTATTCCTTTAATTGTTCCTGAAGACAAATGACGTTCTATCTCTACTATATTATTCAAAAGAATTTCTTGTTTTTCTCTAAATTTTAAGTGAATAATTGATTTTTCACTTATTTTTTCAAATTGAATACTTTCAATAGTATGATCAAGGAAGGAAATAACCTCTAATGGTATATCAGTAAAATCTGGAAGGATATTTAAATTCGTGAACACTAATAAATCTACAACACTCATACGTGATCCTGTTTTCTTATTATATGAAATCATAATACTTACATCATCAGATAAGAAATCATTCTTTCCATCACGAACTAATACAAGTTGTTTATCATTAAAAACTAGCATAGCTTTACGTGTAGAGACTTCTTCTACACCTTTAGTCCATTATTTTTCAGATACAATTTGATAAATAAGTCCTTCTGTCTTAGTCTCCTTAGAAGTAATAACTGTTTCTAGTCTTCCTATTTCGTTTCTCTCTTCACAAAAGAAATAAGTATTAAAGACTGTCTTATTTGTATTACCTAGAATTTGTTTTGTACTTAGATGATTAATAGGTTCATTACTGATCATACCTAATACAAATCGTAATACTTTTAATAGAGATGTTTTACCAGATGCATTAATTCCAATAAATGAAGAAGTTGGATTCAAATAAACATTAGAAAAAAGATGGTGCTATTTTATTTGCAACCATCTTCTCTATATTATTTATTTTAATACATTCTCTTTCTTATAAAGAATATTCCTAAGCAACTCATCATAATTAATAAAAACCATCCAATCATATTAATATAAGTGGTATCACCAGTCTTAATCTGTTCATTTTTATCAGTCTTATTTGTACTCTGAGTTGGTATTTCTGTAATTTCAATATTATCAGACTTAAGTTTAAGCTGTTTATACGAAGCATTCAACATTTCATAAGCTTGATCCACTTCACTTTGTGTAGCTTCTTCATTCATTAATACTTCTTTACTTTGATTTAATACAGTAATTAAAGAATCTGTATTTTCATACTTACTCAAATCTATAGCATCGATTTTTGTAATCAACTCTTCAAGTTCTGTCTTATCTGCTTTTAAAACAAGATGATCAATCATCTCTGATAAAGTAGTAACCATTTGATCAACTTCTTCCTGAGTAACATCAGCTTTTTCTATGAGTGCTTTTGCTTTAAGTACTTCATTATTCACTCTCAACAATGACGAAGGAGTATATTTTGTTTGATCAACAGATTCAGCTTTATCAATAATAGTTATTAACTGAGAATAATCAATCTTCTTCTCTAAGGATTTTAAGGCAGACTCTAATTCTATTATTGCCTTTTGTACTTTATCATTTTGTGGAATAGATTCTTTATAAGCTTCTTCAGCTTGCTTTCTCTTGTCTGTAAGTAATTTAATTGATTCTTCTGTATATTTAGATTCATCAATATCTAATGCCTTTACAATCAATTCTTCTAAATAAGCATAAGATTCTTTAGTCACAAGATGATCTTTTGCATTAGATAAATTCTTATATGCTTCTAAAACAGACTCTTCACTTGCATTTTCATCATTCACTACTGCTTGTGCGTTATTCAAATAAATGTCTAATTCTTCTACACAAGCATCTATATACAATGAACGATCAAGCTTATTCACTTCATCAACTAATGTAATTAAATCTGTTTTATCACTCTTAAAAATCAATTTATCTTTTGCTTCAACAAGTTCATCACACATAGAATCAATGTTTTCCTGACTACTATTTTTATCATTGTAGACTATTTCAGCTTCTTGTAGTTTATCTTTCAATTTTTCAAAAGTAGCAGGTGTATATATTGATTCATCAAGATTTTTGCATTCTTTAATCAAGCTACCCAGATAATCAAAATTAGCTAACAATTTCAAATTACTAATACTATCCAGTAATTCTTGTTTTGTTTCTAATATTGTAGAAGAATCAACATCTTCATTTATTACCTTATAGGTATTATTCAATGCTTGATTGAATCTCTCCTTGGTTTCTGGTGTATAGATAGAAGTATCCATATTAACATTCATATAATATAGATTTGTCAATTCACATTTGTCGAGTGAATCTCCATATACTTCAAATTCCCATAATGAATATCCATAAATACTGTTAGGTTTAATTCCCTGCATTTTCACATATTTAGCTGTTACACCATTATAATTATATGTTTCAATGCCACCATTAGAATGTTGTGCATGTGTAATATCAGTCCATGTTTCACCATCTAAAGAAACCTGTAACTTATATTCCTCTGCACCAGTTCCTTCCCAATTCAACTTAATCTGATTAACATTGTAATAATCTCCAAGATCAACAGAAATCCACTGATTTGAAACATCTTCATTATTATCTTTCGGTCTTAAAGAAACCCAACGAGATTCCTTTCCTGAAGTGGCATCTTCACTTCCATCAAATGCCTTAGAAGAATCATATTGTGCTTTATATGAACTAGATGCACTAGACTTCTTATTTAGAGCTAAATTTGTAGTCTTTGGCTGTTTCACTCTATTACCATATACTTCAAATTCCCATAATGAATAACCATAAATACCAGAAGGTTCGAGACACTCTACTCTTACATATCTAGCTATTGTTTGATCAGTATAGTCAAACTCTCTTTTACCGCCTTTTCCATCACTCACTGAAGTGATATCCTTCCAGTTTTTCCCATTTGAAGAAATCTGAATTTTATAACTTTTAGCACATGCTGCTTCCCAATTTAAAACTATCTTTGAAATATCATAATAATTCTGTAAATCCACATAAATCCATTGATAATCAACATATTTACCAGAATTATCTTTTCTTCTTAGAGAAACCCATCTTGACTCTTTACCAGATGTTTTATCTAAACTTCCATCAAATGCTTTTTCAGAACCATATTGATTCTTATAAGCACTAGATGAATATGAAGGTTTATTTAATGCAATGTTTTGATCTTCATTAACTTCGGATGATTGAACACCATAGACTGCTACTTCATTAATACCAATACCATAATTCTTATTATTCACACGGCGTGTTTTATAAGAATGAATTTTAATATATCGACCATAAATATATGAATCATATGTATGGATATCTCTTAATGATGTGTTTGTTTTTGTTTCAGTAACTACCTGCCAAGTTTTCTTATCATTAGATACTTCTATTGTATAATCATCTGAGCAGGCACTTTCCCAATCAATTTGAATCTTATTCATTTTTGAATACTGTTCTAAATCAATAATAATCCAATTATCATCACTGTTTCTAATTGATCCCCAACGTGTTTTAATATTACCATCAACAGCATTTTCTTTCTTTAATTCATCATTGTATTGTGAACTTGTTTCTACTGATTTATTTAATGCGATATCACTATAATTCGTATCTTCTTGTTCTTCATTACCATATGCAACTAGTTCATATATACTAATTCCATAATTCTTCCCATTAACAATTCTCGTTTTTGTAGAATGTATCTTCAAGTAACGACCATAAACATTATCATCAAACAGATATTGATCAGATAATGATTGATTTGATTTTAACTTATCTTTTATAGTAGTCCAGTTCTTCTTATCTAAAGAAACCTCAATACTATATTCATCCGAACATGCAGCTTCCCATAAAACATTTAAAGCTTTAATTGAGCAGTTCTTCTGTAAATCTACAATAATCCAGTTATCATCACACTCTCTCTTTGAACCCCATCTTGTATTTGTATTACCATCAACAGCATTCTCTTTCTTTAATTCATCATTGTATTGAGAACTTACTTCAACAGGTTTCTTATATGTTAATGCATCCTGATTTTTACAGATAATTTCTTTAATTTGATAGTTAGACCCTTTTGATTTTTTCATTACTATCTTTAAATAAGGGTATATACCACCTATGCTGACGGTAGAATCTTTTACATCATCTTTTTGATTTACTGACTTTAAATAAGTGTATGTTTTACCATCTTTAGATGTATATATATCAAAATCTGAAGCATAATGATCTCCCCATTTGATATTTAGTTCTGAAATATAACTATTACCAGCATAAAAGCTGATCCATTCTTCATCATTAGACTTACTCTGCCAATAAGTACTCATATCACTATCAAAAGCTGATTTGACATCATGTGGTGATAAAGATGAACTAGCATTATACAAATTACTATCATTTTCATTCAAAGTCATAGATGAACCAGTATACGGTGCTGATGGCGTAATAAAATCAGTTTTTGTAGTAGTACTATCATAATCAAGTTCAACTTGAATTCTAGTATTACTTTGATTTTCTGATGATGCAAGAGTAATTTTTCTCTGATTTCCAGATTCATCAATAATTAAACTACAAGGCTGATCAACTGTTACTTTATATCCTGTTTTATATTCTAATGTCCCTGCTTTATAGAAATTGATTTGTGTCTGTTTAAGATTTTCATTTCTAACTGCCTGAATATTTTCATTATTTGCAACAATAGTTATCGGATTATTATCAGCATACTCTGAAACCTTCTGGCTTGTTTTGTTTGGCAGAATAATATAAGAATATGACTGATTACTAGGCTTTATTCCATGATTAATATATGCCTTAAATGTTCTTGGAGTAGAATCCTTCTTTTCTTCAGCCCATAAAGAAGGATTATCTTTTTGATATGCATTAGATACAGTCACTGATGTTTCATCTGGGAAAACATATCCAACTTTATTATTATAAATCCATTTACTGTTTTTAATAGTTTGAGTGGTATCTTGAGAGATTACATCTCCATCTACTAAAACATCATTGGCTTTTGCCTGATTAAGAGTTGTATGTATTTCTACTGATTCACTAGATGTAATACCTGAACCTAATGCGACAATTTCATCATCAAAGAAGAAATATCCTTTCTTTACTTGTGTTCCTTTTTTATCCATTGCATAAGCACATGCACCATATTGTCCATTCGATACACCAATAGTATGACTTGTTCCATTAGTAAAACGTCCTGAATTAGAATAATCCTGTACTAATCTTGCAGCAGTTGTTGTTCCAGGACAATGCGCCCAATCATAAGTTGGATAAACAGTAGTATATTCATCACCGTCAACAGTAATAGTAGATGCAGCTGATGAAGTCCAATAGATAAGTTGACCTTTATTTCCATCAGGCCAGCTTCCTCTCCATTCCCCGCCAATGATTTCATTGGAATCCATTTTAATATTAATACCATAATCATTTCTCATATGAGAGGCATATCCAGATCTCCACATATAATAGTTTCCATTTTTACCATTTGTGATCTGTGGATTTTCAATATTATTCAAGATATCCTGATACTTTTTAGCATGTGTTTTATCAGATGCAATCATTCTCTTTAATGGCTCAATGTACTCAGCAGCATAATTTTTATAACCGACTGAATATTTATATTCACGATATCCTAAGTATAATTCTTGAATATCTCCTCTAATTGTCCAGCTTGTACCATTAATCATATAATCCGCCATACGATTAATAACATCTTTTCCTAACGAGAATGAAGTATCCCTTAACATATAAATCCAGAAACTCATATCTCTAAACATAGACATTCCATAACCATTTGAATAGAACTGTTTACCATGCATATAAAAGCTGTTGTCTACTTGTACAGCTTCAGCTGTTTTATCATCCTTTTGTGTAACTAAACAGTAACTCAAATAATGATCAATCATATCATGTAAATGATCAGAATCTTCCGTCAACAAATAATAGTAAAGGTAGTTTTGATCAAACCATAGATTATTTTGACCTGTTCCATACTTTACTGGCACCTTTTCTAGAAGTTTCTTTAACATGATATTTTCTACATCTTCATCTACTACATCTTCTAGAAATAGAGCTATTCTAGAAAAACGAAGCTGTACACCAACTTGATTTTCCCACCAGTTTGTTGAACGAGGATTTTGTTCAGCCCAATATTTTATAGCTTTCTCTAGTTTATTTACTACTTCTTGCTTTTTATATAGGGCATTGCCTTCTTTACTATAAGCTATAGAAATAGCCTGAAGACGATCTAGTGCTAGATAAGGAGACCATGCTGCTCCATTTGCCGCATTATTATTCGCCTTATAATTAACATCATCAAAAGAACCATCTTCTTTTATAAGTTTTAGATATTCACTTGCTTTAGAAACATAACATGTTTCAACTTTAGAACCATCATCAATAGTATCTAAAGATAAGAAATGTTCCTTTAGCCTTCCCTTGATAATGCTTATTTCTTCATTGGATGTTAATCCAAATGTCACCTGTACATTTGAAAGTGACATTGTGAATACAACAAACAAAGAAATCATTATTTTTACTACTTTATTCATCATTAACCCTCCTCTTGTAATCGCTTTCTAATTATAGAATGCCATTCAAGCACTTTAATTTCAATTTGGATTAACTTGAATAATTATTATTTCACTGAATCTCTTTCAAATATTTTAGTAGACAATAATTGAGTCATTTGAACATCATTTTCACGACGAATACGATCTATAAGTTTATTGACAGCAATTTCTCCCATTAATTCTTTTTGTACTTGAACAGTAGTAAGTTTAGGGATTGTTTTATCACATAGAGGTGTATTATCAAAACCGGTAATACCTATTTGATCAGGTACTTTTATATTCATTACAGTCAATGCATTCAACAATATAAATGCATTTGAATCATTGGCACACACAAAGACTTCAGGTAATTCACTTTTTTCTAATAATGATACAATACTATGAACATCGTTTTCTAATACGTATTTCTCTGTTTCATGAAGAATGGAATATTGATTTATGTAGGAATCTATATCAACTGCAATATTTCTATTTACTAAAGCTTGCTTGTATCCCATAAAACGATCAGAAAAGCTTAGAGAGTATTCTAAATCTCCAAAAAATCCAACTCTTTTATATCCTTTATCAAGAACATATTGAGTGATCAAATACCCTCCTTGTTTGTTGTGAGTCAAAACACAATCACATGTATCTCCTAATGATGTGTAATCTACAAGAACAACAGGAATACCTGTATTTTTTAAATGATTTAAATTCTGATCCGAAATTTTACCAACTACTAAGATACCAGCAACTTTTCTATCTATAATACAATCCGGGAATTCAAATTGGTTATCTTCAAAATAATTCAGAATAGATATATAACCTAATTGTTTTGCACGTTCAACGATTGAACGTAAGACAATAGAATAAAAGTGTCCTGTATTTGCATAATAGCTTTGCATTAGAATACAAATATTAGATTTAGAAAAGACTGAAAGATAATGATGTTTTTCATTAATATATCCCATTTTATCTGCTGTTCTTAATATCTTTAAACGCATTGAATCACTTACACCTGGCTTATCATTTAACGCAATTGATACAGCATTAATAGAAATATTCAATTCTTTCGCAATATCTTTCATTGTCACTTTCATATTAACACTCCTTACAGCACTTCCCCATTACTACTTATTACATTCTTATACCATTCAAATGACTTCTTCTTAATTCTTCTCATATCCTTTAAGTCATCATTATCTCTATTTACATAAACAAAGCCATATCTCTTCTTCATCTGTGCACGACTGCTTAATATATCAATAGGACCCCAAGATAAGTATCCTCTGCAATCTACACCTTCTTCTACAGCCTTCTTCATCTCTTCAATATGTTTTCTCATATAATCAATACGATAATCATCATCAATAGCACCATCTACTAATTGATCATCATAGCCATAACCATTTTCTACAATATAGATAGGCATTTCATATCTATCATAAAGTTGTCTTAAAGTAATACGTAATCCAATAGGATCTATTGTCCAGCCAAATGCAGACATTTCTAAGTAAGGGTTCTTCTTAATGACTACATCTTCCACATTAGTCAAACTATCTTCACCATAATGACTAATAGTAGACATATAGTAACTGATTGCAAGAGCATCTGTTTTACCCTTTTCAAGTATTTCAAAGTCTCCTTCTTCTATAACTGGCATAGTCCCTTCTTGTTTCATATTTGCTAGGAAGTAACTGTTATAGTGTCCTCTCGCAAAGACATCTAGGAAGACAAATGCTTCACTCTGGGCTTTCATAGATTCTAATGTATCTAATGGATGGCATGTTTCAGGATAGCTTTGTACAATAGTAGCCATACCTAAAACATAGCCTCCTTTTTGATGAATGTATTCGTTAATTAAACTATGCGCGATTAATGTATTATGCATAATTTGATGATCTAGAGTAATAGGGTTTTCTCCTTCAGGACATACGGAACCAAAGAACATCTTTGGTCCTTTCTGTAGTATTCCATTCTGTTCATTGAAGATAATCCAGTATTTTACTTTATCACAATAACGATCTACAATCTTCTTACATAATTCTACAAATAGATCAACAACCTTTCTACTCGCAAAACCATTGTATTTCTCATATAAGAATACAGGCATTTCAAAATGATAAAGTGTAGGAATAGGTTCTATACCTCTCTTTAGTAATTCATCTATGAATTCTTCATAGAAGGCAAAGCCTTCTTCATTATAAGTATTCTCATCACTCATAAGTCTAGACCAATCTAAAGAGAAACGATATGCATTAAAGCCTAACTCTTTATATAAGTCAAAGTCTTCTTTGTATCTATGATACGCATCGATACCATTTTTAAAGTCTGAGAACTTACCAGTGACTGTTAAGTCACATACTGCAGGGACTTTTCCTCCTTCAGTATATCCACCTTCACTTTGATGGGCAGTGACGGCACCACCCCATAAGAAATCTTTTCTTAGCATCTTTATTAGCTCCTTTATGTATATTCTTATTTCATTCTATTAAGGATATACTTGAATTTCAAGGGAGTCGTACTTGAAAAGAAAAACTAGAAAAACGGTATACCTTCATCTTCATATCTATTCTCCTCTCTTTACCTAGAATATATTTTTCTCTTATTTTCCCTTTATTTGTATTATAATAGTAACAGGGGGTGACATATATGAATCCAATATTACTAAGAAATAATGGTCCTATAGAAAATGATATCAAGCCTTATTGTTTAGATGGTAAAGATATAAAGACGGCTTTCGAAGATATTAAGAATAGTCGTCGTTTTTTATCTGATAAAATTGAAGGTGAAGAGGAAGTAAAAGTGATAGAACTACTCACTAATCTTATTTACTTAAGAAATAGCATATCACCTTTGTTTATTAAATGTACTAAATCAGAGTTAGACAAGTTATATACAAATTATAAAGTAGAAATAATTTCTGAAGATTGTTTTTCTAAAGTGAGTTCTAATAGAGATTTTTTAAAAGAAATAAATGATCGTACTGATTTTATTTTCTTTAAAAAGAAACGTAAACTTACTACTCGTGTAAAAGTTTTTGATGATGAGAAGTCCGCAGAAAAACAACGTGACTACGATAAGGTCGTAGATGTGATATTAGATCCAGATAAGGTCTATTCTCCTATTGATATAAATAATCAAATAGATGAACTCAGTTATAAAAAATTCTTAAGAGAGAATCATATCTATAGACTAAATAGAGTGCCTCTTGATCGTATGTTAAGTTTGAAAAAAGATAATGATATGTTTACTGATTGTCCTTACTTTTATGATATTGATGTATCCAATATGTTCCGTAGAAAGCACAAAACAGCAGAATACTATAGTATATTCAATGAATATCATAATAGAATCAATGATATGTTAGATCAGCAGAAGGATGACAAGTATATTCTTGATCAAGACTCTTTATTACGTAAGAAACAGTATCATGGTTATGTTGTATTTAGAAGTGATGATAAGATGACTGCTAAGGATAAGGCTTCTTTATTTTATGATATCTGTTCTGAGATTGATAATATCTTAAAGAGTGTCCTATATCCTTACCAGTTAAGTGAAAGTTTACTTTATAATAATGATACAGTTGTGGATGAGGAAACTATTTCTGTTGAGTTCTTTAAGAAGTTCAACTACTTTACTACTATGTATGATTGGGATGAATTCAAGGATATCGAGAATAAGCCTAAGAAAGTGGATATTTTAATTGCATTCCTTTATTCTTATATGCTTGCATGTAAAATAAATCAAAGAAATCAGGAAGAAAAGAAAGCAATAAAAGAAGAGAAGAAGGCAATGGAAATAAAGAAGAGGGCAATGAACAAAAGGAAAAAGGCAATGGAAGAAGAAAATAATGAAATGGAAGAAGAGAATAAGGAAGTGGAAGAAGAAAATAATGAAATAGAAGAAGAAGGTACAGAACCTCCTAAGATAAAATTTCCTGAATTAAAGAGATTAGATCCTGGAGATAATTTGTATGATAAATATAATTGTGAGTTTATACGTGACCTTGCAGAATATTTTGAAACGTACCATGAATTAAATATAACTGATTTGATTATAAAGTTATCAATGCTGTATACGATTTCTCTTATTAAAAGTTATTATGATGAACTCAATGATTTAGGAACTGCGAAACTGACTGCTTCAATATTAGATTCTGGTAGAATGACGACTAGAGAAACGAAACAATTAAAATCGATTGTAAAACAGTTAAGAAAGCAGCTAATCAGATTAGGTTATATTTATTTTACTTTCTTTCGTTATATAGATAGTAAGAAGTATAGAGCGTACGATATTGGTTTTAGTAGTTTCCTAGAATACATCAACATCAATAAAGAATGTGATGAACCAAAGATATGGTATCTGTTGATTATGGGCTTCTATAAAGATTATATAAAAGAACATAAGGATTTGATTGTATCATTCTTTAAAATACCTTCTCTACACAGTACATTAGAGTCCTACTTTGATTTATGTGAGAAGCTATATTTGATTTGTGATTATATGAATGAGAATCCTTTTAATACAATCAAGCTGTCAAAGAATGGAACAACCATCTATGACTATAAAAAAATAGACTGGATGCGCATATTCCAAGTTCTATTAAGTAGAGGTAAGGAGGTAATTCTTAATGAGAAAGGTGATGAGTCATATGAGCGCTGATTTAGAGATGGTTAAAACATATATTAAGTACTTAAGATCTTTTTGTCCAACACCTGAAGAAAGAGAGTTTCTAGAGAAACATAAGAAAGATATTCTAGAGAATGATTACTATCATGCTTTAGTGAATGAGTCTATTAGAAAGAATAATTATATTGAAGAGTATTATAAGAAGAAAGAACAATTCAAGGGTATTGAGATTGTTGAATCACTTACAGAAATGATTGGTTCTTTTGTGATTGATGGATTAAAGAATATTAAAGATATCAAGAATAATATAGATGCTTCACTACAGTTAAATCAATTGTCTCTTTGTGGATCTAGAGGTAGTAATGATACAGATGATCATACTATTTATTTAGAGTATTATCCTGAAATGAATGCATTGAATATCTTATCTCTAGAAGAACTTAACTTTATTGTGAAGGTGAATGATAAAGAAATGGTTGTAGAATATATTGACTTTGATACACAGACAAATATGTATTCTTATATGGTAGAGAATATTCATGAGAATGATCTAGTAACAATCTATATCAAGAGTAATTAAGGGCAGGCAGCTGCCCTTTTATTGTGTTCTCAAGTGAGAACACAATTGTGTATTTTTGCATTAGTGTTCTCAAATTTGAACACTATTGCATATTTTCACATCAGTGTTCTCAAATTTGAACATAAATTGAATTAATTAAGATAATATGATATAATTTAATCAGAATAGAGGTGAGCAAAATGATTGAAAGAAAAGAATACCTAAAACAATTATTATCCTGGAAAGATCAAAACATCATAAAAGTACTTACTGGAATTAGACGTTGTGGAAAAAGTACAATTTTGAAATTATATCAGGAATATTTATTAAATAATGGTATTGATTCATCACAAATTATTTCTATTAACTTTGAAGAACTTGAGTATGAAGATTTACAGGATTACAAAAAACTCTACCAATACATTAAAGATAGACTAGTAGAGAATAAGATGATGTATATTTTTCTGGATGAAATACAAAACGTTCCTTCTTATGAAAAGGTTGTAGATAGCCTTCATGTAAAAGAGAATATAGATATCTACATTACAGGTTCTAATTCATATATATTTTCTGGCCAGTTAGCTACTTATTTAAGTGGTCGATATATTGAAATACCTATTCTCCCTTTATCATTTAAAGAAGTTTATAATCCACAAACAGATAAAGAAGAAGCTTTTCAAAAGTATATGAAAACAGGTGGTTTCCCTTATATTAATCAAATACAATTACAAAATGAACAAATTGATATGTATCTAGAAGGAATCTATAATACTGTGATTGTAAAGGATATTGAAGAAAGAATTAATAGAAAGAATTCAAAGAATGTAACTGATATTGCATTACTGAAGGCTATATCAAAATACTTATCAAGTGTTGTTGGAAGTCCTGTTTCTATACGTAGTATTACTAATTATTTCAAATCTAACGAAAGAAAGACTTCTCCTAATACTATCAGTAATTATATTGAAGCATTGTGTGAATCTTACCTTTATTATCCAATAGAAGTCATGGATATTTCAGGTAAAGAAGTCTTAAAGTCAAATAAGAAATATTATATTGTAGATCCAGGAATTCGTAATTATATTCTACCAAAGCAGTTCTATGATTTGGGATTCACAATTGAAAATATCGTGTATCTAGAACTACTTAGAAGAAGATATAATGTGAATATCGGACGAAGTGGTCGTACAGAAGTCGATTTTATCGCAAAGAAAAATGATGTATATACTTATATACAAGTCACTGCATCACTTGTAGATGAAAATACATTCAATAGAGAAATGCGTCCTTTAAAAGAAATTGAGGATAATTATGAAAAAATCATCCTTACTTTAGATAGATATACGTTAGGAAACTATGAAGGTATCAAAGTGATCAATATTATAGATTGGTTACTAGAAGAATAGGCTGTAGCAATGAGAGGTTTGCTACAGCCTATTTTTTAGGCGCCAAATTATATGGTGTAGCTGAAAATATCGATTAAATCATATTGAGATCTTTATATCTAATCAGTTTTAAGCGCCTTATTATTTAATGTCCTTGAGATGGAATCTCACATTAAATAGTAGATAGCCTTCTTAGATCAAATATAAAGAAAAAGAGCTGTAACGCTCAAGGTAGTAGTAAGTACTGTCTATTCGTTGCAGCCCCTTTATAGTAATTAAAATAAGCTTATCCAATGATAATCTTTATTGTATAGAAGTGTATCTCTATAAGCAGATGTATTTATTCAACGTTTTTTCACTATTTATATTTTTATTATCTATTGATTAATATCAAGGCTGATACTTTCTGAAATCGAATGGATCTTCTCGCTCAAAAATCTGAGCCCATCTTGCAGATATAAATCTGGCATATTTGAAGTCTTCTAGTCCATAATCACCAGATGAATAAGCATCATTGCATTCTACTACTATTGTTTTATGATCACTTGTCACACCAATATCAATAATGCAGGCTGCTGGTCTTTCTTCCCATGTTCTAAAATCCTTCATAATCTGATCAATGACATGTGGATCATATGTATAATGATAATCCCCTTTATATGGCTTTATATCATAAATTTCATCATAATAAATAAAACATCGCCATTCTCTTCTAATATCTATTGCTTCACTGCATATGACTTCATAGTTTTCTTCACAATTACCACATCCAACTAAATCTTTGATACTCTTTATAACTTTTCCTGTAAATACTTTTGACCTAACCGGTTTAACAAACCATCCGGCAGACCATTTTTCCACATGAGAAGAAATAGAATCAATCGTATCATACCAAATCTTTCGTCCTAAATACTTCTTTAAGCATTCAGGATAATCATCAACATGAACATCATCATACCCAAACTTTCTAAATATTTCTTCACATTGATAAATATAATCAACTACTATATCTTCTTTTGTAACGACATCGTATATATCATCTAATAGTTCATAGGGTATAATTTCACAGCCTAATTCACTAAAGCCATATATCGCT
>ERZ1026844.1500-NODE-1500-length-14127-cov-9.258243_pt1 | contig 14127 bp, 11 predicted proteins | sample MGYA00380152_ERZ1026844 | MGnify/ENA primary metagenome ERZ1026844 (study PRJEB33269, sample SAMEA4719788) | human gut metagenome | biome: human-associated habitat; feature: organic feature; material: feces | place: Cameroon | collected 2013-10 ... | reverse complement strand
CCATGCTCTTCTCGCGCAGGCCGCCGATGGGCAGCACATTGCCGTGCAGGGTGATTTCGCCGGTCATGGCGACATCGCCGCGCACCGGGATGCCGGACAGGCAGGACACCAGCGCCGTGGTCAGGGTGACACCGGCAGAGGGGCCGTCCTTGGGCACGGCCCCTTCGGGGGCGTGGATGTGCAGGTCGCACTTCTTCAGCCGCTCCGGGTCGATGCCGTATTCATTGGCGTGGACGCGGACATAGGTCACAGCCAGCTGCGCGCTCTCCTTCATCACGTCGCCCAGCGAACCGGTGACGGTGATCTTGCCGCTGCCGTTGTCCATGACCTGCACCTCGATGGGCAGGGTCTCGCCGCCGATGCTGGTCCAGGCCAAACCGTTGGCGATGCCGATGGCGTTGGTGCGGTTGAGGAAATCGGGCTTGACCATTTTGGGGCCCAGCAGCTCTTCCAGATTGGAGCCAGTCACGGAGAAGCTCTCCACCTCACCGGATGCGATCTTGCGGGCGCATTTGCGCAGCACACTGGTGATGGTGCGCTCCAGATTGCGGACGCCAGCCTCGCGGACATAGCCGTCGATGATGCCATACAGGGCGCTCTGGGAGAAGGTGACTTTGCCGGCCAGACCACAGGCCTTGAGCTGCTTGGGCACCAGATGCTTGCGGGCGATGTTGTACTTTTCCACGCGGGTATAGCTGGGCAGCTCAATGACGTCCATTCGGTCGCGCAGCGGGCCGGGGATGGCGCTCAGGTCGTTGGCCGTGGTGATAAAGAGCACATGGCTCAGATCGAACGGCATGTCGATGAAGTGATCGTTGAAGGTGGCGTTCTGCTCCGGGTCCAGAGCTTCGAGCAGAGCGGCCGCCGGGTCGCCCCGGAAATCGCCCGCCAGCTTGTCGATCTCGTCGAGGAGCATGAGGGGGTTGGAGCTTTTTGCGGTGATCATCGCGCTGATGATCTTGCCGGGCATGGCACCGATATAGGTGCGGCGGTGGCCGCGGATCTCGGCCTCATCCCGCACACCGCCCAGGCTCAGGCGGACATACTTGCGGCCCAGGCTCTCGGCGATGGAACGCGCGATGCTGGTCTTGCCGACACCCGGAGGGCCGACCAGGCAGATGATCTGGCCCTTGACGTCCGGGGCCAGCTTGCGGACCGCCAGCACTTCGAGGATGCGGTCTTTGACCTTTTTCAGGCCGTAGTGGTCGCGGTCCAGGATGTGCTGTGCCTTGGCGATGTCGAAATCGTCCTCGGTGAAGGTGTTCCAGGGCAGTTCCAGGCAGGTATCCAGATAGGTGCGGATGACCGTCCCCTCCTGGTTGCTGCTCTGCATTTTGGCCAGACGGTCCACTTCCTTGAGGAGCTTCTTCTCCCGCTCGGCGTCGAGGTGCAGGGCCGTGATCTTGCGGCGGTATTCCTCGGCCTCGGCGGTGGTGTCATCGTCCTCGCCCAGTTCCTCGCTGATCATGTGCATCTGCTCGTGCAGGTAGTAGTCGCGCTGGTTCTTGTCCATGGCTTCATCGACCTTCTGCGCGATCTCCTTGTCGATCTCCAGCATCCGGCGCTCGCGGTGCATCCGCTCTACGAGCAGGCGCAGACGGCCCAGAAGCGTTCCCTCTTCCAGCACGGCCTGCTTATCCTCAAAGCGGAACAGGAGGTTGGCCGGGATATACTCGCAGAGAAACGCCGGGTCGTTGTTGGAGTTGACCGCGAACACCACATCCTTGCCGATGCGGGGATTCAGGCTCAGCAGCTCATCAAAGCTCTTCTTCACGTTGCGGAGCAGCGCGTCGGCCTCGGCCTCCTCGTCGGGCTTGACGGGGCGCACCGGCGTGGGCCGGACCGAAGCCAGCAGGAAGCTGCCGTCGGTGTCCATCTCGGTGAGCCGGGCGCGGTATTTGCCCTCCACCAGGATGCGGACGAGGTCGTCCGACACCCGCATGACCTGCTTGATCTCGGCCACGACGCCGTAATTGTACAGGCCGTCGGCACCGGGGTCGTCGGCCTTCATATCCTTTTGTGCGATCAGGAAAACGTTGGAGTGATTGCTGACCGCCCACTCCACAGCGGCAATGCTCTTTTCGCGGCCCACCTCAAAATGAAGCAGGTTGTTGGGAAAGACGACAAGCCCCCGCAGAGCGATGGCGGGCAGATGGAGGATGTTCCGCTCCACCCGGACCGTGACTTTTTCAGACATATGCAAAACCTCTTATTTTTCTTTTATATTGTAGCCCAAGCGGCCCAGAGCCGGCAGCAGCGCCCGGAGCGTGATGGACGTCAGTGCGCCCATCACGAGGCCGAGCACCAGCATCACCGGCGCATAATAGAGGGAGACCGCCGAGGATAAGATCACACTGGCACCCAGAAGCTGACCGATGTTGTGGAACAGCGCACCGCATACCGAGAGGATGTACCAGGTAGGGCGCACCGGTGCGTGATAATACAGCAGCCACATCACCAGCAGCGAGAGCAGACCGCCGCACAGCGAGAGGAACCCCGCCGTCCAGCCGGAGACCAGAAAAACGAACAGCGCTTTCAGGAGATCCAGCACGAGCGCCTGCTTCGGCCCCATAAAGAACAATGCGTACATCACCACAATATTCGCCAGCCCCAGCTTCATGCCCGGCAAAAGGCCGGGAAGCACCAGTGTACCCTCAACGAATGAGAGCGCCATGGCCAGCGCAAACAGCAGCCCCGAAAGGGCGATGCTGTGGGTCTTGGAATCGTTGCGGCGGTGGTTCGGCATGAAAGGGCCTCCTTCGGGTGATCATTCTTCGGTGCTGCTCTGCTCGTACTGCTCCTGTTCCTCCATGGCCTTTTCCCAGGCGGCGAACAGTTCTTCCTGATGGAAGCGCAGATCGGCAAGCTCATCGCTTTTTTCCCGCAGCAGCTGCGGGTCGTTGTAGACTTCCGGCGAGTTGATCTCGTTGTCAAGCTCGACCTCGCGGGCACCGCAGGCTTCCATCTCATCCTCGCAGGCCTTGATCTTAGCCCGCAGCTCGGCGCGGCGGCGGCGCTGCTCCTTGCCGTAACCGGCCTTGGCAGGCTCGGCGGCTTTGGCCGACTGTGCGGCGGGCGCGCTGCGGCCCATCAGGGCATCATAGCTGGGGTAGAGCGTCGCCTTGCCGTCCTCCTGATAGAGGATGGGGCATCCGAGGCTGTTCATCAGGTGCCGGTCGTGGGTGACCATGAGCAGCGTCCCGGTGTAGGCCATCAGCGCCTCGGTCAGGTTCTCGCGGGTGTAGATATCCAGATGGTTCGTCGGCTCGTCCAGGAAGAGCAGGTTCGGGCGTTCCAGCACGATCTCGGCAAAGCGCAGGCGGGCCAGCTCGCCGCCGGACAGCGCCTCGCAGGGTTTGAAGACCGTCTCGCCCCGGAAGCCCAGCTTGGCCAGATGGCTGCGGACTTCCAGCTCCGTCATCCGGGGGTATTTGTTCCAGATGACGTCGATGACCCTGCCCTGCCCCAGGCGGTTCTGCTGCTGGGCAAAGATGCTGGGCCGGGCACCAGTGCCCAGCCGGACCATGCCGCCGGAGGGGCGGCGCTTGCCGTCCAGCACCTGCATCAGGGTCGATTTGCCGGCACCGTTGGGGCCTGCGATGACGAGCCGCTGCCCGCGGCAGACCGTGTAGGTGAACGGCTCCAGCAGGGTGCGCTCCCCGATGCGGATGGTCAGATTCTTCATCAGCACCAGCTCATTCCACGGTTCCACGTCGTATTCGAAGCGGAATTTGAGCTGGTTCGTCTCATCTTTTGGGGCCTCGGTGATCTCCAGCTTTTCCAGCTGTTTGCGGCGGCTCTGGGCCATTTTGGTCGTGGAAGCGCGGACCAGATTGCGGTCCACGTAGTCCTGCAATTTTTCGGCCAGTGCCACATCGGCGTCGTGCTGCTTCTGGCGCAGGGCATCGGCGGCTTCCTTCTGGGGCAGATAGGCCGAGAAATTGCCCTTGTAGGTCGTCATGGTCTGGAACGAAACTTCCCAGATCTTCGTACAGACGTTATCGAGGAAGTAGCGGTCATGGCTGACGACGAGGACCGCGCCGGAATAGCCCTTGAGGTAGGTTTCCAGCCATTCCATGGTCGCAAAATCGAGGTGGTTGGTAGGCTCGTCCAGAATGAGGACGTCCGGCTTTTGCAGCAGCAGCTTTGCCAGCCGCAGGCGGGTCAGCTCGCCGCCGGACAGGACTGCGATGTTCTTGGTCCAGGTATCCTGCGCGAAGCCCATGCCGGACAACACCTTTTTGATGTTGACGTCCATATTGTATCCATCGGCTGCGTCGATGATGTTCTGCAGTGCATCGTGCTGCTCCAGCAGAGAGGCATCCTCCGGCGAAGCCGCCATCCGGCGCTCCAGGATCTGCATCTGTGCCATGGCATCCAGCACATGGGCGAAGCAGGAGCGCATCTCGCCGTAGATATCCAGCGTGGGGTCCAGCTTCGCGTTCTGTTCCAGATACCCAAGGGTGACGCCATGAGTCACGCTGAACTCGCCTTCATAGTCGGTATATTCCCCGGTCAGGATCTTCAGAAGGGTGGTCTTGCCTGCACCGTTCTGGCCCACGATGCCGATGCGGTCCTCCCGCTCGACGCTGGCCGTGACATCATGCAGGACGATCTTCTCGCCGAAGGTCTTGCCCAGTTTTTCCAAATGTATCAGCATTGTTGTTCATCCAATCTTTTTGTTCCCACTTGCCGCACAGCGCAGGAGCTTAGAGCTGATGGCGGCGGTTCTTCAGCCCGACATTGGCCAGCTCTTCCGGCTCCATGACCAGCTGATACAGCTCTTCGAGGTTCGAGATCTCGTAAGTCGGGCAGACCTTGCCCGGATTTTCGGCGTGGTTCGGGTTGTACCAGCAGGTATCCAGCCCGGCGTTGATGCCGCCCTGGATGTCGCTGGTGAGGCTGTCGCCCACCATCAGGACACGCTCGCGGTTCTCCACCCCCAGCGAACGGAGCGCCGTGTCAAAGATCTTGCGGCTCGGCTTTTCGCTGTCGAGTTTCTCGGAGACGAAGACCTCCTCGACGAACTCCTTCAGGCCGGACTCGGCCACACGGCGGGACTGCACCCGGTCGAAGCCGTTTGTCACAACGGCCAGCGTTGCCACCTCGGCCAGCTCCTTCATCACGTCCAGCACATTGGGCGCGGCGAGATCCGGGTGGGTGGAGAGCTGGTCGAGATAATATTGATTCATCTCGGCACCGCTGCCTGCGGCATTCACAGCCTTCAGGAAGCGGGTGAAGCGCTCCGCCATCAGCTTGTCGCGGCGGATCTGGCCTTTTTCCAGCTGACGCCACAGCTCCCCATTGATGGTGCGGTAGGTCTGCACCGTCTCGGCGTCCGGCTCGATGCCGTAGTTGCGGAGCGTATCGGCCAGCGCCTTGCTTTCGGCTGCATCAAAATCCAGCAGCGTATTGTCTGCATCGAACAGGATGCAATAGTATTTTGCCATGGTTCAGTTTCCCCTCTCTTGTTGCATGTTCCGGGGAGCTTGTCCTCCCCGGCCGGAGCCGGTCTCTTCCGGATCGCCGGATTTGCCGGATCGTAAGAACAGCGAGAAGCCAGCCCCGCCCCGGCAGAGCTGGCTTCGCCTTATTCCTCGACTACTTCATACGTTTCATCGTCGGTTTGTTCCGGGGTGTTGTCCTCGCAGCGGGAAGCGGCGGAACAGGGTGTTTCCGGGCATTTGGGCATCTCGGATTCCAAAACGCCATTGTCCACATTCTCCCAGTCCGTCTCATACCAGTCCACACTGCCGTCGGTCACAACTTCCTCACCGGGAAGCCCCGGAACACGGATCTTCTCGCAAAACATCCACTCACGCTCCCTTCGGAACAGCCTATGCAGCGGAGTGGAAAAATGTCAGCGGCTTGCTGCGGCCTCGGTGTTCTCCGCGCTCGTCTCGCTGGAAGCGGGCAGATCGTTCTCTGCCTTGCTTTCCGAGGCTTCGGTCTTCGATTCGGTTTTTGATTCCGCCTTCGACTCGCTGTGGGAAGAAGCGCTTTCCTCTTTGGATTCACTCTTTGATTCGCTCTTCGACTCACTCTGCGAAGCGCTGGCCGACTCTGCCTTGGACTCGGCTTTCGACTCGCTCGTGGACGACGATGCACTGGAAGCAGAGCTGGAGGAGTGCTCCGAGCTGCTGCCGGAGGTGCTGTGGGACGAGCTGGAACTGCCGGAAGAAGCGGCTTCTTCTTTGGACGAAGCGGAGGAACCGGATGTACTGCCGGAGGAAGCTCCGGACGAAGACGAACTGCCCGAACTCGAAGAGCTGGAAGACGAGCTGCTCGACGTGCTCGAACTGGACGATTCACTGTTGACACTCAAGGTCAGCGTGTTGCTCTTCACGGTGCAGTCGTTGTAGGTGACGACGGCGTAGATCTTATAGCTGCCGACGGCCACGGAAGAAACCGGAACGGTCACGGTCGTCTGGCCTGCAGCGGCCTTGACCTCTTCCCCGTTGGCGTACCAGCGGAGATTGTCGCTGTTGGCATACTTGCCGCCGAGCTTTGCCTTGAAGATATAGGAGCTGCCGAACAGGCCCTTGCCCTCGTTGGAGATCTCGACGGACACTGCGGCAAACACAGCCGTGACGTCAATGTTCTGTTGGAACTTGTCATCGGTGCGGGTGCGGGTGGTGACACCGTCGCTCCACTTGACGAAGACATAGCCCTCGGCGGGAACTGCCGTCACACTGATGGTCTGAGACGCATCGGTCACGGTGTAGCTCAGGGAGGTCTTGTCGGACTCACCGCCGGAGGTCAGCGTACCGCCGCCCTTCTTTTCGACCCGATAGTGCGCTTCATAGTGAACAGGCTCAGCGGTGGAACTGCTGGCGCTCTCGCTGGCAGACTCCGAGCTGGGAGCCTGGACCGCAGAACTGGGGTTGGAAACATACTCCAGTGTGCGGGTCGGGATGTTGGTGGTATCCGGGCGGCGGTCATCGGTGGTGTAGGCGTGGGTGCGCAGATAGCTCAGCGCTGCCTTGAGGCCCGCACTCTTCAGGTGGATGTCGCCGTTTGTGTAGTAGTCCGGCTTGCCGTAGCCATCCTCCCCCTTGAGGATCTCGGCGGTGTTCAGAAACTTGAGGCCCAGCTGCTCGCACAGATTGAGCAGTGCCATGTTCATATCGTCGATCTTGGCCTGATCCATATGAGGGTAGGTCGAGTGATCCGCCGGGATGGGCGGGATGGTGTTGACGATGATATCGGTATAGGGATAGCTGGCCTGGATGGCCTGGACCAGAGCGGTATAATTCGCGATAAAGTCGGCCACTTCCATGCCGTTGTCGTTGGTGCCGAGGGTGATGACCACGCGGCGAGGCTTCATCATGGCGACAGCCTGGGCAATGGGATAGGCATTGCTGTCCTTCTTAAAGGTGACGATGCCCTCATTTAGGGCCACCTGTGTGCCGATGCCCTCCTTGGCGCAGATCTGCTGCAGGGAGATCAGGCCGTTGTTGTACAGGCGCACCGTGTTGGAATCGCCGATGAAGAGGGTCTCGTCCTGGTAGGACTGCCCCGCATCGGCCGTTTCTGCCAGCAGAGAAGCCGATGAATTGTCGATCTGATAGTGCTCTGCCAGATCTTCGCCACCCGCGGGCGTTTCCGAGGAGACGGAGTCTGCATCGGGTACATTCGGGGCGTCCACTTTGCCCCGCCTGAGCAGGGTCAAGGTGATGCCGATGGTCAGCAGCGCCGCCAGCGCACACACAACGCAGACCAGAACAGCCTGCCGCTGCAAAGGAGTCATAGATTGCTTGTCCGATTGTGTCCTACGATTCATAATGATTCACCATTTTTATTCTCAATCAGCGGTCCGGTCAGGCGTCCACAAGGGCGTCCGCGAGGGCGGCGCAGCTCTCGGCCAGAAAGACCGGGTGGAACGGTTCCAGCTCTTCCCGGCTGCCATAGCCGTACAGCGCACCGGCAGCATCCAGACCGCAGTCTGCCGCACCGCGCATATCGTCGTTGCGATCCCCGACCATCAGGACCCGTTTGCCCTTGACGCAGGGCTGCTCCAGCACGTAGCGGACGACCTCGGTCTTGGTGTCGCGGCTCTCATCCATGGAGGCCCCGCCGATGAAATCGAAGTATGGGGCAAGGCCCTGCTCTTTGAGAATGGGCGTCACCACCTGGGTGGGCTTGGAGGTCGCCGTGCAGAGCACAAAGCCCGCTTCCTTCAGGCGGCGGAGCATCTCAGCCGCACCGGGGAACACGCGGCACTCGTGGCTGCCCTTGACGGCATAGCTGGCACGGTAAAGCCCGGCGGCTTCCTCGACCCTGGCCGGGTCGGTGAAGTGTTCTGCGAACGTCTTGCGCAGCGGCGGGCCAAGATAGCGGCGCAGGTCCACACCGGTGATATCTACGTCCATCTTGCGGAAGACCTCTTCCAGTGTATTCAGGATGCCGGGTGCGGAATCAATGAGCGTTCCGTCCACGTCGAATAAGATCACGTCATAGTGCTGCAAGGTTCATTTCCTCTCTTTCACACATATACAGTGTATAGTATAGCACAGTTTTCTGTATTCAGCAATTCCGCACAAAACGTTTTTTCATCTTTTGGCTAGATTGTTCATAGAATAGCCACAAACACAAAAAGCCTGCCCGGCAAAGTGCGGGCAGGCAGGGGCAACCGCCGGTTATTGCGCGGTGGTGGTGTTTTCCGTCGAGGGGTAATAGAGGTTGTTGGAGATGAATTCCAGCTTATCCTTGAGCGCCAGTTCCAGATTGGCCACGGCATGGACCATGTTGGTGGCCGAGTCGTTGATCTCCAGCAGCTTGCACAGGTCGACTTCCTTCATGGCCATCGCGGTCTTCATCTTCTGGCTCTCCGCGCAGAGGATGTGGCTGAGGGCAGACTCCTGCAGCGCAATGCTCTCCAGCAGGTCGATGACGGCCTGGTCGAGGGTGACGCGGGGCAGTGCGGGGCATTCCAGCGTAGGCGTGCAGTTGGTTTCCGTGATCATAAATCGGGTCATCCTTTCTTATATAAGGTATGCCCCATTGTATGTCCGGGCCGCTGCCTGTGTCACTCGGCGGAATCGGCTGCTTCCTTCGCAGAGACTTTTTCGATGACGTCGCGGTAGCCGCCGGAGCCATACTGGATGCAGCGGTTGATCCGGCTGATGGTGGCCGTGCTGATCTCCACGGCTTTGACGATCTGGTCATAGGTGCTGCCACCCAAAAGCAGCTTGGCCGCTTCCAGGCGCTGCGCCATATCGGAGATCTCCTTTACGGTGCACAGGTCCTCAAAGAAATTGTAGCATTCTTCCCGTGTTTCAAGGCTCAGGATCGCATCGAACAGTGCGTCCGTGGTCGGGTTCTTTCTGGGGTTTTTCTCAGCCATAGCGGCCTCCTTTGCGGCAAGCGCCGGGTATTTGGAAGATTTGGTGATTTCGTATTATCACTTTAGCACACGAAAGCGTGAAAGTCAAGTCTTTTCGCAACGTGAGTGATTTTCACATTTTAACGTGCATAGTTTTCTTCTCTTCACACATGAACAAAAATCACCTAAAAATTTTTACCAGCATTTTTCCCGAATTGGCACATCCTCCTAACTTGCCCAAAATATATTGACAAATTATGAAATCGGGACTAAAGTATACACAATCATTCGGCAAATGCAGTGAACAGGACACGACCTTTTCCCACACCTGCTCCCAGAGAGCTGTCGGTTTTGGTGTAAGACGGCAGCAAAGAGAGAAAGGTTATCCCCTGCGAGCAGCCGGTGCGAACCGAACAGTAGCACCTGGCCGATCCGCCCCCGTTACAGGGCGTCCCGCTCCGGTGAGGTTCTCCCGGAGCGGGCAGAAAGTGGCTGCCCTCAAAAGCAGCAAGCGAAGTGGTACCGCGGAGAATTGCAGCCGGGAGACCGGTTGTCAGGCCTTCGTCCTCGGGTGGATGCGGTCTGCATCCAGAACGAAGATGGGGGCTTTTTTCATCCCTTGCCGCCCGGCCGCTTGTGGTTTTTGAGTGCAGCCGCCAGATGGACCCTGGCCGTTTTGCCGTTTGGAAAGAAAGGAAAGAGGTAAAAGAAATGAACACGCTGGTCATCGTTTTGATCGCAGCCGTGTGTCTGTTAGGAGCTTACACCTTCTACGGACGCTGGCTGGCAAACAAGTGGGGCATCGATCCCAAGGCTAAGACCCCCGCAGTCGTCCACGAGGACGGCCGCGACTACGTCCCCACCAACGGCTGGACCGTTTTTGCCCATCAGTTCAGCTCCATCGCAGGTGCCGGCCCTGTCACCGGTGCCATCCAGGCTGCCGCATTCGGCTGGCTGCCCGTTCTGCTGTGGGTCCTGATCGGCGGCATCTTCTTTGGTGCTGTGACCGACTTCGGCGCGCTGTATGCTTCCGTCAAGAACGACGGCAAGTCCATGGGTATGCTGATCGAGAAGTACATCGGCAAGACCGGCCGCAAGCTGTTCCTGCTGTTCTGCTGGCTGTTCTGCGGCATCGTCATCGCAGCGTTTGCTGACATGGTCGCCGGCACCTTCAATGCCTTTGGCACCGACGGTGCTCTGGTCGAGGCCGCACAGACCAACGGTGCTGCCGGCATGGTCTCCATCATGTTCATGGTGTTCGCCGTCGTCTTCGGCCTGATCCAGAAGAAGTTCAACTTCTCCGGCTGGAAGGAGAGCGTCATCAGCATCGTCTTCATCGTTCTGTCTTTCGTAATCGGTGCAAACTTCCCCATCATCCTGGGCAAGGCTGCATGGAGCTACATCACCTTCATCTACATCTTCTTTGCAGCCGTCCTGCCCATGTGGCTGCTGAAGCAGCCCCGTGACCACATGACCACCTTCATGTTCGTGGCCATGATCGCAGGTGCTGTGGTCGGCCTGCTGGTCGCACACCCCACCATGAACCTGCCGGTTTTCACCGGTTTCACCAATGAGAAGCTGGGCACCATGTTCCCCATCCTGTTCGTCACCGTGGCCTGCGGTGCCGTTTCCGGTTTCCACAGCCTGGTCTCCTCCGGCACTTCTTCCAAGACCGTGGAGAACGAAAAGGATATGCTGAAAGTCGGCTATGGTGCCATGATCCTCGAAAGCCTGCTGGCTGTTCTGGCCCTGTGTGTTGCAGGCGCTGCCGCCGCTGCGGACGGCACCCCCGCCGCAGGCACCCCGTTCCAGATCTTCAGCCGCGGCGTTGCCGGTTTCTTTGAGATGTTCGGCATCCCCGCCTACGCTGCTACCGTCTTCATGACCATGTGCGTTTCTGCTCTGGCTCTGACCAGCCTGGATGCCGTTGCACGTATCGGCCGCATGAGCTTCCAGGAGCTGTTCAGCGTCGATGACATGGAGCATGCAGAGGGCTGGCGCAAGCTGTTCTGCAACGTCTACTTCTCCACCTTCATCACTCTGGTGTTCGGCTTCATCCTGACCAAGATCGGCTACGCCAACATCTGGCCGCTGTTCGGTTCCGCCAACCAGCTGCTGAGCGCTCTGGTTCTGGCCACCCTGTGCGTCTTCCTGAAGGTCACCGGCCGCAATAACAAGATGCTCTTCCCCCCGCTGGTCATCATGCTGTGCGTCACCTTCACCGCGCTGGTCCAGCGTCTGATCGCGATGGTCAAGGCCATCAGCGCTGCCGCTTCGGTGGGCATCCCTGCTGGTGAGACCACCTGGGGCGCTGTGTTCATCGCCAACGGCCTGCAGCTGATCCTGGCTGTCCTGCTGATCGTTCTGGGCCTGAACATCGTCTTCCACTCCTTCAAGGCTTACTCCAACGCCGAGCACAACAGCGAAGCAAAGGTCTAAAAACAACTGCGGTTTTCACGATTCGTTCGTAAAAACAGAAAGAGATCCCCGCTGACGTCATCGAACCCGTCAGCGGGGATCTCTGTTTTTCTGCGCTTCAGAGATGCGCACCTTCCCAGGCCTGCAGCACGGCCAGCTGCGTCTCGGTGTGGAACCAGTGTTCCCCGTCGGCCAGAAGGGTCAGTTGAGCCCCGGTCGCGCGCTTGAAGCGGTCAAGCACAGCATAGGAAGTCAGCTCGTCGGCTTCGCCATAGAGTACCTGCGTGGGGATGCGCCAGCGGAGCGGATGCTCCCGCGCCCAGCAGAGATACGGCCACGAAAGCGTCTCTCCGAAATCTGTGGGGATCTCCCCTGCCGCCTTCAGCTGCTCTTCGGTCACGTTGGCCTGCTGCATCATCCTGCCGATGAGGTCTTCCATATCCACGATGGGCGAAACGAAGAGCGCACGGCGCAGTGCCTTCTCCTGTAACGCCAGCATGGAAAACCACGCACCGATGCTCGTGGCCCGCAGCGAGACCTGCCGCCAGTGCACTCTTGCATACTGATCCATAAATTGCAGCTCCGGAACGACCACCCATGGCAGGAGCCGTTCCGGGCCGTTTTTCCGCTCGCCATGTTCGGGCAGGTCAATGGCCAGCACCTGATAACCTGCCGGGCAGGCCTGCTCTGCAAATGCAAGGGCTTCCTCTTTGCTGCCCATTTTTCCGTGGACGTAGAGATACACCTTGTGGGAAGGCTCGCCGATGAGGAGCGCGGGGATGCCCTTCAGGGTAATGCGTTCTGTTTTCATAGCATCTTTACCATCATGATCTCGTCCCGGTAGGTGCCGTCCTTCAGCTTGAAGGCACGGGGCTGGATACCGCAGCGCACAAAACCAACCTTCTCATAGAGATGGATGGCACGGGTGTTATCGCTGTACACCCCCAGTTCCAGCTGTTCGAAACCGTTGGTGCGGGTCTGGTCAATGGCCAGCTGCATCAGATAACTGCCCAGACCGCAGCCCCAATACTCTTTCCGGACAGAGATGCCCATTACGGCACGATGGCGATACTTGATGTGCGGCCGCACCTGTGCCACACCAAACTCCCCCACCAGCTTTTCTCCGGCAAAGGCGCCCACCTCAAAGTTCACCGGGCTTTTCTCGCAGCCTGCAAGCCCCTTTCGCACCGTTTCCAGATTCGCGCCTTCTTCCGGGTAGCGGGCCATAAAATGGGTTTCGCGGTAGGTTGCAAGGCGGAATGCGTTGAGCGCTTCGGCGTCGTCTGCGCACAGACTGCGCACCGTCAGCATTTCTCCGTTGGGCAGTTGGAACGCATACGGGACAATCTTCATGGTCAGCACTTCTTTCTGTTTGGAATGGGTCTATCATAACATCTTCGGTCAGGTTTTACAACCCCGGAACGCAAAAAAGGAGCCGCAGCACCCTGTGACAGGCACTGCGGCTCCCATTTTCAGCCTGGAAGCTTGAATTACTTCACCATGCTTGCGACTTCAGCAGCGAAGTCGTCAGCGCGCTTCTCCAGGCCTTCGCCCTTCTGGAAGCGGGTGAACTTGACGATCTTGATGTCGCCGCCCAGGTCCTTAGCGACCTTAGCGGTGTACTGAGCAACAGACAGGTCGCCGTCCTTGACGAACTCCTGATCGACCAGGCAGTTCTCCTTGAAGAACTTCTTGATCTTGCCCTCGATCATCTTCTGCTTGACTGCATCCGGCTTGTTGGCGGTCTTCGGATCGCCAGCCATCTGAGCGAGCATGATCTCCTTCTCCTTGGCCACGACCTCAGCAGGGACAGAAGCCTCGTCCACATAGCTGGGGTTTGCAGCAGCGACCTGCATGGCGATGTCCTTGCCGTAAGCAACGAACTCGTCCTTTGCGTCGATGCCGTTGGTGGTCTCGAAGTTGACCAGGATGCCGTGAGTGCCGCCGCCGTGGACGTAAGCAGAGCAGACGCCCTCGTAACGGACGAAACGACGGACCTTGATGTTCTCCTTGATGACCAGGATCAGGTTCTTCAGAGCCTCGTCCACGGTCTCGCCAGACTCGGTCTTGCAAGCCATCAGAGCCTCAACGTCAGCAGGGTTCTGCTTCATGATGACCTGAGTTGCCTCCTTGACGAAAGCAACGAACTTGTCGTTCTTGGCAACGAAGTCGGTCTCAGCGTTGACTTCGATGACAACGCCGACCTTGCACTGCGGGCAGTAATCCGCGTAGACCATACCCTCAGCAGCGGTACGGCTTGCCTTCTTTGCAGCGGTAGCCAGACCACGCTCACGCAGGATCTCGATTGCCTTCTCGAAGTTGCCGTCAGCCTCAGTCAGAGCCTTCTTGCACTCCATCATGCCGCAGTCGGTCTGCTTGCGCAG
>ERZ1026844.1499-NODE-1499-length-14139-cov-4.750994_pt1 | contig 14139 bp, 10 predicted proteins | sample MGYA00380152_ERZ1026844 | MGnify/ENA primary metagenome ERZ1026844 (study PRJEB33269, sample SAMEA4719788) | human gut metagenome | biome: human-associated habitat; feature: organic feature; material: feces | place: Cameroon | collected 2013-10 ... | reverse complement strand
GCCCCGGAAAAGGGAGAAAAATCCGGCGAGGGCACCAACAAGCCCCACCGCCGCTGGCACCACCGCGGCCGCCGTCGCCCCGGCGGCGGTGCAAACGGCGGGGGTTCCGCTCCCACGCCCCCTGCCGCCAACTGAACAAACGGTATGCTCCCCTGCCTGGGTCGTTCCAGGCAGGGGAGTTTTTTGTTGGAAAACTTGCATCCTGTTCAAATTATATTCATATCTTAGGGGATGATTCAAACGAAATATATACAATTGTCTAAAAAAAGAAAGAAATATCTATTTATTTATAAAATTATCCTGAAAAATCAGTAAAATTATGAGAAAATAAAGCGGGACTTACTTTGGAGGCTTGCATTTTTACGCGGGCCGGTGTATACTGCCCCTTGTCGAAAGGTTACAAAGTTAGTGGGAATTTCAAATATTTTACAATTTCTGCGGAAACGACCTGTGAGACAAGAGAGCAAATATTATTTTTGAAAGGAGAGCGTTTGTTTTGTTGAATTCCGTCTTTATGAACCTGCTGGGACGGGAATCGCTGATCGCAGCGGACAACACCTGGGGCCTTCTGGGCGTCATGTGTCTGGCCGTGGCCTTCTCGATCTTCCTGGAACAGAAGTACAAGTGGGCTTCTAAGATTTCCGGTGCCATCATCGCCCTGATCATCGCCATGATCCTGGCCAACGTCGGCATCATCCCCACCAGCAGTGTGCTATATGATGATATCGTCTGGGGGGTCATCGTCCCGATGGGCATCCCCCTGTTGCTGCTGCAGTGTAACCTCAGCCGCATTTGGAAGGACACCGGCCGGATGTTGATCGTGTGGATCATCGGTGCGGTGGGTACCACGGTGGGTGCGTTCGTGGCCTACTTCCTGCTCCGCGCCCCCTTCGGCGATGCCTCCGGTCTGGCCAAGGTCGCCTCGATGATGACCGGCTCCTACATCGGCGGCGGCGTGAACTTTGCCGCTATGGCATCCCAGTATGCCGCCGGCGAGGACCTGACCGCTGCGGCTACCGTGGCCGACAACCTGCTCATGGCGGTCTACTTCTTCGTGCTGATCGCCTTTGCCAGCTTCAAGTTCTTCCGCAAGCACTATAAGCACCCCCACATCGACGAGGTCGAGTCCGGCACCAAGACGGCAGACGAGTCCGTCACCCAGGCCGCTGCCTTCTGGAGCCGCAAAGACATTTCGCTGAAGGACATCGCCGTGAACATCGCCTATGCCGTGGCCATCGTCTGGCTGGCTCAGATCGTCTCCGGCTTCTTTGCCGGCATCGTGCCGGAAAACCCCAGCCCCTTCATGGACTTCGTGGGTAAGTTCTTCGGCAGCCAGTACGTCTGGATCACCACCTTCTCCGTCATCGTCGCCACCTGCTTCCATAAGCAGGTCGAAAAGATGCACGGCTCCCAGGAGATCGGTACCTACCTCATCTACCTGTTCCTGTTCGTCATCGGCGTGCCCGCCAATATCATGACCGTCGTCACCAAGTCCCCCCTGCTGCTGGTGCTGACCGCCATCATGGTGTGCGTGAACATGCTGTTCTGCTTCTTCGGGGCCAAGCTCTTCAAGTGCGACCTGGAGGACGCCATCATTGCCTCCAACGCCAACATCGGCGGCCCCACCACCGCCGCCGGTATGGCCATCTCCCAGGGCTGGACCAAGCTGGTCGGACCTGCGATGCTGGTCGGCGTGCTGGGCTATGTCGTGGGTAACTATTTGGGTACCATCGTCGGCATTGTCTTGGGGGCCTGACCGGGCGCCTCGTCTCGGGTAAGACCCTATTTCATAATTGATCGAAACAAACCGCGGGGCGCTTCTTTGGGAAGCGCCCCGCTCTATTTGAGAGGAGTAAGGATTTATGTTTTTTGACGCGCATTCGGATATTTGGTGTGACGTGACCACCCGTCGTCTCCGCGGCGAGACCGATATTCTCCGCAAGCATCACCTGCCCCGCCTGCGCAAGGGCGGCGTCGAGGGCAGCATCTTCGTCATCTGGGTCGATCCCCCCTATGACAAGGACTATGGGAAGCGCACCCAGCAGATCATGACCTGCGTGGACGCGGAGGTGAAGGAGTGCGATGAAATTCAGATCGTCCACACCTACGACGAAATGATGCAGGCAAACAAAGCCGGAAAGATCTATATCTTCAAGGGCATCGAGGGCCTGGCCGCCATCGGCGAGGATCTGTCCAAGATCGACAAATACTATGACTTTGGCTGCCGCCACGCCATGCTGACCTGGAACGAGGCCAACGCCCTGGGCGCCGGGGCCCTCTCCGGCCAGAGCTACGGCCTGACCACCGCAGGCAAGGAGGCCGCCAAGCTGATCCAGGCCAAGGGGATGCTGCTGGACGTGTCCCATTTAAATGACGCAGGCTTCTGGGACATCGTAAAGCTGGCCAAGAAGCCCATTGTGGCCTCTCACTCCAACAGCCGCGTGATGTGCGACGTGCCCCGCAACCTGACGGACGACCAGCTCCGGGCCATCCGCGACCTGGACGGTGTGGTCGGCCTGAACTCCTTCAACATCTTCGTGGACCACGACCCGGCCAAGCAGACCGTGGAGAACCTGGCCCGCCACGCCGAGCACATGATCAACATCATGGGCATCGACCACGTGGGCTGCGGCTTCGACTTCTTCGAGTTCATCGAGGACGAGGAAACCATGGGTTCCATGGCGGCCTCTTCCACCCCCGCCGTAACGGGCATGGACGATGCCTCCCAGATCCCCAACCTGTTCAAGGTTTTTGAGAAGATGGGCCTTTCCCAGGAGGAACGGGATAAGATCGCCCGGCTGAACTTCCAGGCTGTGGTGAAAAAGACCATTGGATAATTGAGATCAACACGGTTTTCCCCCTGCCGCACGCGGCAGGGGGAGTTTTTTGTCCACAAAACAGAATAAATTGTGGAAAAAGAAGCAGTTGTTTTTAAAACGTTAACACATCCAGCCAATTGGGTGGAAAGCCCATACAGCTCAAAATTTTATTTTCCTGAATCAGTTTTGTTTTCTGACAAAGCTGGTCGATCTCCGTCTTGATTTTAGAGATGGTTTTCTGAAATTCCTCCGAAGACAGCAGGTATTTGAAGCAGACAACGGCGGCAAAAAGGTCATTCTGTCCTTTGCGATAGTAATTTTTTGTTTTTCCAATGTTCAGCTGTGCGTGCAGAGGAAGCGCTTGGATGGCTCGCTTTGTTCCTGCTTTGAAATCATAAAGGCGCTCATTGTGTGCGCAGACATTTCTGACCCTAGTCAGGAAATCAAGCATACCAACCAGCTGGTGCTCTGAGATGACAGGAAATTCTTTGCTGACGGCTGCTTGCACATCTTGTGTGCAAAGGCTGTACATCTTGGAGGTGGTGCCAAGGGTCACAGCTTTGATCGCAACCCAAAGAGGCACATTATTGTGGTGCTTCCACTGATGTTCAATATATTTTTGTTCAAAAGGCGGACGCACTTTTCCCTCAAATGTTTGCATCAGACGCTTCACAGCAGCGCAGCGTGCGTAAGTATCTGCTTGTGAGGCCACAATGAAGTGATAGTTGTTCGGGTTTAGGTATGCTGACTGATGATCTCCGTATTTTTCTACAAATGCGTGAGAAAGAAGAGACTTGATGTGCTTTTCAATGATTTGGATCGCATGAAAAAAGATGTCCCGCAGTTCATTGTCGAACTCAAATAAGGCAAGCAGATCGTCGATGGTGGTTCCTGCCTTATACTCTCCGTTTGACTGCTTGAATAGGACCTTGTACCCGGAAACCAACGAAAAATAACTATGTTTTTTCAGCAAGGCAATGACATGAGCTTCATCTGGAATAGAAAGCTTTTTTTCATCTCGAAGTTTGACAATGAGGTTTTCATAGCTCTGAAACGGTTTGTCCATAGGAGCGCCCTTCTTTCTCTATAAAGAAAGGGGAACTCAGCCGAGTTCCCCTTTCAGGTCACAGGCCCCACAGGCTTCTGTGACACGATCACTGTGAACTTTATACCACAAAACCACGCTTCCGTCAAGGAAAAGTTCAGTAGCTCTGAGGATAAAGCTCCTCTGCTAGTATATGCAGAGAGGCAAGGGTATTTCATCAAAATTTAACGTTCCTCAGGTTTTTGATTTAACTTCTTCTGCGTATCCTAACATAGTATGGATATACTGCATTGAATACAGGAAGAAGGAACGAAATGAAACAAGCGGTCATTGACATTGGCTCAAACTCGATGCGTCTCACCGTCTACGAGACCACCCCGCCCCAGATCTTCCGGGTCCTTTTTAAGGAAAAGATCATGGCAGGTCTGGCAGGCTATGTAGAACACAATGCCCTGAGCCCCGACGGCATTGAGCGGGCGATCCTGGGCTTACTCTCCTTCCGCGCGACGCTGAGCGCACTGGACATCAAAGCCGTGGCAGTGTTTGCCACGGCCTCTCTGCGCAATGTGAAAAATACGGACCAAGCAGTTGCTGCCATTCAGCGAGCCACGGGCTACCCTATCGAGGTCATCTCCGGCGAGGAGGAGGCCGCCTTCGGCTATGCCGGGGCCATGCAGGAGCTGGACCTCACCGATGGGCTCTTCGTGGACATCGGCGGGGCCAGCACAGAGGTGGTGCGGTTTGCCGGCGGCGTGATGGAGTCCGCCAACAGTTGCCCCGTGGGGTCCTTGAAGCTCTACCGGGACTTTGTGCGGAAGATCCTGCCCAACAAAGAGGCCATCCATCACATGGAAAAAGCCATCACAATGGCGACTTTGGGTGTGGTGGAGCGCCCTGTCCGCCAGGGCTTGCCCCTGGTCTGCGTGGGCGGCACGGCGCGGGCGGCCCTGAAGCTGGCCAAGCGGGTCTGCCGCCTGCCGGAGATGACCAACAGCATCACCATCGGCCAGTTAGACCGGGTGTGCCAAGAGCTCTGCGCTTCCCAGAAGCAGGCCGCCGACCTGATCCTAAAGATCGAGCCGGAGCGCATCCACACCATGATCCCCGGAATGCTCATCCTGCGCCACATGGTCCAGGGGTTCGGGGCCGGGCGCGTGATCGTCAGTCAATACGGTGTGAGGGAGGGGTATTTATGTCAAAAGATTTTGAAGGCATCGTAAATGATTACAGTTATACCCAGAACCGGGAGCTGAGCTGGCTTCGGTTCAACCGCCGGGTGCTGGAGGAGGCCGCCGACGACCTGGTCCCGCCCCTGGAACGGCTGAAATTCATTTCCATTTTCTCCAGCAATCTGGACGAATTTTTCATGGTCCGGGTGGGGAGTCTCCTGGACCTCTCCCTCGTCTCCCCGGACGAGATCGACAATAAAAGCGGCCTGGACCCTGCCGAGCAGCTCCAGGCCATTTATGAGGCGATCCCCAGCCTGCTGGAGATCAAGGGGCAGTTATACAGCCGGGTCAGCACCCTGCTGGCCCAGGCCGGGGTGCAGGACCTGAGCTACGACGACCTGACTGCAGAGGAGCAGGCCCAGGTGGACGACGATTTCCGGGCCGTCGTTCTGCCCGTGCTCTCCCCCCAGATCGTGGGGCAGCGTCACCCCAGCCCGCGTCTGGACAACAAGGCGCTGTATATCACGGCCCTGCTGCGGAGCAAGCGCGGCAAGGCGGCGATGGGCTTTGTCCCCTGCCCGGCGTCCCTGCCGCCGATCTTCCCGCTGCCGGAAAGCCGCGGGCGGTTCCTGCGGCTGGAGACGATCTTGTGCCACTGGACGCCGACCCTTTTCAAAAAATACACGGTGGAGGAGCTTTGCGTCATCAGCGCCACCCGCAACGCCGACCTGAGCTTCGACCGGGAAAAATTTGAGGACAGCGACCGGGATTTCCGGACCATGATGACCCAGATGCTGAAAAAACGGGCCAACCAGGCCATCGTCCGCCTGGAGCTGGACCGCCGCCCCTCGCAGGAGCTGCTGCGTCTGCTGGAAGAGATCATCCAGGTCCAGACCCATCAGATCTACTGCGACAGTGCCCCCTTGGCCATGGGCTACGTCTACGGCCTGGAAAACGCCCTGCCGGAGGACCTGCGCCGGTCCCTGACCTACCAGCCCTACACCCCCCGCTGGCCGGAGGATCTGAGCCGGCAGGAGAGCATGATCGAGCAGATCCAGCGGAAAGACCGCCAGCTCTTCTTCCCCTTCGACAGCATCGACCCCTTCCTGAAGCTCCTGGAGGAGGCCGCGGAGCGGCCGGACGTGAAATCCATCAAGATCACGATCTACCGCCTGGCCTCCACGTCAAAGATCGCCCGGATCTTATGCCGGGCGGCGGAGAACGGGAAAGAGGTCGTGGCCCTCATGGAGCTTCGCGCCCGGTTTGACGAGGCCAATAACATCGCCTGGTCCAAGATGCTGGAGGAGGCCGGGTGCAAGGTCATCTACGGCATGGAGAACTTCAAGTGCCACAGCAAGCTCTGCCTCATTACCCTCCAGGATAAAAAGGGCACCCACTACATCACTCAGGTGGGCACCGGCAACTACAACGAAAAGACCAGTGCCCTCTACACGGACCTGAGCGTGATGACGGCCTCCCCCAGCATCGGGGCCGACGGCGCGGCGTTCTTCCGCAACATGCTCACAGACAATCTGGAGGGCAGCTATCAGACCCTCTGGGTGGCCCCCTACGGCCTGAAGCCCCACATCTTAGCGCTCATCGACGAGCAGATCGCCAAAGGGCCAGAGGGGTACCTCTGCTTCAAGGTCAACTCCGTCACGGAGCGTGAGGTCATTGACAAGCTGCGCCAGGCGTCCCAGGCGGGCGTTGAGATCAAGCTCATTGTCCGCGGCATCTGCTGCCTGCGGCCAGGAGTGCTGCACCAGACGGAGAACATCCAGGTCACCAGCATCGTCGGGCGGTATCTGGAGCACGCCAGAGTCTACGTCTTTGGCCGGGGGGCGGACGCGAAGTATTTCATCGCGTCTGCGGACCTGATGACTCGGAACCTCCGCCGCCGGGTGGAGATCGCCTGTCCCATCTTTGACCCGGCCATCCAGGACCAGCTGCGCTATCTTCTGGACCTGCAATTGCAGGACAACGCCAAGGCGTCCTTCTTACAGCCCAGTGGGGCGTACCTGCGCAAGGAGGTCCACGGCCCCCGCATCGACAGCCAGGCGGAGCTGATGAAGACCTCGCTGCACCGCCCGGAGCCGGACCCGGTCCCCCGCCCCAACCAGTCGTTCTTCCAGCGCCTGCTGGCGCTGCTGCGGGGGGCGTGAACGCTCCCCCGCCCAAGGCGGCCGCCGGACGATCCCTTTCTTTGCTTTTTTCTTCTTCTCTTACATCCCTTACATCGCAAAAAGCTCCCCTGCGGAAGTTCCGCAGGGGAGCTGTCGTTCGTCAGAGCTTGACGGAGAGGGATCAATACTTGTAGAAGCCCTCGCCGGTCTTCTGGCCCAGCAGGCCAGCGCGGACCATCTTCTTCATGGTCAGAGCGGGACGATACTTGGAGTCGCCGGTCTCGGTGTAGATGGTCTCCATGATGGCCAGGCAGATGTCCAGACCAACCAGGTCAGCCAGAGCCAGGGGGCCCATCTTGTGGTTCGCACCGTACATCATAGCGGTGTCGATGTCTTCCTTGGAAGCGATGCCGTTCTCCAGAACGATGATAGCCTCGTTGATCATGGGGAACAGGATGCGGTTGACCACGAAGCCGGGAGCCTCGCCGACCTCGACGGGGTTCTTGCCCAGATCCTTGGCGCAGCCATAGACAGCCTGGAAGGTCTCGTCGTTGGTACGGGCGCCGCGGATGACCTCGACCAGCTTCATAGCGGGAGCGGGGTTGAAGAAGTGCATGCCCAGGACCTGCTGAGGACGCTTGGTAGCGGCAGCAATGGCGGTGATGGAGATGGAAGAGGTGTTGGAAGCCAGGATGGTCTCGGGCTTGCAGACCTCGTCCAGTTCCTTGAAGATGCTCTTCTTGATGTCCAGGACCTCGATGGCAGCCTCAACGACCAGGTCGCAGTCCTTGGCGTCGGCCAGCTCCAGGGTGAAGGAAACGCGGCCCAGGGTCTCGTTCTTCTGCTCCTCGGTGATCTTGCCCTTGGCAACCTTCTTCTCCATGTTCTTCTTCAGAACGCCCTCGCCGCGCTGAATGAAAGCATCAGCGATGTCGCGGACGATAACGGTCTTGCCAGCCTCAGCGAAAACCTGGGCGATGCCCATGCCCATGGTGCCTGCACCCAGGACCATAACCTTATTGATAGCCATTGTTCTTTTCCTCCTGAAAATATAAATCATAAGAGTCCAGGCCAGAGCGAGGAACCCCTCGCTCTGACAGGACAGGTACAAACCAAGTGATCAGAGCGGCTAAGCGCTCTGTTTGCATTCTGGGATCGAAAGATCTCAGCGGTTCTTGAAGCCGTCCAGCTTCTTCTTCTCCACGAAGGCCTTCATGGCGTCCTTCTGGTCCTCGGTGCCGAAGCAGGTGGCGAAGGCCAGGGCCTCGTAGGTGGCGGCGGTGGAGATGTCGCACTGCATGCCATAGCGGACAGCCTGCTTGGCAGCGCGGATAGCGACCTGTGCCTTGGAAGCGATCTTGTTGGCCAGCTCCAGAGCGGTATCCATCAGAGCGTCGGGAGCGACGACCTTGCTCACCAGGCCGATCTCCAGAGCCTGCTGGGCGTTGATGGTGTCAGCGGTGAGGATCAGCTCCATGGCGTGTGCAGTGCCGCAGATGCGGGGCATACGCTGGGTGCCGCCGAAGCCGGGGGTGATGCCCAGGCCCACCTCGGGCTGACCGAACTTGGCCTTCTCGGAAGCGATGCGGATGTCGCAAGCCATGGACAGCTCGCAGCCGCCGCCCAGAGCGAAGCCGTTGATGGCAGCGATGGTGGGCTTCTCCATTCTCTCCAGGCGCAGCATAGCCTGGTTGCCCAGATCGCCGAAGTTCTTGCCTTCCACGACGTTCATGGTAGCCATCTCGCTGATGTCAGCGCCGGCGACGAAGGAACGGCCAGCGCCGGTGACGACAACGACATAGATCTCCTCGTCGTTCTCCACCACGTCGAACGCCTTCAGCAGGTCAGCGAACACAGCGCTGCTCAGTGCGTTCAGGGTCTCAGGGCGGTTCATGGTCACGATACCAACGTGGCCCTGCTTAGATACCTCTACAAATGCCATAGGGGGATACCTCCTAAAAAGATTGGGCATACAGATCCTATTTTTATCTGTATACAACAGTTCTGCACTAGTATACTGCATTTTTCGCCCTGGAACAAGGCGAAAGTTATCGCTGTTTTACCGAAAAAACCCCAAGAACCACACTGTTTTCTGTGGGGTTTTTCCTCTGTTTGGCCAAATCGTTTTCCAACGCAAATTTGCAGGAGAAAACTTCTGTCCATTCAAGAAAGATTTATTGCAGACGAGCAATATATTTCAAGGAACTTGACAAAAATCCTGCATAGCATACCCGCTCCCGCCGCCGCATACACTGACCAGAACGCAGCTGCTGCGCCAAAGCCCCGGCGTCCCAGGAGGTGATCTCTCATGGCCAGCGTAGCACTTCTCACTGTCACCGGCATTCTCTCCCAGGCTGTGGGCTTTGCCTACCGGGTGGGGCTGACCCGCCTGGCCGGGGCGGAGATCATGGGGCTGTATCAGCTCATCCTGCCGGTCTACTCCATCCTGCTCTCCCTGACCTCCGTGGGCCTGACCACGGGCGTCTCCAATCTCTCCGCCTGGTACCAGGCCCTGGGTGACCGGCGGGCCATCTGGCAGGTGCGGGGGCAGGCCATCCGGCTGTTTTTCCTCTTAGCGGCGCTCCCCTGCATTCTGCTGCTACTCTTTTCCGACGCCGTCTCCGTCTATCTTTTGGGGGATGCCCGGACGCGCCTGGGGCTGATGCTGCTCGTCCCCTGCCTGCTGCTGACGGGCGTGGAGAACTTGCAGAAGCATTACTTCTACGGGACAGGACGGGTCTTCCCGGCGGCCATGACGGAATTGGCCGAGATGGTCCTGCGGGCCACCTTGGTCCTCTCGCTGGTCAAGGGCCTCTCCCCCGCCACGGCGGAGGGTGTGGTCGGGGCCATCGTCCTGGGCATGGCCCTGTGTGAGATCGCCTCGGCTGTGACGCAGACGGTTTTATTCCGACATGCGCTCGGCCCGAAGAGTCGGCTCACCGGTCCCGGCACCACATCTCAAGTCTTGCGGGGCAAGCTGGGGCGCATCGCGGCCCCCCTGGGTGCGGCGGCGCTCTTGGGCAATCTCATCTCTTCGGCCAACGCCGTCCTCATCCCCCGCCTGCTGGTCTCCGGGGGGATGGACCAGAACCAGGCCGTGGCGGTCTATGGCGTGACCTTTGGCATGACCCTGCCCATGCTGCTGCTGCCCACGGCCTTTCTCAGCGCCCTGGGCTTAGTGTTAACGCCCAAGCTCTCCCAGTGCTCTGCGCTGAACGACCGGGGGGAGATCCGGCGGCAGGTCAGCCGCTCCGTGGGCCTGGCGAATCTGATCTTGATCCCGGCCCTGGCGCTGCTGGCCGTCTCCGGTCCGGCCATCGGGGCGGCGTTGTACGCAGATGCCCGCGTGGGCGACCATCTGCCCCTCCTGGCTCTGGGTGTGCTCTTCTCCTGCTGGCAGACGCTCTGCGCGGCGATCCTCAGCGGCGTGGGCCGCCAGGGGGCCGCGGCGGGCATTGCGCTGGCGGCAGATGGGGTGCAGCTGGTCCTCACCTGTCTGCTCGTCTCCGGCCGGGGGATGCAGGGCTATGCCTTTGCCTTCACCCTCTCGGCGGTGCTGGGCGCGGCGCTGAGCTGGCGGGTCGTGGCGCGGGAGATCGGGCTGTCGCTGCCGGTCTTTCCGTGGTTCACGGCCCCGGTCCTGTCCGCGTGTCTGGCGGCGACCTGTGGGGATCTCATGGAGACGGTCCTGCTCCGCAGCGGCCTGTCCCCCTGCGCTGCCGCCCTGGGCGGCCTGGGGTTCGGCCTGCTGCTTTATCTGGCGGCCCTGCAAGCCCTGGGTGCCGGGACGAAGGGAAGCGGCCTTCCCCCGCCCGCTTCCCCTTGCCACCCGGTGAAAAATTCGGTACAATGGCAGAAACGAACGACCACGGGGAGGCACCGCCCATGAGACAAGACCACGAACCCTATATGCGCCAGGCCCTGGCCCTGGCCGAAGAAGCCGCCGCCGCCGGGGAGGTGCCGGTGGGCTGTGTCATCGTGGATGAAAGCGGTCAGGTTCTTGGCCGGGGCCGCAACCGGCGGGAGAAGGACCACGATCCCCTGGCCCACGCCGAGCTGTTGGCCATTCAGGACGCCTGCCGTTCCCACGGCGACTGGCGGCTGAAGCACGCGAGACTCTATGTTACGCTGGAACCCTGCCCCATGTGCGCGGGGGGCATCATCTCCGCCCGCATCCCGGAAATTTATTACGGGGCCAAGGACGCGGGGTTCGGGGCCTGCGGCTCCATCCTCAATCTCTTTGAGGAGAACTTCCGCCACCACCCGAAGATCATCGGGCATATCTTGGAAGACGAGTGCCGCCAGGTCCTCCAGGACTTTTTTGCAGGGGTGCGGCAGAAAGACATGCAAACTTAAAGGTTTTGTAACATTTCCGGCCTTTTTCTGTAATAAGTCTTTGGTACTATAATCCTGCAAGAGTCAAGAACGCTTCTTTTCATTTTAACCTTCGGAGAGATAGGGCCGGCGAGTGGTTTACGCAGGCCCTGTTTTTCTGCCCTTTTTTCGAGGGAGACGCAAAAAAGACGCTGCCTACCGGCAGCGCCTTTTTCATAGATAAGATTCCGTTCTCACCGCTCCTCGCGGAAGTAGCTCAGGCCCAAGCTCTCCGGGGGCTGGTTGGCGCGGCTGTGCTTCAGGCTGACGGCGACCAGGACGATGGCCGTGACGATGTACGGCACGATGTCGTAGATGGAGGCCGGGATGAAGGAGATGGGGTAATAATACCGCATACAGGCCAGACCACCGAAGATGAGGGAACACCAGAGCGCCCGCTTGGGGCTCCAGACGGCGAAGATGACCAGGGCCACAGCCAGCCAGCCGTAGCCGTCGATGCAGTTGTAGACCCACGCACCGCCGACGCCGGAGGCGGCGTTCATCACCAGGTACAGGCCGCCCAGACCCGTCATGGCACCGCCGATGCAGGTGGCGAGATATTTGTATTTGGTCACGTTGATGCCCGCCGCGTCTGCGGTGGCGGGGCTTTCGCCCACGGCCCGCAGGCTCAGGCCCGCCCGCGTCCGGCCCAGGAACCAGGCCAGAAGCACGGCCAGGAGAATGGCCAGATAGACCATGAAGTTGTGGGAGAAGAGCAGCTTCCCGATGTAGGGGATGTTCACCATGCTATCCGGGAAGATGGGGTTGTTGAAGATGCCCTTCACGGCGGTGCTGACGGACAGGAACCCGGAGGGGTCTGCATTGCCCACGGCCTCGCCAAAGTAGTTGCCAAAGCCCGTGCCGAACATGGTCAGGGCCAGGCCGGTGACGTTCTGGTTGGCCCGCAGGGTGATGGTCAGCACGGAGAAGACCAGGGCGCCGACACCGGCGCAGACCAGCGCACAGACCATGGCGATGATCAGGGCGACGTAGGGGTTGGTCCCCCCGGCTTTTTCATAGTAGTAGGGGCCGAGGATGCCGGCGATGCCGCCCATGAACATCATGCCCTCGACGCCCAGGTTCATGTTGCCGGATTTCTCCGTCAGCGTCTCGCCCAGCACGCCGAAGAGCAGCGGGGCCGCCGCCAGGATGCCGGCGGTGAGGAAATTGATGAGGTTATTCATGCTCGTCGGCCTCCTTTTCTGCGGTGTCCGGTGATGCCGCCGGGGTTGCTGGGGCCGGTCCTGCCGGGACCTTGGCCTTGCTGCCCCGGAAGATCATGCGGTAGTTGATGAAGAACTCACAGCCCAGCATGAAGAAGAGGATGATGGCCGAGAGCACGTCCGCCGCCGAGGCAGGGATCTTGAAGTTGGTCTGAATGGTGTTGGAGCCTTTGGTCAGCACAGCCAGCAGCCCCGCGATGAGCACCATGGCGAAGGGATTGAGGTGGGCCAGCCACGCCACGATGATGGCCGTGAAGCCCACGCCGCCGGAGGTGCCGTTGTTGAGCGTATAGTCTGCGCCGGAGACCACCAGGAAGCCCATGAGGCCCGCGATGGCACCGGAGAGGAACATGGTGCGCATGATGATCTTGCCCACGTTCATGCCCGCGTAGCGGGCGGTCCGCTGGCTCTCGCCCACGACGGAGATCTCATAGCCGTGCTTGCTGTACTTCATGTAAATGAACATGCCGACCGTGAGGGCCAGGACGATGATCCAGCCGATGTGGACCCCACCCACCTTCGGCAGGCGGGCCTTCTGGTCGAACATGGCGATGATGGGGAAGCCGGTGCCGCTGGGGTCCTTCCAGGGGCCGTTCTGCAAATAGGCCTCGATGCCGATGGCGATGTAGTTGAGCATCAGGGTAAAGAGCGTCTCGTTGGTCCCCCACCTGGCCTTGCAGAAGGCCGGGACCAGGCCCCAGATGCCGCCTGCAAGGATACTCGCCACCGCCATGACGATCAAGAGGGCGGGCTTGGGGAGTTTATCATACCAGTAGAGGGCGAAGTAGGTGGCCGCAATGCCGCCCACCATGATCTGGCCCTCCGCGCCGATGTTCCAGAACTTCATCTTGAACGCCGGGGCGATGGCCAGGGCCGCGCCCAGGAGCGGGATGGCGACCCGGACGGTGACCTTGGCGGTAGACGGCCCGCCCAGGGAGCCGGTGATGATGTCGTGATACACCGCGATGGGGTTGTGCCCCAGCACCGCGATGAACAGGGAGCCGACCACCAGCGCCAGGACAATGGCCACCAGGCGGATGGCCCATTTCTTGGCACCGCTCAGGTCATCCCGCTTGGCGAGGCGGACCAGCGGCTCCCGTTGGATATTCTGTTTCTCAGTCATGGCCGCGCCCCTCTCCCTTGTGGGTCGTCATCAGGAAGCCCACTTCTTCTTTTGTGATCGTGCGGCCGTCCACGATGCCGCTGACTTTGCCGCCGCAGAGGACTAGGATGCGGTCACACAGCTCCAGTAAGACGTCCAGGTCCTCGCCGACATAGATGACGGCCACGCCCTTCTCTTTCTGCTCGTTGAGCAGGCGATAGATGGTGTAGGAGGAGTGGATGTCCAGGCCGCGGACGGGATAGGCCGCCATGAGAACGGCGGGG
>ERZ1026844.1498-NODE-1498-length-14156-cov-10.686263_pt1 | contig 14156 bp, 9 predicted proteins | sample MGYA00380152_ERZ1026844 | MGnify/ENA primary metagenome ERZ1026844 (study PRJEB33269, sample SAMEA4719788) | human gut metagenome | biome: human-associated habitat; feature: organic feature; material: feces | place: Cameroon | collected 2013-10 ... | reverse complement strand
ACGACATTCTGACCGAGGCGGCGCGCCAGAACCGCACTTCCGCTGGCATCGACAAACCGTTTCGCACGGAGTTCGACACGCCCGCTTTCGTTTTCGATTTCAAGCCTCTTAACCATTCCATCTTCGGCGAGAACGCCACAGACCAGTGAATCCAACCAGACATCAACGCCGGCCTCATCCAGCATTTCATCAAGCGCCAATACAAATGAGGCCGGAGAAAAGACAGCGATAAAGCGCTTCCGTTCCATCCCATTGCGTTCCTTCTTCCAGTTCGGAGGAATTTCCCCGGGGCCGTAAACGATGCTTTTCCGGAGCATTTCCTCCGCAATGCCGAATGTGACCTGATGCCCGTTGCCGTCGCAGAGCGGCAGAAAGACGTTGATGAGGCCGCCTGTCGCAAGTCCTCCGACGAGTGCGGTTCTTTCGACAAGCACGGTTTTCATTCCGCACCTTGCCGCCTGCACCGCAGCTGCGACACCTGCGACTCCGCCGCCAATGACGGCAATATCATAATACGTTTTCATATTTCACTTCTTCGGCAGCAAGACCATTTTCCGGAACAGGGCCGGCTTTTTACCGGCAGCAATTCCGCCGCCGAACTCAAGCCGGAACTGCGCGTTGCCGTTGTCACGGTCATTGATTACGATCCCCATGCCGAAAACTTTACCGGCAACAGGTTCCAGAGGCGAAAGCAGCTTCCACGGAACCCGGATACGGTAAATCGTCCGGTCCCCCGTCCGGCTTACCAGATCCTCATACTGCGCGTTTTCTTTGCCGCCGTCAGGAGCGACCCAGCACCAGGGAAGTCTGCCGTAAGCTGAGCCATACTCGTAATCATTGCGGTAGTGTTCACGCGGACGGGCATCGTTATCGGGATCAATGCCGAATTGCAGGCAGTCTCCCTGATAAATGGAGCGTCCCTCCCCCCAGGGTTCAAGTTTATCATCCTGTACGGAAGCGAAAAGGTAAAAAGCGCTTTCATCATAGCAGAAGAAAAGTTTTGCGGAGAGATCGGCAGGCCCTTTCCACGGCACTACGTCGGGAGGCTGGATATCGGAACGCCTGTCAAGCGTTATGACTTCCGGAGCAGAAGTGAAGTCCCATGTTTTCCAATCCCTGACGCAATTGCGGAATACGACCGGATTGAGTTTCTGAAAGTGAATATTCTGAAAAAACACAGTTCCGTTATTCACCATTTTGAGCGAATAATCTGATTCGCGGTCAAGCGGGACAGGGCCGGGAAGCGGCAAGGTGAAAACAGAATCAGCCAACGGTTTCAAGGTGATCTTTCCGGAAGGCATACCGTTTATGGAAAAGTCGATTTCCCGATATTGATCGCCATTATTATGCACCTGCAGCAGAACCTCATCCCGGCTTGCAAGAGACGCATGAAGTGTCACAGGAATGCATTTTTCCAGTTCCTGCCGGATGGCGCCGGCTGCGGCATCTCCCCGCTGTTCCGGAACCGTCAGAAAAACAGGGAAATCACTGTATGGAATATTTCGGCTGTCCAACGGCTTCCCGAAAACATCATATGCGTCAATCCCCGGAAGAGAGAGAAAAAGTGGTTTCGCGTTTTCGTCAGTTGTCCAGAGCGCAAAGCGGCGTTCTCCGTCAAGGCTCCACTCCACCAGATAGTTAGGCTCACTATCCGTCAACCGTTTTGCCTGGCCGCCGCTCATGCCGTGAAACATGTGAGCCGTCTGTGCAAAAGCGGCTGCCGCGGGAAGCGGACGCATACCGTTATCGAGGCGGAAAATTCCATAATCAGATTCTCCCGTGTTGTTGGTGATGGTGTACCAGACCGACCACAGACATTCAGGATAAGTCCGCATCAAAATAGAGGCACGGGCAAGATAAGCCGCCTGGATTGCCGCTGCGCGGGATGTATAGTCGGCGTCGGTTGTCAAATTCCAGCCCAGCTCTCCGACAGCAAGTTCGTGTCTGCCGCCGTACTGACGGATGAGTCTGACAATATTGTCCATCCTGAGGAGAAAACCACCTGATTCCGGATTGGCGCAATAGTAGCCGAGTGGCGAAAGGGTGCGCGGGTAAACATAGGGATGGACGGCAAATATGTCGAACGATTCATGCGCGTAACGGAAAAGCTGTTCGGCGAAGGTAATACCGGTACAAGGACTTACCGCCAGTTTTTTCCCATATTTCCGCGCAATGGGATATGCGGTTTTCAGCAGATCTCCATAGCGACGCACTGCCTCATCCGGAGAAATACCCAGTTGCCGGACAAAATTATGGTCGACTTCGTTATCCATTTCAAGATAAGTAATGTAATTCTTCTGACGTTCCAGCAGACGTTCAAGGTAAGCGGCAAACTTTTCCGGATCTGCACTTGTGCTGTTTGTTTCACGAGCCCACTGCGGAATCTCGGCAAGATTGTAAAGGGTTCCGAGTAAACGGAAATCTGAACCGTAAGCAGGTTCCGTGGCGATCTCTTCCGGGCGGTTCGGGCGGGGGCCCTGTGCTTCCCGCTCTTTCCAGACCTCAATATTGTTGCGAAGCACGGAAGCCCCCATCCGGCGCAGCGCCTCCAGCTCAATAGCTCCGGACATGATGCCATAATAATCCCCCGGAAGCACGAACGGCTTTGCAACAACAAACGGAACTGATTGCCGGGCCAGAATTTTCCCTTGCATATCAACCACTTCTATCCGGCATGGATAATATCCGGCAGTCTCTGCAAAGGAGCATGGAAATTCAAAATGAACAAGTGATTCTTTCACCGGGAGCTGTTTTTCGGCAACTATCTTATTTTTTAAATAAAGCCTGACACTCAATGGAACAGCGGGAGGAAGGGCAAAACTGACTGCGCCCTTTAAGGAGACCGGCAGTTCCGAGGTTGTCACTATTTCGGCGGGAGCACCGGTGGTGGCGTTGAGGGTTATGGCTTGCGGTCTGACGAATTCCGAGGCGCGGCTTCCCTCCTCAAGCTGAATCCGGTCCACCAGAAAAGGCGCTCCTGAAGTACGGAAAATGATACGGTGACTGGGATGCGCATTATCGTAGGGAGGAATCCGTAACGTAATCCGCCGCCACTCGGAAGACAATGAAAACTCAGTTTCGGCACACCGTCGCCAATGAAAACTGAAGAAAGAAACGTTTCCTCTGGTTCCGGGCCGGCCTTTGACATAAAAGCTCAGGCAGTATTCCTTTCCGGAACGGATGATATCCGGCATCAGGCTGGAAGTGGTCGGCGAAACGATCCGGAGACTGTGTGCACTCTCAAAACCTTCCTTGACTGTTTCCGCTTTCCGTTTCATATCCATCGACATGAAACCGGAGTTTCCCGTCTCAAAATCAGGGTCCCATACCATAAGATTACAGTTGGTACGATTGACGGTATTTTTTTCCCCGCGAATGTAATGCACAGCTCCGAGACGGAAACTGCTTGCCGTGTTTTTATTGACAAAGATATTCATCCCGGTCACGCGTCCCGTTACAAACTCACGGTCATCGGGAGAATTGTTTCCATAGCTCTTGGTGTAATGCAAGGTACTGAAATTTTTTCTTAACCGCAATGTTTTTCCCGGAATCAATTTGGGCAGTTCGGTACAGAAAACATTGTCGCCTCCCGCACTGTTTTTCTGCGTAAATTCCATATAGGCGGGCGACTCCCCCTCAACAAGCTGAATACTGAATTCCACGGCAGCAGCATCAGACGGAACCGCATCCAGGCGGCAATGAAATGCCTGAAACTTTTCATCCACAGGGAATTTCATCTGCAATGCGCGTCCTCCGGTAAAGGAATCGTCTTCAACGATGAAATGCTGAATCTTCGCTCCCTGACTGCTCCAGAAACTGGAGTTGGGTATCTCCTTTGAACCGACAGCCAATCTGACAGGATCGAAATGGTGACTGCTGTAATCCGCGTTGACGCCAAACGTGCTCAAGAGCATGATTACTGATAAAACAGTTGTTTTCATATGCGAAAGCTCCTTCCTGGGATGATCTGTTTAAAAACGCAGAAGCATGGACTCCCATGCCTTAAAGTTGAAAAGCAGGGTATCGGCGGCAAGAAATTCCAACGGACGCCCGGTCCAAATGTCTTTCAGTGTCCGCGGATCTGTCTTTTCGGGGAGTTTCAAGGCAGATATTTTCAGCGGAAAACGGTAATTGCAGCCCTTCCTATTGAAAATACCGATCCAGCCATGCCGCTGCTCCATATCTGTAAACTTTTGCCGGACATCCACATGTGCGGTACCGTAAATGCGTTTGGCCGTAATGCCGTCCTGATTGCAGGCAAGCATCTCCGGACAAGTCGCCAACGCGATGTCTTCGTCGGACGAAAGAACGAGGTCTCCGCCGAAAAGGAGCGGAGACGCGGCAAGAGCCCGTTGGTTCATAAAAGTCCGTTTTTCTTCCAGTGTCAGCCGGGCAAGACGCTTCTCCTGCAAGGCTGCCGGTATCAGATCCGGCGGCAGATCTTCGGGAATATATGTATGAAGTGCGCCGAAGGGAATCATATCCAGATCAAGGCGGCACTCGGCTGAAGCATAATCCTCCCACAGTTCCCAGCGTTCAAAGGTCTTCTCCAGATCGCTTGTCCGATTCCAGATGTCTCCGGTAATCCGGAGCATATCGGCTGATTTCCGGATTCGTGTCATGTTGCCTCTGAACACATTGTCGCCGGGAGACAAACTGTAAAAAATCGGCCGCGGCACCTTTGCAATGGCTCTGGCTACGGCTTCCATTTCCTCCGGATGTTCGGCCATATCGTCAACCTTGAGGAAATCGACTCCGTTATCTGCAAAGTATTCAATCACGCTGTCATAATATTCCTGCGCTCCGGGTTTTGTCATATCAACACCGATATTCTGGCAATCCCACGCACAGTCGTCATCAAAGTTTGCAATATCCATTGCGTGATAACGAGTTCCTTTGATGATACAGTTCCGTTCGACAGCAAGACGCGGAATTCCGCGCATGACATGAAGGCCGAATTTGATGTTGTTCCCATGGCAAAGGTCCGCAAGAAATTGCAGGCCATCCGGAAATTTGATTTCAGAAGGGATCAGACGTCCAAAGTCGTCCATGCTCTTGTTGCGGTCGAAATTCGGATTTTTCAATCGTTCCGCATAATAATCATGATAATACCAGCCGGCATCCATGCAGAAATATTCATATCCTGCCGGTTTTAATCTTCTGACAAATTCATTGATATTGGCGACGGCGCGTTCCTGGTTGAAGTCAAAACCCCAGCAGTCCCAGGAATTAAACCCCAGAATGGGCGCGGAAGGAGAATGGATTTTCATTGAAGTCTTCTTCAGTTCAGAAATATATTTTTTTGCGATTGATCCCAATACTGGCGCAAGGAGGTCGCGGTATTGTTGCGGATTTGCGGGGGAGTCATCAATGAGCCATGGCCGTCAAGAAAGAGCAAACTGGCCCTGCCTGAATGAATGGTATAAACCGACGGGCGTGACGATGAAGTGCCGCGCGGGTCTATATAGAAAAAGCCCGCTTGAGTACCGCTCCAGTAAGAGTCGGCAGCCACATAAGTGATGGAAGGGCTTTTGGCACGTTTTGTCGCTATGAAACAATCGCGACCGACACCGTTGCTGCAAATGTTGCCGTCAAAGCCGATCGCATAAAAAATTCTGCCGGTTATCTCCGTATGAAATCCCGCGGACAAATTGTAATAATTTCCCCACATTCCTATGGTTCCGGCTTTGGCGGCATCGGCCCCAGAATCACCGGGAGAACGCCAGTCCTGCCTGAAATTCTGCGGAGTCGCACTGAAAGAAGGACAGACCATGACATTCCAGGGGACATATTCGTGTTTTTTCCCGTCAGGTTTTCCACTCAGCAGAAGATTGAAATAAGTATTGTTGGAACTTATCACCCAGTAATCGTTGGAATCACCGGCATAAAGTTGTTGGCCGAGCCCCAATTGCTTTTTATTGTTAAGGCAGGTCACTTCACGGCTCTTTTCGCGTGCTTTATTGAGAGCGGGAAGCAAAAAACCGGCCAGAATCGCGATAATCGCTATCACGACGACCAGCTCAATGAGGGTAAAATAGTGTTTCTGTTGGCGAAATGAGGCGTCCGCACGGCTTCTACTGCGATTCATGAATGATATCTCCTATCCTGGGGGGTGTTGTCATTACCGATACACTTCATTTAAACATTCGGCTGCAAACATCAGCTTTCAGGTGTACAAGTGAATTGCCGCAAATTACACACTGAAAGCTGATTCTGCACACGTCAGCTGTCTGTCATACCTCCTGCTGTTCCTGTAACTGTTGTTCAACCGGCATCACTGTATAGCTATTTATACCGTAAAACGTTTTCAAAAACAAGCTGGAAGCTGTTTTGTTTTCAGAAAAACTCTCTTTGTTCAACGAAATTTCAATGATTCCGCCTTTTTCAGAATTTTACGGTTCGTTTTTCTTCGAGCGCTTTGCAGCCGCCTTCCATCAGGCGGGTCAGGCGGCAGCCGCAGTCGATATCGAACGGATTCTCTTTTCCGTACAGAATCTCGTCAAGCCATAGTTCGATCGGCTCCCTGCCCTGCGGAAGTTCCGCCACGGGAACCTTGACGACCGCACGCGCTCCGAACAGCGAATTGACCGAAGCATTGCTTACCGTACCGCCGACAATTTCCTCTTTCAGGCTGATCCCCGGCAGGAGGGCGCGGAGCTTTTCCAGATTTTCCGCTTCCATCTGAATTTCGGATTCCGGCGCGTCGATACGGCAGAGGTAAGAACCTTTCCGTCCGTAAATCTCAAACATGTACGGCGAATAAAAGGTCGAGCAGGTCGATTCCGCAACGCCGAGCGTTCCATTCCTGAACTTCACTGCCGCACAGACATTGTCCTCCACATCGCGCCCGTAATAGTTGATTGCATTTACAGAGATATCAAGCGGTTCGCCAAGCATCCAGTCCATCAGGTACATCTGGTGACATCCGAGGTCGATCCACGCGCCGCCGCCGGAAACCGCTCTGTCGAACCAGTCGGGAGGAAGGTCATTCATTTTGGAAGCGTCGACTCCATTGCGGATACGGACCATGTTCACTTCACCGAGCAATCCGGCATCCATCAGCTTTTTCCCGAGGACGAACGCGGGCGTCGTGGCACGGATGTACGCGATCCCGAATTTGACGCCGCTCTTTTTGACGGCATCGCGCACCTCGGAGGCTTCGGCGGTCGTGACCGTGAAGGTCTTTTCCGTAAAGATATGTTTCCCCGCCTCCGCCGCCTTCTTCATCAGTTCGGCGTGACGGCAGGTCTCCGCGACAATGCAGACGGCATCCACATCGGAACGTTTCAGCAATTCATCGTAGTCGGCGACGAACGGGACGCCGAGTTTCTGCGCCCATTCATTTCCACGGGTAGGGGTGGAATCCCAGACACAGCTCAGCGCGGTGTCCTCACGCTTCTGAAGGATCGGGTAATAGCGCGGAACATGCGGGTGCCAGCAGCCGACGAGTGCGACATTGAGTTTTTTCATTCTGATCTCTCCTTAAAATATGATTTCCCGGTTTTCTTTGGCGGAAAGCGCGATCGCGTCGAGCATCCGTTGAATGTAAAGTCCGATCTCGCCCGGAAGCATCAACGCGGAACCGGTCAGGCATGCGGTGACCCAGTTGTCGAGTTTCCGGCGGAACATGTCGGGCCGTCCGAGCGACGGCAGGTAAGCGGGCGTGATGTTCATCATCGCGCCGAACCGGTCGGCATACAGCTCCGGAGCTTTTCCGTTGCGCCACCACGCGCCGCCCTTGGCTCCGCTGAGCTTGAAGTCATAAACACAGTCTTCCCTGATATGGTTGATATACGACGTTTCAAGCTGCACGACGAGGCCGTTTCTGAACGTTATCTGGGCGACGGCCAGGTCCTCGACGTTGTAGTCGCGGCTGTTCCAGTCCGGAGCGGAGCAGAAGACATCGCAGGGATTTTTTCCTTCGCCGTAAAAGTACGATGCCGAAAGACGTGCCGGCTCCGGGCGGCCGCAGACATGCGTAATGACATCGAGCAGATGGACCAGAATGTCGAGAACGGGGCCGCCCCCGAGTTCGCGGCTGTAGTAGGTTCCCCAGTTCGGTGTGCCGCGGCGGCGGAGCAGCGAACCGTGAACAGAGCGCAGTTCGCCGAAGAATCCCGCATTCCGGGCGTTCACCAGAACTTCGGTCGACGGACAGTATTCCTGCTGGAAGCCGACTGCGAGCTTCAGGTTCTTCGCCTTTGCCGCCGCGATCATCTTTTCGCATTCGGCGGCATTCATGCCGAGCGGTTTTTCACAGTAAACATGGCAGCCGGCGGCGATCGCATCCATCGCGGCGGGAAAATGCTCATAATTCGGCAAACAGAGATCTACGGCATCCGGGCGCACCTCCGCAAGCATGGTATCCCAGTCCGCAAAAAGCGCGTTTTCCGGGAGGCCCCACTTATCGCGCACCGCCTCCAGGCATTCGCGCTTCCGGTCGACTGCGGCGACGATTTCCACCTTGTCCTTCAGTTCCGCATAGCCCTGCATATGTTCCACATGGATCATTCCGCAGCCGACGACGGCTACCCGCAGCTTCTTGTGTTCAGGCATATTGTTCTTCCTCTATGATGCGTTTGACGACGAAATCCCGGAATTCGGGAGAAAGCATGATGAAATAGGAGGTGAAACCGGTCACGCGCACGATCAGGTCCGGAAACTTTTCCGGTTCCTTCTGTGCCGCCCGAAGCGTTTTCGCATCGACGATGTTCACATTGATCAGCGTTCCTCCGAGCTTGAAATGCGTCCGGAACAGTGCCATCAGCCTCCCGACGGGGTCCGCGCAGTTCACAAACGACGCATCGAGTTCCAGTTGAAGCGGCGAAGTGTTCCCGTATCCGCACTGAACCGAGGCGACCGCCTTGGCAACCGCCGTAGCCGCGCCGTCTTTCCGGAACCCCGGACACGGGTTCGCGCCGTGGGAGGACGGCTCCCCCGCACGCCTTCCGTTCGGAGTCGCTCCGACCGTCTTGCCGAAACGGAGCGTATCCGCCCAGGAGAACAGCCCCGGAATAATCAGACGCCCCTCCGGAGTGCGGCGGCCGTTCGGAAACGCTTCGACAAAGTCGTGCGTCAGTGTGACCGCCCATTCATCGGCGCAAGTCCCGCCATGGCCGAAGCGCGGCGAAGAGGCCAGCAGACGCCGGATCTGCTCGCCGTTTTCATTCCTGAAATCACTGCGGACAGCCTCGACACACTCTTTCCAGGCAATGCGTTTTCGTTCGACGACCTGGGTCTGGAGCGCCGCGAAGGAATCCGCGACGACGGCAAGTCCCGCTCCATCGCAGCACATATTGTAAAAATCGACTCCCCCATGAGACGCATCGCGCCCCTTTTCGATCGGGCCGTAACAGAGCAGATTCAGCAGCAGCTCCGGTTCATTCCTGTACTGATGCGCAAGGTGAAAATCAAGTCCTTCGGCAATGCAGAATGCGGCGCGCGCAAGATGTTTTTGGTAACATTTGTGAAGTGCTCCGAGTGAAAACTTTCCGGAATCGGCGATTTCATTGAACGCGACTTCAAACACCTTCATCAGATTGATCTTGACCGTGTCATTGAGCGTGTATTCCCGGCCGGGGATGCTCATCCAGTTGCAGCCGAGGGCGATGCGTTCACGGGCAAGCTCGATGGAGTATCCGTTGCGCATAAAGCCCTCGATCAGCGCATTGTCCCCCGAAAAACGCGGATAGCCGAGATTGTCCTCCAGCAGAATTTCCACTCCGCGGCGAAACAGCTTCTCGTCCATCCTGTCATGGACCCGGATCGTCAGGTTGCAGGGGGTTTTCAAGGCGTGGGCCGCTTCAAGGATCAGGAAGGAAATCCGGCTCGTCTGATCTTTTCCGTTCGGATCCGGGCCGCCGATCTGATAGTAGTGCGGATCGTTCAGCAGCAGACATGCGATATAGTAGACGGCATCTTCGTCGTCGATGCGCCCGGCGGCAATGTCGCGCTCGTAATAGGGGCGGAGTATCTCGTCAAGCTGCCCTCCCGCACCGTCGCGGTTGTAGGTGCGAGAAGCCATATTGAACCATGCGATCCACTGGCAGGCCTCGCGCAGGGTTTCCGGCGGATCGTTCTCCAGCCTGAGGTTGATGCGCCGCAGTTCTCCCTCTGCCGCCATGGCGGTACGGTGAATCCAGTTGCGGATTCCGGCAAGCGCCTCCAGTTCAGCGTTCAGCAGTTCGACCGCTTCGGGGTCGAATTTATGCGCTTCGAGCGATCGTTCCACCTTGCGCGTCAGTCCGCCCCAGCCGAGGGACAGCCCGATCCGGTAATCCGGCGCGAAGTGGGCATCCTTGCCGATGCCGTGGGTCAGGTCGTAAAGCTCCTGGTCATGATGCAAAAACGAATAGTCCACCGGAAACGGCGCAAGGGAAAGCTGATACCCGGCGCGCATGCGCGACATCATGAACATCCAGCGCCCGGCCAGTGCGTCGTCGGGATCGACATAGACCGGATGCGCCTCCAGCAGCGCCCGGTAGTTTTTCGCCCATGCGGACACTCCGTGGAACGAGCCGTTTTCATCGAGGACCGGAAAACGGAACGTTCGCATGAATTCTTCCGGCGGCAGGACATAGCCGTAATCGTCCTCATCCGCTTTCCCGAACCGGCGGTACTTCGCCAGCGTCTGTTCTTTTTTCTTTGCGACAAGGCGGGCGATCCGCCCGGCATATTTTTCAAGTTTGAATCCACTCATTTTACAATGCGTCTCCCATTAAGAAAAAGCGGCACTCCGGTTTCGGAGGCGGCTTTGACCAGATAATCTGTTGTGTTTATTGTCGGGGCAGTCTGCGGCTTGGCCCGTTCTTCCATCCCGAGACGCTCCGCCTTCCCGCAGCCGAGCGGATGGTAGGTCAGCAACTCATAATATTGGAGCGTATCCAGCTTTACCGCAAACTCCGCGATCCGGCGGATTGTTCCGGCGTCGTCGTTGAAGCCGGGCACAATCGGGGTCCTCAGGATCAGGGGAACTGTCAGAGAGCGGAGGTTTTCCAGAACCTGCTCATTGCCGTGGCCGGTTCCCGTGCGGTGTTTCTGCGAATCGATATGCTTCAAGTCGGCCATCACCAGATCGCAGCCGGCGACGAGCTTTTCCTGAATGGCGCGCGAATAGGCGAGATTGGTTTCAAGCGCGGCATGAATCTTCATTTTACGACAGCGGTGCAGAATTTCCGCTGTAAAATCCGACTGGCAGCCCGGTTCGCCGCCGGAAACGGTGACGCCTCCGCCGGATTCCCCGTAAAACGGAATATCTTCGGCAAGATCACGCATGACCTCATCCACGGAAACCACTCGCCCGCAGACGCTCAGTGCACCGGTAAAGCACGTTTCGACGCACCGGAAACAGGAAGTACAGAACGCTCGTTCAATGCGGTGCCGGCCATTGGAGAGCTTGTGCGCTTCGCAGAACCCCAGGCACCGCCCGCATCCCATACATTTCGATTCGTCGAAAAAGAGCTGTGGACTGGCCGAAATGGTCTCCGGATTATGACACCAGAAGCAACGCATCTGACATCCCTTGAGGAATACCACACTCCGCAGGCCCGGGCCGTCATGCACCGACGCATGTTGAATTTCCGTAATGATTCCGTTCATGAAAACCGCTCCTTTGAAGAACCAACATATCAAAGAAGCGAAGCGGTTTCAAGAAAACGGCAAGGAGAGGAAGGGAAATCTGATTTTGTTCAATGTTTTTTCAATAACGGCCCGGTTGATGCTCCCATCGACAGAAACGGATGCAGAAGGACTTCCTCGGTCTTGCGGTCCTCAATTCGCGCCAGAAGCGCCTCCACCGTATGGTGAACCAGCAAGTCAAGCGGAATCTGCACCGATGTCAGCGGCGGCGCAAATCCCCGGGCGCTGAATTCATCGCAGAACGCAATCACCGACAGTTTGTCCGGGATGCGGATATACCGCTCATAAGCCCACTGATAGACCATTGAGGCGAAAAAATCGTTCCATGCCAGAATGGCGGTGGCACCGCCGTCCCATTCCCGGTCCAGCTTCGGAAAGAGCACCGGATTGTCCCGCCGTTCAGGATGCGCCACGACTCGGGCCTCCATTCCAACCGATCGGGAGTATCTCTGCAGGAACGCCAGATTGTCGATCATCTGCTGCTTGTCCATGGTCGCGGAGTCGATGAAAAATACAACTTTGCGGTGCCCGAGAGTGTGCAGGTGCGAGAGCGCCAGATTCATCCGATGCGTATAATTGCAATGAACGGAACAGAGCATGCAGCCGTTGCGCGCATAGATGAAGGAAGGGAGCTCCCGGCAATATTTCAGCAGATTCAGACTGCCGATATCCGGGACGGTGTTGATGACGCCGGCGATATTCCGGTCATTCCCGATCGCGGAAAGCACCGGCTTCAGGGATTCCGCATCCGAACCGCACATGAAAATCTGCGGGACATAACCTCTGCGGAAAATTTCGTGATGAAATGTGAAAGCCGGCTCGATTCCCACCCTGAAATCGCCGCGGATCAGCAGTGCGATGGAACGCCGCCGGGGCGTATTCCGCTTGCCGGAAGGATAGTATCCGAGACGTTCCGCCGCATCCAGTACCTTTTTCCGCACCTCCGCACTGATCGGCCTTGTCCGGTTGATCACATAAGATACTGCCGCCTTGGAACATCCCGCCTCTGACGCGACATCGCTGATCGTGACTTTCCGCATAGATATCAGGTTTCCTTGCTGGGATTGCTGTTATTATTATACTATCTGATCCTTCAGTTTTCAAACATCAAAGAAGGACCTCCATCACTCAATGCTGCAATCGGGGCAGTTACAAGCCTGCCGCAGGAATCAGTTTGCACTCCCGGGTCAGCGGCGAGCTTTCCCGGACCATGCAGACGACCGCCCCCATTCCTATTTTCTTTCCAAATTTCTCCAGTTTGGAGAAATGCTTTGCGGCGTCCCGTCCGGGATCGGAACTTTTCTTCATTTCCACCGGATACAAAACGCCGTCCTGTTCGATGACCAGGTCGATTTCCACCTGATCGAAATCCCGGTAGAAATAGAATGCCGGACGCTTTCCCGAATTCCGATAGCTTTTCAGGATTTCCGCAAAGCACCATGTTTCAAAGATATGCCCGGCCATAGCCCCGGCCTCCAGCGTTTCCGGGGAGGACCAGTCGGTCAGGTAAGCACATAAACCGGTATCCAGAAAATAGAGCTTGGGAGTCTGCGTCATTCGCTTGGTCCGATTGGCAAAGTAAGGTTCAAGGAGTGTAACCAGCCCGGAAGCGATCAGGATGCTCAGATAATTCTTTGCGGTTCCAACAGCGACATCCGCATCTCTGGCGAGATCGGAATAATTGAGAAGCTGCCCGGTCCGGGCGGCTGCCGCACGCAGGAAACGGAAAAAACGCTGCAAGTCTCCGATCTGGCCGAGAATCCGTACATCCCGCTCCAGATAGGTATTGATATAGGAGCCGTAAAACAAGTCATGATCCATTTCCGGATCGTCGGCCAATTTGGGAAAACTGCCTTGCCAGATACGGCGGTATAATCCCTGCAGATCCAGCTTTTCCGGCACATCGGGAAAATCATTGATCGGCAGAAACGGTTCTGCATTCCGGTGTTCCAATTCCCGATTCGAAAGTCCCAGCATCTCGAAAATACCGACCCGTCCGGCCAGCGACTCCGTAACGTTCTGCATCATCCGGAACTGCAGGGAACCGGTCAGCCAGAACATTCCCGGCTTTTGTTCTTTGTCGATCAAAACCTTGATGAAAGGCAGCAGCTCCGGCGCATATTGAATCTCGTCGATCAGTACCGGCGGCTTATGCCGCTCCAGAAACAACTCGGGATCTTCTTTCGCCAGATTGCGGTCACGGGGAATATCCAGCGAAACATAATTTCGCGACTCTTCACTGACATGTCTCAGAAAAGTCGTTTTACCGACCTGCCGCGGCCCGGTCAGCAGAATTGCCGGATAGTACATTCCACTCTTTTTGAAAAAATCTTCCAGATTACGGTGAATGTATTGCATTATTCCCCCTTTTTTTGTCGTGCAATTTTCATTTTATTTATAAAATACACGATATCTTAAAGAAATCAAGCGGCACTCCTGAAACGCGGATAACGCGATCACCGATTTGGATCGGGGTATTGCGTTTTATTTCCAACTCCTGATTTTCTGATGAGAAAAAC
>ERZ1026844.1494-NODE-1494-length-14177-cov-10.627177_pt1 | contig 14177 bp, 18 predicted proteins | sample MGYA00380152_ERZ1026844 | MGnify/ENA primary metagenome ERZ1026844 (study PRJEB33269, sample SAMEA4719788) | human gut metagenome | biome: human-associated habitat; feature: organic feature; material: feces | place: Cameroon | collected 2013-10 ... | reverse complement strand
TACTAAACATACGCAAATCCCCATTCGTATAAGTACTAAACATACGCAAATCCCCGTTTAAATACATGCAATGTTTTAAAATCATCTTTGCGATTGATTCATTTTTTCTATTGTTTCAGAGAATAATGGTAAAATATATTACAAGAGAGGTGACTGAAGAAATGAACTTTATAGATCACGCAATATCAGAAATCACAAATGGTGAAGACTTTGTACAGGCAATGGCTGATATATATGAATATCCAGAGGTAAGAGGTGAATTAGAAAAGTATCCTTCGTGGATTAAGAATATTATTACTATCATTGATTATGATACAGAACTAGGTATGGATGGACTAGATCTAAAATCATATGCTGATGTTATAGAGGCACTTAATGAAATAGGACTCATAGAAGAAGCAGAAGTACTTCGTGATTATAATAATGATATATCAGAAGAGAATGCTGAGAAATGTTATGTGAGATTAGCTATTAATAATGATTATGATGCTTTTTGGAATAAGGTCTATGCTTATGCTGATGAGAATATATCTGATATTAAAGGCTATTTATGAAGACTTGTATAAATCCTTTTTTTAGAATAAATCTCTTTTGTATAAACAACTTTTACAGATTATGGTACAATAAGTAAAGAAATATTTTGAATACAAAACTAACTTTAAGTGAATCTTAAAGTTTGATTGTAATAGTAGGGGATGTTGCAAGAGAAAATGGTTAGTTTAATATTTTTTAATGTGATATTACTATAGAGATCGGAGAAGAAATATGAGAAAAAAGACAACAAGTACTAAGGCAACTGCTGTTAAAACAGAAACAGCTAAAAAAGCTGCTCCTGCAAAAGAAACAACTAAGAAGACTACAGCTGTAAAGGCTGAAACTAAAAAAGTGGAACCTGTAAAGGAAACAGCTACTAAGGTAGAAACAGTAAAGAAAGCTGAACCTAAAAAGGAAACAGCTAAGAAGACTACAACTACAAAGAAAGCTGCTCCTAAAAAGACAACAGCTAAGAAAGCGACAGCTGCTAAGACAGAAGCAGTTAAAGAAGAAGCTCCTGTAAAGGAAACAACTTCTAAGGTAGAAATAGTAAAGGAAGCTGAACCTAAAAAGGAAACAGCTAAAAAGACTGCAACAAAGAAAGCAACAGCTAAGAAGACTACAGCTACTAAGAAAACAACAGCTAAAAAAGCTGCAGCTAAGAGTGAAGCTGTAGAAGAAGCACCTAAAAAGACAACAAAGAAAACTACTGCTAAGAAGACAACTAAGAAGGCTACAACTGCTAAGAAAGAAACAGTTAAGAAGGAAGCTCCTGTAAAGGAAGAACCTAAAGCAAGCGAAACAGTTACTCCAGAAGTAGAAAAGAAAGTTGAAGTAGAACCTGAAGTAGTTGTTCAGGAAACTCCTGCGCCAGCACCAGTTGATTTAGGACCACGTAGAAGTGTAGCATTCATTGGTTCTGAATGTTATCCATTTGTAAAGACTGGTGGTTTAGGAGATGTTATGTCTGCTCTTCCTAAGAGTCTTGCTAAATTAAATTGTGATGTTAAGGTTATTATTCCTAGATATAAATGTATTCCTCAGAAATTCCAGGAAAAGATGGAATACAGAGGTTCATTCTCTATGGACTTATGTGCTGATGGTAAACAGTATTATGTAGGTATTATGGAATACCAGGAAGATGGCGTTGTTTATGATTTCATTGATAACGATGAATTCTTCTCTTGGGGTAATCCATATACTAACCTTATCGATGATATTCCTAAATTCTGTTATTTTGGTAAAGCGGCTCTTGCTGCACTTAACTATTTAGATTGGACACCTGATGTTGTACATTGCCATGACTGGCAGGCTGCATTAGTTCCTCTATACTTAAGAACATGCTTCAAAGATAGTAATGTAGGACGTGCAAGCTGTGTATTGACTATTCATAACTTAAGATTCCAGGGAATCTATGATAGAAAGACTATTCAGTACTGGTCAGGACTTCCTGATTATGTATTCAATAAAGACTGCCTCACACAGAATTGGTTAGATGCTAATATGTTGAAGGGTGGTATTACTTATAGTAATGTTGTCACTACTGTAAGTAACACATATGCGGGTGAAATCCAGACTGAAGAATATGGTGAAGGTCTTGAAGAACACTTAAGATATCATCATAACAAGCTTGTAGGTATCGTAAATGGTATTGATACAGATATCTGGAATCCAGCAACTGATAAGCTATTAGCTGCTCCATATGATAGCCAGAATGTTATTGAAAACAAGAAAGCAAATAAGAAAGCTTTACAGGAATCATTGGGATTACAAGTAGATGATCATAAGATTGTCATTGGTTTGATTTCACGTTTGACAAACCAGAAGGGTCTAGACCTTGTAAATAATGTCATTCCACATATTATGGATGAACATACACAGGTTGTTGTATTAGGTACAGGTGATGCTGAATATGAAGACGCATTCCGTTATTATGAAAACCAGTATAAAGGTAACTTCTGTGCTTATATTGCCTACAATGAAAATGTAGCACATAACATTTATGCTGGATGTGATGCATTGTTAGTACCATCTAGATTTGAACCATGTGGATTAACTCAGTTAATTAGTATGAGATATGGTTCAGTACCAATCGTAAGAGAAACTGGTGGATTAAAAGATACAGTACAGCCTTATAACTTATTTGATAACACTGGTAATGGATTTACATTCGATAGATATGAAAGTGGTCTTTTATATGATGCAATCAATCGTGCTAAGACACTTTATTTCGAAAATAGAACATACTGGGATGACATGGTAGTTCGTAACATGAACAAAGATGTATCTTGGGAACAGAGTGCAAAACACTACAAAGATATGTATGTAGGATTAACACCTAAATATTAATGTAAACAAAAATGCAATGTTAGAAAGCTAACGTTGCATTTTTTTCTCCCAATATAATTATTTATCTCCCAAAAAGTGTATCAATTTGGGAGAAAAAAGATAGAACTTGGGAGATAATCTTGCTGGAGTATAGTAAAAACAACTAAACAATTCATAGATCTTAACAATTAAATGATACATATTATCTATCTATTCGTTACAGCCCCATTTTTTAGTGGTGTTAATTTGAAAGATATAACTTCTAATCAAAAGTTACTGTCCAATGATCAGACTGATAAGCATCAAAACACATCAGTATTTGTTCTTTGTTACATTTATGTTCAGCTAATTCTGGAAGTTCTTCTTTAGAAAAATATTTACTTTCAGTTGTTTCTATATTTTCAATAAACTCTCCACCTAGTACTTCACATAAGTAGAAGATCTTTACAACACCATAAGCATAAGGTGGAAGGTTATGCTTATCTCTATCTTGTACAGATATAACCTTTTTAACACAGACATCCAATCCTGCTTCTTCTTTAGTTTCTTTCACTACATTATCAGCAGGAGAAAGATTATATTCACACCATCCTCCAGGAACAGACCATTGCCCTTTCTCTTTTACAAGAAGAATCTTTCCATCCTTGAATATAGCTGCACGAGTGTCTACTTTTGGCGTTTGATAACCTACATCATTACAGAATAATCCATGAATCTTTTCGGCTGGTATATCTGTTCTTGTTAACATCATTTCTGCTGCAATCTCTCTTATACGCTGATAACGCTCTTTATCATATACATCGTGTCCATAGAAAAGTCCTGCTTGTGCAAGGCTCTGTAATTCTTTTGCCCATTCTAATACTTTATCCATAACTTATGTCTCCTTACTATTGCTTGTTAACAGTATAGCACTGAATAAGATCCATTAAACAGATGGTATATGAAAATATTATTGTATTATATTTGAAAATAGTGCTGTGGAGGATATCTCTTTTGGCATGAAACATTATACACTTAATGGATCTTTCAAGACAACAGTCTAACGAAGGTAACATTATAGATGCTGATGAAGTACTTGAAAGGATTGCAAATAAATACGAACTGTAAAAAGAACCTGCTCATTTGAACAGGTTCTTTTTACATAAAGGACTCTACGACATAGAGTTTCTTTTCTTTCTTATTCCATAGCATGATTATTTCACTATGATCTTCATGTGACTTATACCAATAGACACAATCTGCGTGTTGAGGACGACTTATTGCAAGTACATTAATTTCATCTAACCACTTATTTGTTGCATCTATATAGTTACCATCATAGATGGTTTCTCCTTGATTCTTTTTCCATGAGAACATCTTTTCAATAGGCTCTTCATTCTCATAAGTAAAAACATGATAACGAACACCATCTCCATTAAAACTTGATCCAGAATCTTTGCTGTAAACTTCTGAATAATGAGAATCTGAAGGAATAGAAACATTCCAGTTTTCTTTGATTACATGATTATAGTCTTTAGAATAATTCCAATACATAATTCCACTTACAATAATCATACATGCAAATATGATAGATATAATTATTTTCTTCTTCATGGGAACACCTCCTTTAGTCTGCGAGTTCTTTTAGAGTATCTCCTGCAATTCTATATACTGTCCAATCTGACATGGGCTTGGCACCAAGAGATAGATAGAAATCAATACTAGGCTTATTCCAGTCAAGACACCACCATTCTAAACGACCACAGCCACGTTCTACTGCAATAGAAGCAAGCTTTTTAAGAATTGCTTTACCATAACCATTCCCACGATATTCTGGCTTTACATATAAATCTTCTAGATAAATACCAGAACGTCCTAGGAATGTAGAAAAGTTATGGAAGAATAACGCAAATCCTATTTCTTTATTATCCGCTACCGCAAAGATCACTTCTGCTTTCTGCTTATCAAATATCCATGTTTCAAGTGTGGCTTCATCTGCAACTATTTCATCTAGCATTTTTTCATAATCAGCTAATTCTTTGATGAATTGAAGAATGAGTGCTGTATCACTACGCTTCGCAAATCTGAATGTAAGAGTATTGTTCATGTTCATCCCTCCGTTTATCTCATTATACTAATAGAGTAAATGGTACAGTACTTAAATTTTCTTAAGATAATAAAAAATATCTTATGATTTTTAGAATATTAAAAACTCCTTTTGCTGAAATGTAAAAGGAGTTTATCCACTAAGAATAATATTTTTGATTTTTACTTTTCGGTTTGTCGGGATCTAGAAGTTTTAGTTTTCCTTGATTGACAAGAGGTTGAATGTAATTTTTTGAGACATACTGAGTAGTTTTAAGACCTAAATAATCACTTATTTCCTGTCTTGTTCTTGGAGTTTTACAAAAAGCAAGTAAATCAGTGTTATCTTCGCTGTTATTTATAGAAGTTTCTAACTTATTAAATAAAGTGACTACAAACTCATTTCTTTTGTTTTCGAATAAAGGTTCTGGTAAGCCATATTCTTGCATTTCTCTACGAATAGTAGGAATACCTGAATATCTGTTTTCTGTCTTAAGTAAGAATTCAGACATTGTTGCAAGTGCAGGATTTCTTAAATCAGGTCTTGCCTTTCCTAAATCATTAACAGTCATTCTCCCATAAAGGCTGCCTGGACTATGAATCTCTAGACGGTCAGTGAAGAAAGATATCTGGATAGTAGTTCCTTCGGTATGAATACTATAATCACGATGTATCAATGCATTGAGTATAGCTTCTCTTATGGCATTAATAGGATATTCGGTTTTATCATTTCTTTTTCCTGTTTTTGAATCAATGATTGTTTGAGTACGCATATTTCTATTACAAAATGCGATTGCTTCATCTAACATTTCAGATAATGTTCCTTCAATTCTTTTATTGTCTAGAAAACGAACACCATCATTTGTAGTTTCACCGATTTCAGTACCAGGGATAACAGTTGCAGTAATAGCTAATTGCGGAAGCAATCCTTGTGGATATATTCCAAAGTTTAAAACAGAAGCAAGAGTAGGGACGCCATTTCGTGTGATAGATAATAATTCGTAAATCTGTTCTTCTGATAATTTTGAAAAGTAAGGGCGATTTAATCTCATTTGAAGAATGTAGTTATTGATACCTGCTTCATCTAATAAAGATAAATCAGCACGATCAATTGGTCTTTCGTCATCATGAACATGAGCCTTATAAGATTCAAAGCTATATATTTCATAGTCTGTCATAGGTAAATCTGCATCACCTACACGAACATAAGAACCTTTTGTCTTTCCTGCACCACGATAGTAACATGGACGATTAGTGATATCTATTGATGGTATTTCTGCACTGCAGATATTAACACCTTCATATTCTGTAGTTGTAAATATGGCACGAACAACAGGATCCATTTGATTACATTGTTCTGTCACTTTTTTTTGTAAATCCTGCAAATCATAAACACCTACGGGCTCAAAACCGAGTGATTCATCTAGCCCAAATACTATTATTCCGCCACTGTCCTGGTTTGAAAAACTTGATAAAGTATCATATAAGCGTTTAGGTGTTCCTTTATGTGCTGCTTTAACTTCTATAGTTTGTGATTCGGCTTTTGTCTTAATTATATGTTTGACTAAATCGTTTAATTCTATACTAAGCATAATTTCTCCTTTCTGTTATATTTAATTGAGTAAAATAGATGAATTGTTTTATTCACATAAATTATAATCGTTTAATTATGTGAAAACAACGAAAATTAGATAAAAATCATAAAATTAACATAAATTATAATCAAAATAACATAAATGATTTATGCAAAATCATTAAATAAACTAACATATATTTCAGTTCTTTCAATCGAAAGAACTTTTTTACAATAAAAAAGGAACTCCAAGGAGTTCCTATGCAGGTTTTAGGTCTCTGCTTAGACCACTGGACATGGGTTTTTGAGGTCTCCATACCGACCTTTTCTTTATTTGTATCATATCATTTTGGTGGAGAAAGTCAAATTATATATTGAGTGAATATTATCTGTATTTTGTACAATAAGATACCTTCTTTCTTTTAAGACCACTTTCTTTACAAACACTTAATGAGGATATGCAAGTGAATCACTTCTATTATTACTATAATTGTTATAGTCAAAGGGAAGTGATGAGAATGAAAAGAGTATTAATGGTATTATGTTGTAGTGTAATGGTATTAATGAATTGTCATAATGTATTTGCGTTAAGTACGAGTATTGAACTAGATGGTGGAAATAATGAACCACAGATAGTAGAAAAAGAACCAGTAAAAACAGGAGACATGTCTAATAAGACTATGAAGGAATTAGGCTTACTTTTAACAGGAAGTTTAGTATTAAGTATTGCTGGATTCTCAATGAAGGAGGAACGTTATGAAGAAGAATAGAATCATCATAATATGTATTGCATTATTAATAGTCCTAGCAGGATCTTTTACTGCTTATCATTTCATTCATTCTTCTCAAGAAAATACAAGTGGTGTAGTGATTGATAAAGATGCCACAGAATGGAAAAAAGAACTTCCTAATCAAGGTGATCAAGGAATTAAGATACCAGGTTATGTAAACTTAAGTGTAGGTGCAGGAGAGAAGAACTGGAATATCACTTTATTAAATCCAGAAGGGAATAACTGTTACTTCAAATACAATATTACTGTAGGAGAAAACAGTGATCCTATTTACACATCAGATTATATTGAGCCAGGTAAAGCTGTTAACTCCTTTAAGGTGAATAAAGCACTTAAGAAGGGTGATTATACTATCTATATGAATATAGAAACTTATTCCATGGATGGTAAGAATACAAGAATGAATGGAGCAAGTGTAAAAGCAAACTTGCAGGCTGTATAGAAATAACAGATATCATTCTGTCTATATAGATACAATTGAATATGAATATTCCAAGGAGGAAAACGATTATGAAAAGAACTATGACAGCAGTTTGTACAACTCTCGTGACAGGTATGATGATGATCACTCCAGTTTTTGCAGCGAATACATCAACTGGACATACTGATATCTCATTATTTGTCCCTAATGATCCTATTTATACTGTGACAGTACCAGAAAAGGTATCTTTAAGTGCTACAGAACATACACAGGTTCCAGTTACTGCAAGTGATGTACAGTATATCCCAGAAGGTAAGAAGATCTCTGTTACATTAAAGAAGGGTAATGGTGTATATGGTCGTCTTTATTTAACTGGTGATAAGAATAATGGGAATAAGCCTTACTTGATGACTATTATGATCAAGGGTACAGGTGATGAATTTAAGATGGGTGCTCTTGAAAAACAGATTAAGGGTATGGAACTCGCATCATTTACTGATAACGGTACTGCCAATTATGAAATGTATCCAGTATCTCAGGATTATCCTGAAGAACAAGGTAAAGTAGATTCTAACCTTGCTATACAGAAGGGTGTTCATTATACTGGCTGGATTGATTATGGCATTGGATTATACGATATCAAATAAGAACAACTATGAAAAAGACAATAACATGTGCATTGACTGCATTAATGGCAGTTTCTGCTTTATCACTTCCTGTTTATGCACAGGATGCATCTACTGAATTCTCATTTGTGAAAAAGAATGATCCGACTTATACAATGTCTATTCCTTCATCACTCGCATTAAGTGAAGAAGGTACACCTATGACTATTGAAGCTAAGGATGTGGCTTATTTAGATGGTAAGAAGGTATCAGTAACTGTAGCGGGTACAAACTATTATCGCAATCAGTTAGTTTTACAAGCAAGAACATCTAAACCATCTTATACTGGTGTTATTCGTTATCAGTTGATCAGTCCTGATAATAAAGTATATGAAACTAAAGGTGATGATACTGTTACTGGTACAGAACTTGCTTCGTTTACTGAAAATGGTACTGTGACTTATACAGTAAAACCAGTACTTTATGATAAGATTAATTTAGAACCTGGATTGAAATATACAGGTACTATGAATTTTGGAATTAGTTTAACGGACTAACTTAAGGCGTTAACCTTTTGGTTAACGTTTTTTTGTGTCTATACAATGCAAGGACTTCCTAGTTATATATATTGTGAATATAGATGTGCGTATTGAGCATCTAATGAAGATAGAGGCTTTTATTAATAATCGTATGATATAATAAGAGGCAATCTAATAACGAAGGGAGATTTATTATGCATTATAGATTAGGAAGGGAACTCAAAGCATTATCAAAGATTTTCACTTTAATAGGTATATTAGTGAATGCATTTCTTTTGTATCATTATCTAGAAAACGAATATTTCTTGAGGATGAAGATTTATTACACTGTTGTTTTTATATTCTTGATGATTCTTTTATGGGTATTTGGAAAGGTAATAAATGGAATAGGAGTCATGCTTACTACTCAGGGTAAAATGTTACATGAACCAAAGATAGAAGAGCCTGAAGATGAAGAATCTATAAAAAGTACATTTCTTGCATTCTGTCATGCGTTCAAGAAGAATAAAATAGCATTTGTTTCACTCATTTTAGTATGTGTTATTCTACTTGGTGGTGGTATTTATGTAAAAGTGAATTATGATATTAATCATGTATATGATGGAATGTGGACGATAGAAGGAGATTTAGAAGGAAATTATTTTGATATACGTGGTGATGATGTAGCATTCTATGAAACAAATAGGGGTGAGGAGAAAGAAAAATCAGAGTATAAATGTATATATGTAGGAAGTCGTACAAATAACGAAGTGAAATTCTATTGTCAGACTTATGATTATACAAGTACGTATGATTATAAATCAAAAGAGATTGATCAGACTATTCATCTCAATAGAATAAGCAATGGTAAAATTGAGGTAGATGGAAAGAGATATAATAGAATTTCAGATTAGAGCGCGTGAGCGCTCTTTTTTATAAAAAAACTTGATCCTAAGACCAAGTTTACTTAATTGCATCCACCATTTCTTTCACATATGCTTCTACATATTGTGGGGCATCTTTTCCATATTTTTCAATAATCTTAATAATTGCACTACCAACGATGGCACCATCTGATTGAGATGCCATCTTTTTTGCCTGCTCTGGTGTAGAAATTCCAAATCCTACCGCTACAGGTACATCAGTCACTTCACGTACTAAATCAACCATCGCTCCAATATCTGTAGTAATCTTTGAACGTACACCAGTGACACCTAAAGAAGACACACAATAAATAAAACCATTCGCTTCTTTCGCTATTGTCTGGATACGCTGATGACTTGTAGGTGCAATCATACTAATAAGATCTAATCCATACTCTTTACAGACTGTATCAAACTCTTCTTTTTCTTCAAAAGGCACATCAGGAAGAATCATCCCACTCATATGACCCTCTACCATCTTTTGACAAAACTTCTCAATACCATAGCTATATACTACATTCGCATATGTCATAAAAACCATTGGAATATCTGTATTCTTTCTAATACGATTGATCATTTCAAATACTTAGAAAATTTTCATTTCAGTATTGAAAAAAATCCTATGATATGGTAGTTTAGATAAACAAATTGCGGTGGTCGTCTTCGGACAACACTTGGAGGAGTCTGATGCGTCGGGCTCCTTTCTTATATCTAAATACTAAAGGAGATAACATAAGTACATGTTATCTCCTTTTATCATGGAAATTTCAAAATATTTTAGAAACACCTCTAGAAAGGCGTTGTCAGAGGGGTACGGAATACATGAAGGTAGAAAATAGTATATGATAGTAGTAGGAAGGAGGAGTAATATGAAGTTCGGAATAAGAACACCATCACTAAAAAAATCTATTAGCGCTAGAACAACAGGAAGAGCTAAAAGATCAATTAAGAAAGCTCTAATACCTGGATATGGTAAGAAGGGCAGAGGATGGATTACGAATCCTAAGAAAGCTGCCTATAACAAAATCTACAGAAAGACGACTGTAAGTTTCTGGGACTTATTCAAATAAAGGAGAATATTACAATGACTACTGATGATAAGCTTTTACTAGTAGGTAAGGTTTTGAAGGTATTGTTGGTGATTTTAGTATTTCCAATTCTAATTGTTTTTGAACTCGCAAAGATTCAGAAATAATTCTGAATTGATATTAAAACACTGTAGGATAGTGTATCATTAAATTGAAAAGGCTGGGATGATTCCATGTTTATAAAGATTATGTCTTATTGTGTAAAGGCTATGACTGTTAAATGTGCAATCAAAATTGATTAAAGAGGGGTTATTTAAATGATTAGATTTATTTTTTATTTCTATTACTACCTGTTTAAAATGACATTTTATGTGATTATAGGTCCAATTTATATCTTGTGGTGGATATTTAAAACGTTTATTAAATTAGTATTCGGATTCATGTTTCAGCTTGAAGTATTCTTGGGAGTTTTCAACGCTAAGCAAGCAATGAGAAGAAGAGGATGGTTTTAATGGACTATGTGATTGATGAAAGGCTTGTAAACATAGTTTTGTAGATAATAAGATAGTTAAATATATTATTCACTTTGATAAAGAGGGGGATCTAAAATGTTTAGGTTATTAATGTATCTTTTGTTCTTTCCGTTATGGTTAATTTGGTGGTTTATTAAAATAGTATGGTGGTTCATGGTACAACTTGAAATATTCTTATTAAGTTTCAACGGTAAGAGAATAATTAGAGGAAGAAGATGGTAAAACATCTTATTCTGTATTTAGAATAGAAGGGTTACTAGATGTTATGCATCTAGTAATCTTTTTTATTGCTAGAAAGATCTCCCTTCTACAGTCATTGAGGTGAATACTATTCATAATTTGAAAAAAGAATAGTTTGGTAGATGGATAAGATATAATGAAGCGCAGGAAACTTATATCCTAAATCAGTAGAAGGGAGGAAAATAGTGTATCTTACAGTAGAAAACTGTAGATAAAGTATCTGTCTAGGTAAGATGATTGTTCTAATAGGGTATTAGGACACATATTTATGATGTGTGATGTCATTACTTTGTGGAAGACAAAGAAGTATACCTTAGACAGCAGATGGATAAGTATTGAATGTATATGTAATAGAGCATTCAATGTCATGCGAAAAAAAGAGTTGTGACTCACTTGTATGGTAGGAACAAAGTGGTTCACAACTATAAGTATTGTATTTTGATGTTAATGTGTTTTGAATTAAAAATAAAAGAGGGAGATGAATTATGTTTTCACTATCATCAATTATATTAGCTTTTTTTGCAGGAATTTTAGGAACTCTAATAGGTGGAACACAAACCTTTATATGTACAGGTTTTGTTGGTCTACTTGTTATCATATTCAATCATTGTGGGATTGATACAACATTCCTAAATGAAGTTATATCTAATAATTTATTTTTACCATGTATTATCTTCAATGCAGCTGGTTTAGCAACTGCTTATGCTGGTACTAAACATGATATCAGAGGTGTTGAAACATCAAGATCACTTGCTTTCACAAATGATCCTTATGTTTTATTAGTCGGTGCATTAGGGGGTATATTAGGTTATTTAATCTTTGATTTTGAGAATTATTTTGGTTTTCCAGTAGATACTGGTGCTGTATCTGTTATTTTAGTAGGAGTACTTGGAAGACTATTATTCAACAAAGAAAATACTTATAATAAAAAGAATCTTGATTTTTTAAAGAATGCATCTGTTAGCTTTTGATTATTCCAGTTATTAATTGGTTTAGCTGTTTCTACAGTAATGGCTTATTTTGCGAAAGAAACAGGTTTATACACTATTGGTTTCTCAATCAGTGCTTTATCACTTATATTCGCATTAAATGATCCAGCATTCCCTGCAACACATCATACAACTCTTGTTGCTGGTTATGCGATTGCACAAACTGGAAACATTCTTATTGCGATAGCATTTGGTCTCATAGCTCATTTTATCGGTTTATTATTTGGTATGGTATTTAATACTGATTGTGGTACTCATGTTGATCCACCAGCTGTCGCAATTGCGATATGTAGTTTTATCTTATTTACATTGTTTTAAAGTATGGGGTTGTGAAGAAGCTTGCTAGAGTGATTAGTGAGCTTCTTTTTATTTGTTAATAAAAATATATCTATACGAAATTGAGAGTAAGTTAGAAGAATAGGTAAGGAGTAAAAATATAATAATGACGCCAAATTGTAGCGTTTTTCGAAGGCGTAGCAGATACATAAGGATTGGAATAGGTATATAATTGTAATTAAGAGAGAACACTAGAAGATAATTTGTTGATACTTAGGAGATTTCAGGAATGAGAAGAATTCATTGGGATTTAGAAGAGGCAGTTGCATTATATGATTTGTATTTTAAGTCTGGTCAGACTCTTAGTGTTGATAAGAATAAATTAGAACAATTATCTGAGATTTTAAATAGAAGAGCACAACTTAAAGGATGGATAGTAGATAATAAGTTTAGGAATGTAACAGGATTATCCATGCAAATAGCAACTATTCATTATATTGTGACTGGTGGTAAGGAAGGTTTGAAGAATAGTAGTAAGATTTTTCGAGAAGCATATGATCTATACAGAAACAATCCTATGAAATTTAATGATATACTTGAAATTTTTTATGCAAAGTACAAATAGGACTAATTAATAAATGAATATTGAAATAATATATTCGTTGATAAATATTTATAATATTGAAAATTATGGTGTTTAATCAAAAAAATTCATAAAAAGTAAAGATATTATATAAAAATAATTAGAGAAACTATAAGGTAGTGAAGGAATAATAGTTTCTTTATGATACAATGTAGTTATATGCAGAAAAAATTAGAGGTGAGTATTTATGGCAACAATGATCGATAAAAAATCTTCGCTTAAGTATTACGGAGAAAAAACAGTATGGGAGTATTTTGAAAAGTTATTACCTAAAGATATAGTTATTTACAATTCAAGAGAAGTACTAGGGAGACAATTTGACTTTTGTTTGCTTATTGCGAACAAGGGCATTTTAATTGTTGAAGTTAAAGGGTGGAATCCAAAAGGAATAACAGTTGAAACTCCTGATAGAATTTATTTAGAAGGGGAAGATAAACCATATCCATCACCAAAAAAACAAGCTAGATCTTATAGATTCAATATGAAAGAATACCTAGAAAGAAAAGATGAGATTGCACCATTGGTCATGGATATGGTTTGTTATCCGTTTATTAGTAGAGAAGAATTCTACAAACTTAGATTAGATATTGTATGTGAGGAAGAATATGCTATTTTATCTGATGATTTTAAGAATCCACAGGCTTTGATAGATAAAATTAATAATGTGTATGAACCTGTCTCTTATACACATCTGACGCTGCCGACGAAGAG
>ERZ1026844.1480-NODE-1480-length-14257-cov-5.388607_pt1 | contig 14257 bp, 10 predicted proteins | sample MGYA00380152_ERZ1026844 | MGnify/ENA primary metagenome ERZ1026844 (study PRJEB33269, sample SAMEA4719788) | human gut metagenome | biome: human-associated habitat; feature: organic feature; material: feces | place: Cameroon | collected 2013-10 ... | reverse complement strand
CACACTCTGTACATATCACAGCCAAAGGACAGACCAGATTGAAGTGGTAAAACCGATCGTGCACACTACGCAGTCTCACAACTAACAAGAGGTTATTATCCTGATGGATCAGGTCGTTGTTTTTCAAAAGATGTTTGAGCAAGTGAGAAAAGAGCAAAACTTCTCCTGGTTTTATTCAGAATTAAAACATCACCGTATTGCACATTACATTTATTATCTGGCTACGGATAACATCAGAATTATTACTCACGATGATACGGTTTTGTTATTAAGAGGAACCAGGAACCTGTTAAAAGTTAGTACGACCAAGAACCCTGCTAAAATAAAAGAGGCCGCATTGCTTCATATTTGCGGAAAATCTACATTTCGGGAATACTGTTCAACACTGGCAGGCGCGGGCGTTTTCCGGTGGGTTACTGATGTTAATCATAACAAACGCAGTTACTACGCCATTGATAATACGCTTTTATATATTGAAGATGTAGAAAATAATAAACCATTAATCTAGCTAAAGTTGGATACTTAAGAAATGCTTCATAATTCAGTAAGGCATTAGCATAATGGAAATAAAAGTGCAGAGACTATCTCTATGGATGATTAATACTGTCTTTTTATTGTCACCCATAAATAATCACCAGACTAATACTATCAACTTGATATTTGAAATGTGATCACTTGACTTTTGATACGTTATTTTATAACGGTTAACATATTTATAAAAACAACGGCCGTGCCACACGTCCGTTTCAATACTTAACGCACATGTATTTTGGTTTAGTCATCATCCGGTTATATGTATTTTAGCCAGGAACAGGTTAAATCATTCCTATATAACTCAAAAATTGAAACCTTATTCTCATGTCATGCTTATATTCATTATTATCGTTATATAAAAAGGCAACCATAATGTTTAGCAAATTGGCACAAAGTAGCATAAAGGCTATGTTTTAATTACAGGATGTTCAGTCATTTGAATGTATAACATTATAGCTAAACAAATCTAAAACGAAGTCAATAATTTATTGCTTTCACAAAATCTCATTTTGTTTAACATCCATTGAGATTCCTTGCTTTAAATTTTATTTTATATAAGCCATCATTTTAATTAATTTATTTTCTGAGGGGGGGGGTAATATACTCATATGCAAAATCAAGAAATAAACATCCTAATGAACCATATTAAATACCGTGGGATAAGACATAACAAATGAAGTGGATAGTAATTGACACGGTAATTCAACCTACATGTGGTATATCTTTTTCAGCCATATGGGGTAATATGAAAATGATCATCTGGTATCAATCTACTATATTTCTCCCTCCTGGCAGTATATTTACACCGGTTAAGTCTGGTATTATCCTTAAGGATAAAGAATATCCTATTACTATTTATCACATCGCACCATTCAACAAGGATTTATGGAGTTTACTCAAAAGCAGTCAAGAGTGTCCTCCAGGAGAAAGCAAAATAACAAATAAATGTTTACATAATAGTTGCATTATAAAAATATGCCCATATGGGCTCAAGTAATGGGCTTCATATAAATATGCTCGATATGCTATTAATAATATCCACATAAATAAAACAACGGGCGTGTTATACGCCCGTTTCAATATTTAACACATGGAGAGATTACATGTTTTCGATGATCGCTTCACCAAACTCTGAACATTTCAGCAGCTTAGCGCCTTCCATCAGACGTTCGAAGTCATAAGTTACGGTCTTGGCATTGATTGCGCCTTCCATACCTTTAACAATCAGGTCAGCCGCTTCAGTCCAACCCATATGGCGCAGCATCATCTCAGCGGAGAGAATAATAGAGCCAGGATTTACTTTGTCCTGACCGGCATATTTCGGCGCAGTACCGTGGGTGGCTTCAAACAGGGCGCATTCGTCACCGATGTTTGCACCAGGGGCGATACCGATACCGCCAACCTGCGCTGCCAGGGCGTCAGAAATGTAGTCACCGTTCAGGTTCATACAGGCGATAACATCATATTCAGCCGGACGCAGCAGGATCTGTTGCAGGAATGCATCAGCAATCACGTCTTTAATGACGATCTCTTTGCCAGTGTTCGGGTTTTTAACTTTCAGCCACGGGCCACCGTCGATCAGTTCACCGCCAAACTCTTCACGCGCCAGCTGGTAGCCCCAGTCTTTAAACGCTCCTTCGGTGAACTTCATGATGTTGCCTTTGTGCACCAGAGTCACAGAGTCACGATCGTTAGCAATTGCGTATTCGATCGCTGCACGAACCAGACGTTTGGTGCCTTCTTCCGAACACGGCTTAATACCGATACCACAATGTTCCGGGAAGCGAATTTTCTTCACCCCCATCTCTTCACGCAGGAATTTAATCACTTTCTCGGCGTCGGCAGAGTCTGCTTTCCATTCGATACCCGCATAAATGTCTTCCGAGTTTTCACGGAAGATAACCATATCGGTCAGTTCAGGGTGTTTAACCGGGCTTGGAGTGCCCTGATAGTAACGTACCGGACGCAGGCAGATGTAGAGATCCAGTTCCTGGCGCAGGGCAACGTTCAGAGAGCGAATACCGCCACCAACCGGAGTGGTCAGCGGACCTTTAATGGCAACGCGATATTCACGAATCAGATCAAGAGTTTCAGCAGGCAGCCAGACGTCCTGACCATAAACCTGTGTGGATTTTTCACCGGTGTAAATTTCCATCCAGGAGATTTTACGCTCGCCTTTATAGGCTTTCTCGACTGCAGCGTCGACCACTTTCAGCATGGCTGGGGTTACATCTACACCGATTCCATCACCTTCAATGTAAGGGATAATCGGATTTTCAGGAACGTTGAGTTTGCCGTTTTGCAGGGTGATCTTCTTGCCTTGTGCCGGAACAACTACTTTACTTTCCATTCACCTCTCCTTCGAGCGCTACTGGTTTGCTCGTCTGCCACCACGTTGCATATGCGTTTGCGTCCTGCGATACGGATGCTTTAGAGCAATTTTTTGTTAATGATTTGTAATTGGCTTGTCAATACTACCCTATTGTTTGCCGTCATGAAAGATGCGCGTTATTAGGCTATAATGCGGCAATTCATAATCTCTGAAAATACCATGCAAAAAACTTCTTTTAGAAATCACCAGGTTAAGCGATTCAGCTCGCAACGTTCTACCAGGCGTAAACCTGAAAACCAGCCCACGCGTGTGATCCTGTTCAATAAACCCTACGATGTTCTTCCGCAGTTCACCGATGAAGCCGGACGCAAAACATTAAAAGAATTCATCCCGGTTCAGGGCGTTTATGCAGCAGGTCGCCTTGACCGCGATAGCGAAGGGTTGCTGGTGCTGACCAATAACGGCGCGTTGCAGGCGCGTTTAACCCAGCCGGGTAAACGCACCGGAAAAATCTATTATGTGCAGGTGGAAGGTATTCCCACACAAGACGCACTTGAAGCCTTGCGCAATGGCGTAACCTTAAATGATGGCCCTACCCTGCCCGCAGGCGCGGAGCTGGTTGACGAACCCGCGTGGTTATGGCCGCGGAATCCACCAATTCGTGAACGCAAAAGTATTCCCACCAGCTGGCTGAAGATCACCTTATATGAAGGACGTAATCGCCAGGTGCGCCGCATGACCGCCCATGTTGGCTTCCCCACGCTGCGACTGATTCGCTATGCGATGGGTGATTACTCTTTGGATAATCTTGCCAATGGCGAATGGCGAGAAGTGACAGATTAAGGATGCAAAATGTTTAAACCGCACGTTACCGTTGCTTGCGTGGTGCACGCAGAAGGCAAATTTTTAGTCGTTGAAGAGACGATTAATGGTAAAGCGTTATGGAACCAACCTGCCGGGCATCTGGAAGCCGATGAAACCTTAGTGGAAGCCGCCGCCCGTGAACTGTGGGAAGAAACCGGCATCAGCGCGCAGCCGCAACACTTTATTCGTATGCATCAGTGGATTGCGCCAGATAAAACGCCGTTTTTGCGTTTCCTCTTTGCCATTGAGCTTGAGCAAATATGCCCGACCCAGCCTCATGACAGCGATATCGACTGCTGCCGTTGGGTCAGCGCCGAAGAAATTTTACAGGCGTCAAATCTTCGTTCGCCGCTGGTGGCGGAAAGTATTCGTTGTTATCAAAGCGGGCAACGTTATCCGCTGGAGATGATTGGCGATTTTAACTGGCCTTTTACAAAGGGTGTCATCTAAAAGGCTGCGTGATAGAATACGCCGCCTTGAAGTTCAATGTCGTGAGTGATCCAATGTCTGAAACCGCAAAAAAAGTAATCGTCGGCATGTCCGGCGGTGTCGATTCCTCCGTTTCTGCCTGGCTGTTGCAACAACAGGGATATCAGGTCGAAGGCCTGTTTATGAAGAACTGGGAAGAAGACGACGGTGAGGAATATTGCACAGCGGCAGCGGATCTGGCTGATGCCCAGGCTGTCTGCGACAAGCTCGGCATTGAACTGCACACCGTTAACTTTGCTGCCGAGTACTGGGACAACGTCTTCGAACTGTTCCTTGCCGAATATAAAGCCGGTCGCACGCCGAATCCGGATATTCTGTGCAACAAAGAGATCAAATTTAAAGCCTTCCTCGAATTTGCCGCCGAAGATTTAGGTGCCGATTATATCGCTACCGGTCATTACGTACGTCGGGCCGATGTCGATGGCAAGAGCCGCCTGCTGCGTGGTCTGGACAGCAATAAAGACCAGAGCTACTTCCTTTATACGCTCAGCCATGAGCAGATTGCGCAAAGCCTGTTCCCGGTCGGCGAACTGGAAAAACCGCAGGTGCGTAAGATTGCTGAAGATCTTGGTCTGGTCACCGCGAAGAAAAAAGACTCTACCGGCATTTGCTTCATTGGCGAACGTAAATTCCGCGAGTTCCTGGGCCGTTATCTCCCGGCGCAACCGGGCAAAATCATTACCGTCGATGGCGATGAAATTGGTGAGCACCAGGGGCTGATGTATCACACTCTCGGTCAGCGTAAAGGTCTGGGTATCGGTGGCACCAAAGAAGGTACCGAAGAACCGTGGTATGTGGTGGACAAAGACGTCGAAAACAACATTCTGGTTGTCGCTCAGGGCCATGAACACCCGCGGCTGATGTCTGTCGGGTTGATTGCCCAGCAGTTGCACTGGGTCGATCGCGAACCATTCACCGGCACTATGCGTTGCACGGTAAAAACCCGCTATCGCCAGACCGATATCCCTTGCACCGTCAAGGCGCTGGACGATGATCGCATTGAAGTGATTTTCGATGAACCGGTTGCCGCCGTGACGCCGGGCCAGTCTGCCGTCTTCTATAACGGTGAAGTGTGCCTCGGTGGCGGTATTATTGAGCAGCGTCTGCCGCTGCCGGTCTGATTATTATCTTTACTTAAAACAAGGAAGCAGTGAACGTGGCAAAGAATTACTATGACATCACCCTCGCCCTGGCCGGTATTTGTCAGTCGGCACGCCTGGTGCAACAACTCGCTCACCAGGGGCATTGTGATGCCGATGCGCTACACGTCTCACTCAACAGTATTATTGATATGAACCCCAGCTCGACGCTGGCGGTTTTTGGCGGTAGCGAAGCCAACCTGCGCGTCGGGCTGGAAACCCTGCTCGGCGTGCTCAATGCCAGCAGTCGCCAGGGCTTAAACGCCGAATTAACCCGCTACACACTCAGCTTGATGGTGCTTGAGCGCAAACTCTCCTCAGCGAAAGGCGCGCTCGACACTCTGGGCAACCGGATCAACGGCCTGCAACGCCAGCTCGAACACTTCGATTTACAGTCCGAAACGCTGATGAGCGCGATGGCTGCTATCTATGTTGATGTGATTAGCCCGCTTGGCCCGCGCATTCAGGTCACCGGTTCCCCTGCTGTACTGCAAAGCCCACAAGTGCAGGCGAAAGTTCGCGCAACCCTGCTGGTAGGCATTCGCGCCGCCGTGCTCTGGCACCAGGTCGGCGGCGGACGTCTGCAACTGATGTTTTCTCGTAATCGCCTGACCACTCAGGCAAAACAAATTCTTGCTCATTTAACCCCGGAGTTGTGATCTATGGAATTATCCTCACTGACCGCCGTTTCCCCTGTCGATGGACGCTACGGCGATAAAGTCAGCGCGCTGCGCGGGATTTTCAGCGAATATGGTTTGCTGAAATTCCGTGTACAAGTTGAAGTACGTTGGCTGCAAAAACTGGCCGCGCACGCAGCGATCAAGGAAGTTCCTGCTTTTGCTGCCGACGCAATCGGTTACCTTGATGCAATCGTCGCCAGTTTCAGCGAAGAAGATGCGGCGCGCATCAAAACTATCGAGCGTACCACTAACCACGACGTTAAAGCGGTTGAGTATTTCCTGAAAGAAAAAGTGGCGGAGATCCCGGAACTGCACGCGGTTTCTGAATTCATCCACTTTGCCTGTACTTCGGAAGATATCAATAACCTCTCCCACGCATTAATGCTGAAAACCGCGCGTGATGAAGTGATCCTGCCATACTGGCGTCAACTGATTGATGGCATTAAAGATCTCGCCGTTCAGTATCGCGATATCCCGCTGCTGTCTCGTACCCACGGTCAGCCAGCCACGCCGTCAACCATCGGTAAAGAGATGGCAAACGTCGCCTACCGTATGGAGCGCCAGTACCGCCAGCTTAACCAGGTGGAGATCCTCGGCAAAATCAACGGCGCGGTCGGTAACTATAACGCCCACATCGCCGCTTACCCGGAAGTTGACTGGCATCAGTTCAGCGAAGAGTTCGTCACCTCGCTGGGTATTCAGTGGAACCCGTACACCACCCAGATCGAACCGCACGACTACATTGCCGAACTGTTTGATTGCGTTGCGCGCTTCAACACTATTCTGATCGACTTTGACCGTGACGTCTGGGGTTATATCGCCCTTAACCACTTCAAACAGAAAACCATTGCTGGTGAGATTGGTTCTTCCACCATGCCGCATAAAGTTAACCCGATCGACTTCGAAAACTCCGAAGGGAATCTGGGCCTTTCCAACGCGGTATTGCAGCATCTGGCAAGCAAACTGCCGGTTTCCCGCTGGCAGCGTGACCTGACCGACTCTACCGTGCTGCGTAACCTCGGCGTGGGTATCGGTTATGCCTTGATTGCATATCAATCCACCCTGAAAGGCGTGAGCAAACTGGAAGTGAACCGTGACCATCTGCTGGATGAACTGGATCACAACTGGGAAGTGCTGGCTGAACCAATCCAGACAGTTATGCGTCGCTATGGCATCGAAAAACCGTACGAGAAGCTGAAAGAGCTGACTCGCGGTAAGCGCGTTGACGCCGAAGGCATGAAGCAGTTTATCGATGGTCTGGCGTTGCCAGAAGAAGAGAAAGCCCGCCTGAAAGCGATGACGCCGGCTAACTATATTGGTCGAGCTATCACGATGGTTGATGAGCTGAAATAAACCTCGTATCAGTGCCGGATGGCGATGCTGTCCGGCCTGCTTATTAAGATTATCCGCTTTTTATTTTTTCACTTTACCTCCCCTCCCCGCTGGTTTATTTAATGTTTACCCCCATAACCACATAATCGCGTTACACTATTTTAATAATTAAGACAGGGAGAAATAAAAATGCGCGTACTGGTTGTTGAAGACAATGCGTTGTTACGTCACCACCTTAAAGTTCAGATTCAGGATGCTGGTCATCAGGTCGATGACGCAGAAGATGCCAAAGAAGCCGATTATTATCTCAATGAACATATACCGGATATTGCGATTGTCGATCTCGGATTGCCAGACGAGGACGGTCTGTCACTGATTCGCCGCTGGCGTAGCAACGATGTTTCACTGCCGATTCTGGTATTAACCGCCCGTGAAAGCTGGCAGGACAAAGTCGAAGTATTAAGTGCCGGTGCTGATGATTATGTGACTAAACCGTTTCATATTGAAGAGGTGATGGCGCGAATGCAGGCATTAATGCGGCGTAATAGCGGTCTGGCTTCACAGGTCATTTCGCTCCCCCCGTTTCAGGTTGATCTCTCTCGCCGTGAATTATCTATTAATGACGAAGTGATCAAACTGACCGCGTTCGAATACACCATTATGGAAACGTTGATACGCAATAATGGCAAAGTGGTGAGCAAAGATTCGTTAATGCTACAACTCTATCCGGATGCGGAGCTGCGGGAAAGCCATACCATTGATGTACTGATGGGACGTCTGCGCAAAAAAATTCAGGCACAATATCCGCAAGAAGTGATTACCACCGTTCGCGGCCAGGGCTATCTGTTCGAATTGCGCTGATGAAAAAATTACTGCGTCTTTTTTTCCCGCTCTCGCTGCGGGTACGTTTTCTGTTGGCAACGGCAGCGGTAGTACTGGTGCTTTCGCTTGCCTACGGAATGGTCGCGCTGATCGGTTATAGCGTCAGTTTCGATAAAACTACGTTTCGGCTGTTACGTGGCGAGAGCAATCTGTTCTATACCCTTGCGAAGTGGGAAAACAATAAGTTGCATGTCGAGTTACCAGAAAATATCGACAAGCAAAGCCCCACCATGACGCTAATTTATGATGAGAACGGGCAGCTTTTATGGGCGCAACGTGACGTGCCCTGGCTGATGAAGATGATCCAGCCTGACTGGCTGAAATCGAATGGTTTTCATGAAATTGAAGCGGATGTTAACGATACCAGCCTCTTGCTGAGTGGAGATCATTCGATACAGCAACAGTTGCAGGAAGTGCGGGAAGATGACGACGACGCGGAGATGACCCACTCGGTGGCAGTAAACGTCTACCCGGCAACATCGCGGATGCCAAAATTAACCATTGTGGTGGTGGATACCATTCCGGTGGAGCTAAAAAGTTCCTATATGGTCTGGAGCTGGTTTATCTATGTGCTCTCAGCCAATCTGCTGTTAGTGATCCCGCTGCTGTGGGTCGCCGCCTGGTGGAGTTTACGCCCCATCGAAGCCCTGGCAAAAGAAGTCCGCGAACTGGAAGAACATAACCGCGAATTGCTCAATCCAGCCACAACGCGAGAACTGACCAGTCTGGTACGAAACCTGAACCGATTGTTAAAAAGTGAACGCGAACGTTACGACAAATACCGTACGACGCTCACCGACCTGACCCATAGTCTGAAAACGCCACTGGCGGTGCTGCAAAGTACGCTGCGTTCTCTGCGTAGTGAAAAGATGAGCGTCAGTGATGCTGAACCGGTAATGCTGGAGCAAATCAGCCGCATTTCACAGCAAATTGGCTACTACCTGCATCGTGCCAGTATGCGCGGCGGGACATTGCTCAGCCGCGAGCTGCATCCGGTCGCCCCACTGCTGGACAATCTCACCTCGGCGCTGAACAAAGTGTATCAACGCAAAGGGGTCAATATCTCTCTCGATATTTCGCCAGAGATCAGCTTTGTCGGTGAGCAGAACGATTTTGTCGAGGTGATGGGCAATCTGCTGGATAATGCCTGTAAATATTGCCTCGAGTTTGTCGAAATTTCTGCAAGGCAAACCGACGAGCATCTCTATATTGTGGTCGAGGATGATGGCCCCGGTATTCCATTAAGCAAGCGAGAGGTCATTTTCGACCGTGGTCAACGGGTTGATACTTTACGCCCTGGGCAAGGTGTAGGGCTGGCGGTAGCCCGCGAAATCACCGAGCAATATGAGGGTAAAATCGTCGCCGGAGAGAGCATGCTGGGCGGTGCGCGGATGGAGGTGATTTTTGGTCGCCAGCATTCTGCGCCGAAAGATGAATAAATATGTCCATACTTCACGCATTACGTTAAGCATCCGTTATAATCGGTTGCAGATACCAGCCTGTGGATGCTTAACATGGAATACCAACTCACTCTTAACTGGCCCGATTTTCTTGAACGTCACTGGCAGAAACGCCCGGTGGTGTTAAAACGCGGCTTTAATAATTTTATTGACCCGATCTCTCCAGACGAGTTGGCGGGTCTGGCGATGGAAAGCGAAGTCGACAGTCGACTGGTCAGTCACCAGGATGGCAAATGGCAGGTCAGCCACGGTCCGTTCGAAAGCTACGATCATCTCGGTGAAACTAACTGGTCATTGTTAGTGCAAGCAGTAAATCACTGGCATGAGCCGACCGCCGCGCTGATGCGACCGTTCCGTGAACTACCGGACTGGCGTATTGATGATCTGATGATCTCTTTTTCTGTACCTGGCGGCGGCGTCGGCCCGCATCTCGATCAGTACGACGTGTTTATCATTCAGGGTACCGGACGTCGTCGCTGGCGAGTGGGCGAAAAGCTGCAAATGAAACAGCACTGCCCACACCCGGATCTGTTACAGGTCGATCCGTTCGAAGCCATCATCGATGAAGAGCTGGAGCCTGGCGATATTCTTTATATTCCGCCAGGATTCCCGCATGAAGGCTACGCGCTGGAAAATGCGATGAACTATTCCGTGGGTTTTCGCGCGCCAAATACGCGGGAATTAATTAGCGGATTTGCCGATTATGTGCTGCAACGTGAACTGGGCGGCAACTACTACAGCGATCCGGATGTTCCACCTCGCGCTCATCCTGCGGATGTTCTGCCGCAAGAGATGGATAAACTGCGTGAGATGATGCTCGAATTGATCAACCAGCCGGAACACTTTAAGCAATGGTTTGGCGAGTTTATATCCCAGTCACGTCATGAACTGGATATCGCGCCGCCAGAGCCGCCTTATCAGCCGGATGAAATCTACGATGCGCTGAAACAAGGTGAAGTGCTGGTGCGCCTGGGTGGTCTGCGCGTATTGCGCATTGGCGACGACGTGTATGCCAATGGTGAGAAGATCGATTCCCCGCACCGTCCGGCACTGGATGCACTCGCCAGCAACATTGCGCTGACTGCGGAGAATTTTGGCGATGCGCTGGAAGATCCGTCATTCCTCGCGATGCTCGCGGCGCTGGTCAATAGCGGGTATTGGTTCTTCGAAGGGTAAGTTTGGATTTAAGCCGGATGCGGCATCACATGCCGCATCCCTTTTCGCTTACTTCCGTTGCGCCGTTAACTCGGCAATACGGACGATCACCTGCACCGCTTTTTCCATACCTTCCAGAGTCACAAACTCATGCTTACCATGATAGTTGTAACCGCCAGTGAACAGGTTCGGGCACGGTAATCCCATAAACGACAACTGCGCGCCGTCGGTACCGCCGCGGATCGGTTTCAGTTCCGGTTCAATATCGCAGTCACGCATCGCCTGCTGGGCGATATCGAGAATATGCGGATGCTCAACCACTTTCTCGCGCATATTGTAGTAACTGTCTTCAATCACCAGTTCAATGTAGCAATCAGGATGTAACCCTTTGCCCACTTTTTTGGCGATCTCCATCATTTTACGTTTACGCGCTTCAAACTGTTTACGGTCGAAATCACGGATGATGTAGTGCATATCGGCTCGGTCAACGGTGCCTTTCATGCTCGCCAGGTGATAGAAACCTTCATAGCCTTCTGTCATTTCCGGGCTTTCATCCGCCGGAACTTCCGCATGAATACGTGCCGCCAGCGACAGCGCATTTACCATCACTCCTTTCGCCGTGCCCGGATGAACATTGTTACCGACAATTTTGATATTGACCGATGCGGCGTTGAAGTTTTCAAACTCCAGTTCGCCTACGCCACCACCGTCAACAGTGTAAGCCCAGCGGGCATCGAAGGCATCAACATCAAAATGTTTCGCCCCTTTGCCCACTTCTTCATCCGGGGTAAAGGCGACGCGAATATCACCATGCGGAATGTTTTTCTGTTGCAATACCGCCAGCGCGGTCATGATTTCTGCAATACCGGCTTTGTCATCGGCACCTAACAAGGTTTTACCATCGGTGGTAATCAACGTCTGACCCAGTAGCTGATGCAGCACCGGGAACATAACCGGTGATAAAACTTCATCGCCGATACCCAGCGCAATATCGCCACCGCGATAGTTTTCAACAATTTGCGGATTCACATTTTTGCCGCTGCAATCCGGTGAGGTATCCACATGAGAAATAAAGCCAATCGCCGGGATATCGCCAGGGACGTTAGCCGGTAACGTCGCCATCAAAGTGCCCTTCTCACTTAAGGTCACATTGATAAGCCCCATCTCTTCGAGCTGCTCTTTCAGCAGATGCAATAACTTCCATTGGCCTTCCGTGCTGGGAACCTGTCTCACCCCTGCTTTTGATTGGGTATCCAGAGACACGTAGTTCAAAAATCGCTCAAGTAGTTTATCCATGTAGTCACCCTCACTTTTTGTGACAACATTATTAAGAAGCAAGAAAAGACAAATATTGCGTCAGGTCACTTTTACCCCTGCAAGCGGGAATATTTATCAGCATTACCTTAATGAATATAAAGCTAAGCCAGTAATTCACAACAAAGATTGGCGATTCAAGCGGTTTGCCGTAGAATTACCGCCCTCATTAAGAGTCACCAAGGTGGTTAACCACAAACCCCGCATCGGTAAGCCATCCGTTGCGTTTACATGGGACAGAGTAAAAAATTGAATAAACAACCGAGTTCGCTTTCACCGCTGGTGCAATTGGCGGGAATTCGCAAATGCTTTGATGGTAAAGAGGTCATTCCCCAGCTGGATCTGACTATCAACAATGGCGAGTTCCTCACGCTGCTTGGCCCTTCTGGCTGCGGTAAAACAACCGTTCTTCGCCTGATTGCAGGTCTGGAAACTGTTGATTCCGGACGCATCATGCTGGATAACGAGGACATCACCCACGTTCCGGCGGAAAACCGCTATGTGAACACTGTTTTCCAAAGCTACGCACTTTTCCCCCACATGACCGTGTTCGAAAATGTGGCCTTTGGGTTGCGCATGCAAAAAACCCCCGCTGCTGAAATTACGCCCCGCGTGATGGAAGCCCTGCGGATGGTGCAGCTGGAAACCTTCGCTCAACGCAAACCGCATCAGCTCTCTGGTGGTCAACAGCAACGCGTCGCCATTGCCCGCGCGGTGGTTAACAAGCCTCGTCTGTTGTTGCTGGATGAGTCGCTCTCAGCGCTGGATTACAAACTGCGCAAGCAAATGCAGAACGAGCTGAAAGCGTTACAGCGTAAGCTTGGTATTACCTTCGTCTTTGTCACTCACGATCAGGAAGAAGCGCTCACCATGTCAGACAGGATTGTGGTGATGCGCGAGGGTCGTATTGAGCAAGATGGTACACCGCGCGAAATTTACGAAGAGCCGAAAAACCTGTTTGTTGCCGGCTTCATTGGCGAAATCAATATGTTTAACGCCACTGTCATCGAACGTCTAGACGAGCAGCGCGTACGCGCCAACGTTGAAGGCCGCGAATGTAATATCTACGTTAACTTCGCCGTTGAACCGGGGCAAAAACTGCATGTTCTGCTGCGCCCGGAAGACTTACGTGTTGAAGAGATTAACGACGACAACCACGCTGAAGGGCTGATTGGTTACGTTCGTGAGCGTAACTACAAAGGCATGACGCTGGAGTCGGTTGTTGAACTGGAAAATGGCAAGATGGTGATGGTCAGCGAATTCTTCAATGAAGACGACCCTGACTTTGACCACTCTCTCGACCAAAAAATGGCCATTAATTGGGTAGAAAGCTGGGAGGTCGTACTGGCTGATGAAGAACACAAGTAAGTTCCAGAATGTAGTGATTGTCACTATTGTCGGTTGGCTTGTGTTGTTTGTCTTTCTGCCCAACCTGATGATCATTGGCACCAGCTTTTTGACCCGCGACGACGCCAGTTTCGTCAAAATGGTCTTTACGCTGGATAACTACACGCGTCTGCTCGATCCGCTCTATTTTGAAGTGCTATTGCACTCGCTGAATATGGCGCTGATCGCCACCCTCGCCTGCCTGGTGCTGGGCTACCCGTTTGCCTGGTTTCTGGCGAAGCTGCCACACAAGGTGCGTCCGCTGCTGCTGTTTCTGCTGATTGTTCCCTTCTGGACCAACTCATTGATTCGTATCTACGGGCTGAAAATTTTCCTCAGCACCAAAGGCTATCTCAACGAGTTTTTGCTCTGGCTGGGCGTTATCGACACACCAATCCGTATCATGTTCACGCCCAGTGCGGTGATTATCGGTCTGGTTTACATTCTGCTACCGTTTATGGTGATGCCGCTGTACTCCAGTATCGAAAAACTGGATAAGCCGTTGCTTGAGGCGGCGCGCGATCTCGGTGCCAGCAAGTTACAGACTTTTATCCGTATCATTATTCCACTGACGATGCCGGGAATTATTGCCGGATGTTTGCTGGTGATGCTGCCAGCGATGGGCCTGTTCTATGTGTCCGACCTGATGGGCGGTGCGAAAAACCTGCTGATCGGTAACGTCATCAAGGT
>ERZ1026844.1473-NODE-1473-length-14299-cov-3.912103_pt1 | contig 14299 bp, 14 predicted proteins | sample MGYA00380152_ERZ1026844 | MGnify/ENA primary metagenome ERZ1026844 (study PRJEB33269, sample SAMEA4719788) | human gut metagenome | biome: human-associated habitat; feature: organic feature; material: feces | place: Cameroon | collected 2013-10 ... | reverse complement strand
GGGCGCCATCCGCTCTCGCAGGTGGAAAAAGAGCTGTGCGATATTTTTATCGGCATGGGCTTTACCATTGCGGAGGGGCCGGAGGTCGAATACGATTATTATAACTTCCAGGCGCTCAATATTCCGGAAAACCATCCCGCAAGAGACACGCAGGACACATTTTATATTACCGATAATATTCTTCTGCGCTCGCAAACCTCTCCCGTGCAGGCGCGCGTGATGCAGCAGCAAAAACCGCCGATCCGTATTATCTCTCCCGGCAAGGTATACCGCTCCGATGCGGTCGATGCAACGCATTCCCCCGTCTTCCATCAGCTGGAGGGGCTTGTGGTGGACAAAGGCATCACCATGGGCGATCTCAAGGGCACGCTTGAGATCATGGCAAAGCATATGTTCGGCAGCCGCACGCGTCTGCGCTTCCGTCCGCACCATTTCCCGTTTACCGAGCCATCCGCCGAGGTTGACGTTTCCTGCTTTGTTTGCGACGGAGAGGGTTGCCGCCTTTGCAAGGGCGAGGGCTGGATCGAAATTCTCGGCGCCGGCATGGTGCACCCGAATGTGCTGCGCGAATGCGGCATCGATCCGGAGGAGTATTCCGGCTTTGCCTTCGGCATGGGCATTGAGCGCATTTTGATGTGCAAATACAACATTGACGATATGCGGTATCTGTATGAAAACGATATTCGCTTTTTGCGTCAATTCTGAGAAAGGGGAAAAAGAGAATGAAGCTTTCTATGAACTGGCTGAGCGATTTCTGCGATTGCTCGGATATTCCCGTGCGGGACTATTGCGAAAGAATGACGGATACCGGATCAAAGGTCGAGGGCTATGAGGTGCTCGGCTCCGAGATCGAAAACGTGGTTGTGGGGCAGGTGCTCTCCTTGAAGCGCCATCCCGATTCCGATCACCTTTGGATCTGCCGGGTGGATTTGGGGGAGGAAGAGCGCCAAATCGTTACCGGCGCGCAGAATCTGTTTGTCGGCGCAAAGGTTCCCGTGGCAAAGGCTGTTGCAAAGCTGCCCGGCGGCGTTGTAATAAAGCCCGGCAAGCTGCGCGGCGCGGAATCAAACGGCATGTTCTGCTCAATCGAAGAACTGGAGCTGACCACGCATGACATGCCCGGCGCTGCGGAGGACGGCATTTTGATTTTGCCGGAGGATGCATGCATCGGCGAAGATATCAAAAACACGCTGCGCCTGAGTGATACGGTGGTTGAATTTGAGATTACCTCAAACCGCCCCGACTGCCTCAGCGTGATCGGGCTTGCGCGGGAGAGCGCTGCAAGCTTTGAAAGAAAATGCAGCATTCCCGTGCCGCATGTTGCCGGCTGCGGCAACGGCGACCGCATCGAAAACTATCTGCAAGTGCAGATCGAAGCGCCGCAAAAATGCAAGCGGTATGCCGCGCGCGTTGTGAAAAATGTGAAAATCGAGCCCTCTCCGCTTTGGATGCGCATGCGGCTGCGCGCTGCAGGCGTTCGTCCGATCAACAATATTGTCGATATTACAAACTATGTCATGCTGGAATACGGTCAGCCCATGCATGCGTTTGACAGAAAGTGCCTGGACGGAAACCGCATCCGTGTGCGTTTGGCGCAGCAGGGGGAGGCGTTCACTTCTCTTGACGATGTCGCTCATGTGCTGGACGACGAAATGCTTGTCATTGCGGATGAGAAAAAAGCATGCGCGCTGGCAGGCGTGATGGGCGGCGCGAACAGCGAGATCACGGACAGCACCAAAGAGGTCGTTTTCGAAAGCGCCTGCTTTGACGGGCCGAGCGTTCGTATCGCGGCGAAAAAGCTCGGCATGCGCACGGAAAGCTCCGCGCGCTTTGAGAAGGGGCTTGACAGCGAAACGGTTTATGCGGCGCTGCAGCGAGCCTGCGAGCTCGTTGAGTTGCTCGGTGCGGGTGATGTGGTTGACGGCATGATCGATGAATATCCCGGCAAGAGCGCCCCGGTGACGCTGCCGCTGGACTGCGATTGCATCAACCGTTTTCTCGGCGTTGAAATCTCCAAAAAAGAGATGGTGCGCATTCTCGAAACGCTGCACTTCACGGTGCACGGCGACCGCGTGACGGCGCCGTATTTTCGCACGGATATCGGCTGCATGAACGACCTTGCCGAAGAAGTGATCCGCATTTACGGATATAACCGCATCGCCTCTTCCCGCGCGCAGGCACAGCTGAGCGAGGGCGGGCTGAGCAAAGAACAGAAATTCAGAGAGATGCTGCACACCCTGATGTGCGCCTCCGGTTATCACGAAATTTCCACCTTCACATTTATCTCCCCGAAATATTACGATAAGATCTGCATGGCGCCGCAGGATCCGCGCCGCAAAAGCGTCGTGATTCGCAATCCGCTCGGAGAGGATACCGGTATCATGCGCACAACGGTCCTCCCCTCCATGCTGGAGGTGCTTTCCCGCAACGATCATTTCCATTCCGATTCGGTCGCGCTGTATGAGCTGGGCAAGGTATATCTGCCAAGACCCGAGGGCACGGTGACCAACACGCGCGGGCTTATCGGAACGCTGCCCGACGAGCGGCTGCATCTTTGCTTTGCCTTTTATGATTGCGGCGATTTCTTCACCATGAAGGGGCTTTGCGAGACGGTGCTTTCGGAATGCGGTATCGAGGGGGCGGAGTTTGTCGCCTGTGCGGAGGACCACACTTTCCATCCCGGCCGCTGTGCCAAGGTCACGGTCGGCGAAACGGAGCTCGGCATTTTCGGAGAGCTGCATCCGGCGGTTGCGAAGAATTATGATTTGGATCGCCGCGCCTATATCGGCGTGCTGGATACCGAAACGCTGTATGCCCTGCACAAGGATGCAAAGGTTTATCATCCGCTTCCCAAGTTCCCGGCAATCACGCGCGACCTTGCGTTTGTTTGTGAGGAATCGCTGCAGGTCGGCAAGATTGAGCGGATCATGAAAACGGCGGGCGGCAAACTGCTGGACGGCGTTCGCCTGTTTGACGTATACCGCGGAGAACAGCTCGGCGCAAACAGAAAAAGCGTTGCATTCAGTCTCTCCTTCCGCGCGCCCGATCGCACGCTGACCGATGAGGAAGCCGACAAAGCAACGACGAAAATCCGCACAATGCTTGAAAAAGAGCTCGGAATTACGCTGCGCGGCTGAGCATCGAAAAAAATCAAAATTTCTATTGACAAATGCGGTGCCGTATGCTATTATAATATGGCAACCGCATCATGCCCCATTAGCTCAGCTGGTAGAGCACTTGACTTTTAATCAAGGTGTCCGGAGTTCGATTCTCCGATGGAGCACCACCCAAGAAGAAGGAACCGCTGTGCGGCTCCTTCTTTTTTCTTTCGATTAAAGAGAGGAAGTAAACTATGCAAATTACCCCCTTCGGTATTACAAAAAACGGAGAGACCGTGCGCGCATACACTCTGCGCTGCGGAAAAAACAGCGCAACGCTGCTGGATCGCGGCGCAACGCTGCACGCTCTTTGCATTGCCGGCACGGATGTTGTGCTCGGGTTTGACAGCATCGGCGCCTATGAAAGAAACGACGCTTATCTTGGCGCTGTTATCGGGCGCTATGCCAACCGCATTGCCGGCGGCTTTACGCTCGGCGGCATCTATTATCCGCTTGCGGCAAACGATACGGATCACGGCGTGCATCTGCACGGCGGAGTGGTCGGCTTTGATCGGAAAATATTCTGCGCGGAGCCGTATGCTGCGCTGGACGGAGCGGGAGAGGGCATCCGGTTTACGCTGCTTTCCGAAGACGGGGATCAGGGCTATCCCGGCAATCTTTCTCTTTGCGTGAGCTATTTTCTGGATGCGCAGGGGCTGATGATCCGCTATGAGGCGAGGTGCGACAAGGACACTCCGCTGAATCTGACGAACCATTCTTATTTCTGCCTGGACGGCAAGAATATAACAACGCACACCCTGCAGCTGTTTGCAGGCACCTATGCAAAAACGGACGCACGCCTGATTGTTACCGATCCGTGCGTTTCGGTTGCAGGCACGCCGCTTGATTTTCGCAGCGAGACCTCTTTGGCAGAGGCGCTTGCGGCACAAAGCCCCGTGTTTGAATTTGCGGGCGGGATCGACCATAATTTCAATCTGGACAAAACGGCGCCGGGCCAACCCTGCGGCAATGCAACGCTTTTTCCGGCGGCGGTGCTGCGCGCCGGGCAGCGCTCCATGACGGTCCTGACGGATTTTCCCTGCATGCAGGTGTATACGGCAAACTTTTTACACGGGAAAGACTCCATGAAAAACGGGAGTCTGCCGTCCCGTCATGCGGCAATTTGCTTTGAAACGCAGGAGGCGGGAGCCGATGCGCCGAGTCGCGGCGAAGCGATTTTGCGTGCCGACACGCTCTATTGCCGCACCGCAAAGTTCCTGTTTGCGGGCTTTGATGCATAATTTTTTTGCAGGAATGCTATATTGAATGCAGGCGGGGGCGATTGCAAAAAGCCCTGCAAAGTCTGCAAACTCTGCGGAGGCGGCAATATGGCTGGATTTGAATACAGGCAGGTCAAAACCTCGGGCAGCGCACCGCCCGAAATCGTCCTGCCTTATTTCTTCCTCGGGGCGGCTGCAGAGCCGCTGAATGCGCATCTTGATCGTATTGCGCAGCGCTACGGCGCATTTTTCAATGGCAAAGAGTATCGCGCCGCACTGCGCGGCACGGTTTGCACCGCCGGGGAGGCGCTGCTTTCCTTTTATCTGGATGCCTACGCCGTACTTTTCGGGGAATGCGTCTCGTTTTTCAGGCTCGGGGAGATATGGGATAACCGCAGGGGCGTTTTGCTTCCCTGCCCACCCAAAACAAAGCGGGGCGGCGGGTGGTATACCGACGGCAGGCGTCTCATTTTATACCAAAACACTTTCTCCGGGGCATCCCGCGAGCACAGACGCCGCCCGACGCGCAGTGTGCTTTGGCGGGAGACGCCGCTTTCTTTGCAGCAGCTGACAAAAGCATAATCCCTTTGTATTTTAAAAACAGGAAACAGGCAAAAGCAAGGAGCAAACAAAATGAATCTGAACGCTTTGACAAAAACGGCGGCACTTGCCGTGAAAATCGCAGACAGCCGCCATGCGACCGTTTCCGGCATCCCGCAAAAGCCGCAAAAAAAGCTTTCCGCCCGCACGCCGATCGAGCAGGCATTTCCAAAAGCCATGCCGTTTGAGCAGGGCATTGAAAGCGGGGTGCTCTGCGCTTTTCTGCGCCGCCTTGCCAAGGACCCGACATTGCATATGCATACGGTACTTGTTCTGCAAAACGGCAAAGAAATTGCGCGGGCGGCATTTGAAAATCAGAGCTTTGCGTTTGCCAAAAGCACATTTTCCGCCTGCAAAAGCATCACGGCACTTGCCGTCGGCATGCTGTGGGATGAAAAAAAGCTTTCTGTGCAGGACAAAGTCCTCTCGTTTTTTGAAAGCCTTTCGCCTGTTGCAAAACTGAAATACAGAGAGATGACCGTGCAGGATCTGCTCACCATGCGCAGCAGTTCCTCCTTTGCGGAGATGGATGCCATGGCGGAGGCAGAATGGACAAGGGCATTTTTCTCCGCAACCTCAGTCGGTACGCACGGCATTGATTTTCAATATAACAGCCTCAACACCTATATTCTTTCTGCCATTGTACAGAGAATTACGGGGCAAACGCTGTTTGCATTTTTAAGTGAGCGCCTGTTTGCGCCGCTCGGAATCACGGATGTTTTTTGGGAGAGCTCGCCTGAGGGAATCACCAAAGGAGGCTGGGGGCTGTATCTGCGGCCGGACGACCTTGCAAAAATCGGACAGCTGATTTTGGATGAGGGTCTATGGCGCGGAACACGATTGCTCAGCGCCGCATGGATTCGAAAAATGACGCGCACCTATGTGAAAAGCCCGGTGCAGGACGGCTGCTTTGATTACGGCTATCATATTTGGACGGATGAAGAAAACGACGCCTTTCTGCTTAACGGCATGCTCGGGCAGAATGTCTTGGCGCTGCGCCGCTCGCGCATTTTGATCGTATCGAATGCAGGCAATGACGAGCTGTTTCAAAGCAGCAACTATTTCACGATCGTCAAAGAACTTTTTTACGGCCTTATGCCCAAAGAGCTTTCCCCGGACGAAAAGGGCACAGCGGCGCTGCGGGCGCAGGAAAGGGCGGTGTGGTATTGCCGCGGGCAGCTGCTGCCCGAAAAAATGCCTCCGCAAAGCACCCTGCAAAGGCTTGCGGCACATTTTATGAAGAGAGGGCAGCCAACGGAAAAAGCGGCGCTGCCGCCGCAGTGTTTTTCTCTTGCGGAGCGCGTTTTCTATCCGGCGCAGAGCGCGGGCGAGGATGCCTCCCTCGGGCTTTTGCCCATGGTGCTGCAAATACTTCAGAATAATTATGCTCAAGGCTTTTCCGATCTTTCCTTTTCCGTGCGCGGCGATGCGTTTTTCGTGCGTTATGCACAGCGGGACGAGGTGCATCTTCTGCGCGTCGGATTCACAGCACCGTATCTGCAAAAAGAGAGCTTTCACGGGGAGGAATACTGGATCAGCACCTATGCGCGATTTGCGGAGAATGAGGACGGAGAACCTGTTCTGATTTTGCGGATTCTCTTTCATGAAACCGCATGTATCCGCGTGGTCAAGCTGTTTTTCGGGGCGCAGCCGCGCCTTGAGCAGTCCGAGCAGCCGGGCGCCGGCTTTGTGCAGCAGAATATTGTGCAGATGCTGGGCACCTATGCGCAAAAGCCTCTCATCGGCGGCGCGCTTTCCCATATCAATGAGGAATATATCGCATACCGCGTGAAGAATGTTTTCGCGCCGCAAATTGCATTGACAACTACGCCGCCCGAGCAGAAAGGCGGGCGGGAAAGTGAGGAAAAAACAAATGCGTGAGGAAGCCGAGGCGCTGCTTTCCCTGCCGAAACGGCTCGGTGCGCGCGGGGAGACGGTTTTGGTGCTCCCGCAGATCGATTCCACCAATACCGAGCTGCGCCGCCGCCTGCAAGGCGGTGTGCTTCCGCGCGGGCAGGTGCTTATTGCCATGGAGCAAAGCGGCGGCAGAGGTAGGCATGGCAATGGTTTTTTGTCCGGGCGCGGGGGATTGTATCTCTCTTATTATCTGCCCCTTTCCCGCCCGGCGCAGGACTGCACGGCGGTCACCTGCGCGGCGGGCGTTTGCGTCTTGCATGCCGTTGCGCGCGCATGCGGGGCGCATGCAGGTATCAAATGGGTGAATGACCCGGTGATTGACGGAAAGAAAATCTGCGGAATATTGACCGAGCGCATGCCGGACCCTGCCAAAGCCCCGCTTTCCCGGCTGATTATCGGCATCGGTATCAATGTTTCCTCTGCACCGTTTTCGGGAGAGCTTGCCCTGCGCGCCACCACATTGGAGCAGCAGGGGTATCCCTGCGCGCTGACGACGCTTGCCGAGGCGCTTATCCGGGAGCTTGACGAAATGGCGCGGCGCTTTGAAGCGGGCAAAGAGGCGGTCTATTTCCCGGAATATCGGCAGCATTGTGTGACGCTCGGTAAAGAGATCCGCATTTTGTCCTATCGCGGGGGAGCGGAGAAAACGGCGCGCGCCGTCGGGCTGACGGAGGATTACGGTCTGCGCGTGGTGTTTCCGGACGGTGCAGAGGATGTTTTGCGCAGCGGCGAGGTGCGCGTGCGCGGGCTTGGCGGATATGTCGGGGAAGCACCGCAAGGCCGCTGAACACGAAAAAGCAAAAAGCCGGTTTGCATGCCGCAGCACGGAGGCTTGTTTTTTACGACCCGCAAGTAATATAAATATCGTTCCATGAAACCGGGGGCTGCACAAAGGAGAATGCATATGTTTGAAGCAAAGAAAACTCTCATCGTTGTATATAAGGATGAGTTGTTGATGAACCAGCTAAAGAAGATGGTGGAAACACGCGATGACAATGAGCATGGTACCATCGGCACCAGAGATGATTCCATCAACATTGTCTCTTGGACGGAAAAGGTCTGGCTGGGTAACAAAAAAGCCGGAAATATCCAAGGAAAAATTCTCTTTCTTGGAGAGATAAAAGGCACAGATAAATTGATTCCAGTTATTGATGTGAAGTTTGATGAATGCGGAGTCAGGTTCGGCTGGGCAGGTAATCAGGCTGTCGTATATGCTGATTCGAAGGCGCTGACTACCCGCAAGGATTATGATGCGTTTCTGGAAAAACTCTCTGCGCTTCCTGTTCCGAGTTTCCTCAAGGCCACAAAGGAAAATATCGCCGCCACGGGTACAGACCAGAATGCTGAGTCGGCAGTCGAACTTCCCACAGAGGATGCTCTCGAAAATGCAGATATCGAAACGGTTATGGCTGATGAGAAAAAGCATAAAAAGGCCGATGTTCTGAAAGGCGTCAAGAAGGCGTTCTCAACGGGTGCAGATGCCATTGGAAAAATTGGAACACAGTTCGCTTCAAAGTCTGAGGAGATTTTCAGAAACAAGTCGTTGATGAAACGGCGGATGCTTTTCTATGGAGTGGTCAGTCTCTACATTGACGGGCTTGAAAAGTTTATGAATATGTGAGGTAACGGCCTATGCAGTCAAAAACCGAGATGCAGCAAGGCTGGGAATTTGCTACCGGAATAATGGGTACGGATATTGCTGCCCATATGGGACAGGAATATGTAAGTGCAATCGAGGCAGCAATCAAACAACTTGAAGAAAATATAAATAACCACCAGTACAGGAATCTTGGAATCGGACAGCTCCAAGGGTATATGCTCGAGGAATGGGGAGCTGGAACATTCAATGTTGATGCGGTCGCGGCTGATTCAGCAGACCGTGCTTCTGTTCTACACAGCACTTTAAAAGACTCTGTCGATATTCAATTGGACTCCGGCGAGGCTTATAGTGCGAAATCCTATGTTACAGCAGAAAAGACTGCAAAAGCACAGGCGAGATTCGACCCAGAATCCGGTCACGCAAGCTATCATGACCAGGGCAGACTCGTTCCTTCCGACCAGCTTTCTGATGCCAAGGTGGCGGCTCACCGTGAGGCGTTGAGGAATCAGCAGATTCGTTTGGATGTTTCCGATGCCTATGCTGAAACCGAATCCAGGCTGACAGACACCATAAAGAACGAGGAAGGTGTCAGTTCCAAAAGCGCGTCCAGAAAAAAACTGGAAGATATCGCTCGTGGAAGCAAAGAGCAGAAGTTTAGGGCGGAAGATCACGGCGTAACTGCGGGGAATGCTATCAATACGGAATATATGCTGAAACAGGCACTGAAGGCTGGGTACACTACTGCGGCAATCACCGTAGCATTTCAGCTTGCGCCCGAAATATACAAAGCGATAGATTATCTCATCAAGCATGGAGAGATTGACATTCAGCAGATAACGAGGATGGGAACGAAGGGAATATCCACAGGAGCGGAAGGTTTCCTCCGCGGATCCATATCATCTTCTCTGCTGATAATATGTGAAAGAGGAGTTCTTGGCGAGGCATTCAAAGGTATCAATCCTACCGTTCTTGGTACAGTCGTTGCACTTGTGATGCAGACGGTAAAGAACAGCATTCTTGTTGCTGCCGGAAAGATGAGTACGCAGCAGATGGGAGCAGCCTTTGTGGATATTGTTGTCGTCTCGGGCGGCTATCTGCTTGGCGCACATATCGGCGGCATTATCGGTCAGGCGCTTGGCCTTGAGCTCCCCGTTGTGGGATACCTTCTCGGTAGCTTGATTGGTACCTCGTTCTGCGTCATCTATAACATTGGAAAGAAGAAGCTCATATCGTTCTGCGTGGACACGGGCTTCACCTGCTTTGGACTTGTTGAGCAGAATTATGAATTGCCGAATGAAGTTCTCCACGAACTCGGCGTAGAGACTATTCCAATCCCAAGGACGCAGATTGAGCGGATCGATATTCCGAGAACGCAGACTTCGATCGCAAGCATCAATAAGACGGAGTATGAAACCATTGATATATCTGTACTTCGTCGTGGTGTTATTGGTGTTAATAAAATCGGCTATACTATGGCCTGATTGATGCTTGATAATCACGTTCTTTTGGATAATCAAAAGGAAAATACATAAAAAGAAGGACCACACAACAGGCTACAGAACCTATTGTGTGGTCTTCCTTTTTACACCGCTTGAGGATGTCGTTCAAAAATCATCGTTGTTTTCGATAATCCCTAATTCCAACCCTCTAATCGGCGGCGATTTTTTTGATTTCAAAAACAGGGGCAACGGCGCTTTGAGCTGTTATTGCGGCTCGCCGTCTTCTCCCTCAGTTTCAATTTTGCGGACGGTATCAAGCTTTGCAAGGCGGCGTACCTGTGATAAATATTCGGAAAACGCGGTTTTGTCCTGCGCGTAGGTTTGGTTGAGCGTATATTCCAGCGGCAGCCAGGTGGAAAGGGCGGAATTGTTGTGCTGAATCACTGCCTCCAGCCCGTCGATCGCTTTATAAATCTTTGCCTCGATGGTTTTTCTTTGCCCCATCTCTTCGTAAAGCGCGCGCAGCTTTTGCGCATAAAGCGGCGGCAGGGAATCCACCCATGCAAAAAGCAGCGCTTTTTCGCGCCTTTTGTCTTCCTCGGTTTTTTCAAAGGTCGGGATATCGCCGGTGAAGGCTTCGCCAAGGTCATGAATCATGCACATGGTGATCACTTTGTTCATATCCGCCTGCGGGAATTCATCCTGCAGGAAAAACGCCATCAGCGTTGTCAGCCAGCTGTGCTCCGCAACGCTTTCGCGCCGCCCTTTTTCCGTATAGCAATGGCGCATGGTGTCCTTCAGGCGTGCCGCCAGGGTAACGGAATCGATGAATTTTCTTGCATCCATGGCTTGTCTCCTTTTTCAGTCAAATTGCGTCGGCATATCGGGATTTTCAAATGCCGAAAAACAAAGCAGAATCTGTTCTTTTGAGCTTCTTTGCGTTGCAAGCTCGGCGGGCAGCGCCGTCTTTTCGAAAAAACGCGCTTCGGTCGTCTCCGGGTTTTCGGCAAAAGCGCCGCCCAGATTTTCGCACAAAACAAACGCCTTGATTACGCCGTGCGCATAATTGCGCACATTGTGCAGCCGCCAATCCTGCAGGGCAATGAGGCGCACGGCGCGTACCCGCAGCCCCGCCTCCTCCAAAACTTCTTTTTCCGTGTTGGAGGCGACGGATTGATCCACATCGCACCAGCCGCCGGGCAGAGCCCATGTGCCGTCCGCCTCGTGAACCAAAAGAATTTTCCCCTCCGAAAACACAGCCGCGCGTGTATCCAATTTCGGCGTTTGATATCCCGTTTCGTTGCAGAAAATGGCATGAATTTTTTCCGGCGGCAGATCGGTTCGCTCCGCCAGCAGCTGTGCGGCAATCTCCCGCAGCTCGGTATAGCGCGCAATATCATATGGGTCTTTGCCGTATTGCAGCCCTGCCTGCGCAATGCTTTGAAGGCGCATGGCAACGGAAAGCCATTTATCGTTCATTTGTTTCCACCCAACCTGTTATTTTGTGTTTTTCCCCTTTTTATGCATTATATCACATATTTCAAAAAAAGTGTACGGTTATCAAAAAAGTGCGAGCTTTTTTATAAGATGCGCGGATCGGGGGCGTTTTGGAATCGTCCGGCGGTAAAGCGGCAATTTTTTGCGGTTTGAGAAGCGGGCATGACCCTTGTCTGCGTTCAGGCAAAAGGAAAATTCCTTGGGCGCTTTCATCGCCGGCGATGCAGTTCTGTTTTGAAAAAGAGAACGCACAGCCTCTCGGACGGCTGTGCGTTTTTTCGGGAGCGGGATGATCGTGCTTTTTCGTTCACGGCAATCCGGATTTCGCATGTGTAATTCGGGTCGGCGGTATTTGCCGAGAAATAGACCTCAAATTCAACATTTTCGGCATATTCGTATTGCGTGCTCTGCGAAAAAAATTCCGTGACGACTTTGTGATAGGGATCAATAAAGGCGTCCGGCATTTTTCCCTTGCTCTGAAAGACGGCATAGGTGTTCGTGGAAATGGTGAGAATTTCAAGGTCGGGGTCAACCACGCCGCCCGCAAATTCCACACCGATGCCGTAGGGGAAATTGCTTTGCGTCAATCTCTGCGGAAAAGCAAATGCCGAGCAGCCCTTTCATCACCGCATTTTGCGGCAGGCGGGCAGCCAGGCGCTCAATTGTGCCGTCCGCGCCGCATTCCCGCCACAGAGCCGTGATATCCTGTATGGCATTTGCCGTCGCGCTTGACTTCGCTCGGCGTAATTCCGTGGAAGCGGGTAAAGGCGCGGAAAAAGCTTTCCGGCGTATCATATCCGTATTTGAGCGCGACATCGATGATTTTTGCCTCTCCCGCCGAGAGCTCTTCTCCCGCCAGCGACAGCCTGCGCATACGGATATACTCTCCCAAAGAAAAGCCGCACAGAATGCCGAATACCCTTTGAAAATGAAACGAAGAGGAATGTGCTTCTTTTGCCGCCGCTTCAAAATCAATCTCTTCGGTGATGTTTGTCTCCACATAGTCGATTGCCCGCTGAATGCCTTGAATCCAATCCATGGTTTTCACAACCTTTCCGTGTTCTCAGTATACCGAAGTGCAGCCTTGATTTCCTGATTTTTTGTGCGCCTGTGTGTTAAAAAACAAAAAAATTGCGCTTGCCGTGAATTTGCGCAAAAAATATGCTATAATGATCTTCCGGGAAAGAGGGTGAGGGCATGTATTTTGCATACGGAGAAAAAGAATTGTCATATTTGCGCGGGAAGGATAAGCGCCTTTGCAATGCGATCGACCGCATCGGGCGGATTGAGCGCGCGGTCGACCCGGATTTGTTTTCCTCTGTTGTCCATCACATCATCGGGCAGCAGATTTCGACCAAGGCGCAGGCGACCGTGTGGCAGCGCATGCAGGAAAGCCTTGGTGCGGTCAATGCCGCAACGCTTCTTGCGGCGGGGCCGGAAAGGCTGCAATCCTTCGGTATGACCTTTCGCAAGGCGGAATATATCGCAGAGTTTGCCGCGAAGGTGCAAAGCGGCGCGTTTGATCCGGAGGCGATTGCAGGAATGACGGATGCCGAGGCGATTTCGGCGCTCAGCGCGCTGCGGGGCATCGGCGTTTGGACGGCGGAAATGATATTGCTGTTTTGCCTGCAGCGCCCCGATATCTTCAGCTATGACGATTTTGCCATTCAGCGCGGGCTGCGGATGCTGTATCATCATCGAAAGATCGACCGCGAGCATTTTGAAAAATATCGACGCCGTTTCAGCCCGTACGGCAGTGTTGCAAGCCTTTATCTGTGGGCGGTGGCAGGCGGTGCACTCCCGGAGCTGAAAGACCCGCGACCGATGAAAAAAACAAAAAAGGAGAGCCGACGCAGTGCGGCGCGAGGTGCGGACAATGGTATCGATTCAAACCTATGATTCCCCGATCGGAACGCTGTTGCTCGCGGCAGACGAGGTCGGTCTGTGCGGGCTTTGGCTTTCCGGCGAAAAACAGTTTGCCGATCATTTGCCCGCAGAGCATGTGCAAAAATGCACGCCTGTTCTTGCAAAAGCGCAGCAATGGCTGGATGTTTATTTTTCGGCAAAAGAGCCGGACTTTATACCGCCGCTGCATCCGGTCGGCTCAGCATTTCGGCAGGCGGTATGGCAGCAGCTTTTGCAGATACCGTACGGAAAGACCGTGACCTATGGGCAGCTTGCGCAGAAGTTTGCAAAGCGCAGAGGTGTTTTGCGCATGTCGGCGCAGGCGATCGGCGGCGCAGTCGGACACAACAAAATTTCTATAATCATTCCGTGTCATCGCGTTGTCGGGGCAGGCGGCAACCTCACCGGATACGCGGGCGGTATCGACAGAAAAATCAAGCTGCTGGAACTGGAAGGGGTGGATCTTTATGTGCCGAAAAAGGGGAACGGCATTGTAACGGGCTGAAGAGCCCTTTGTCAAGTTGACAGTGGAAAAACAAAATACTCGGTTAAGTATACCCACCCTGCTGTGCAGCAGGGTGGGTATTTCTTATGCCGCATCCTCTGTCGGTTTTCCGGCAGAAAGAAGCTTGTTGCGAAAAGCAAGAAGCGCTTCCCGCAACAGACGCGCCTCGTCAGGGGACAGCTCAACCATTCGTTTCTCAGCTTTACTGCGGAACATTTGCAGCGCCTCCATTTCTTTCTGCCTCCATTGTATCCGCAGATGCGCATCATGGCAAATGTGCAAATGAAAATCTTCCGAAAAGCGAATACGGCAGCCTGTTGAAAGGCTGCCGTAGGTAGGAAAGCTGGAATTTATCTTAATCTTTTCTGCACGTAATATTAAACTGCCCACTTTCCTCTTTCATAGAAACAATGTTAAGACCAGCGTTCTTCAAAAGTTGACTGATTGAATCCGAAGAT
>ERZ1026844.1471-NODE-1471-length-14314-cov-11.812960_pt1 | contig 14314 bp, 12 predicted proteins | sample MGYA00380152_ERZ1026844 | MGnify/ENA primary metagenome ERZ1026844 (study PRJEB33269, sample SAMEA4719788) | human gut metagenome | biome: human-associated habitat; feature: organic feature; material: feces | place: Cameroon | collected 2013-10 ... | reverse complement strand
CAGCGTCAGATGTGTATAAGAGACAGATATAGTTATATTATAGAATGAAATTTTTAGGAGGAAAAATCAAATGAAAAAGAAAATCATTTTAGCTGCAGTAGTATTATTTGTTGTACTAGCATTAGCAACAACAGTACAAGCAGCTACAGAGGTAACTACCATTGAGGAGTTAAAAGATGCATTAGTAGGAACAGAAGAAATAATACAAGTAAAGAATGACATTACAGATTCAACATCAGGCTTATCTATGGCAGTAACAGGCACAAAAGTGCTAGACTTAAATGGTAAAACATTAACTCTAGACAAATCTGTATTTGGAGTTTTAGGAGGAGCAAAATTAACTGTTAATGGCAATGGAAAAATTATAACAAATGGTAACACAGATTTGTTTTTCTGCTTAGCAGGAGGAAAACTTAATTTAGAAAATGGTACATTCCAAAACACATTTAAAGGAGCATCTGCTGGATATGATGGTCGTATAGTAAATGTAACAGGAACAGAAGTTGATGATGGAACAGTTACAACTGTAGACATCGGAACTAAAGCTACATTAATAGCAGACCATGGATATGGAATTGCTCTATTTGAAGACACAACAGCTGCAAATGGTGTAAAAATAGATATTGCAGGAACAATTAAAGGTGGACAAATGGGTGTTACAATCCAAGGAAATGTTAAAGCAACAACAGGAACTATTCCAGTAGTTAATCTTAGACCAACAGCAAATATTGAAGCAACAAATGGACCAGCTATATATGGAGCAGGTTATGGTATATGGAACATAACTGGTGGAAAATTCGTAGGAGAAGAAGCTCTATCAATTAAATCAGGTAAATTTAATATAACAGGTGGAGAATTCATAGCAAATGGAGCATTCAAAGCAACACCAGTAGCATATAGCAATGGTGTAGAAAGCACAGGAAGTGCAATCAGTATAACATCAAATTCTGACTATGCAGGAAAAATAGAAGTATCTTTCAATGGAGATGCTACTGTAAAAAGTGAAAATGGATATGCAGTATTTGAAGCAACAACAAAAGGAACTAGCACAAAAGTAGATACATTAAAAATAGCACAAGGATCATTTACAGGTAAAGAAGGCGATGTAAAGAGCGATAATGTAGAGAAATTCGTAGAAGGTGGAAGCTTTAGCAAAGGTGTAGACGCTAAATATGTAAGTGATGATGTTAAATCGGCAGAAATAAATGGCAAAACAGTATATGGCGAAGCTTACGCATTAACAATAGACGAAGATAGCAAAAAATATCTTTCTCTAGATCTAACAGAAGCTATTGAAGGACAATTAGTTGAAGTAACAATTAATGAAGAAGCTTTAGAAGGAAAATACAAAGTAAAAGATATAATAGTAACATATGGAAGAGGTTCAGAAGTTGAAAAATTAACAGCAACAACTTTCAATATGCCTAATGGAGATGTTACAATAAAAGCAGTTCTTGAAGAAGTAAAAAATGAAGAGCCAAAGAATGAAGAAGTACAAAATCCACAAACAGGTGATAACATAGTTGCATATTCAGTATTATCAGTACTAGCAATAGTAGGAATAGCTGCAACAGTTATAGTAAAGAAAAATAATAAATAGCATATAAAAAATATGTCAATTGGTAAAACAATTGGCGTATTTTTTTGCAAATTTTTAATATGTCATTTAGTAGTCACTTAGGATTAGTATAATATAAATACAAAGAACTAAGGGAGAATAGAAATGAAGAATATTAAGAAAATAATAATTGTATTAATCATTGTACTAATGAGCATTTGTTTACTATTTATAAATAGTGGGTATAAGATGTATAAAGAAGCAATAAAAGAGGTAGGACTTACAGAAAAGGTATCTCAGATAAGAGGAAAAGAAAATTATACAAAATTATCAGAAATGCCTAAAATTTATTTAGATGCTGTTATTGCTGTAGAGGATCACAGATTTTACAACCATAATGGAATAGATATGATTTCTATAGGAAGAGCAGCTTTTAATGATATAAGAACATTGAGTTTTATTGAAGGAGGAAGTACAATAACTCAACAGCTATCGAAAAATGTATATTTCACACAGGAAAAGAAAATTGAGAGAAAAATTGCAGAAGTTTTTATGGCTTTTACATTTGAGAAACACTATACCAAAAACGAAATACTTGAATTGTATTTAAATACAGCATATTTTGGAAATGGATATTATACTGTGAAGGAAGCGAGCCAAGGTTATTTTGATAAAGAACCTAAAGAAATGACTGATGGAGAAGCAATTATGCTTGCTGGCATACCAAATGCTCCATCTGTGTATAATCCAAAAGTGAATTTAAAATTAGCAAAACAGAGACGAAATCAAGTTATAAAGAAAATGGTGAAATATAAGAAATTAACGCAAGAAGATGCTAACAAAATAATTGCAGAAAATTAATAAATAAGATTCAGTTATATGAAATAGCTGAATCTTATTTTAGTAATTTGCTAAAAAATCTTTCAGTAGATATAGAGCCGACTCTATTGTTCCTTTTTAATAAATATAAACACTCAGGATTTTTAGTAATATAATTCACACCACTAGTGCAAGAAAGGCTTGCTTTAAATCCTAATTCTTTAATTAAAGGTATTGAATCTTTTGAAACAGCTCCTAAGGGATAAGTGAAAGTATTAGGTTTATAACCATTACAGTTCTCTGCAAATTCGTCTTGTAACTTTAGAAGATCTTTTGTAAAAACATCAGCATAAGCTGAAACACTTTCATATGGTAATTTTTTTGAGCCTTGTCTTTTAGAGGTTGAGTGTAAGTTATAAGTGTGGTTTTGAAACTCAATACAACCGTCTTGCATCAAATCATTTATATCTTTCCATCTAAGATAACTATAATTAAGATTTGCTTCATCGCTCTTGCTATAAGTATCAGTATATTTACCAACAATTGATATAACAGCTTTCATATCATATTTATGAAGTAAAGGAACGGCATAACCAAAATTGTTATAGAAACCATCGTCAAATGTGATGATGATAGGCTTTTCTGGAAGCGGAGAATCTTTATAAACATAATTAATTAAATCAGTCATTGTAATAGTTGTATATCCTTTATCTTGGATGTATTTTAAATCATTTTCAAAAGTATCTGGATGTACAATATAATTGCCAGACTTAGATTTTAAAAGACTATGATACATGACAATAGGAAGAGCAATGGAGTCATCATTCTTAGCCAAGGAAAAATTATGTACAAGGATCAAAGGAAAAATGTGCGCAAGCAGTAAAATAAGAACGATGAGAATCTTTTTATAATTAAATTTAAAAACTTTAAAACTAATCATATAAAAAATATATGCAAAAAAATGAAAAATATGTAGAGAGACAAGAGCGTTTTGAATATAATCAAATAGATAGAGAATATAATTATATTTTCTAAAAAAGCTTCTTTATATAAGGGGAGAATAATGAAAAAAATATTTAAAACCTACAAGTCGGTTATTATACTTTTAGCTGCGATAATAATCGGCGCAATTATTGGAATTGCATGTAAAGAGAAAGCAGCTGTCTTAAAACCATTTGGAGATCTTTTCTTAAATCTGCTATTTGTAACAATCGTACCATTAATATTCTTAAGTATAACTACATCAATATCAAAAATAAAACAGCCTAAAAGACTGGGAAAAATAGTTGTAACTATAATTTTAACATTTGTGGTAATGTCGCTTGTAGCGGTAATTGTGGGAGTAGCAACAACATACCCAATAAAACTAGTAGAGCCATCAGATGGGGCAAAAATCAGAGAATCATTAGAAGAGAGTAATGGAAATGTAGAGACGACAACAGAAGAAATCAGTATATTAGAAAGAACGGTAAATGTTCTTACAGTGTCGGATTTTAATAAACTTTTATCAAAAGAAAATATAATAGCAATAGTAGTATTTTCAATACTATTTGGAGTTGCCATGAGGGTAGCGGGAGATAAAGCAAAAGCTCTGGAACAAACACTGGAATCTGCATATGAAGTTGTATTGAAATTTATAAAGATTATAACATACTATGCACCTGTGGGATTAGGCTGCTATTTTGCGGTACTAGTTGGAACTTTTGGAGAATCAATAGCAGTTGGATATGCAAAAACTTTTGCTTTGTATACGCTTGTATCAGTTGGTTTCTACATAGTGATGTATACAATTTATGCTTTTATAGCAGGAGGTAAAAAGGGAGTAATAGCATTTTGGAAAAACATTATATCTCCAACAGTTGTAGCCCTTGCTACATGCTCGTCAGCGGCAGCAATCCCAGCAAATACAAAAGCGTCGGAAGAAATTGGTGTACCAGCTGATATAGCAGAAACGACAGTACCATTGGGAACTAGCTTCCACAAAGATGGTTCAATAATTGGTTCAGTGTTTAAAATAATGTTCTTAGTATGTCTATTTGGTACAACTGCTTCGATAGGGCAAATAATGATTGTTGCTCTAATAGCCAATTTGTTAGTCACAGCAGTCCCAATAGGTGGAGGAACCATTTCGGAAATGATGATTTTATCAATGATGGGATATCCGGTAGCGGCACTGCCAATACTTACAATGATAGCAACAATAATTGATGCACCTGCAACTGTACTTAATTCAGTGGGGGACTCGGCTGCATCAATGTTGGTGGCCAGAATTGTGGATGGTAAGAATTGGATTACTAGAAAAAATGTTAATATAAAAGTATAAGCATCAATAAAGATGGAGCATTTGATAGAACAATATCAAATACTCCGTCTTCGTTTATTGTAAATCAAGTTTAGTAACTTTAACTAATTCTTCATTCCTTTTAGTTTTGTTAGTAGAAGTCTTAATCAAAGGCTCCTTAGTTAAAACCATATGCTTAATATATTTATATCTTGGAAGAGTCTTGTTAATTTTTTCCTTAATCTCGTTCCATATAATATTTTTGATTTCTTCTTCTGAAATATTGTTGTACTTAGATTTTACAATCTTTTCATCATACACAACTTCAACTGCGACTTTAACATTACTTGGATCATTTTTGTCAGGCAAAGCATAGACAAAAGACTCGCTAACCTCGTCTAATCTGTTTACTAACACTTCAATTTCCTCAGGGAAAACCTTTTTTCCATTTTGAAGAACAATCAAATCCTTTTTTCTACCAGTAATGAATAAAGCACCATCTTTGTCTAAGTAGCCTAAGTCACCAGTATAGAACCAGCCATCTTTTAAAACTTCGTTAGTTTTTGCTTCGTCATTGTAATAGCCAAGCATTACGTTAGGCCCCTTTACAGCAATCTCACCAGAACCAGAAGAATCTGGATTATCGATTTTTACTTCTAAGCTAGACATTGGTAATCCAACTGACCCAGCTCTAAGAAAAAATCCATTTTCGGCAGATATAACAGGAGAAGTTTCTGTAAGTCCATATCCTTGTACAAGATGGATACCAATAGAATTGAAAAACTTAGCAACTTTTTTATCAAGAGGTGCACCTCCAGAAATTATAAATCTCATTTCTGAGCCAAGTTGATCAATTAAAGGCTTGAATAGCTTACGTCTAACATCTATGTGAAGCTTTAAAAGAAGATTACTTAATCTAATTGCAAAATTAATTAATCCTAATTTCTTTTGCTTTTCTAGTTCTTTAATAATTGTTTCATACATCTTTTCTATTAGAATAGGAACACCGACAAATAGAGAAACTTTGTATTCTATAAGATTTTGCTTAATATATCTTAATCCGTCAGGAAATACTGTTTTAACACCAGATGCCAACATAACTAACATACCAGTTAAACCAAAAATATGATGGAAAGGTAAGAAAGCTATATTAGTGTCAGTTTCAAAAAATGGTTCTACAAGTTGCATATCATATATATTTGTAACAATACCATACTGATTAAGCATAACTGCTTTTGATTTAGCGGTGGTTCCAGAAGTAAATAGCAAAATGCTCATAGAATATGAATCTACTTTATAATTAACAAAGTCAGAAAATCCATTTTCAACCTCTTTTTTACCATCGTTTAACAAATCCCAGAAAGAAAGAAAATCTGGCTCATCTGAAAAACAAATAAAATGTTTAATGTTGGTTTTACTAGACTCTTTGATAGCCTTCATCAATTCTGCTGTTTTTGAATCAAAGACAACAGCTTCAACTTCACTTCTTATCAAAGAATCCTCAAGTTCTCCAAGTTGCAATCCTTTATCCAGGGGAACAGATACAATTCCACCTAAAACATTTGCAAAATGAGAGACAGCCCATTCGTAGCAATTATGCCCAACAATAGCAACTCTTTTGCCAGACAATCCTAATTTGTACAAAGAACTTCCAAAAGCGTTAATATCTGATAACAAATCAGCATAAGTGTGGTTTATATATTGTTTAGAGCCATTATCAATAACTTTTGTTGAAAAGGCAATATTATCTGCATAAACCTTTGCAGAATTGTATAATAATTCTTTTATATTTTCAAATTTTTTTATATCTTTTTCTATTTTTTTCATTACGACCTCCATGTAAATTGCATATTCAAAATTCATTCATATTATACGTTAAAAATGCAAAAGTGTCAATTACTTGCTCTTAATTGAAAGAAATTGACATCATAATAAAGTTGTGATATTATAAAAAATACTAATAATTAATACAGAAGAGGCAAAAAATGAAAGAAAGAATAAAAGAATTTATTACTAAAAACTTAAAATGGATTATACTGTTTATTTGCTTAATCGGCTTTTTAGCATTTGCAGAAGATGTATTCCACAAAGAAATAATGCAAGGCGATATAATAGGATATAAACTAGTATCAACATTTTTAATATCGGATTTTGCAACACCAATAGCAAAAGTTATTACTAATTTTGGAGGAGCAGTATTCTTAATAATAGTAACAGTTGTACTATTTATCGCAATAAAAAATAGAAAAATTGGAGCATCAATTTTTGCAAATTTAGTAATCATTACAGCACTAAACCAATTAATAAAAGCAATATTACAAAGACCTCGTCCAGATGAGTTTAGAATAGTTGAGGCAAGCGGTTACAGTTTTCCATCAGGACATTCGATGGTAAGTATGGCTTTCTATGGATATTTGATATACTTAATATACAAATATGTAAAAAACAAATACATCAAATGGATTTCGATAATTTTTCTTAGTATATTGATTTGCTTAATTGGAATAAGCCGAATTTATCTAGGAGTGCATTATACAAGTGATGTTTTAGGAGGATTTTTAATATCAATATCTTATTTAGTAATATACACAAGCGCGATTAATAAATTTTTATTAAACCCAGATAATTAGTTGATAATTATCTGGGTTTATGTTATAGTATAGGAATATAAAAAATACAAGAAAATATATTATACTATTAGCTATAATAGCAATTAAGGAGACTAAATATGGGATTAGTAGAAATTTTATTATTAGCAGTAGGTTTAGCAATGGACGCCTTTGCAGTATCGATTTGCAAAGGTCTTTCTATGAAAAAAATGAATTGGAAAAAAGCAATTATCATTGCTTTATATTTTGGTGTGTTCCAAGCTGTAATGCCTGTATTGGGCTATTTTTTAGGCACAACTTTTGAAAGTTTAGTTACAAAATTTGATCATTGGGTTGCGTTTATACTATTATTAGCAATCGGTGGCAATATGATAAAAGAGTCTTTCGACAAAGAAGATGAAAAGAAAAATGACAAGGTTAATTTCAAAACGATGGTAATATTAGCATTAGCCACAAGCATTGATGCGCTAGCAATAGGTATCACATTTGCTTTCTTAGATGTTAATTTAGTATTAGCAGTATCTATAATTGGAATCATAACATTTATTATCTCAATCTTTGGTGTAAAGATAGGAAATAGATTTGGAGACAAATATCAAAATAAAGCAGAACTAGCAGGAGGAATTATACTTGTATTGCTAGGAATAAAAATACTACTAGAACATTTAGGAATAATTGCATTTTAAACGATTAGAAATTCTAATCGTTATTTTTTTTATAACATCTTGTAACCTTTTTGGGAAAAATGTTACTATATATATAAAATTAATTAAAAATCTCAAACTCTAAAACTTGCAATGGATTTTGCAAAAGTATTCAATGTGCCTGTTGAAGAACTATTTATATTTAATGAGAAAAAAGATAAAATATAACTTGAAAAGGAATTAAATAGAGATAAAAAACAAAGAACTACTTTATAAAAATAAAGTGAACCTCAATTATTAAACTTCTTTGTCTAATAATTTAGGTTCACTTCAAAAATAAGTAGTTCTTAATTAAATTGATTCTATTCAACAATAGGTGGAATAAAATTCTCAATAGCATCTCTTAATTTTGGATGGTGAATGACAAAGTGAATAGAAGGACTATTGGCCTTTGAAATCATAACCCAGTTCTTTTCACAGATTAAAATTTGGATATTTTTAAATGCATTATTAGTATTTACACTTAACTTATAATTCTTGTTATTAGTCTCATACTTCTTTGTTAAATCTAGATGTTCTAAATACTCCTCATAACTATAATAAACTTTATTTTCGTAAAAATTATCTGCAAGAAAAAGCGAAAGAGGAGCTTTTTCAAAATCTTCTTTTGAAAGTTCGGATATTTCATCTTCAAAAATATAATTTTGAGTTATATTTTCTAATATTTCTTTTTGAAAATTTACGGATTTTTGGATCTTTTCAATATCCTCATTTGAAATATTATTGTGTTTTAGAATTCTTAAAAGCAAATCAGCAGAAATAGTATGAATAGGTAAAGATGATAAAATTCTTCTACGATTAGCTTTCTCGGTAACACTTGAAGATAGAAATGCAGTATAAGCATTTTCTGAGTCCTTTTTATAAATCTCCATAAGAGGAGTAGCCTTCTTTAATAAGCAATCTGCTTTTGATTTATAATATGAAATATCAGATTTATTAGTAGATAAAGTATATCTTCCTTTATCGTGATATCCATTAACACATTCTCCAGATAAGGCGGCAGCTCCAGAAACATAATTAAAATGGCAGTATATGTTATCTTGTAATCTTTTAAAAAAGTATGGAGAAACTTGTCCTGTCATATAAATTGGTAGCCAACTTTCTAAGCCTAACATCATTTCGTTAAATGGTCTATCAAGATTATGAATAATATTTAAGTGTAAGCCTTTTTTTAGCATTATAGCAATGGCATACATCCACTTTTTACCAAAATCAACATCTTGAGCCATATCTTCCATAGGCATATCACTACACATAAAAACAGAATCGTTATTTTTGGAAAGAACAGTTGCTTTAAAAAAATCTAACTCTCCTTTTTTCATTTGTTCTATGCCATAATATGTCTTGGAAATAGCCTTATAAAAAGGAATCGTGGGTACTTTCATTTCATCAAAGTGTATAGCTCTAATGTATTCATTTAGGTCAAAGTTATCTAGATTGCTTAAAAAATTATCTATGTAATTATCAGATTGACTTGAGTTGGTTGAAAACCAGTTCAATAATTTATTATAATAGCTAGAACTATCATTTAAGTCTTTTAAATTACAACCAATAAGAATGGCTACAGCCTTTTTACTGTCCTCTGATTTATATTTTCTTACAACAAAATTACAAACGGCTTCAATAAAAATTTTGGGCTTTGACGGAGTCTTATTTCCGGTACGAATTTTAGAAAGTAAAGAAGAATCATAGGAACTAGAGCGAGATAATTCTGCAATATTAATATTTAAAGTTGCAATAAGTTCGTTAAATTTTTTACTTAATTGTTCGAAATCAATAGAGATGTCATTCAAAGTTGCGGATAAGGTAATATAGATTTCTTCTCTTGTTAAATTTAAACCTTTAACATTAGAAAGTTTATATAAACCATCTACTAATTGCTCTAATTGTTTACTTCTTATACCGGGAGTTCTATCTCCTCTGCGGTAACGACTGATAACAGAAGTGGATAGACCTGAAGCGGATACAAGTTCTTTGGAAGAACACTCAATTTGTTTTATATATTTATTTAATTGTTCATAAAAAGTCATAATAATCCTCCACAATTACAATGTGAATTTAATTATAATATATCACAAAATTAAAAAAAACTCAATCGCCAAAAAGACAATGAAACTTTGGCAAATATAATGGAATAAATATGCATCTATGATAAAATAAACAAAAATATAGAAAGGAGGGAAAAAATGAATATTAGAAAATTTGAAGGAAAGATTATTATAACAGCTGTATTAATGTTTTTGTTTACTATGTGTATTGAACCAATAACATCATTTGCAGATGATCTAGATTTAAGTACAGCAAATATAGATATTGAGGGTGTAAAATTTAATTATAATCCGGGGAATAAGCCAGAAGCAAAAGCTTACAAATGCGATCCATGGGATGAACTATATGATATAGAATATGAATGCTGGGAAGAAATGGAAACTAATGCAAATGGTGAGTCTGTTCCAGTGAAGTTTTGGTACTCTGATGAGAACAAGAATAATGCCCTAGCACAAGATAAAAAAATAACTACTTTTGAAGAAGGAAAAACTTATATGTATAGTATTTCTCTTAAGGCAAAAGGCGAAAATAGATTTGGAAATAATAGTTCAGTAAGAGTAAATGGCACAAAAATAAGTAGTGTCAGTGTACCTAATTCTGGAACAGTACTTTTTGTAACTGCTGTGCAAACAATAAAACCAACAAAACCCGTTGAATTAAAACGTATTGATGTTATAGAGTTAAATAATGCAACAATCAGTTTTAATGTAGGGGATAAACCTGTATTTGCAGGAAAAACACCTGATGAATCACCATATATATATCAGTTTGAATGTTGGCAAGATAAAGATGGTGCAGGTATAACATCTGCTGAATTCTTTAATCAAGGTTATGAAAATCATATCACTACTTTTGAAAGTGGAAAAGAATATCAATACATTTTATATTTTAAAGCTGAAGAAGGATATACTTTTACAAGGGATACTAAATTAAAAATAAATGGTAAATATTATAATTATAAAGTATCTGATTGGGAAGAAGAAACATATATTGATGAATTCCAAACAACATGGAGAATGTACCCTGATTTAATGATGACACCAACAGAAAACTCGCAGGAAAACCCAGTAACACCAGGTGAGCCAGCTACACCAACAAATCCAACACAAGAAACAGAGGAAGAATCACAAATAAAGAATCCAAAAACAGGAGACAATATTATAACAAATGTAATACTATTTATAACTTCTATAGTAGCTATTGGGACACTAACATTAGTAAGCATAAAAAAGCAAGAGAATAGCTAGAGTCAGAGACGCTTGATATTGCTTAACATTTCTTTAATTGATAACTTACTCTAAAATGAATAAAATAAAGCTAAAAGTAAGTGTAAACTAAAAAACACTTACTTTTTTTATGAAAAATATGTATATCTAATTGTTATACATAAAATAAAACACATATACGCTAAAAACCTCGTTTTTAGGCTGGTAAGTGGGATTAGTATAACTCCCTGTTCCTGCCAAATTATAATTTTGACAGAATAAATGAGTTTGTGTTATTATAAAAATATAATGTATGTTCGCGAAAATTACAAAGACTATATTGAAATATTTATATTGGAGGAAAGTATGGAAAATTATGAATTAGAATCAGATGAAGTAATTTTATTTAAAGACGTGGTAACACATAATAAAATAAAGGGGAAATTACAATTGACTTTAACTTCACGAAAAATAATATTGGAAAAAGAAAAAGGAATTGTAAAAAAAGAAAAGATATTAATGGATATTATAAATTTAGAAGATATTAAGATTTACAATGACAAAGTGCAAGTAAAACAAAAAGGACCTGAAGTTACCATTCAAACTATAAAAGAAAATATTATAATTACTTTTGATGGAATGTTTAAAGCTAATAAATTTATTGGAAAGATTGTTGATGCAGTTACAGGAACTACTTTTACCAAGAGAAGTACAGAAAAAATAAAAGAGGCTTTTGATACAGTAGATGATGTATTAGGAATTGATACAAGAGGAACACTAAAAGGTGTTGTAGAAAATGGGATAGCAAGTACACTTTTAAAAGGATTAAAAAAGAAAAAATAATAGATTTATTAGTAAGTATAAAAAAGCAAGAGAATAGCTAGAGCGAAGTGAAAACAAATTATTAGATAAAAAGTTTAATAAGAAAGGTTCGCTTAAAAATAAGTGAACAAAATAAAACTCTTTTCATAATATAGAATATGAAAGGAGTTTTTATTATGGACTATGAATTAATGGTAAATGGAAATATAAAAATTGGTCAGCCTGCACCAGATTTTAATGCAACAACAACAATGGGAAATATATCATTAAATAAATATAAAGGAAAATGGGTAGTTCTATTTTCACATCCAGGAGATTTTACCCCCGTATGAGCATACAATTTGGGGAAATATCAGAAATGCTTGATATTGCTTAACATTTCTTTAATCGATAACTTATTAGTGCTTGTGATAAAAATAATAGAGGTGAATGTTATATTTTATCTAATAAATATATTACAATAAAAGAATTGACTGATTCTGTTTGTGATTTAGAGGCTAAAAAAAGAATTAAGATAGTGTTACCACTATGGTTGGCAGAATTAGTAGCTCCAATTTGTGAACTGTATTATAATATTTTTAAATTAAGAAAAGACTTAAAACTTTCGCAAGAACAATTAGCAGAAAAAGTTGATGTCACAAGGCAAACAATATCGAATTGGGAGTTAGGTGAAACATCTCCAAATCCAGAGCAATTAAAATTACTATCTAAAACATTAAATGTTAGCATTGATGAGTTACTAAATTATCTGATTGAAGAGCCTTATGAAAAGAAAAATGAAAGCTATAAAATACTAGCTATAAAAGGCTAGTATTTTGCTTTATGTTGAAAAAAAACGAAAAATCTGTTATTATAGTGTAGACAAATAGAAATTATAACAAAATCAAAAATAAAAAAGGGGTAAATATGACACAGACTCAACAAACCGTATTAGCATTAGCAATATATACAATATGGATAACACTATTATATATAAGAATATTTGATAAAACACTAAAAAAATATGTATTATCAATAGGTGTGCTATTAGCATTTTGGATGGTAGTAAGAATGCTTAAAACATATACAACAGGGTATGCAACAGAAATACTGTGGTATTCGTATTACATACCACTATTGCTGATTCCAACATTTTATTATAATTGTAGTAGTTATTTAATAAACAGTAAGAATAAAAAAAGAAGAATTGCCACAATAATTATATCAACAATACTATTCTTATTAGTAATTACAAATAGTTTACACAATATTGTATTCAAAATAAAAAGCAATATAAATGATTATATTCATAATATAGGGTATTACATAATAGTTGCTTGGATTTTATGCTTAATAGTAGTAGCAATAATAAATCTCATAAAATCAAGTAAGAACAAAGGGTACAAAAACATAATTTCAATTTCAGCTGTTATTTTAGTTGGAATAATATATACAGTTTTGTATGTAAAAAATGTTCCAGTAATAAGAAAAACAAATATGTCGGTAATAATAGGAACATTATTTTGTGTGGGATTAGAAATGATGCTTGACTTTAATTTAATACCAAATAATTTTAGATATAAGAAAATATTTAAAAATTCAAATTTGCCATTAGAAATCATATCACAAGATGGAAAAACTAGAATTGCAACAAATCATTCTATAAATCTAAAAGAAAATATAATAAATGATATAAAAGATAATAAGGTAAAAAATACATATAAAGATAACAATATTGTAAAAAATGTTAAGGTTATAAGTGGTGGCTATTCAATAGAAGAAAAAGATTTTAGTAAAATAAACGAGTATGAAAAAGAATTGAAATTAATACAACAAGAGCTTATAGAACAAGAAACAATATTACAAAAACAAAGAAAGATTGCAACAGAAATATATGAAACAAAATTAAAAAGCGAAATTATAGAGCTATTAGATGAAAAAATAGAGCAGAAAAGAAACTTAATAAATGAACTAATAAAAGAAATGAAGATAACAGACATAGATAAAATGCAAGATATAAAACTACTACTAAATTATTGTAAAAGAATGAGTAGTTTAGTAATATCAAGCTATAACAAAGAAAAATATGATAACAAAAGACTAGAAATAATCATAAATGAAATGTTAATAGAAGCACAAGCACTAGGAATAAATGGAGTTTTGAAAACAAATAATTTTGAGATAAGTAGTGGAGAAACAGCCAATATTTATGAGATCATATTTGAAACAATAATGAAATTTAGAGAAACTAATTTTATTCTATATATACAAGTAAACAATTCATATAC
>ERZ1026844.1466-NODE-1466-length-14354-cov-4.994825_pt1 | contig 14354 bp, 19 predicted proteins | sample MGYA00380152_ERZ1026844 | MGnify/ENA primary metagenome ERZ1026844 (study PRJEB33269, sample SAMEA4719788) | human gut metagenome | biome: human-associated habitat; feature: organic feature; material: feces | place: Cameroon | collected 2013-10 ... | reverse complement strand
CCACACCATGGCCACCTGCTCCGGGGCCTGGCGGGCCATTTCGTCGGCCACGTCATACGCAAAGTTGAACTCTGCCGGCCAGCGGAGGCTGACCTTCGTCAGTCTCCCGGCCTCGTCAAAGGTCTCCCGGCAGTAGCGTTCATAGAGATTCATAGGTCAGGGTTCCTTCTTTCCCTGGGGCATGGGGTCCCCCAGGGCACGGAAACGGGCGTAGCGCCGCTCCAGCAGATCGGGCTGGGTCTGTAGCTCCGCCAGTTCTTTTTCTAAGAGGTCCGCCAGCAGGGTATAAAAGGCCGTGTTGCCCAGTTCTTTTTCCGGGAGGATGCGCTCAATGATCCCCAGCTCCAGCGCGTCTTTTGCCGTGAGCTTCAGGCTCTGGGCGGCCTCATCGGCCTTGCCCGCGTCCTTCCACAGGATGCTGGCACAGCCCTCCGGGGAAATGACGGAGTAGACCGCATGCTCCAGCATCCACACCCGGTCGGCTACGGACAAAGCCAGCGCCCCGCCGCTGCCCCCTTCCCCGATCAGCACGGTGATGACAGGGGTATCCAGGCTCATCATGGTCATCAGGTTCTCGGCAATGGCCTGCCCCTGGCCCCGTTCTTCCGCCCCGATGCCGCAGTTGGCCCCGGAGGTGTCCACGAAGCAGAGGACCGGCCGGTGAAATTTCTCCGCCTGCTTCATCAGGCGCAGGGCCTTGCGGTAGCCTTCGGGATGGGGTGCCCCGAAGGAGCGGGCCATGCGTTCCTTGGCGCTGTGGCCCTTCTCTATGGCGAGGAAGGTCACGGGCAGGCCCCGAAAATGGCCCACGCCGCCCACGATGGCCCCGTCGTCGGCAAAGCGCCGGTCGCCGTGCAGCTCAAAGAAGTCCGCGCAGAGATTGTGGATATAATCTAAGCCGGTGGGCCGCTTGTTGGCGCGGGCCAGCCGGACGGTGTCATAGGCAGGGGTACTCATGGGCGCCCTCCTTCCTGATGGATCTGCAAAAGGTTGGCCAGCACGGCCTGCTGGTCCCGGCGGGGGACGATGGCGTCCACGAAGCCGTGCTTGAGCAGAAATTCCGCCGTCTGGAAGCCCTTGGGCAGGGCCTTTCTTGTGGTCTGCTCCACCACTCTGGCCCCGGCAAAGCCCACGGTGGCCCCCGGCTCGGCCAGGATGATGTCACCCTCCATGGCAAAGCTGGCGGTGACGCCGCCGGTGGTGGGGTCGGTGAGAACGGTGCAGTAAAACAGCCCCGCCTGGCTGTGCCGCCCCACGGCCCCGCTGGTCTTGGCCATCTGCATGAGGGAGAGCAGGCCCTCCTGCATCCGTGCCCCGCCGGAGACGGTGTAACCGACCACCGGGCGGCGGTGGGCCGTGGCGTATTCAAACAGCCGGGTGATCTTCTCCCCCACCGCCGTGCCCATGGAGCCCATCATAAAATACGGCTCCATGATAAACAGACAGCAGGGCTGGCCCCCGATGCGGGCCGTGCCGCAGAGCACACCCTCTGTCTCGTTGCTGGCGGCCTGGACCTGCTCCAGCTTCTCCTGATAGCCGGGAAATCCCAAGGGGTCGTGCCCCTCCACCCCGGCAAACAGCTCCCGGAACGTCCCCTTGTCCACCAGCATCCGCAGGCGCTGGCGGCCGCCCATGCGGAAGTGATAGCCGCAGGGGCAGGTGTTGTAGTTGGACCACAGGCGGCTCAGGGGAATGGCCTTGTGGCAGTTGGGGCAAGTCTTCTCCGGCTCGCTGGCGTCTTCCTGGAGCAGGGCGGCGGTGCGCCCGCCGGCTTCCAGCTCGTTCTTTGGTTTATAGTGAAACTTCAAAAAGGGCATTGGTCTTCCCTGCCTTTCTCAACCAAGGGCGCGTTTACTCGCCCTCCAGAAACGTAAGGTCATAGCTGCCGTCCATAAAGTCCGGCCGGCTGACCAGGTCCAGCTGCTCGGCAATGTTCGTCTCGATGCCCTCCACCATCAGCTCGCACAGGGCGGCCTTCATTTTCCGAAGGGCCTCCTCCCGCGTCCCGGCGTAGACAATGAGCTTGCCCAGCAGGGAGTCGTAGTAGGGGGAGACGGTCGTCCCCGCGACCAGATAGGTGTCGAACCGGACGAACGGCCCGCCGGGGACGTGGAGCATGGTCAGGGTCCCAGGACGGGTGGCATTGATGCGGCACTCCAAGCAGGCGCCGCTCAGGCTCACGTCCTGCTGGCGGAAGTTCAGGGGGACCCCCGCCGCCACGCGGATCTGCCACTTCACCAGGTCGATCTTGGTGAGCATCTCCGTGACGCCGTGCTCTACTTGCAGGCGGAGGTTCATCTCCATGAACCAGAAGCGGCCATCCCGGTCCAGCAAAAATTCTAAGGTACCCACACCCACGTACCCAATGGCCTTCACGGCCTTGGTCACCTGGTCCATGAGCTTTTTCCGCTGGCTCCGGCTCACCGCCGGGGAGGGGGATTCCTCGATGAGCTTCTGGTGGCGGCGCTGCACAGAGCAGTCCCGCTCCCCCAGGCAGACCACCGTCCCGGCCTCGTCCGCCAGGACCTGGACCTCGATGTGCCGGGCGGGGTGAACGAATTTTTCTATATACACCGAGCCGTCCCCGAAAGAGGCTTCCCCCTCGGCCACGGCCATGGCGTAGGACTGGGGCAATTCCTGGGGCGTCTGCACCAGACGGATGCCCCGGCCCCCGCCCCCGGCGCTGGCTTTCAGCATCACGGGGTAGCCGATCTGGGCGGCGGCATTCAGGGCGGCCGTCACGTCCGGCAGGGCCTGCGTGCCGGGAATGACCTCCAGGCCGTTGGTCTTCATAATGTCTTTGAGGCCCGCTTTGTCGCTCAGGGCCTCCATGCTTTCCGGGGTGGGGCCGATGAAGACCAGGCCGTTCCGGCGGCAGAGGCTGGCAAAGTGGGCGTTTTCCGACAGAAAGCCATAGCCGGGGTGAATGGCCTGGGCCCCGGAGACTAAGGCAGCGGCAATGACCCGCTCTTCATTTAAATAACTATCCGCAGGGCTGGCCCCGCCCACGCAGTAGCTCTCGTCCGCCAGGGCGACATGCAGGGCCTCTTTGTCCGCCTGGGAGTAGATGGCGACGGTGGCGATGCCCATCTCCTTGCAGGCTCGGATGATCCGGACGGCGATCTCGCCCCGGTTGGCGATCAGGATCTTTGAAAACATATCGCTTTCTCCGTGATGCCGAAGGAGAACTCAGCCTTGACGCAGAGGGTGTCCCCCACGTAGCCCTCCCCCTCGGCGAAGTAAAAGGGGTGCTTGGCCCGGGTGATGCGGCACTTCGTCTCAAACGTATCCCCCGGCAGCACCGGGGCGCGGAAGCGGACGTTCTTCATGCTGGTGTACATAGGGATGGTATCCTCCGTCAGCGCTTCCTTCATTAAAATTCCAGCCGACTGCGCCAGGATCTCGCACAGGATCACGCCGGGGACCACGGGGGCATCCGGGAAGTGGCCCTGCAAAAACCACTCGTCCCCCCGGACATGATACTGCCCGTGGGCGATCTCCCCCTCCTTGTCCAGCTGGTCCAGCAGAAGCATCCCGTCCCGGTGGGGCAGCAGGGTCATCAGTTCCTCTCGGTTCATGGGGACCTCCTTACTTGATGCGGAACAGGGGGCAGCCAAAATCCACCACCTGGCCGTTCTGGGCGCAGATCTCCACGATCTGGCCGTCTGTCTCTGCCACGATCTCGTTCATGAGCTTCATGGCCTCCACGATGCAAAGGGTCTGGCCCTTCTTCACCCGGTCACCCACCTGAACGTAAGGGTCGGCGTCCTCGGCAGGGGCGGCATAAAACACGCCCACCATGGGGGAGCTGATCTCAATGAGATCCTCGTTGGCCGCCGACTGGGGGACGTCCCCCACCTGGACGGTCTGGACGGGAGCGGCGGTCTGGGGGGCCGGGTTGCGCTCCAGGCGGACCACCCGGTCGTTCTCCGTCACCTCCAGGCCGGTCAGGCCCAGCTCACTCATGAGGTTGGCGTATTTGCGAATGTCAGACTCGTTCATTTCGTCACCTTCCGGAAGGCAATGCAGGCGTTGTGCCCGCCGAAGCCCAGGGAGTTGGAGAGGACCAGGTCCACGTCCGCATGGATGGCCACGTTGGGCACGTTGTTCAGGTCACAGGCGGGGTCGGGGTCCAGGAGGTTGATGGTGGGGGGCAGGATGGACTCATTCAGGGCCTTCAGGCAGGCAATGGCCTCTACGGCCCCCGCTGCGCCCAGCATGTGGCCGGTCATGGACTTGGTGGAGCTCATGTAGGCCTTCTTGGCCTCTTCCTCCCCCAGGGCCAGCTTCACGACCTTGGTCTCCAGGGAGTCGTTCATAGGGGTGCCGGTGCCGTGGGCGTTGATGTAGACGACCTCGCCGGGCTGATGCCCTGCCTCGGTCAACGCCTGCTGAATGGCGCGGGCGCCGCAGGTGCCCTCAGGCCGGGGGGCGGTGATGTGGAAGGCATCGCAGGTGGCGCCGTAGCCCACCACTTCGCCGTAAATTTTGGCCCCGCGCCGGACGGCGTGCTCATACTCCTCCAGGACCAGGGCTGCGCCGCCCTCGCCGATGACAAAGCCGCCGCGCCGCTTGTCGAAGGGCAGGCAGGCCGCGTTGGGGTCCTCGGAGGTGGACAGGGCCTGCATGTTGATAAAGCCCGCCACGCCGCACTCCGTGATGGCCGCCTCGGACCCGCCGGTGATGGCGGCGTCGGCATAGCCGTGGCGAATGGCCCGCATGGCCTCACCGATGGCGTTGGTGCCGGAGGCGCAGGCGGTCACAGAGGGCATGGCCGCGCCCTGGCAGTTGTAGCGAATGGCGATCATGCCGGCAGCCATGTTGGCGATGAGCATGGGGATAAAGTAGGGGGAGACGCGCTTGGGGCCACGGTCCAGGAGCTTGTTGTGCTCGGCGGTAAAGGTGCGGATGCCGCCGATGCCGGAGCCGAAGTACACGGCCACCCGCTCAGGGGGCAGGGTACCGATGACGCCGCTCTCCTCCACGGCCTGGGCGGCGGCAGCCACGCCGTACTGGGCGAAGGCATCGCTGCGCAGGACCTCGGTCTTGTCCATGTAAGCACGGGGATCAAAGTTCTTGACCTCGGCGGCGATCTTGGTCTTGTAGTCGGTGGTGTCGAACAGGGTGATCGGGCCGATGCCGTGGACCCCGTTTTTCAGGTTGTTCCAGCACTCGTCCACGGTGTTGCCCACGGGGCTGATGACGCCCAGGCCGGTGACCACCACTCTGCGTGTCTGTTCCATTGCGTTTGTTCCTCCCTTTTAGGTCATCGGAGCAGGCCCGGAATGGGCCTGCTCCGGGAAAATCAGTTGAAAAAGTTACATGGCGATGCCGCCGTCGACCCGCAGCACCTCGCCGGTGATATAGGGGCTTTGGGCCAAAAAGGCCACGGCCTCCGCCACCTCCTCTGGCTGGCCCATCCGCCCTAAGGGGATGGCTGCCAGCAGAGCGTTGTCCTGCCCCTCCAGGTCCTTGGTCATGTCGGTGGCGACAAAGCCGGGGGCCACGGCGTTGCAGGTGATCCCCTTGGGGGCCAGCTCCTTCGCCACGGCCTTGGTCAGGCCGATAAGCCCCGCCTTGGCGGCGGAGTAGTTGGCCTGGCCCGCGTTGCCGATCAGGCCGGACACGGAGGCGACATTGATGATCGCGCCTGCCTTCTTCCGCAGGAAGAGGCCGGCGCAGTGGCGGATGAAGTGAAACGCGCCCTTCAAGTCCACGTCGAGCACGCGGTCAAAGGCCTCCTGCTTCATCATCGCCAGCAGGCCGTCCTGCGTGATCCCAGCGTTGTTTACCAGGATATCGACGGAACCAAAGTCCTTCTTGACCTGGTTCACCGTATCTTTGACCGCGGCAAAGTCCGCCACATCGCAGCGATAAGCGATCGCTTTCACGCCGTAGTCTGCCGCGCACTGGGCGCAGAGGGCTTCTGCCAGCTCCTGGTTGCCCGCGTAAACGACGGCCACGTCGGCCCCCTGGCTGGCAAACTGCTTCACGACAGCGGCCCCGATCCCACGGGACCCGCCCGTGACCAGGGCGACTTTTCCGGTAAAGTCCCTCATGCCTTGACCTCCTGCACGACCTTTTCCAGGTCTTCTTTCGTGGCGAGCGGATAGGTCTTCATGGTCTTGTCGATCTTCTGGATCAGGCCGCAGAGCGTGCTGCCCGGCCCCAACTCGATGAACGTATCCACGCCCGCAGCGATCATATCCCGGACGATGGCTTCCCAGCGCACGGGGGAGGCGATCTGCTGGGCCAGCAGCTCTTTCGCGTTGCCGCTGTACACGGCACCGGTGCGGTTAGAATACAGGGGGATCTTCGGTTCCTCTACCTGGCAGTCGGCCAGGACCTGGGCAAAGCCCTCGGCGGCAGAGGCCATGAAGGGAGAGTGGAACCCGCCCCGGACTTTCAAAGGCAGCGCCCGCCCCCCGGCGGCCTTGACGGCGGCGGAGAAGGGGGCCAGCTGCTCCTTGGCGCAGGCCACAGAGACCTGGCCGGGGCAGTTATAGTTCACAGGATAGGTTTCCGGGAACTGCCCGCACAGCTCCTCCACGGCTTCGTTGGGGAGCTTGAGGACGGCGGCCATGGCCGTGGGCTGTTCCTCGGCGGCAGCCTGCATCAGCTCGCCCCGGCGGCAGACCAAGTGAAACCCGGTCTCCAGATCGACGGCTCCGGTGTAGGTCAGTGCCCCGATCTCACCCAGGGAGAACCCGGCGGCCTTATCGGCCTTGATCCCCGCCTCCGTCAGCGCGGCGGCGGCGGCCAGCTCCACGGCGAACATGCAGGGCTGGGTGTTTTTCGTCTCCTTCAGTTCTTCGTCCGTGCCAGAAAAGCACTGGGCGGAGGTGCCGGGGCGCAGGGCGTCCAGCTTCTGAAAGACCTCGGCCGCGGCGGGAGAAATTTCGGCCAGCTCCTGGCCCATGCCGGGGTGCTGGGCACCCTGACCGGCAAATACGAATGCTATCTTACCCATTTCGTGGCTCCTTTCAGCACAGGCTCCGCGCCCTCGATGACGTCCCGGACGATGTCCGCCGCAGGCTGGACTTCGTGGACCATGGCGGCGATCTGGCCGGAGAGGAAGCAACCGTGTTCCAGGTCGCCCTCGACCACAGCCTTTCTCAACGCGCCGCTGCCCAGGGCTTCTAACGCCTCGTCATCCATTCCGCCGTACTCGGCCTTGGAATAGTTCCGGGCAAAATTCGTCCGCAGGCTCCGGACGGGGTGGCCCAGGCGCTTGCCGGTGACCATCGTGCACAGGTCGTTGGCCTTCAGGATGCGTTCTTTATACACAGGGTGGATGCTGCACTCCTCGGCGCTCAAAAACCGGGTGCCCATCTGCACCCCGCAGGCCCCCAGCAGGAAGGCCGCCGCCACGCCGCGCCCGTCGGCAATGCCGCCGGCGGCGATCACGGGCAGGCTCGTCGCGTCGCAGACCTGGGGGACCAGAACCATCGTGGTCAGCTCCCCCACGTGGCCGCCGCTCTCGCCGCCCTCGGCGATGAGGGCGCTGGCACCCAGGCGGGTCATGAGCTTGGCCATGGCAACGGACGCCACCACGGGGATCACTTTGATCCCGGCCTCTTTCCAGAGGGCCATATACTTCGAGGGGTTCCCCGCGCCGGTGGTGACGACGGCGACCTTTTCCTCGGCCACCAGCTGGGCCACCTCCTCCACAAAGGGGCTCATGAGCATGATATTCACGCCGAAGGGCTTCTTCGTCAGAGACTTGGCGATCTGGATCTGCTCCCGCAGGGCCTCCGCCGGGGCGTTGCCGGCGGCGATGATGCCCAGGCCGCCGCCCTCAGAGACGGCTGCCGCCAGTTTCCCGTCGGCGATCCAGGCCATGCCGCCCTGAAAGACGGGGTACCGGATGCCCAGCAGGTCGCATAAAGGCGTGTGGATCATGCCCGCTTGCTCTCGATGAAGGCCACCAGGTCGCCCACGGTCTCGACCTTCTGGTCCAGCTCGATCTCCATGTCCAGCTTGTCCTCCAGGTTCATGAGCAGCTCCACGGTGTCCAGGGAGTCGATGCCCAGTTCCTTAAAAGAGCTTTCGGGGGTGATCTCGGAAACGTCCTTCTCCACGCGCTCTGCGACCAGCTCTGCGATTGCTTCAAATACCATGATGATGACCTCCATGTGTCGTAATTTACAAGTGATTCAATTGGTAATCAGTGATTACCTTGGAGGTATTTATACTCTGTCTCAGACCATTTGTCAAGCCTTTCTTCCCAAGTTTTCACAATTTGTTCATGATTGCTAATAGCCCCATCTAGGAGAGAAAGTAACAAGAAATAGCGCAAAAAAGTACAAAAACTCCCCTGTTTCCAGGGGAGTTGGGAAGAAATCAGGAGTCGTATTCAATGAGATAAAGTGTCGTGTTTTGGGTGTCGTAGAGGGCAAGTTTACGTTTCATAGGCGTCCCTCCATCTCCAGCGCCTCGCCCATCTGAAACACAGCTTCCACCGCGTCGCGCCAGGAATCCCCCACCAGGTGGTAGCGGGAGGAGTTGGCGTGGATGAAGCCCTTGCCGTCCACGGTCACGTTGCACAGCTCGTCATACTTTCCGTTTTTCTCCCCGGCCACGGTGACGTGGTAGACGCTCCCGTCCTCCGGAGCGTAGGCCTTTTCCGTGGGGCCGACCCAGAGGGGGACGGTCCGCCGGGCGCAGGCCTGGAGGGCTTGGACGGCCTGGCTGCCCTGGAGGTTCACGGTCTTGCTGCCCCTGGCATCCGAGCGCACGATGCCCACGCTCAGGGGCACCACGTTCCGGTCCTGGAGCCGGTGGAAGGGCTGGGTCTGCCAGTTCAGCACCAGCAGCGCCAGCACCGCGCACAGGGTCAGGATCCCGATGGTTCTGCGTTTCATAAACATTCACCTCTTTCTGGTTTCTATGTCTTCGTAATGGCGAAAGAACGGGTCGATCTGGGAGATCTTTTGCACCGGTTTCTCGTCCTCCTCCGCCGGTTCTTTCTTTTCCTTCGGCGTCTCCACCCCCAGCAGGATCAGGTTGCACAGCACCATGATAAATCCCACCAGCGCCACAGGCAGGCTCAGCCAAACCAGCTCCAGCAGCGTGACCTGGTTAAACAAGACACACCCCAGCAAAAGCGCCACGCCGAAGAGCATCCACTTCAGCCGCATCACAGCATGTTCGATTTTCATAGAGATCAGCTCCTTTTTTATCCTTCTGCCTATATAACGTTTGAGAGGGCCAATTTGTGACACCTTTTTCAAAATTTTTTGAAAAAATTCAAAAAACAAAAAGAGACTGGGCTTTGGTTTCTACTCATCAGCACAGTCTCCTTCCACGTTACTATATTGTGAACGATATTTTTTCACTTGTCTTAGTAAGCCCTATTTTTATTTTACATACCATCGAAGCCATTTTCGTATCTGCATCGTAATCCAGAATCCTCAGCTGCACGGAGATTCGATTTTCTGGGATGTCGATGTATCCATGAGAGTATACGACAGTTCCATTTACTCGAATCTCTATGTGGCTTTCTCCAGGAATATTTTTTTCAAATCGCCGTTCTAGCTTTCCCAAAGAAACTTCCTCGCTATATAATATCGTCTGCTCATTTCCTGAATTTACGATCGAGATCTTCACGGGATACGGGATACTATCTCCTGTTGTGTTATCAATAGACGCATGGCATCGATCTCTTGCGTCAAGCACAAAATAGACAACCGAAGACAGGAGGAGCACGATCACAACCGCGATCACTATACTTCTACGACGATATGTCATAGCTTACCTCTTTTCCCAAAATTTTTCCGTTTTCTTCTCACAGTCAGATTCTTTTTTACTCTTTAATTTTTAAATTTCTTCTCTTATAAAATATCATAATATTCGTTTTTTGTCAATAAAAATCTCTTTTTCTCCTTCTGCTTATATAACGTTTGAGCAGGGCGATTTGTGACACCTTTTGCGAAATTTTTTCAAAAATTTCCTTGAATGTTATTCCTTCGGGCCTTCCACCCCCAGCAGGATCAGGTTGCACAGCACCATAAGAAATCCGATCAATGCCACGGGCAGGCTCAACCAAATCTGGTCCGTAATCTGATTGAACAAGACACACCCCAGCAAAAGCGCCACGCCAAAGATCATCCACTTCAGCCGCATCACAGCGTGCTCGATTTTCATGCAGATCAACTCCTTTTTTGTCTTTTTATTTATATAACGATTTAGAGGGGCAATTTGTGACGCCTTTTGCGAAATTTTTATTTTCGCAGAAGGCAATAGTATATTGCCAGCGTTGTATCTTCAAAAATGATACAACGCTGGCCTTATAGATAAACTTATTCTTTTGATTCTTCCTGCCCTATCACAAATAGATTGCATAAGGCTAAGAGGAAACCAACAATTGTCAGCAGCTGGCTCATCTTGAATAATACATCGATTTTTATAACCATAATTTGATTATATTTCATACAAAGCAGCAAAAGTGCCAGGTCGAAAATCATTCAATTGAGTCGCATTACATCCCTCCTGCTTTATAAAAATCTTGAATTATCCCCTTTAGCTGCTCCAATCTCCTCTACCAAACTAGAGAAACTAATTCCAGCTCCCGCAGGAAAAGTCACGCTAGGAGTAACCGCCGATCTTCCATATCCATATTTCGAATACACAACAAAGTCCAAAACATTTGCTTTTGCCTCTACATTAACTGTTATCGCTCCCCCTGAAATATAATATGTCCCTGCAAAAGATGGAGACTCGCTGTTATAAATCGTCTTGCACTTAGGGAATGTCATAGATACTCCACGCAGTCCATCAACTTTAGGTGTCTTATCGTACTGCTTTATATATCCTTTATCAGGGTTTTTATATTTAACGTAAGCGCTACTGGATTTTTCCATAAGCGGGTAATCCCATGTAACAGCATATATATCATCGAACATATTCGAGTGTACTCCGTTCCAATTGAACCATGCTTTTACTGTTGCCTTAGAGCCGCTCGAGGAATGTGTATAAGACTCAACCACAGCTCTAACAGAACAATCAGAACTGATTGATGCTCTTTCGACTTCACTCCCCGAATAGTTACGAATCGTTTCAATTTGCTTCTCTGTGTACCCCATAAACCGAAGTTGTTCGTCGGTCCAAGTCTGCAAAAGTTTTGCCTGCTCGTCGAAATAATCCTGGTAGTTCACTATTAGGTCAAGTTCCTTCTCATCCATCTCAGAGAATTGAGAGGATTGAATCGTATTGTTTTCAATGGCCTCCTGATAGTCTTCGTTCAGTTCCTTGAGCAGATCATACTCATTAACGGTTTCGTTGAAAAGCTCCCGTTCATCGCAAGCATAATCCGCGGCATAGGCCGGAACCGCCAGAGTAAGCGCCATACAAGCTGCCAGTGCCAGAGAGATCATCTTCTTCATCGTCATGGTAAATTTCCTACTTTTGTTGGTTTGTTTTTGTCAACAGTTTCGTGCCATATAACATCAGCGCATAGGCATCAACCTCCTAACTCTTCCCTGCGCTCCCGCAGGGGAATCACTTGGCTTCTTTGTCCTTCCACTCTATATATGTCGAGCCAAGTCGGTTTGTTCACATGAAAATCGAAAATTTTTCAAAAATTTTCAGAAATCCCTTATTTTGAGTGATACTTGAAAAAATTTAGGCTCGAATCGCTCTGGAACCTGCCATTGTAATGCCTGAGCCGTTCGCATTTTTGGCATAGCACTGGGCCAAGATATAGTAATCTTTTCCTGCTACACCTTGATAAGTAACGCTAACTAAATAGGAACTACGATTCTTGCCGATCATGCTAGGGTTCTTCTCCTTTGTGAACGTATACACCGGCTGGTAGCTTCCGTCTTGCTTTTTTTCATGTACTGTAATCGTAGTTACGCCAATCTCCTGCATTTTGCTTTTTCCCATAACATCTACGATGATGGCTATTTTCCCGTTTCCAGCAGAAGATACGTCTACAATGGCACGAGCAATATAATCGCTTGCTCTGGCGCTCGCCGGAATCGCCAAGGCAAAGAACATGGCAGCTACAAGGGTCAAGGACAGTAATCTCTGTTTCGTTTTAGTCATTGTTATCGTCTCCTATGTCGATAGAATTTATCATGTGTTCTACTTCTTCTTGCGTTAGAACACCGGAAAGACAATACTCCGCTGTGCTTCCTTGCCAGGTAGCCGCCGTATCCTCTACATTCTCCAGTAAATAATATGGCATCCCATTGGACGCATATCGAACAGAACCAGAATCCTCATTCTTTTCATAGATACTGCTGATAGAATGATTTTCATCATATACAAAAATAGATAACAAAAAACCCTGCTTCCCGTTTGAAAATGAGATACAATAGCTGAGTGCAGTATCCGTAGAGTTGTCCTCTGCATAGTCAACTGTTGTCCCGTCCGGGTACCAGTTCGGTAGCAGTGCAGTACCCGTAGCATCCTTGACAGCTTCCACAATTTTCAGATAATCTGGATTTGTCAACACGGCAACCGTGCCGGTCTCCTGCTGGTTCGGCAGGGAGAAGGTACTCTGCTTCCAATTTGTCATGGTTTCCAGTATGGTTGAACCATGGGCTACGGGGGCACAGAAGACAAACACTGCACAGGCCGCAGCCACCACTGAAGCAAACCAGCGCTTGCGTCTGTGGGGCGGCTGGTACTCCACGATGGTTTCTTCTTGCTTTGTGTTGGTATCTTCTGTTGTCTGTTCTGACGGTTTTGTCAAGTTTCTGGCTTGGAATGTCTTCCAGGTCTCTTCCGGGTCAGTGGGTGGAATGTCTTCCGGTTCCCGTTTGGCGATCACCTCCATAATGGCTAAGACAAGCTCCGGGTCGGCGTCCTCTTCGTCGGCGTTAAACTCCAGGCGAAGCAGTTCGTCCAATTCCTCTGTGGTGAGCTGTTCCAGGTATGCATATTTCCCCTGCTGATTTTTGGGATTTTTCATCGCTTAGAACCTCCTCTACTTGTATTATGTCGAGTCGGGCCGGTTTGTTCACTCGAATTAGAAAAATTTTTTTCACTTTCTAAATAAGCCTCTCGAAACCGCTCCTTGGCCCGCTTGACCCGCATGGCCAGAGCGGATTTTTTGATGCCATAGGTTTCGCACAGTTCCTCGTAGGGGATGCGCTCCACATAGACCTGCTTGAGCAAGGTAAACTCTTCCGGCGTCACCAGGTCTTCCAGCTCCAGGTGTGACCCCGGTGAGGGCTGGATCGGGTCGGGGCCTAAGTCTTTCTGCGCCAGCAAGAGCCGCTTGCTCCACTGCTGGTCCTGCCGCACCATATTTTTCAGGACGTACTGCAAGGTCTTCACCAGCCAACCGCCAACATTGGGGGCCGCCAGCACTTCGTCTCGTTTGATCCAGGCAAGGGTCAAGGTCTCCTGCACCGCTTCCTCTACTCTGCCCCAATCATAGGTACCGCCATTCAACGAAAGCTGTCGGCGGGCGATTCTATGTAAAATGTCACTGTGCTCTAAGACAATTGCGTGAAATCTTCGTTTCTTTTCTGCCTCGTTCATCGACTTTCCTCCTCTCTGTGGGCTAAAGTATACCCGTGCGCTCCTAAAATTTCAATTCTTTTCCTCAAAAAGGCCGAGAGCCGACAGAAAGCGATTTGTTTCGACGGAAGCTTTTCTGCATTGACACTTTCCCGCATCTGCGCTATACTCACCCTAGCCCAACAAAGGAGATTTTTCCCATGAAATGGATGATCGCATCGGACCTGCACGGGTCCGCTTACTACTGCCGCCAGCTGCTGGACTGCTTCGCACTAGAGGGGGCGGAGCGGCTGATTTTGCTGGGAGACCTGCTCTATCACGGCCCGCGGAACGATTTACCCCGCGATTACGCGCCAAAAGAGGTCATTTCTTTGCTGAACGGCGTGAAAAACCGGCTGTTTTGCGTCCGAGGCAACTGCGACACCGAAGTTGACCAGATGGTCCTGGACTTCCCGATCATGGCCGATTACGCCGTTTTTCCGGTGGAAGACCGGCTGATGTATGTCACCCATGGCCATGTATTTAACCTTGACAATTTGCCACCTATTCAACCGGGGGACCTCCTGCTCCATGGCCACACACATGTGCCAAGCTGGCGGCCCTTTGGGCAACAAAACGTCTACTTGAACCCCGGCTCCGTTTCCATCCCCAAGGAGGGCAGCTTGCGGGGGTACATGACCCTGGAGGGGACCCTGTTTCGGTGGTGTGATCTGACCGGAACTGAGTACCACCGGGCGGCTTTTGAGGATTTGACGCCGTGGCCCTGAACCGTGACCTGACCCAGGGGAGCATCCCCAAGGGGCTGCTGGCCTTCGCCCTGCCGCTGATCCTGGGAAACCTGCTCCAGCAGCTGTATAACCTGGCCGACACCTGGGTGGTGG
>ERZ1026844.1465-NODE-1465-length-14355-cov-6.161399_pt1 | contig 14355 bp, 12 predicted proteins | sample MGYA00380152_ERZ1026844 | MGnify/ENA primary metagenome ERZ1026844 (study PRJEB33269, sample SAMEA4719788) | human gut metagenome | biome: human-associated habitat; feature: organic feature; material: feces | place: Cameroon | collected 2013-10 ... | reverse complement strand
ACGAGAAACAGCAGCAGCGTGCTCTCAATCAGTCCCAGCGCACCGCCGCCAATGGTGTTGAGCGTGTTCAGAACCGGCAAGTCTAACACCTTGTCAATGCCCGCTGTAACAAGGTGGAGCAGCACAGACAGCACGAGAAAGCAGAGTACGAATACGAACGTTCGCACCACGCTGCCGAGCAACGTGCGCACAGCGGCGAGCGCCGCATCACGCGCGGCAGAGCGCAGCGATTCGCGCACTCTCCCGTCAAGGTCGAAGTGCAGCAGCTGCTTGAGAAGTCCCGTCACGGCAAGCGGCGAGGCATACTCTCCCTCTTCTTCCCCATCCGAAACGGCGGGTTCTGTCAGCACACTGCTTCCCTCCCCTTCTGCCGCAGGAGACTGCTCCGAAGGCTGCGGGATCTCGCCCTCGGCATTCACGTCCCAGCTGCGGAACCATTCCTCCACGCCTTTTTCTGCGCGCGGCATCAAAAGCTCGGTCACGGGTTCTGTGAGAAGGTCGGTCAGAAGCGATGCGCCAATGAGCGCGATCAAGATGGCAGCAAGCGCCATGAAACTGCGGAAGAGTCCCCGCTTTGCACCGAACACAATGCCGAGCACCAACACGAGCGCGAAGGCCACGTCGATCATAAGACCATTATTCACGTTCCTCGCACTCCTTTCAAGTCACAATTTGTAACATTTTTAGCGATTTACAGAAATCACGGAATATAAAGCCAGGCGGACGACGAGCCGATCAGCACCGCCGTACCGTCCGCGCGCATGAGTACCGAGCGAGCATATTCCGTCCCGTCAAGGCGCGCATATTCCTGAAGCTGTGCCGTATAAAGCACCAGACTATCGCTGTAAAGCACCGCGATGTACTTTCCCGCCGCCGACAGCGAAAGGATCTCCTGATTGCTGTCAAGGCTTGCCATCTCGGTTCCGTCGGACGCGACCGTGACAAGCTTCAGCGTGCTTCCGGAGCGGTAGCGGCTCAAAAGCAGTACGGCAAAGCTGTCTCCGCCCATGCTCGAACCGCGCAGATAAGGATACTCATAGCGATAGCTTCCCGCAAGCGTTCCGTTCGCGGAAAAGAGCGTCAGCCCCTCGTCCGTCAGGCAGGAAAGCGTCCCCGCCACGCTGTCGAGCGAGAGAAGGAGCGAACCTGTCAGCGTATTGACAGAATCCGCCTTTTCGCTGCCGAGCGAGTAGATGTTCACCGTGTCGGCAAACGAGCCGCCCGACTCACCGAGCGTCACCGCTGCCATGCGCTTGCAGTCGCGCATGACGACCGCATCGATCACATAACGCTCCGAGGAATTGAAGGCGAACACCTTTTCACCCGAGGCGTCGTACACCGTGACGGCAGATTTATATCCGCTTTTTTCGGCATTCAGCGCCAGATAATCCGAGGGATTGACCGAAACCGACAGAATGCTTCCGCTGCACTCGCCGCTCATATCGCGCACAAGGCCGCCGGAGGAATAGAGCAGCAGCGTCTGCCCGCCGATGTCGTAGACCGCGGCGGTCTGTCCGCCAACGGCGATAGCGGGGTTGGTCAGCTTTACGCTCGTGCTGTCCACCACGTCGCCGCTGCTGCCGTAAACGGAAACGCCTGTTGTCGAGGCGACGATCAGGTGGTCGCCGAGCAGCGCAAAGGTGTTGCTGCGGTCATTGCTGAAGGAATAGAGCTCGGCCTTGCCCTGCTCATCCTGCGTGACATTATTGTAGGAGAACAGGCGGCGCACACTGTCAAGGCCGCTCAGATCCTTCCACGCCGCGGCGACGACCACCGCCAGCACGGCAATGAGCACCAAAAGCACCATCAATACGCGCTTCAGCCCGCTGCCGCGGCGCGGCGCGGCCTGGGAGCGGCGGATCTCCTCGCGGATATTCTCTTCCTCTCTTCGGTCAGTCATTGAGCCGTTCATCCTCATACCAAAGTTTCGTCATGTAGAGACCGCCGGGCGGCACGGTAGGGCCGGCAAGCGAGCGGTCGCCGGAGGCAAGGATCTCGGGAATGTCCTCCGCCGTGAGCTTTCCCTCGGCGGCGTAGAGCACGGTACCGGTGATGGCCCGTACCATATTATACAGAAATCCGTCCGCGCAGACCTTGAGTTCTAAAAGGTCGCCAGAGCGCGACACGCGGCAGTAGTGCACGGTGCGCACGGTGGTCTTCGTCTCCGTGCCGACGGAGCGCACGGCCTTGAAGTCATGCGTGCCCTCGAAGGCGCGCGCCGCGCAATCCATCACCTCTTCATCGAGATGCTTGGGGTAAAAGTAGGCCCTGTTCACATAGAACGGATTTTTGATGCGCGAATTGTAGATGCGGTAGGTGTATTCTTTTTTTTGACACGAGAGGATCGCGTTGAAATCCTCCGCTACTTCAAGCGCCTCGCGCACAACGATATCCTCGGGCGTGTGCGTGTTGATGGCAAAGGGAAGGCGCTCGACCGGAATACGCGAGTCAGTATGGAAGTTGGCAATGTAGCGTTCGGCGTGCACGCCCGCGTCCGTGCGGCCGCAGCCGACGAGCTTCACATTCCCGCCGCAGACCTTTGAAAGGCCCTTTTCCATCGTCTCACAGACGCTTGATACGGTCTTCTGCACCTGCCAACCGTGGTAGGCCGTTCCGTTATACATAAGCTTGAGGGCAATGTTTCGCATAAAAGCGTCCTTTCTCAGCGCAGCACGATGACCGCGGCCACAAGCGCGGCATAAAATGCCAGCACCAGGTAATCGCGCGTCTGATAGCGCAGCACATTGAGCTTCGTGCGCCCCTCACCGCCGTGGTAGCAGCGGCACTCCATGGCGGTTGCCAACTCGTCGGCGCGGCGGAAGGCGCTGACGAAGAGGGGCACGAGCAGCGGCACGAGCGCTTTGGCGCGCTGCATGAGGCTGCCGGTCTCAAAGTCGGCGCCGCGCGCCTTCTGCGCGGACATGATCTTGTCCGTTTCCTCAATGAGCGTAGGGATAAAGCGCAGCGCAATGGACATCATCATCGCCAGCTCGTGCACGGGGAGCTTGATGGCCTTGAGGGGGTTCAGCAGGTTTTCCAGACCGTCCGTCAGGCGGATGGGCGAGGTCGTATAGGTGAGCAGGAACGTACCCATGATCAAAAGCGTGATGCGCAGCATCATCGTGACGGCCGCGCGTACGCCCTCGATCGTCATGCGGAAGATCCAGAAATGCCAGATCTCCCTACCGGGCGTATAGAAAAGGTTCAGCACCGCCGTGAAGGCGATGATGAACAAAACAGGCTTGAGTCCCTTAAAGAGCGCCTTCACGCTCACGCGCGAGATGCGCACGGCGACCACGAGCGTCAGAACAAGCAGGCCGTAGGCAAGATAGCTCTTCGCCGTAAAAAGTGCCACAATGTAGAGCACTGTAACAAGGAGCTTGGTGCGCGGGTCGAGCTTATGGGCGAGCGTGTCGCCGGGAAAATACTGTCCAAGCGTGATGTCCTTCAGCATTTTTTGCCGCCCCCTCTCTTGAGCGCGACGAGCTCTCTGCTCAGCTCGTCGACGGTGTAAACAGCGGAGGAAATGGCAAGTCCTCTTTCGCGCAGCGCCATGGCGATGCGCGTGACCTGCGGCACGTCGAGTCCCGCGCTCATCAGCTCGTCGCCGCGGGCAAAGACCTCGCGCGGCGTGCCGCTCATGAGCACATGGCTGTCGGACAGGACAACGATGCGGTCGACGTTTTTCGCGATCTCCTCCATGCTGTGGCTCACAAGCACAACGGTCGTGCCGCGCTCGCGGTGGAACGCGCGAATGTTGGCAAGCAGCTCTTCCCTGCCCTGCGGGTCAAGTCCCGCGCTCGGCTCATCGAGCACGAGCACTTCGGGTTCCATCGCAATGACGCCCGCGATGGCCACGCGGCGCTTCTGTCCGCCGGAGAGGGCGAAGGGCGACTTTTCCAGAAGGTCTTCCGAAAGGCCGGCAAAGCGCGCGGATTCGCGCACACGGCGGTCGATCTCTTCTTTGGAAAGACCCATATTCGTCGGGCCGAAGGCAATGTCACGGTAGACCGTTTCTTCAAAGAGCTGATACTCCGGATACTGGAACACAAGACCCACGCGGAATCTCACGTCCCGGATCTTCTTGGGATCTGCCCAGATATCCTTCCCGCCGAGCAGAATGCGGCCAGTGGTGGGCTTCAAAAGGCCGTTTAAGTGCTGGATCAGCGTCGACTTGCCGCTGCCCGTGTGGCCGATGATGCCCAAAAATTCGCCGCGATAAATATCAAGCGACATATCCTGCACCGCACTGCGGCAAAAGGGCGTGCCCGCGCCGTAGGTGTGCGTCAGATTTTCTACACGAATGATCTCTTCCAAGGTTCTGTCCTCTTAGGTAAAATTTTTCATAATGGCGTCCGCGCACTCTTTCACGGTGATCGCGTCCGTCGGCACGTCCATCCCAGCCTCGCGCAGGGAAAAGAGCAGCGATACCGTGTCAGGCACGGCAAGGCCGATGTCTTCAAGCTCCTTTTTGCGGGTAAAGACCTCGCGCGGCGTGCCGTCCATCACGACAAGGCCGTCGTTCATCACGATCACGCGGTCGGCATGCTCGGCTTCGTTCATGTGGTGGGTGATGAGCACCACAGTGATGCCCTGCTCGTAGTTGAGCTTTTCCACCGCCGCGAGCACCTCGCGCCGGCCCACGGGGTCGAGCATGGCGGTCGCCTCGTCGAGCACGATGCACTCCGGCTCCATCGCGAGTACACCCGCGATGGCAATGCGCTGCTTCTGTCCGCCGGAGAGAAGGTGCGGCGCGTGCTTGACATACTGCGACATACCGACCGCCTCGAGCGCGTCATCCACGCGCTTGCGGATCTCCTCGCTCGGCACGCCCAGATTCTCCGGCGCAAACGCGACGTCCTCTTCGACGACGTTCGCGACGATCTGGTTATCGGGGTTCTGGAAGACCATGCCCACGCGCCTGCGGATCTCAAGCAGGAGTTCTTCGTTGCTCGTGTCCATGCCCTCGACGTAGACCTTGCCGCCGCTTGGCAGCAGGACTGCGTTGAAGGTCTTGGCGAGTGTCGATTTGCCGCTGCCGTTGTGCCCCAGCACCACGACGAAGCTGCCGCGCTCGATCTCTACATTCACGCCGCGCAGCGCGCGCGTATTGCCCTCCCCCTCCGCGCCGGGATAGGTAAAGGCGAGGTCCTGTGTTTTTATCATTTCCATATCGGTGCGTTTCCTTTTGTTTATTCGCTGAACCAGCGGCCCGTTGCGCCGCAGGGCAGCGCAAGCCCCGTCTCCGTCACGGGAAGGCCGAGCTCGTCCCACGTGACCTTGCCGCCGTACTTTTCCGCGACCAGCAGGTGCAGCATGTAGCCGAGCACGGACGGCGCAAGCCCTGTCGTATACGAATTGATGATAACGAACAGCGGCTTATCCGACAAAACCTGCGAGCAAAGCTTTACGAAGGGGAACAAATTGTCCTCCAGCTTCCACACTTCCCCGCCGGGGCCGCGGCCATAGCTCGGCGGATCCATGATGATGGCGTCGTACACCTTGCCGCGGCGGATCTCACGCTCGACAAACTTTGCGCAGTCGTCGATGATCCAGCGCACGGGCGCGTCGCCAAGACCGCTGACACGCGCGTTCTCGCGCGCCCAGTTGACCATGCCCTTTGCCGCGTCCACATGGCAGACCTGCGCGCCCGCCGCCGCACACGCGACCGTCGCGCCGCCGGTATAGGCAAAAAGGTTCAGCACGCGAATGGGACGATCCGCATTTTTGATCTTTTCGCGCGCAAAATCCCAGTTGACGGCCTGCTCGGGGAAAAGCCCCGTGTGCTTGAAGTTCATGGGCTTGACCTGGAATTTAAGATCCTTGTAGCCCACGACCCAGCTCTCCGGCAGCTTGTCCTTATCCCAGTGTCCGCCGCCGGAGGACGAGCGGTGATACCGTCCCTGTGCGCTGCGCCAGCCGCGATTCGTGCGCGGCGTCTCCCAGATCGCCTGAGGATCCGGTCTCACCAGAATTTGCTTTCCCCAGCGTTCGAGTTTTTCTCCGCCGCCGCAGTCCAGCAGCTCATAATCTTCCCAACCGTCCGCGATCCACATACATTTTCTCCTTTGCCGCATGGGCATACTTGTTCATAATAATCAATGTATTATACTACGCACGAGATTGAATAGTCAATGTATAAATCATGAACGATACTTTATTTAAGAGTTCCGCTTCTTTTACCATGGACTTTGCTGCGCATCTGTGCTATGCTGACGGAAACGATACAGGAAAGCCGGTCTTTTTTCATGGATAAATTGCTTTTGCACTCCTGCTGCGCCCCCTGCTCGGTCTACTGCGTAGATACGCTGCGCGCTGAGGGCATTGAGCCCACCTCGCTCTGGTTCAACCCCAATATCCACCCCTGGACGGAATACGACGCGCGCCGCCGTACGCTGCTCGAATACGGCGAAAAAGAGCACCTTGCGGTGCATATTTTGGAGGATTACGGCCTGCGCGACTTTGTCCGCGCCGTGAGCGCCGACATTGACCATCGCTGCGCGCACTGCTACACGATCCGCCTCGGTACGGCGGCCAAATATGCCGCCGACCACGGCTACGACGCCTTCACCTCGTCACTGCTCATCTCTCCCTATCAGGATCACGAGCTATTGAAGGCCGTGGGCGAGACGATGGGCAAGAAATATGGCGTTCCCTTCTATTACCGTGACTTTCGCCCCGGTTTCCGCGAGGGGCAGAACAAGGCGCGCGTGATGGGTCTTTATATGCAGAAATACTGCGGCTGCATCTTCTCTGAAGAGGACCGCTACGAAACGAAGATCGAAAAGGCAAAAAAGCGCTACGCCGAAGAATAAGTGAATTGCAAAAGACAAGACCCGTTGGAGCATCCAACGGGTCTTTTTTCATTCCGCGGCGATCAGTGCGTCGTGTACGATCCGCAGCGCGCGGTCGGATTCCTCGCGCGGCACAAAAATGCTCAGAAAACGCTCACCGGTAACGACAGCGGAAACACTCACGCCGCTGCGTGCAAGCGCGGCGGCGGCTTTGTGCTCGTATGCGCTGTCCGGCAGCGCGCCGCCCACCGCCGTGACGACCGCAAACTGCGAGCGGTCGCTTTTTTTCTGCGTCACGCCGGTGATGGGGCCATCCTCTCCCGCCTTGCAGACAACACTGCCTTCGCTCTCCTCCCCGCATGATCTCACCACGATGGGAACGCCGCATTCTGCCGCCATCGCCACGCTGCGGTCATGCAGCACCTGTGCGCCTTTGCGCGCGAGCAGCAGCATGTCGTCATACGAAATGCGCGGGCGGCGCACGGCATTGGGACAAATGCGCGGGTCAGAAGAAAAAATACCGTCTACATCGGTATAGATGTGCAGCGCATCGGCGTGCAGCGCCGCAGCGAGCGCCACAGCGCTTGTGTCAGAGCCGCCGCGTCCGAGCGTTGTGATATCCCCTGCCTTGTCGATCCCTTGAAACCCCGCCGCGACCACGACGCGCCCGCACCCGAGTTCCCGTTCCAGACGTGCAAGACCGATGTGCTCGATCCGCGCGCTCGTATGCGCGCCGTCCGTCTCGATGGGGATCTGCCAGGCACAGAGCGACACAGCGGGAACGCCGATGGACTCGAGCGCCATCGCGCCGAGCGCGGCGCTCATCTGCTCCCCCGCAGAGAGCAGCATGTCAAGCTCGCGCGGCGAGGGCGCGGCACTCATCTCCTTTGCCTTTTGCAGCAGTCCGTCCGTCGTATCTCCCTGCGCAGAGAGGACAACAAGCACCTCATCGCCCCTGTCAACGTTTCCCTTGACGATCCGCGCCATGCGCAGAAGATGCTCGTGATCGCGCACGGAGCTGCCGCCGAATTTCTGTACGATCAGGCTCATCAGAACCACTTCCAACAAAAAATGGATTGGCAGCACGCCATAGCAGCAGCCGCCAATCCAGCGTATGAAATTGTATGAGCCGGGGTGATTCAGGCCGCGAGGATATCGAAGCGCACCACGCCCTCGAGCGACATGGCATGTGCCATCATCTCCTCGATGGATTCCTGCATCTCCGACGTTTCGGCCGAGATCGTCACTGCGGCGCAGCCGTTGGTGGGAATGCTCTGGTTGATGGTCAGAATATTTGCGCCGGAACCGGCAAAAATAGAAAGGACATCGGACAATACGCCGGGGTTGTTCTTGAGCATCGCGTAGAACGTGATGATGCGGCCGGTCTTCATGTCATTGAAGGGGCGCACCGCATCGCGGTACTTATAAAATGCGCTGCGGCTGATGCCGACGGCACGGGCGGCGTCGCCCGCAGTGCGCACCTCTCCGGACTGGAGCATGCGCTTTGCCTCCGCCACCTTGATAAAAATTTCCGGCAGAGCATCTGCCGAGACCAGATAAAACTTTGTTGCAGGCGCCATAATTGTTTCTCCTATACGGTCATCTGTCTTTATATGGCAGGATTTTAGCATATCCCGATTGATAATGCAACATTTTTTCAAAGAGAGGAATGCAAAATTTGAATGAGAACACACTCCGTCGCTTTCTGCTGCTGACACTCACGGCGTTTGCGGGGACGGCGCTTTTCTACTGTCTTTTCCGCTATCTTCTGCCATGGTGTCTGCCGTTTCTGCTGGCATTTCTGATTGCATCGCTGCTGGAACCGCTCGTGCTGCATTTGCAGCGGCGGCTGCGCTTCCAGCGCAGCTTTTCTGCGCTGATCCTGACGCTGACACTTCTCTTTCTCCTCGGAGGACTGCTGTCGCTCCTGTGGTCAACGCTGCTCGCACAGATGAGCGCGCTGCTCTCCGCCGCCCCGGCGTTTTTCGACGCGATCCCAGCTGCGGCGAACGATCTTCTTTCTCGGCTGGAGCGCTTCAGCGCAGCAAGCCCCGAATGGTTCAGCCGCTTCCTGCACGAGCAGTTTTTACAGGTCATAACGGACGCCGACAGCCTGCTGCGCGCGCTGTCTGAGCGGGCGGTCGGTGCGCTCACCGCAGCGGCAGCGACGCTGCCCGGCAGCGTGCTTGCAGTCGCAACCTGCGTACTGGCGCTCTTTTTCACCTCCGCTTCGTATCCCGAGCTCTGCTCGGCACTTGAGTGCAGCATACCGCAGATCGCCATGCAAAAACTCCTTCGCCTGCGCGACGGCGTGATATGCTCGCTCGCACGGTGGCTGCGCGCGCAGGCGACGCTGTCTCTTATCACATTTTCAGAACTTCTGGTGGGCTTTCTTCTCATTCGTCAGCGCTATTCCCTGCTGCTCGCCTTCCTCATCACACTGCTCGACGCGCTGCCCGTCTTTGGCACGGGAACGGCGCTTGTGCCGTGGGCGCTTGTCACACTGCTGTTTGGCTTTCCGCCCCGGGCGATCGTTCTGCTTGCGCTCTACCTCTGCACGCTCATCACGCGCAATACGCTTGAGCCGCGGCTGCTCTCCGCGCAGGCGGGACTGCCGCCGGTCGCGTCCCTTTTTGCAATGTACCTCGGCTACTGCACATTCGGTATCGCAGGAATGGTGCTCTTCCCCTTTTTTCTGCTGCTGCTTTCGCAGATCCGGAATACGCGCCCGGAAAAGGCATAAAAAAGAGAACGACGGATCGTCGTTCTCTTTTTTCTGTCAATGCCCCGTATTACCGCTGTTGAGCAGCCAATCGAGGAACTGTCCGTTGTCACCGCTTGCGCTCTCGCCTGCGGTACCCGTGTTGTCACCGGGCGTCTGCGTGCCGCCCTCACCGTCGTTGCCGGTATCATCCGGAGCGTCCGGATCCGGCGTAGGCTCAAGCGGCGTTGTATGCGTCGTGCACATACCGCTGTACATGAGGTCGCTGTATAGCTGCACCGTGCCGCTGTTCGTGCGCACCGGCTCGCCCGCGGGGATCGCCGAAATGAGCCCATCCGCAAGCTGCGCCTGATACGTTGCCTGCATCGCCGCGCTGAGGGGCGTTGTGAGCAGCTCACGCGTATAGCCCCAGCCGGCGCTGACGTTCGGCTGGCTCAGATCGAGCACATAGGCCGTCGTGATATTCGGGCAGTAGTCGGAAGCGAGCATGCCGGAGTCTGCACAAACCGTCACGCTGATGTGCGCGTCGCAGGACAGCTTTGGCGCATAATCCTTTGCAACCTTGACCGTCTGCGCGGGGCAGCCGGAAGATGCCAGCAGTCCCGTCTGCGTGCAGACCGTCACGCTGACCATATCGCCGCTGCCAACGTCAAAGTCCTTGTTGGGCAGCCCCTCGTGAACCTTGCTCATAAAGGTCTTCCAGAGCGTGGCGGCGGGGTTGCCGCTCGCCACGATGCGCGTCGGCGTATCGTAGCCGACCCAGACCGCCGCCGTGTAATACGGCGTGTAACCGACGAAGTAACGGTCGTTGTTGCTGTTGGTCGAACCGGTCTTACCGGCGATGGTCATGCCGGAGAAGTTTGCACCCGTACCCGTACCGTTGCGCACAACGTTTTTCAGCAGCTCGTTCATCGAATAGGCAGTGCTTTCCTCCATCGCAACGTGAGACTCGCTCTTATTGTCCAGAATGACATTGCCGTTGTGGTCGCGCACTTCGGTGTAGGTGCGCGGCGTCGTGTAAATGCCGCCGCGGGCAAAGGAGGCATAGGCCGCCGCCATCTCGCGCGTGGTCACGCCCTTGGAAAGGCCGCCGAGCGCCAGTGCACCCGCCGCCGTCAGATCATCGTTTGTCAGCGTCGAGAAGCTGAGGTTCTCGGTCATGAACGCGTAGGACGCGGGCAGCGTCAGCTTGATGGCCGTGCGCACCGCCGTGGGGTTGGACGAATTGCGGATGGCGTCTTGCAGCGTCATAATGCTGCGGTAGCCCGAGTAGGCGTTCACCGGCCAGATGCTGCCGCCGAGCATTTCAACGGGATAGTCGTCGATGACGCTCGCGGGCGTGATGACGCCGGCGTCCAGCGCGGGCGCATAGACGCTCAAAGGCTTGATGGCAGAACCGCACTGACGCACAACGGTCGAATAGTCGAGCAGGAAGCGGCCTTCTCGCTCGCCCACACGGCCCGCAACGGCCACGATGTCGCCCGTCGTATTGTCAATGATCGTTGCGCCGGACTGAAGCTGCTGGCCCTTGGAGGACGTATAGTTCAGGTTATTGCGGTCGGCATAGACGCTTTCCACGATGGACTGCACTTTGGGATCGACCGTGCAGTAGATGGAGTAGCCGCCGGTGTAGAGCAGGTCCTTTGCGACCTTCTCATCATAGCCGAACTGTTCGTGCATATCGGCGACGATGTCGTTGAACATACGCTCAACAAAGTAGGAGTCATACTCCGTGCTCGAGGCGGTATCCACCCTGCTTGCGACCCCCGCAGAAGGAACAAAGCCCGGGTCCCAGGAGAAGACGAGAGGCTCGACCTTTGCCTGCTCGTACTCTTCGTCGCTGATCTTACCCAGCTCGTGCATCTTATAAAGAACGGTGAGCTGGCGCTCCTTGTTCTGCTCGCGGTACCAGTCGCCGCGCGACGGGTCATATTTATAGGGGAACTGCGTGATGCCGACAATGGACGCAGCCTCGGCAATGCTCAGTTCGCCGACGGTCTTGCCGAAGTAGCTCTCCGCCGCGGCCTCAATACCGTTGCAGCCGTTGCCGAAGTAAACGAGGTTCAGGTAGGTCTCGAGGATCTCGTCCTTCGAATAATTCTTCTCGAGGCGCAGCGCACGGAAGATCTCCCTCACCTTGCGCTTGATGGTCACCTCGTTGTCGCCGGTCGTGTTTTTGATGACCTGCTGGGAGATCGTCGAGCCGCCGCGCGTCGAACTGCCGGTGAGCTTGCCAAGAATGGCCTTCGCCGTGCTCTTCCAGTCTACACCGTGGTGGCTTTCAAAGCGCTCGTCCTCAATGGAGATCAGCGCCTCCTGCACATGTTTGGGAATGTCGTCGATGCTCACAAGCGTGCGGTTTTCCACGCCGTGGAGCTTCGTCAGCTCCACCCACTCCCCGCTCGTCTTGTCCTGATAGTAGACCGTCGAGCTCTGCTTGAGCGTGTAGGCTGAGATATCCACATCAAGGTCAAGTGACGTGTGGACGTAGATCATAAAGATGGCGAAGAACATCAAACATGTGGTAAGGCCGATGGCCAGAATGGTGCCGATGACCTTCTTGGCTGTTCCGCCTTTCTTCTTGTGCGCCTGATGCGTCTTTGCCTGTGCGTGCTGTCTTTGGGGCGTCTGGTTTTCTGCGCGGTTTTCTTCCATAAAGCGCCTCCTCCTTTGCGATAGAAATATGCGCAAGCGCGCATAGCCGATTTTCAATAGTGATACAGAATATAGTATAGCACGGCTGTCAAGTGGTGCGTATCTTGTCTTGCATTTTTGCAAAAAGTGCGGTATAATGCACTCACAAAATCACAGGAGGTGTTCCCCTATGAACGATGAATTCGGCCCCAATTTCGTCACGCTGACGGACGATGAGGGCAAAGATATCGAGCTTGAATACATTGATGCGCTCGAATATAACGGCACGACGTATATGGCGTTCTTCCCCGTGGTCGAAGAGGACAGCGAAGAAGAGGAAAACGAAGAGGAATACGGTCTCATCATTCTGAAGAGCCAGATGGAAAACGGCGAGGAATTCCTTGTCACCATCGAGGATGAAGAGGAGATCGACAAGGTCTACGACCTCTTCATGGAGCAGATCCTCGCCGACGAAGAATAAAAATCTTCGATTGCGACGGATTTTTCCCCACGAATTGCGATAAACTGAATTTGCCCTGCGGGGTGCGTGATAAGTTCTTTTTAAACCCACATTTCGTCATAAGGGACGCTGGTACGTTCCGGTGGTTTGCAGGCCTCCCGGCTGCCTTTTGCGGCTGGACGTTGGAAGCAATAAAGCCGGACAGAGGCGACCCACCTGTCCAGAATGGTGCAGGTTTTGACGGGGCTTACACGGCCGCTGCGGGGCATCTTTTTATCTTTCCACGGTTTGCACAAATTTAAGTTTCTATTTTCTACATTGCATTAGACGAAAAATCCGTGCATTTTGTTCGCGTTTCCTGTAAAATATTTTTATCAACTCAATCATTGTTTGTAGCTGCAACGTAGTGCTTCGCGCACGGGCTGTACGGTCGTTTCCCTTTTTATCGGGAGTCGGCACGGTCTGTGTGAGGAGCGCTTTTTTCTTTCCCCCTGCGCTGCCGCAATTCGCATCGGGAAAAGGCAAAAGAAAAAGGAGGAGCAACATTATGAAACTTGTCACCAACGGTCGTCTCATCACCCGCAACGCAGATGCACAGGGCTATTACGAGCACGGCGCAGTCGCCTTTGAGGGGACGAAGATCGTCGAAGTCGGCGAAGAGGCGGCGCTGCGCGCAAAATATCCCGGCGCCGAGATCATCGACGCCAGAGGCGGTGTCATCATGCCCGCGTTCATCAACGCGCACACGCATATCTACTCCGCCCTCGCCCGCGGCCTTTCCATCGTCGGCAACAATCCGACGAACTTCTACGAAGTGCTCGACGGCACATGGTGGGCGATCGACCGCCATCTGATGATGGACGGCACGCGCGCCTCCGCCACCGCGCTTTACATCGACTCTATTAAGCAGGGCGTGACGACGATCTTCGACCACCACGCCTCTTACGGCGAGATCCCCGGCACGCTCCACACGATTGCCGAGGAGAGCAAGCGCCTGGGCCTTCGCTCCTGCCTGTGCTATGAGGTCTCAGACCGCGACGGCGAGGAGAAGTGCTTACAGGCCATTCAGGAGAACGCCGATTTTATCACCGAATGCGAAAAGAATAAGGACCCGATGCTCGCGGCAATGTTCGGCGGCCACGCGCTCTTCACCATTTCGGATAAGACCTTTGATCGCATGGTCGAGGCCAACAACGGCCGCACGGGCTACCACATTCACGTATCCGAGGGCATGAACGACGTGTACGACTCCCTCCAGAACTACGGCCGCCGCCCCGTCCAGCGCTTGCAGGATCACGGCATTCTCGGCCCCAAGACCATTCTCGGCCACTGCATCCACGTCAACACCGCCGAGATGGATCTCATCAAGGAGACCGGCACGATGGTCGTAAACAATCCCGAGTCCAACATGGGCAACGCCATCGGCATCTGCCCCGTGCTCCAGCTCTACAAGCGCGGCATCCTCCTTGGCATGGGCACCGACGCTTACACGAACGACATGCTCGAATCCCTCAAGGTCGCCCTCTGCTCGCAGCGCAGCCAGAACTGCCTGCCGAACGTCGGCTGGTGCGAGGTGACGGACATGCTCTTCAAGAACAACGCAAAGATTGGCGAGAAGTACTTCCCCGACACGCTCGGCGTGCTGAAGCCCGGTGCCGCGGCGGACATCATCGTCATGGACTATAAGCCGTTCACGCCGTTCTCTGACGAGAACATCGACGGACACATGATCTTCGGCATGACCG
>ERZ1026844.1463-NODE-1463-length-14365-cov-5.348008_pt1 | contig 14365 bp, 4 predicted proteins | sample MGYA00380152_ERZ1026844 | MGnify/ENA primary metagenome ERZ1026844 (study PRJEB33269, sample SAMEA4719788) | human gut metagenome | biome: human-associated habitat; feature: organic feature; material: feces | place: Cameroon | collected 2013-10 ... | reverse complement strand
TTGATACTAATATTATAAGTAATATGGTTACAGAAGAACTTGCTTATATAAAACAAGTTCTTCCTGATTTGACAGATGTTGAACGTATTGCGGTACAGACTGAATTGGATCATATATTACACGACTCATTCGGCAATAATAGCTTTGAAGAGATGTATATTCATTCTAAACTGACACAACTGGCTGATGAGCATTGGATTGCAGGTAACAAGATTGCCGCTAAAATGTTATATGATTTTTCTTTTCATTATATGAAGAACCATGAAAATTCTGTATTCAGTTCATGTTTTCGATTGGCAAAATTTGAGCTGGAGGAAATAACAGAAAATTCTTCTCCAGAAGCCATTACTTCAGCTTTGTCAAAGGCTCTTAATAACTATCAACGCTTTTTTATTTATTTCCCAGATTCTAAAACATCAAATGCCGTTGCCGCTTATTCCACACCTGCGTCTTTTTATTTCAAGCAATTCCCTAAGATATTAACATATAATGACTATAGTCTTACGGCATTTCTGAGTGCAAAAGATTTAATTGAAAATGCAATAAAAATTGCTCCGGACACTCCACTTCTCAACAAGCGTAAAGAAGCAATTCTTGCATGGGAGTTAATTAAAATGAAGGTTAAATTGCAAGATTCTGCGGGGAATCCACGTAATGGAACTATCAAGGTAAAAAATATTACTGCTGATACAGAGATGCGAAGTGTCTTTCCCGAGGAGCCTTATTATGAAGAACGTATATTTAATGGACATGGTGAAATTGAAATTCCCTTATATGTCGGTCACATCTATGATTTTGATATTTCGTTGGAAATGCCAGGAGGAGCTCCTCTCAATTATCAAATCAATAATGTTCCACATTCATCTGGTCTGCTCACAAAAGTAGACTTAACAGGAAATTGCTCCAAAGAAAATATTGACTCTTCAAAATCTGAAATGGAGATGACGGTTCCCAATACTCTGTTTCCATATAATCTCCAATTTGAGCGTAATATTGATGTCTTTGACTTGAAATGGGATTGGATTCAAACATCTGATTTTAATGTTAAAACATTTAAAATTTTCAATGATAATAAAGTAATAGCTGAAACATCAGAACTTGGCTTCAAAAATTTGCCATTAAACTCACGTTCCGGGAAATATGATTATACTGTTGTAGCATATGATGTCACGGGTCGTTCGTCAGCACAAAGTAAAACCATTATTGTTGAACCTGGTGATCAAAGCACCCATGCAGATTATTTCGCATGGATGCAAGTTCATTTTGGCGATAATGCTCTTTATTCATATTCAACAGACGATCCTGATGGTGATGGAATAGATAATTATCATGAATTCTTAAATGGAACTGATCCGACAAGAGCTCCTGCCCCCTTGCCTTACGAGGGACCTGTCTCATATACAAAGACTACATTATGTTGGACTTCACCAGAAACACTCCCAGAAAATGCCATATGGAAAGTTTACCGAGATGGTAATGAGGTTGGTTCTACAAATGAATCTCACTTTACTGATACAGGTCTGTTGCCGGGGATGGAATACACCTATCGTTTAAAATTATATACCCCAAATGGAGCAAGCAGTGACTGGAGTTATCCAGTATCCATAAAAACTCAAAAAGAAGAACAAATATCTTATGCTGCACATTTACAACAAGTTGTTGATTTATTTAATCCCATAGATCTTACAGAATATTCCAGTGCCAGCTTTGTTTCAGCTATAAAAAGTGCCTGTGAATCCATCGTTGGAACTACAATTTCATTTACTGTCATAGATCGTTCTCTCCTTGAAAAAATGGTTACGGATGAGATGGCAGTAATTAATGCTGTTTCTCCCTTACTCTCTGCCACAGACAGGATTGCCCTAAAATCCGAATTGAAACAAATGATGGATGAAAATTTTGGCGGAAATTCTTTTGAACATATGTATATCAACTCAAAACTTACAGAATTAGCGGAATCACATTGGCAAACATATATTCAGGATAAAACAAAAACTTCTCATAAAACAGGAGCTGAAGCACTTTATGATGCATCACTTGGTTTTATGAATAACCATCAACCCACTGTAAGTTCAACTCTTCGACGTATGGCCAATATGTCCATTGAGGCTTTGGATGAGAGCAGTTCTACTGCAGAAATCAAAAAAGCTCTTGATGAACAACAAAAAACATGGTTTCGCTTTTTTGACTATTTCAAAGCAGAAGAAATAAGTGAAAGCATTTTACATCCCTATGCGGCAATAGCGCAGAATTATTTCCGCTTTTTTCCTAAATTATTAAAATATAATGCATATAACCAAGATATCTTTAATGTTGCAAAACAAATTGCAAATAACTTGCAACAGGTAGTAGACTCCTCTAGTGCACAAAACCTTGCTCAACGAATTTCTGCTTGGCAATTAGCTACTCTTACCTTGGATGTCAAGTCTCAGGATACTTCAAGTTTTACCGGTGAGATCATTTTTTCTAATATCAGTTCAACATTAGATCCTTCTCCATACTATGAGTCGGAAAATGATATTCGACATTTAATGATTTCTAAGGGTAAATTTACATTACCTGTTTATACTGGGCATTTATATAAATTGCTTTTGAGTTCAACCGTGCCTGGCGGACCGAATTGGAAACGTATTATAGGTCCTCTTTATTTTACTCCGGGCCAAAAAATTCTTTTTGATTCATTTACTGGTATTGAACGTCAATCTCTTCCTGCCGATCTTCAAAATGTATTATTGGAACTTACTCTTGAACACCCGAATGCTCCATATAATCTAAATGCTGCAACATTACCAGATGTATTTACTCTTTCTTGGGCATGGGTTGCTCCGAGTGAAAGCTTTATACTGGATCATTTTAAGGTTTACCGAGGTGAAACTTTGCTGGGGGCGGTGGAAACACAATATATGAATAATATCCCGAGAATAGTGACTGATGATAATGCTTATTCTTATCGGGTTGTAGCTGTTTCCAAGACAGGTGCAGAAACTCGACATAGTGAGCCTCTTATAGTTCTGCCAGATTTTACGCAAGAAGAAAAAATATACTTTGACTGGAAACGTAAATATTTTGGAGACGTTCCGTCATTAGCCACAGATGATCCTGACGGAGATGGCCTTACTAATTATCAGGAATTTATCTTGGGATCAAATCCTTTAATTGCAGTTCCCAAAGAGTTCTCAGAGTCTTGGACTGATAATAAGGGGAACGGTGCAAAAGTTGCTTATTATGAAGGGCAATGGACAAAAATGCCCAATTTTGCCAGTATGACTCCAATTAAAAATGATATTTTGGCTAAATTCTGTTTTGCTTCTACATCTGATGAGGTATTGACAAGTGGCTTAAAAGAGGAGGTCGGGGTTGTAATTGAAGGATATTTTGAGACTCCGGCAACAGAGACCTATAGATTCTACATGAGCAATGATGATGGATGTATTTTTTATATTGATGGTGCACCGATGTTGAGTAATAATAGACTTTCTTCTCCGCAGGAATACATGGCACATATTCCTCTAAAAGCCGGAATTCATAAATTCCGAGTGGAATATTTCAATTATAATTCATCTTCGCGGTTGAAAATTGACTGGGCAGGAAAAACATTTGCCCGTCGTTCTTTTGATGACAGTGGTCTTTGGTATTTATCAGGCGAAGAGACCGCTGAATTTCAGGAATACCTTACGTGGCAACGAGACAGTGATGGCGATGGTCTCTCTGATGCTGAAGAAATAAAAATCGGAACCGACCCCAATAATAAAGACAGCGATGGTGATGGTTTGTCTGACGCAGAGGAAATTAATAAATATCACACAGATCCTTTGAAAGCAGATACAAATAGCAATGGAATTAATGATTATGATGAAATCTTTCTTTTGGGAAAAGATCCTATCGGCGATCTCAATATGCTGGCTTTTGAATCCCTGCAGGAAATAAATGGTTCCGCTTATGCACAATGCAATGGCATGTGGGAAATACGAAATACAGCTGCACTGGCTAGTTCTCGTCGAGGCTATTTGGAGTATACATTTAATGTTACTACACCCAATATTTTCAGACTTTCCTTTGAACTGAAAAACTTTTTCAATTTTGCAACGTCGACCTCCTTTGATCTTTATATAGATGATTTGTTAATTGCTGCGCCGACACTTCAGTTGGATAGTTCCGAAAAAATAGTTTCCGGTTATACTCCGTATCTTGAAACAGGTTCTCATAGAGTCAAACTTGTATGGGATAACTATAAATCAGGGATTCGCCTGTTAGTGAATAAGCTTGTAATAGAAGGAATTAAAAATAATGCTACACTCCAGGATGATTCCAATGATTTCCTGAAAGTTTTACTTGCCAAACGCAATTCATTACCAGACTTGAGTGAAAGTAAGGTTTCTCCCGCTTGTATTGAAGGTCATGCGTTATATCCTGATTTAGTTCGCGTTAATGGTGTTTCTGCAATGCAGATTTCAGAACAGTCATGGTTTGTAAACCAGTCCCTGAATGAAAACTCACAAACTGTAGTTTCTGTAAGTTTTGAAAACAACGGTCTTCAGCTCCAAAAGAATATCTCCTGGGCTGTTACGAATCTTCTTACAGAAGCAGAGGTCATTTATCTTCGCAAGGGGGATAGTTTACGTCTTACGGCAATTCCGGAAGGTGACGCAGATGGATCTTGGACCATCACAGATTCATCCGGTATCTCTATAAGCGGAAATGCAGGTGAAGCAAAAGTTCATCGTTTTGACACTACAGGTAATTTCATTCTGAATGGTATTTATAAATCTCAAGCTGGCGATGAAATGAATCGTAGTATTACTGTGAAAGTTCTTGATTATAAATTTACTGACAGAGATATTGCCTGTTGGCTTGGCTGGATGAGAGAATGGAGTATCCCGAAAATGGAAGAAGGAGTAAGTATTGTCTTTGATTCACGCATTCGTGATGCTGCACTCTCAACAACAGATAGCAAGGCATATATCAAGGCTTATACCGATGACAACAAAACTCGTTATGCTGTTGCAAGATTAGGTGAGCATGGACCAGTGCTTGACATTCAAAAAATATCCGGTATGGGGATCTACTCATCTTATCAGACTGTTATGAATGAAGTGGAAGAATATGATGATGGAACCAAGCTTTATGAGATGTTGGTCATCAGCAGTCCAGTAAGAATAGATGTTGAATTGCGTCTGAATATTTTCATTGCCGGTGTTTTGTTCGATGATGGCACAGTAAGTAAGACCCTGAAAGCTACGGATTTTGATGAAACTGGTATCGCACGAGTTTATTTTATACGTCCGGAAGAGGTAAAGAGCTCTGTTTGCCATAACATGTCCGCATATCAGAATAATGTTTATATTGGAGTGCGCCCCAGATGATAAAAAAGAAATATATTTTTGCTGGATGTATTATTGGCTTCATAGCACTGTGGGTAGGGACGTATTGTTTTTTCAAGAAAACAGATTTTTCAGGATTACCTGCTTCAAAATATAATCTGGGATTATTTCGAAAAACAACTTCTAAAAAGCAATCTTCAGCGATCATTCCGGACAATCAGAATGTTTCTTTTATTATTCAGGCGGATAGTATTTCTTCCGCTGGCAGATTGCGTCAAGCGCATCAATTGGGGAATAATCTATCAGAAAATGACCGCTTGGCAATCGCAGAGTATTTGAAACATGGTCCGAATAATGATATTGAGTATGTTATCAAAAATGATCTAATGAATAAACTCCGCAATCAAAAAGAAATACCACCAGAACTGACCGAATTATTAATCGGACTGGCAAATGATAGAAAACAGGATATTGTTGTCCGGAGTTATGCACTGCAACATTTACGGCCGCAATATGAACAGACAAAAGATGAGGCCATTAAGGAGATTTTTTATTCAGCTCTTGATGAGCATCAATCAGAGATGGCCGGGGTGGCATTATTGGCATTGCGTTATCTTGTAACAGAATATCCGAATGAGTTCGACAGGCAGTTAATAGCGACAAAAGTATTGGATATCGTAAAAGACAAAGATACTTATGTATTAACAAAAATTTCCGCGATACAGGTTGCAGCCTCTTTGAAAATACCGGAAGCCGAAGAGACAATTCGACTTTTCGCTTCAGATGTAAAGCAACCTTTCGCGTTACGTCTTGCCGCAATTGCAGGACTTGGCGATATGGGCACAACAGCTGATCTTACCATGTTAAGTGAAATACAGGTATCGAAAGGACCGTTGTCCAAGGCTGCTATGGCAGCTATAAGAAAGATAAAAAATAAATATTGAGGTTTTGGATGGAACGTATCAGCATTTTTTTATTTTTGATTTTATCGGCAGTATTTCTATATGGTGCCGAAGATAACAATCCCTGTTTGCATAGTTGGGGAGAAGTTCTTTATGATTGCACAACAAGCGTAAGTGGCGGGTCTGTATCTGTTCCTTGCAATACGACAGAAAATTCGGCAATTGCTAAAATAAAATCAGCAAGTACCAAGAATGGCAGTTGTCTGAGATATCAACTTTGTTCAAAATGTGGTGCGCGCAATGATATTGGAGAGAATACATTTTCCGGTCCTGTTTGTGGCGCGTTGAATTGTACAACAGACCCCGGCGGTCATATAGAAGGAGGTGGCAGCTGCGAAGTTTCCGCCTCATGCCATACGAAGCGGACATCAAGGGGTCATGTAAGTGTAGGAAGTCACAGCTACTACCTTATGACCGATAAGGAGCACACGAATGAATACAAGTGTTATATGACAGCCCGTTTGCTTTATGATAAGCGAACAGTCAGCTTGAAATCATTTAATGCGCCTCTTGGCAGTGGTTTTAGTTTCAATGTGACTTGGAACAATCCCGCTCCTGATGGTGTGACTAACGGTCGCAATGAATATGAAACAAAAAGCTGTAAAACCTGTGGCAATAAATGTACATGGGGGACTTCCCGAATGACAGCCAGCCACACAGTAGAGCGTCCTGCTCCAACATCTACAGGAACCTCCTTTAGTTCCACATACGGTTATGGATTCAGTTTTCCCTCAACCGGCAAGAATTCTGTTACTTTTATCAAGGAATGTAAATCTCGTGAAGCATCTTTCCAGCCTCATTGGGATCAGACAACAACAGTCGGGGGGTGTGATCCCGGTAAATATGAATTCACGGTAAATTCCGTTGGAGTCAAAAGCCTGGATTACAATCCCAAGACCGGTAAAGTGTATGTAGGCGAAAATAATGAGATTTATGTATTGAGTGAAATCAAAGAAGGTGAAGAGGCAGCCATGGGGAACAGCGCACGGCCTGCGGTTCCGATCATCTTTATTGCTGCTCCAGAGGGTGGAGCATGGCCGTCTGTTGACCCCTATTTGGGAGGAATCAGTGATAATGATCTGACCGACGGAGAAAAAGCCGCTAAGAATGATTATAAATATCCGCATTGGAGTTGTTCCGCACCACAAGGTGCTACACAACCATTGAGTTATGAATTTACTGGAGAAAAAGGCAGTTCTTCAGCGACTTTCAAAGGAAAATCTCAAGGGAACTATTCTGTCTCCGTGAATTGCGGAACAGACAGTAATCCAGATAAAGATCCAGAGGACAATCTGGGAACCCGGATAAGAAAGATTCATGTATGCAATCCGAGAGCTACAGCCAACTTCGGAATTGAAAAAAATGAAGAGGGGAGAAAAGAAGTAAAAGATCTTGCAGCATGTGATGAAAGATTTATCCCCTTTACTTTTTCCGCCACTCCCGGCGGAGCCCCAGTTACCGGAAAAGCAACAATAAAAATCAACGCGCCGAGCAAGAGTTACGAGTTGTATGTTATAAAAGACGGCAGTTATGTGGAAGCCGGCGGCGGAGATATGGTCATAGATGTAGCAGCGGGAGAGTCCTCCAAAACAATTTATTTGATGCCAGTAAAACATGAGAGAAAAATAAAAAGAACAGGTTATACAATAACAGTAGAATATGTAATAGGCTCAACTTTATTCAGGGCCGATCCCCAGTCAGATTCATTTACGGTCTTATGGAAGGACACTTGCACTTCGGGGTCCTGTTCAGTAGATGGACCGGATGTTGAAAATGGCTCCATTCAAGCGCAATTTCCTCTTGGTTCCGGCAACTGGGGAGCCAGTGGAGGCGCCTGGGACGTTTATGCAGAAAAATTGAATTATCGTCTCTTGAATAATCAGCGTATTGAAATTCCCCGTTCAACAACCAATCCGAATGAAGACACGATGCCGACGGTAATTGAACCGATGCTGAATTTCACTTATGGAGATGGGACAGCAGCCAAAGTCGCAACAGAGGCAGATGCCTTGTCGGATTCGACCAGAGTTGCCGGTTACCCGATCCGTGTAAGGACAGGCAAAGAATGCACAGAGTTCGAATATGAACAGGCGACAGTTGGCACTTTCACATTTGTTTCGAAGATCATTGCCCGGCAATATCTTTCCAGCGGAACCGATGTGGAAGAGGCTATAGCAAGCGGGACTACTCCAATTTCAGTCACAACAGTTCAACTTATTTATAATCCGACACTGCCCGACGGTGAAAATCCGGAACCGGAAGTCACAGCGTTCAATATAAATTATGTTCAGTATTCCGGAACATCAACAACAGAAAAGAGCTGGCAGTTCACAAACACACCGCAAGTCTGTCCTGACCTTGATGGAGACTACACGATTTCGCATCTGGTTCAGAATGGGGTAAATAATATCCTTGTAAAGAAAGAATATGAGGAAAACGACATCTCTTATCGCAGGGAAATCCGTTATATCGGTTCCATGACAAATCCGGTAAATAAAGAAGACAGACTTTATCGTCAATATGGCTGGGGGGAAGAACTCATTTCCGAAACCATCAACGGAGATACAACAACCTACGAGTTTGTGACTTCCGGAAACGGATTCGGCAAACTTTCTAAAGTGACCTATCCGCGAGGGAACCAGATCACCTATACTTACAACTCCGCTAATGAACTGGCCTCAGAATCTGAACTTCGCGGAAGTCTGACTTATGTCACAACTTATGAATATACTTATAATTCCACTCAAAAGAGCATTGCGACACTGGCGGTACAGAAAGTCGGAGAAACTGTTGTCAGGAAGACCAAGACAGTATCCCATAATTCAGAGATCAGCAGCAATCCCGATGAAACGATTGAATATGATGAAGCTGACAATGAATATGTGACAAAGACCTGGTACACCCAGGGACCCGACGGACAGTATGACAAGCGGATCAGCCGTCAGGAAAATCCGGACGGAACCACTGTCGTTTACAGTTATAACCGTTCCGGCAATCTTGAAACCACCACTGTCGAATCCGGCATCTTCAGCGGCAATACCCTGCAAAAGGGAACACGACAGGTTTCGGTCTCCAACAAAAACGGTTCGTCCGTCTCCGAGACGACATATTTCATTGATGCGGCAAACAATATCTCTCAGAAAATCTCCGAAACCGTCAACACGGCATTTGACAGTTTCGGCCGTCCCACAACAACGACCTATCTTGACGGCAGTTCCGTCACACGGGTTTACGGCTGCTGCGGCATCGAATCCGAAACCGACCGTGACGGCATCACCACAACTTATGCGTATGACAATTTCAGCAGAGTGAGTTATACTGTTCGCGACGGGATCACGACTCTTTATACTTACGACGATGCGGGGAACGTGCTTTCCACGACAATAAAGGGACGGAACAACGGTGAGATTACCACTTCCAGCACCTATACTCTCGGCAAAGTTGCGACTTCAACAGACGCCTTGGGAAATGTCACCACCTATGCCTACTCTGCGACTGCGGACACCGTAACCAAACCTGACGGCTCAACGGAAATCACCACATACCAAAATGGAGAGGAGACAGGAAAATCCGGAACGGCGGTCCATCCCGTCACCTACGAATTCGGAGCCAACCTGCAGAAGGAACTGCCGAAAAACATCACCACTCATACCAATATGCGCGGTCAGGTTTCCAAAATCGTATATGGCGATAACACCTATCAGGAAAATTTCTACAACAGCAGGAATCTGCTGGTGAAGAGTGTTTCCCCCGCCGGCCGTATTGTCCTTTATGAATATGACGATCTGAACCGGCAGATAAAACAGGCTGTTGACATGAATCTGAACGGAACCATTGACGATGCCGATCTTGTTACGGAAACGGCATACACCTGGGGAACAAGAGGCAACAAGCCGGTGTCTGTGACAACTGTGACGATCAGGCAGGGTACCAATGCAACAGTCAATTCCATTCAGGAACAGACCGTTGACGAATTGGAAAGCTGGGTGACGGATGCCCGGGGCTTGACGACCTACAAGAAGAAAGAACGGCTTGGACAGGGCAGCGTCAAAGACACCGAGCAAAGGGCGGACGGCAGTAAAACCGTCACAACCACGCAGAATGGCCGTGTGGTGAAAGTTGAGACTTTCGCAGCCGACGGAGCCGCGGAAAATGTCGTGGACTACACCAGTGACGAATTTAACTTTACGGCGTCCGAAACAGTAAAAACGGGGAACACGGTCTTGAACAGCATCACTTACACGTATGACGCCCTCGGACGGCAGTTGTCCCGGACCGTGAACGGACAGACAACGAGCATGAGCTACAATGACATTACCCGCACCACCACGACGACGCTTCCGGGAGGAGACATTGTTACTCAAAATTTTTATCCCACGGGAGAACGGAAACGCCTGCAGGGAATCTTTTATACTCATGAGTGGAGCTGGAATAATACTTGGGGGAAACAAGCGTCTCTGACGACCTGGAAGACCGATTCCACGCCGCAGACCACGAGTTGGAGTTATGATGTTCGCGGGAATCTGATCTCCAAAACCTACCCGGACAACAGCGGCCCGGTCTATACTTATGACGCCGACGGCAAGCTTCTGACCAGAACGTGGTCCCGCCAGGTAAACGGTCAGCCTCTCGTAACGACATTCACGTATGACAATGCGGGCCGTTCCACCGGCTATTCCTACTCTGATGGAACGACGGCGTCCGTAAGCTTCACGAATGATTATCTGGGGCGCAAAGAGTCCGTGACGGACGCCTCAGGGCCCCATGAATTCAGTTATGGAGTCAATACTCTGTTGACTTCCGTATCTTCGCCGGTCGTGGCAAACAGTTCCGTGAGCTACAGCTATGACGCTTACGGGAGGAAAACCGGAATGCAGGTGAGCGTGAATGGGCAGTCCGGCACAAGCGCGAGTTATACCTACGATCCGAACGGCCGTCTTTCGAGCCTCGGGAACGGCTCCCGGACACTGCATTACAGCTATCTTCCGGGGACGTCGTATGTATCTTCCAGGCAATGGAAGGATGCGGATGACGCATCTCATCAGACTTTGAACTATACTTACGATTCTCAGCATCGCCTGACGAGCGTCAAGCTCGGCACGGCTCCGGAAGTATCGTATACGCTGAACGCCAAGAACCAGCGCGTCCAGACGTCTTTCGGTGACGGTTCCTACTGGGATTACAGTTACGATGATAAGGGACAGATTACGGGTGCGGTGAAGCGTGACGCGGACGGAACGGCGCTTGCGGGCATGCAGTATGGCTATGTGTATGACGGGATCGGCAACCGTGAGAGCGCGGAAGAAGGTTCTTCTGCAAATGCCGTAAGCTACAGCAGCAACCAGTTGAACCAGTATACCGCGATCAATACGGCGCTTCCGACGTATGATGCGGACGGGAACCTGCTGACCACGGGGAATGGCTGGAGCTACACCTACAACGGCGAAAACCGCCTGATTCAAGCGGAAAACAGTGATACGAAGCTTGTTCTGAGCTACGACTATATGGGGCGGCGATTCGAGAAGAAGGTTTATACGAAGGGCATCCTGTCGCTTTACAGTTGGAGTCTCTCGAAGCATTATCGCTATATTTATGACGACTACAAGCTGGTCGAGATCCGTGATGCGAATGACGGCAATGCGCTGCTGAAGAGTTTCGTCTGGCAGCCTGCCGACGCTGGACAGGATGTTCCGCTGAGCATGAGTTATGACGGTTCGACTTACTACTACATCGTGGACGGCAACAAGAACGTGACCGGTCTTCAGGACGAGAGCGGCAATCGTGTCGCGACCTATACGTATGGTCCGTTCGGCCAGCTTCTGAGCATGGACGGCGGTCTTGCGGAAGAGAATCCGCTGCGTTTCAGCAGTGAATATTTCGACGATGAGACGGGTTTGGTCTACTACAACTACCGTTATTACAGCCCCCGAATGGGACGCTGGATCAACAGAGACCCCATCGAGGAAGAGGGCGGAGTGAATTTATACGTCGTGGCGCAAAACAATACCATAAATCATTATGATAATCGGGGATTGAATTCATCACTCGAAATCCCTTTTTATGTTGGCGGAAGTAAATTAAGGGGAAATGATTCATCTGATAAAATTGGTAATGCAATAGGAGCGTATCATGTTGATATATTCGAAAAAATTAGCGGAGGTTATTCGCTAATGCTAATTGGCGCAGGCGGGTCGGAAGACCGCCGTGCTATTGTCGATTATACAGGATATAAATTCTATAAATTATCACACCGCCAAAACGGTTCAATTCGATGGGGCAATGCAAAAGGAACAAAATGTAAGTGTGTTAATGTTGACGATATTCGCTCTTGTCTTTTAAGTGCACCACGACCTATAAATACAAGCAGCAACATTATGGGGGCTAACTGCCAAACAGATGTTGAATATGTCATTACAGGTTGTTGCCTAAGTGGTTATTCTGCATTAAATGGTTTATTAACGCCAGAAAACTATAAGGGTGATGAGGAAAAAGTCATGCAATGTTTTAATGATAAAGTGGGAAAATGGCCGTATATATTTATGCACCCGTCTGATATTTTGAAAATGTGCCAACGAAACGTCATGCGAGGGAACTATGACTAAAAAAAAGATAATATCTTTGGTTATTTTTTTATTTTCTATGTTTGTTGTATTTTTCATGATTACGCAGATTTGGTTTTGGCTGGATGCAAAAAGAGAGATTTCTGATGTGTACTTGATCCAACGAGCATTGCTTAAAGATTTAATGTTCGATTTTGACAATATCAATGATGGTGATATTTTAATGGATAAATATATTGATAAAATAGATGCTTCTCTTCATAATGTGGCAAAGAGATATGATATATCTGCTAAAAAAATGAAACAGGATTTAGAAATCACAATCATCGGCAAAGAAACGAATAATAAAAAAATCACCTTACAAGAGCGATTTAATATCTTGCCTATTGAAAAAGTTGCCCCAAGAGAGTCTAACTAGGGGCTGCTCAATGCGATAAAATCTTTTTCAGAACTTGTAATCGGCAAACAATGGGATATAGTAACTCAAAGGCTTTTACACCAATCTTCCTATAAAAAGTTGTCCAACCTAGGGAAGAGGCGCAAACGCTTTCCCTTTCCAAGTTAATTGAGCTGGCATTTTACACCAAGTCAAGTTGTCCAGTTTTCGGGGATAACCGCAGAGGCTAAACATGCTTAAAAAAGAATTGAAGAGCTATCTTCATAACGTATATTTAGTAATTCGTTGGGGAAATCCTTATGATAAAGAATTGTATAACGGAGAGGATACTTGCTTTATTGTTCTAGCGAGAAATAAATTACTTGCAACTAAAGAAGTTGAAAAATTTTTAACGATTACTGAAACAAAAAAAAGAGATTTTAAAAAGTCATGTGATGTTGTATATGAATTAGGATATTTATATCGTAATACTTGTGATACAGAAATTCTTATAGGACCTATTTATGATCGTTATATGTACTGCAAGTCTATACCATATATTAAAATGTGGGAAATAGACTATAATACAGGGATATTACAAAGAAAAAAGGAGAACTTAGCAGGTTTTTCCCGAATGGCGACATGTGGTAAGAAGCTAAGAAAAAGCAATAGAACTTCCATGCAGTATGTACGCAAAACTTATTTAGTTGTACACAAAGGAAATCCTTATAACAAAGGAGATATTATCTACATAGTTCTTGCATCTAACAAAAAGGCTGCAATGAAAATAGTAATGCAAGAAATACTGGATTTATTACCTAAAGAAGATATACATCATTATTTTATTCTTGAATTAGGAAGTCTATTGTGTAAGAAGATTAAATCTGTAAAACTTTCGGGACCTATTTTTCAGCCATTTTTACTCAAGAATTTCTCTGATCCAAATATAAAATATTGGGATATTACTTTTCGTTCTTGAACAAAAAGGATGTATTTTATAATTATCTTTTTAGGAGATAAGCGTTTCATTGTATTATTATGGAAATGAAATAATACCTATTCATACATTATCAAGATGACATAATTTAACGGTAAAAACGGGGAACACGGTCTTGAACAGCATCACTTACACGTATGACGCCCTCG
>ERZ1026844.1458-NODE-1458-length-14379-cov-7.013544_pt1 | contig 14379 bp, 9 predicted proteins | sample MGYA00380152_ERZ1026844 | MGnify/ENA primary metagenome ERZ1026844 (study PRJEB33269, sample SAMEA4719788) | human gut metagenome | biome: human-associated habitat; feature: organic feature; material: feces | place: Cameroon | collected 2013-10 ... | reverse complement strand
GCCAGCAAATGTGTTTTCAGCAGCGCGTTTTGCAGCGCTCTATGATCCTCATGCGACTGCCACCAGCAGGGCTGGAGAAAGTCAAGCGCCTTTTCCGCCCACCGGTAATCCTCGCACCGAAGGTCACCCCTCGCGGCGCTGCGCTGAAATCTTCGGTTCTGCTCCCGCACGGCGCGATCAACGCTGTCGCGGTTTAGGTACAAATCCAAAAAGCCGCACACGATCGCGGCCTCCTCTGTCGTATAAAACATTCGTCTTCCTCCAATCACAAACGCGTTCCATTGTAGCATGACGTACGCACTTTTGAAACTGACTGTTTCCACAAGATTCCTCACAAAAGCTTTATACAAACAGTTGTTCGATTTATGGCGTTGTGCTATACTGGTAGACACTAAGAGCGAGGAGGTGCGCCATGCAGCAAAAGGGACGAACGTATATTGCCATTGACCTGAAATCCTTCTACGCCTCCGTGGAATGCATGGAGCGCGGGCTTGATTCTCTGACCACCAATCTGGTGGTGGCTGACGCCAGCCGGACGGAGAAAACCATCTGCCTCGCGGTATCGCCTTCTCTGAAGGCCTACAGCATCCCCGGCAGAGCGCGGCTTTTTGAAGTGGTTGAGCGCGTCAAGGAGGTCAACGCCGAACGTCGGCGCAAAGCAGGCGGCAATCTTTTTGAAAAGAGCTGCGATGCCCGTGAGCTGGCAGCTGACCCGTCGCGCGCGGTGGGCTACCTTGTCGCGCCGCCGCAGATGGCGAAATACATTCAGATCAGCACGCAGATCTACAATGTCTATCTCAAATACATCGCACCCGAGGACATCCACGTCTACTCCATCGATGAAGTGATGATGGATGTGACCAGCTACCTCGAGACGTATCACATGACCGCCCGCGAGTTGGCAAAGACCATGATCCTCGATGTGCTGCACACCACGGGCATCACGGCCACGGCGGGCGTCGGAACGAATCTCTACCTCTGCAAGGTCGCCATGGACATCATGGCGAAGCACGTCGCGCCGGATGAAAATGGCGTCCGCATCGCAGAGCTTGACGAAATGAGCTACCGCAGGCAGCTCTGGGCGCACCGTCCGCTGACGGACTTTTGGCGCGTCGGAAGGGGTTACGCCAAAAAGCTCGAGGCCATCGGTATCTACACCATGGGCGACATTGCAAAATGCTCCATCGGCAAGCCGAGTGAATACTACAACGAAGAGCTGCTCTACCAGATGTTCGGCATCAACGCAGAGCTGCTCATCGACCATGCATGGGGCTGGGAACCATGCCGGATGGAAGACATCAAAGCGTACCGGCCGGAGACAAACAGTATCAGCTCCGGGCAGGTTTTGCAGTGTCCGTATCCTTACGATAAAGCGCGCCTCGTCGTGCGCGAAATGGCAGAGGCCGTCGCAATGGACCTGCTTGAAAAACGCCTCGTGACCGACCAGCTTACGCTGACGATTGGCTACGACATTGAAAACACCGCAGGCGGCAATTTCCGCGGCGAGATCGTGACGGACCGCTACGGCAGGAAGATTCCCAAACACGCACACGGTACAGCGAATTTACCGCGCAAGACGTCCTCTGCGCGCAGCATCATGGATGCGATTCTCGGGATTTATGACGGGAAGGTCAACCCCAAGCTGTCCGTCCGCAGGATCACCATCACAGCGAACAAGATCGTGAGCGAGGATGATGTCCCACAGGAAGCCGGAATGCCGGTACAGTTCAACCTGTTCGACGATATTGCGGCGCAGGAACAGCAGCACAAGGATGAAGAAAGTAGATTGGAGCGCGAACGCAAGATACAGGAAGCGATGCTGGGCATCAAGAAGAAGTTTGGCAAGAACGCCATTTTGAACGGCGGGAGCTATTTAGACGGCGCGACCGCCCGAGAGCGCAACGGCCAGATTGGAGGGCACAAGGCATGAGCGGCAAATACGACGATATCATTGACCTCCCGCATCCAACCTCGCAGAACCATCCGCGCATGTCGCTGCACGACCGCGCGGCGCAGTTTTCCCCCTTTGCAGCCCTGACCGGCCACCACGCTGCCATCGCGGAAACGGGACGGCTGACGGATCGGCGCATCGAACTTGATGAGAGCGAGATCGCGCGCGTCGACGCAGAATTGCAGCACCTTCAAGAACTGCTCCCCGGCAGGCCAACGGTGTCCATCACCTACTTCGTGCCGGATGAGCGAAAGAATGGCGGCAGCTATCAGACCGTCACCGGCGAGGTCAAGTGCATCGACGCGGTCGCTGGGATGATCCAGATGACAGACCGGAGAGAGATACCGATTGAGGATGTTTTCAGCGTCACAGCTGAGACTGTGTGATTTGATACGCAGAACATTTCAAGGAGGTTGTGTAATGCTTAGTTCGGATTTACCTATCGCAAAGTTGGAGGAAGACGAGCTGAACCGAGGCTCATTTGCAGAGAGCCTTGCAAAGACTTTAGTGCAGTATTCGTTCCCATCGTCTCTCACGATTGGTTTATATGGCGAGTGGGGAAGCGGTAAGACATCACTGCTGAATATGGTCTTTGAAAATGTAGAGCAAATCGATGACGGCGTGGTTGTTCTCAGATTTAATCCATGGCTATGCTCCGATTCGAAGCAACTTGTCACGCAGTTTTTTAAGCAGATGGCAACGGCAATCAAGCTCAAAAATAAAAAGGCTGAAAAAGTATGGGAATTGATTGACCAGTATGCGGATGTATTCGATGCGACAAGCCTTATTCCGGTTGTAGGAGGAGGAATTGCCGCGTTTTTTAGGGCTATTGCAAAAAAGGCAGGAAAAAAGGTTGAAAAGCGCACAAAAGACTTGCAGGAGAGCAAAAATCAGATCATCGAAAAGTTAAAAGATGAAAAGATGAAGATTATTGTTTCCATCGACGATATAGATCGACTTTCTGAGGAAGAGATCGTAGCAGTTTTTCAATTGGTCAAATCATTGGCAGATTTTCCCAACACCATATACGTCTTAGCTTTTGATTATGATGTTGTGGTTCGTGCGCTCGGAAAAGTGCAGCATGGTGATGGCAAGGAATATTTAGAGAAAATTGTCCAAGTGCCGTTTGAGATTCCAGCGCCGAATATTGATGATATCCACGAAGCGCTTTTTTCAAAGTTAAATGGGATTCTCGGCGATATTCCGGAAGAGGATTGGGACAAGGAGACATGGGGTGAATTGTTCCAGCAGGGAATCAAAAACTACATTAGATCGATACGAGATGTGATTCGGTACACGAATGTATTCTCGCTCAAATATGAGCTTTTGAAGAATGAGACAAGTGCTGCTGATTTGCTGGGGCTTACATGTCTGCAAGTATTCGAGCCGACAGTTTACTCAAAACTGCCGAGTTATAAGGATATACTATGCGGGGAGAGGCGCAGCTTCTCACATGAGCGCCAAAAAGAGGCGGAAGAGAAAGTCGAACGTGCGATTAACAGAATAGCTCCGGATGACGGAAGCGTTACAGATTTAGAAGCAACAAAGAATATACTTGGCACTCTATTTCCGGGAATCAAAACGAATATGGGGTGGTCGTACGGCGTTGGGAGGGGATACTCCCGTAGAGATTCTCTTATAAGAAATAGTATCGCCGCTCCAGAATGCTTCGACAGGTACTTTGCGTTGACGCTTGAGAATGGAGCAATTCCTACTGCTACAGTTAGACGTATGGTTTTTGAATCGAGCGAAAGTGAGCTTGCAGAAGAAACTATGCAAATCTATCGTGAAGGGAAAATCGTGCGGCTTCTTGAAGCGATAGAGGCGTACGCAGGGGCCGGAGACGGACGAATCATTGACGCGAAAAGGGCAGCTATAATTATCAAAGTTCTTTCTTGCAATTGGAGTTCCTTTGAGGTTGAGGATGAGGGCTTTTTTGCAGTTCCGTTTGCATGGAGGCTTCTATATTGTGTTGATTCATTATTAAAGAGTATGGATTCGAAAGCGAGAGCTTCTTTAATGTGCTCGATTTTTGAAAACGAAAAGGTTCAGGTATCGACAGTGGCTTTGCTGCTGCAAGACTTCGAAAACCAGCTTGGCCGATATGCAGAAAATGCCAGAGAGTCTGCTGATGCAGTATTGCCTCTTGATGCGGTCCTAAAGCTGGAAGCAATCTTTAAGGAGCGTGCTGTGAAGGCAATTGATTCAAAAGTGGTATTGAGGCAATATCACGGGCTGAGATTTTTGTGGTTGCTTGAACAAATCGCTCCAGAGACCGCTGCGGATAAAAAGAAATCAATGGTTACAGATGATGTTTCCCTTGTGAAGATTATAGATGAATGTACTTCTCGTGGAAGTGTAGCGGTGAGAATAGTTGCGAAAACGAGAACGGTGGATCGGGATAGACTTAGTGAGTTTGTTGATCTCGGTGAGGCGTACCAGCGAGTCAAGAAGTTTGCAACAGAAAATCAATTCTTTGATCTTCCTCGGGATGAGCAGATGAGCGCTGTAGCATTTATCCTCATTGTGGAAAGAGGACCTGTTGAGTCGTCATTGAAGGACTGCATAGCAGAGGACGCCATCATGAAGGCCTTAGATCAGATGGGGAGCAAAATAGAGACAGATGATACCAAACGAGACTAAAAGTAAGGCGGCATAGTAACAACGATAGAAGCGTGTAGTGAGAACACCCGAGCCCATTTGACAAACGGGCTCGGGTGTTTTCATTACCAAAATCAAAAAGGAGGACTTCAAATGAATCCCAACGCAGATTATCTTGGCATCGTCACCCTGCTCCGCGGCCTGCGGGAGCAGGGACTCGTCAGCGGCAGCGAGGCAAAAAAGATCGCCGCGCGTCTGATGGTACAGCTTGGCGCGGACATCATTATTTCTCTCTGATTTCTCGCTTTTGGGTATAGCTATTCCGGATGCTTCATGGTATTGTGTGTTGCTGAAAAAGGAGGTGTCAGCGCAATGAACGACAGCGAGAAAATCACAGGCTCTCTCGCCCTGAAGCCGAAGCCGCGGATCATCACCATCCCTGCCACCGGGCAGGATCTCACGCGCCCCCTCCGGGTGGCGGCATACGCCCGCGTCAGCTCGGACTCCAACGATCAGCTGCACTCCTATGCAGCCCAGACCGCTTACTTTGCAAAGCTCATCAACAGCAATCCAAATTGGATATTTGCAGATATCTATGTAGATCAGGGCATCACCGGCACATCTGTCGAAAAGCGGGATGACTTCCTGCGGATGATGGAAGATTGCCGCAGCGGCCGCATTGACCGTATTCTTGTCAAATCGACCTCCCGCTTCGCACGCAACACCAAAGAAAGTCTGGAGGCCGTGCGAGAACTGAAGTCTCTCGGTGTCAGCGTCTACTTCGAGGAACAGAACATCGATACCGCACAAGCCACCGGCGAAGCCCTCACCGCAGTATTCTCGGCGCTGGCGCAAAAAGAGAGTGAATCCATCTCAGAGCGAATGCGTCACAGCTATCAGATGCGGATGCAGCGCGGCGTCTTCTCCACCCGCCGCGCCCCCTACGGCTACCGGCTGGTCGATAACCAACTGGAAGTCATCGAGGACGAGGCCGTTGTCATCCGGCAGATCTTTGACCGCTACCTCTCCGGCATCAGCATGGAGGATATCGCAAAGGAGATCACGGCGCGGGGTATCCCTACCAAGCAAAATACCCCCTTCTGGCAGGTTCGCAGTATCCAGTATATTCTGCGCAATGAAAAGTACATCGGGAACTCGCTGGTACAGAAGACCTACGCCACGGTCACTCTCCCCCACCGGAAAAAAGAAAACAAGGGCGAGGAGGATCAATACCTTATTGAAGAAACCCATCCGCCTATCGTCAGTCAGGAGGTGTTCGATAAGGTCCAGCGGCTCTTATCCCGAAAAAGCGCTTTCATTCCGCCTCGAGCCAGTACTCCCCACCCGTTCTCCTGCAAGATCGTGTGCGGACACTGCGGAGCGATCTGCAAGCGAAAGGTATGCCGCGGCACCGCCTATTGGGTATGTCAGACGCATGAAAAAAGTGCCGAAAGCTGTCTCACCATGCAAACGCCCGAATCGGAGATCACAGAAGCCTTCCTCCGTGTATACTTCCGTTTCAAGCGGTACGGGGAGGAAGTTCTCACACAACTCATCCAAGCTCTCCAGACTGCCAAGACCGGAAGACTTCTCTGGAGTGAGGATATCATTTCACTCAACAATCGAATCGCAGATATTGCAAGTCAGGAACGATTGCTGGCCCAGCTCAAGCAGCAGGCCATCGTCGATCCTGACATTTTTATATCCCGCAGTAACCAACTGGCTGAACAGCGCCGCGAAGCAAAGCTGAAAAAATCCCACATTCTGCGCGCCGAGGACGATCAGACGATTCAGCGCACGCAGGAACTTCTGGACATTCTGGAAGAAGGGCCGGATCTGCTGATGGCCTTTGACGGGGCGCTGTTCAGCGAGTTGGTTGAGAAAATCACCATTCAGAATAACAGCACAGCAATCTTCCGGCTCATCAACGGGCTGGAAATCCCAGAACACTTTGAAAGGAGAAAATAACGACATGGCATCCAAGCGAAAAATGGTCTTCGGCTACCGCATGGAGTTTGGGGACATCAGTCCCTGCCCCGAAGAGGCGGAAACGGTACAGTACATCTATGCAGCCTACCTCACCGGTGCATCCTTCCGGCATCTCGCAAAGGAACTCGATAAAAGGGATGTTCCTTACGATGCAGGCAAACACTGGAACGTAAACATGGTTGCTCGGATTTTGGAGGACAGCCGCTATATCGGAACGGAGGTCTACCCCGCACTCATATCTGCGGAGCAGCTTCAGGCAGTACAGGAGCGTCGAAAGCAGAAACGCTCTATTTCCTCTCGAACCCCCGCGCAGGCCGAGCTTTACAGGCTCTGCGGCGGCACAGTCCCCGACAGCGTTGCGCGAAAAGTCCTCAAGATATTGAATCAGGTGGTAGGCGATCCGCAGCTCATCAAGATAGAGGCATTCGGTGTTCCCGGCACAGAAGATATTCGTCGGCTCCGACTGGAGCTGGACAGGCTTCTGCATACACCGCCCGTGGATGAAGAAGTCGCACGGCAGAAAGCGATGGAGCTTGCGGTCTTGACCCTTATAAGTGTCCAGATGGAGGAATACGAAGCCCACCGCCTCCGCAGCATCTTCGGGCGAAGGTCAAAGATGGTCGAACTGGACGCAGAACTGCTGCGGCAGGGAGTTCAGAGCGTCGAATGTCAGGACGACAATGTGCGCGTCCATCTGAAAAATGGTCAATGCCTGGAAGCATAGGCCATCCCCGCGATTGACGAAAGGAGCGTGACAGCTCATGGCAGAGCCTCGTCCGGAAAGAAAAATCATTATCATTCCGGCGAAAAAGGAATCTCCGCAGGAACAGGCAAAGAAACGAAATCTGCGCGTCGCCGCTTACTGCCGCGTATCCACCGGCGATGAGGAGCAGCTGACCAGCTATGAGAACCAGAAAGCCTTCTACACCGAGAAGATCATGAAGAATCCTGATTGGACGATGGTGGACATCTTCGCAGATGAGGGCATCACAGGAACCTCCACCTGCCGGCGCAAGCAGTTCCTTCGCATGATCCGCCAATGCCGGCAGGGCAAGATTGATATGATCCTTGCCAAGTCTGTCTCCCGCTTCGCCAGAAACACACTGGACACCATCAGCTATACCCGTGAACTGCGTGGTCTCGGCATCGCCGTGATCTTCGAGGAGCAGAACATCAACTCCATCTACCCGGAAAGTGAGTTCCTCATTGCGCTCCACGCCGCCTTCGCCCAATCCGAAAGTGAATCCATCTCCGCCAATGTCCGCTGGGGCAAGCGTCAGTCCATCAAGGACGGCAAGGTCACCTTTCAATATAAAACCATGCTGGGCTATAAGAAAGGGGTGGATGGTAATCCTGAGATCATTCCGGAAGAAGCAGAGACGGTTCGTCGGATTTTTGAACGCTACCTTGCCGGAAAAAGCATACAAAACATCCGCCAGGCGCTGGAGGCCAGCGGTGTCCGCAATGCTGCCGGGACGACGGAATGGACCGCCAGCAACCTGCGCTCCATCCTCACCAACGAAAAATACTGCGGGGACGCCCTGCTTCAGAAATCCTTCATCAAGGATTGTATCAGCAAAAAAGCAATACTGAATACAGGGCAGCTTCCCAAAGTCCTCATCCAGGACAACCATGAAGCTATCGTCAGCCGCGAGATGTTCGATGCCGTACAGCTTGAAATTGCGCGGCGCCGTGCGCAGGATGGGCGCACAAGAAAAAGCGCCCCTACCGGACGCGGCAAATTCAGCGGCAAATATGCGCTCAGCGGACTGCTGTTCTGCGCGGAATGCGGCACAGCCTACCGACGCGTCGTATGGACACAGCACGGCGAAAAGCGCGCAGTATGGCGCTGCACGAGCCGCCTGGACTATGGAAAGAGGTACTGCCTGTATTCTCCGACGCTGGACGAGGGGCCTCTCCAGCAGGCCATACTAAGCGCCGTCAATTCTGCCATGTCCGACCACGGCACGCTGACCGCGCAGCTCATCGACGCTATGGATCAGGAGCTTGCTCCTATTCCCGGTGAGAGCATGAGTCTCGGAGATATTGCCCGAGCTATGGAAGGCTTGGGGCAGCAGTTCAACGATCTTCTGCGAGAAGCCGCCGATGCGAATAACGCTGACAGCTACACTGCACAGTTCCAATCCATCTCCACGGCAATGGCAGAGTTCAAGCGCCGCAAAGCCAAGATTCTGCAAATTCGTCAGGAACAGGAGCAGACGAACCGCCGTGTGCAGGCGGTCGCATCGGTGCTGAAAACTGCGTCAAGCGAGCTTACGGAATGGGATGATAATGTGATCTATCAGCTCTTGGAGAAGGTCACCGTCCTGTCCCGAGAGCGCATTCGTGTGACGCTGCGGGATGGGCTGGAAATCGAGCAGGCTGTGGAACAGCCCAAGAGAAAGAAATTTGCATAATCTATGCGACTGGCGACACTCGGGGAAACTTCCTTCCCTTCCGTCCGGAACACTTTGCGGAATGAGTCGGGATGACGAAGGATAAATAAGCCGTTCAGCACAAAAGCGCGGCAAATTGGCTCCACACAGTTATCCAAATACAAAGCGGAGTCGAAATAACTCCGCTTTGTATTTGGGATGCCTTATACTTTCTGCAAGTGCGCAATTTAAACACTTACATCAATTTTCCCAGAAACGATGTTAAGAGTACGATATTGCTGAGCCTTTTACCATTAGTTATCTGCTGCAGCAATCTTATTAGCCACAGCTAAACAGAGAACCGGTGAAGCCTGGCTCATCTGATCTTTGCGTGTCAGCCAATGTTTGATGTCATGTTCTACTTGCATTTCGTATCTCTGAAAATTCATTTGGGTCCTGCATTACTGTCTGCCATGCGTCAAGGATCTCAGATTGCGTTTCGATAAAATGAATTTTCATCAAAGTACTTGCTAATGCCGCAGCCTCTCTACGAATATTCCCTTTTTCTGAGGCAGATGAAATCGTATCGTCTTCTGTTATTACCGTCTGCGGCAAAAGTTGCTCAAGACCCAATAATATCATCTCAGACACGTCTTTTAAGAGTTCTGCTTGATATTCTGCGACTGCTCTTGCTGTTTGTAAGGCGTAGGCCAGTCCTTTGGGGACCCCCCATACAATATGCTGAGCCATGATTGCAATGCCCTCCCCAAGCTCTGTTGTATCCAACAGAGGCGGCTTAGCATATTGGACTGCTAGTGCAATCATAGCATATCCTTGAAAGATACATTCCATATCCGTGGACCGTAGACACTTTCCCAAGTTATCCTTAGCAGAAAAAGGACGGCACAAAATGCGACTCCACATGCTTTTCAGTCCGTGATGGTTAACCCCTGTATGTTCGCAGATATTCATAATGGCCTCCATCGCGGCCTTATCCTCCACGGTTGGATTCCAACTGCTTTTACGAGCTGTCAATAGCCATAGCATTTTTGCGCTATTGTACAAAAGGGTCATGCTCGAGTTGTTTATGCCATCAAAATCATATCCGCTCGAAGTGTGCTTACTAAGGGAGCTCATTCGACTCTTCATCACAAAAAGAATGCGAGATATCTGTTCAAGCGAAAACGCATCCCTATCTGCAAGGGCAAACTTTATTGCTTCCTGAAGATCAGTTTTATCACTAGGAATATGTAATTCGCCATCACTACGACCACAAAGTTTCTCCGTTAATATATCACTAAGTGCCTTTTTTACGTCTACACCTTCTGGAGACGGGAAATCCAAACAAGCTGTCTGAAACCATCCTCCAGGAAGGCAAAGCTTCCCTTCGCTCCACAGGAGATTACCTAACTTCATTTTTTGTTGTTCGTTCAAAAGACCGTGATAATAACATAAAAGCAAGTGATTTATAATCGTATGTCCAGCCTTTTGGTGAGGACAAGAATCAAGCAAAGATTCCATCTCTTTGGTAATATCAGTTGCATTCTCGCACCGCTCCGAAGTGAACGGGACAAATTCCAGCGGATCAGGAAAATAGTGAGATGCGCGACTGTCTTCCACTTCTACAAGTGGAAAACGTGCCAGTCGGAGGCTTAATTGGCCTTGGTCTGACCCCGGAAAGGATTGGATTAAACGCTTCGCAAGAGAACCTGTTTGCTGGTAGCAGAGCTTTTTGGGTGAAGCGTATAGTTGTTCCAACAAGTTCAAAAGCTCGTTCAGCATGAAAACAGAGCACTTGCAGCATAGCTCCGATAATAATTCTGGCAAAACATCTGCAGCAAGTCTTGCGAAGCTATTGCGATAGAACCAATCCTCCGCAGAAAGCTCACTCTCTGTTCGATGAATCGCATCCAAATAGAACCTACACACAGAGTCTGCCTCGCTCTGAGACCATGAACAAAGAACTCCGCGGGTAATCGCCTTATCAACAGATTTAGGTTCATCACTACGTACTATTAGATGAATTGCCCATAGCGGCATATATTGCGCAATGCGTTCCGCTGCGCCACATGCTGCTTTTTTATTGGAGTGTACACTACGAACAAAGAAGGGCATTCCGGTTTCTTCGCGAAATCTCAGGAAAGAAAAAGCCAACATACGATCCTTGTCTTCACCCCAATATGTGTTCGCTCTTGTCCCGCCAAAATCAAAGGTTGATTCCGACCGATGATTGTGGAACGGTTCCCACTTTGCTTCTAACTGGGAAACATAATATGCGTTCTGCTCTTCCCATGAAACATGATATTTCTTATGGAGAGTCAAATGTCTTGCATCAGATGGGTCCACTTTTGACGAATCATCACTTACAAAGCGACTTGACAGTGCTTGAGCAATAAATCCTTGCAGGCTCATCATAGCACTTTCTAATGACAGGTCATACAAATCGGGTTTTGACTGATGTGATAGCCGCCTCCGTATATTCAAAATTGCATTTTGCAGAAGTTCACGAGCCGAAACGCACTCCCCATACTCAGCCAGTAATGAAGCCTTCCGCAAAGCCCAAAGCGGCATATCATCAGGAACCATCCAATCATTCAACTGCTGCTTCAGCTTCTGGAACTCGTATCGATAAAAAGAGAAAAGGCACTCTTCCCACTTGAGCTGATGAAGTTGCTGCGAAGTAAGCACACTCTGCGCAGAGGAAATTTCTTTGTGAGCGGTATCCCATTCATCCCACGCCCCACATTCTCCGAAAGTGCGAAGCATTGAGAGCCGAATAGAAATTATCGCCTCATTACACTCATTACTGTGGCGTGCTAAAATTTTCTTGTAGTTCTTTATATCTGGAGTAAATAGCGGAAGTAGCGCCTTTGTCCTTAGCCAATCGTATTCATATAAATAGTTTATTTCATAAGTTGGGTCTGGCTTTTCTTGCTTGCAATGATCGGATAAGATAAGGGAGAAGCTCTGGACAATATTGCGCAAATAGGAGAGCCTTTCCCCTGGCAATGTCAGTAAATTTGGGCAGTTCTTGTGGTTTGCTTTAAGTGTTGGTAAAGCTTGTTCAATCGTTGTACTCTTTGGCAGGCGTTGTTCCGGAATTTTGAATGCCCATTTCACCCCTATTTCATTCGATTCCCACCATTGCTTAAGTAGATAATCCAATGCATTTTCATAGATGGCAGATGGTTGTTTATCTGGGAACATTTCAGAAAGATCTACTGCGATTACATTTTTTCGACGAAGCCATTCTCTTTTGGCCTCAGACGGAGCGCGATGAAGTAAAAGATACATGCGTGGCATATTATTCTCTCCAAGATTGTCCCGCATCCAGCCAACCCAACTATTAAAATTGGGGTCATCGCCTGAAAAACCTATCATACATAGCGTATTTTCCAAAAGAGATTGTTGTACTGTATTAACGAATGGAGCAAATCTCTGCGGATAAGTACGATAATCCTCAGAAGTAATAATAAACGGACGCTGTGACGGAAATGAACCGTGGAGCTTGATAATTCGTGTTGAGCCGGCACTACCAAGCAAATCGTTTTTATTTAAAATAACAGAAAAGCGCTGCTCTGTCAGTTCATAGCTGGCGCGTTCAAGCAGCCTATCATAATTCGTTGTAAAAATATCACTCCAAGGAAGCTGGAGCAACTTTAAATGGGGCTGTGCCGGGCGGTAGTCATCATCACGAATAGCATCCGATAAAAGCCTATCCAACTCTGGGCGGCCATACGCAATTTCAACCTGTTCTGCGAGCGTCAAAGGACTCTCGCGTTCCATCTCTACTACTCCCTCATGATCTAAATTCAATTTTTCTATAAAGCATTGTTTCAAATCATTCCAAAGGGGCAAATCTTTTACACTAGGGCTAATTTTTGCGGCATTTCGACTAAAACCAGAACCGACAAATAGCGCTGCGCGATGTTCTTGTAGGTGTAAGCTAATAAGGTCTAAATATCTTTCTGCATCCTTCGGCACAGCAATTCTTCCTCCTTTATCCCCGTTTTATTAAAAATACAAGCATGATCATTTTAAACGTCTTTTCAGTTTGCGATGAATTCAAACCGTTCAAAAGTAACAAAACGTTCTTCAGTTTTTATATTTAATTGTTATTATAGCACAATTACATGCAGAAGAAAATACATTTATTAGATAGCGAATTGCCACCCCAGATAGAGAAAGGAGAAAGCCCATGAACATCCGCAAGCCTACAGACTACAGAGCCCTGTTTTCCAAAATGGACAAACTCATGGCAGAACAGCTACCGCAAATGGAATTGTACTGTGAAATCGGTCGGCTGGTCAGTGGCAGAGCGGAAAAGGGCGCGGCTGTAGCAGCGTCCGAATACCTGCAAGCGGCCTATCCTGCGGCAGAGGGCTTTTCACCCCGCAATCTGCGCCGTATGCGTGCGTTTTACGCAGCCTACAAGGAATCGCCTGAAATCATGTGGCAGGCGATGGAGCTCGGCTGGACGCAGAATGTGGCGATTTTAGAGGGGTGCGGCAGCAGCGAAGAACGGGCGTGGTACATCCGAGCCGTGCTGCGCTTCGGTTGGAAGAAAGCAAAATTGCTGGAAGCCATAGAATCTCAGGCGTGGCTGCATTCTTCTCTCGACGAACAGGCACTTTCCTGCTATACTGAGAAAAAAGAAATATCTCAGGAGAGCGAGTACGATGACAAAGATACTCTTTGTGTGCCACGGCAACATCTGCCGCAGCCCAATGGCAGAGTTCGTAATGAAGGACTTGGTCAGGAAGGCTGGGCTGGAGTCACAGTTCCATATCGAATCAGCAGCGACCAGCCAAGAGGAGATCGGCAATCCGGTCTATCCTCCGGCACGGCGCAAGTTGGCAGAGCATGGGATATCCTGCGACGGTCACGCGGCGCGACAGCTCACCAATGCCGATTACGAGAAGTACGACCTGCTGATTGGCATGGACAGAGCCAACCTCCGGGATATGTACCGCATCTGCGGCGGCGATTTTGCTGGAAAGCTGCACCTCCTGATGGACTACACCAAGCACCCCCGCGATGTAGCCGATCCGTGGTACACCGATGATTTCGAGGCGACCTGGCGGGATGTGCTGGCGGGCTGTCAAGGGCTGCTGCATGAACTGATGGAGGAAAACGAAAAATGCTGATGAATTCCAACGAATATCTGAATATCGTCGAATCGATTAAGCAGGAGATCCGCACGGCGCAATACCGTGCGACGGTCAGCGTCAATCGTGAGCTGCTGGTTCTCTACCACTCCATCGGCGAGGTCATCAACGAGCACAAGACATGGGGCAACAAATTTGTTGAAAATCTTGCCGCCGACATTAAAATGTCTTTTCCGGACGCCACCGGCTACTCGGTGAGAAACCTGAAATACATGGCGAAGTTCGCACTGCGTTTTCCCGAAAAGGAAATTGTGCAAGCGGCGCTTGCACAAATTACTTGGTATCACCATATTGC
>ERZ1026844.1455-NODE-1455-length-14433-cov-2.819864_pt1 | contig 14433 bp, 19 predicted proteins | sample MGYA00380152_ERZ1026844 | MGnify/ENA primary metagenome ERZ1026844 (study PRJEB33269, sample SAMEA4719788) | human gut metagenome | biome: human-associated habitat; feature: organic feature; material: feces | place: Cameroon | collected 2013-10 ... | reverse complement strand
TTTTTATATCGCCTTTTCAAAGAAGGGATTGACGGCATCTCCGGCGATTGCCGGATATATCTGCGGACTGCTCCGTGAAAACGGGGTCCGTCTTGAAGAAAAGGCGCAGTTTGCATCCATGCTGGAACCTCCGGTTCAGATTCGGAGACAATCTGCCGAAGAAGCGGACCGGCTTCATAAGGAAGATCCGGCGTGGACCAATATCATCTGCCGCTGTGAGAAGATTTCCGAGGCGGAGATTGTGGACGCAATCCGGCACGGGCATACTACGCTGGATGGAATTAAATTCTATACCCGTGCGGGCATGGGGCGCTGTCAGGGCGGTTTCTGTTCCTATAAAATCCTCAAGATCATTGCGAGGGAAACCGGAATGTCTTTGGAGGAAGCTACGAAGCGCGGCGGGAACACCGGATTCATTTCCGGGCATCTCGGAGATATGGGAAAGAGGGGTTGAACATGAAGACACTTGATTATGATATTGCCGTGATCGGCGGCGGGGCGGCGGGATTGACCGCCGCATACGGCTGTGCCTCCGAAGGCATGAAAACTGTGGTGATCGACCGGGAGGAGACGCCGGGAGGGGTGCTCCTGCAATGTATTCACAACGGGTTCGGGCTGCATTATTTCAATGCGGAACTGACCGGTCCCGAATATGCGGCAAGGGTTTTGAAGCAGGCGGAGGATGCGGGAGCTTCTTTTCTGCTGAGCTCCACGGTAATGAAGATCGAGGATTGCGGAGCGGAGAAAATTCTGACAGTTTATTCCAGGGCGGACGGTGTGACTCTGGTTCATGCGAAGGCGGTGATTCTGGCGATGGGATGTCGGGAGCGCTGCCGCGGGAATCTGGGGATTCCGGGCGACCGGGTCGCCGGGATTTTTACCGCCGGACTTGCACAGAGACTGTTGAATGTGGAGGGCTGTCTGCCCGGCAGAAAAGCGGTGATTGTCGGTTCCGGTGATATCGGCTTGATCATGGCGCGGCGTCTGACATGGTGCGGAATTGAGGTGAAAGCGGTAGTTGAGATCATGCCTTATCCGTCCGGGTTGAGCCGGAACATTGCACAGTGTCTTGAGGATTTCAATATTCCGCTTTATCTTAGTACGGGCGTGACAAATATCCATGGACGGGATCGGGTTGAAAGTGTTACTGTCGCACCCCTTGAAAATGGCCTTCCGCAAATGGACAGGGCATGGAAGATCGAGTGTGACACCGTACTGTTTTCTGTCGGCCTGATTCCGGAAAACGAGCTTGCCAGGGAGTGCGGTGTTGCGCTGAACCCGGTAACGAACGGTGCATGGGTTGACGGAAACCTTATGACGAATGTACAAGGAATTTTTTCCTGTGGGAACGTGCTTCATGTGCATGATCTTGTGGATTTTGTGTCCGAGGAGGCATTGCGCTGCGCCGCCTGCGCCGTAAAATGGGTCAGGACGGAGAAAAAAGACCCGGTTTTACAAGGTAAGACGATGTGCGGCGAGCATTTGCGCTATGTGGTTCCGAACAGTTATGTTCCTGCCGGGGACGGGCATTTTTACATGCGTCCGAAAATCGTTGCCTCCGCCGCGGAGCTTGTCGTGAGGGCAGGGGAAAGAGTGATTCTGCGGAAGAAACTGCGTTGGGTCAAGCCGGCGGAAATGATAGCCGTGAATCTGCCTGCGGCGCTTACCGCGGACTGCACTGCCGGGGAGAATCTGAATTTTGAACTGGAGGAGGTGAAGGCATGAAGAAAATTGAAAAAATCTGCATCGGCTGCCCGGCGGGATGTCATCTTGAGATCACGGTTCGGGAAGACGGTTCGCTTCATGTCGCCGGGAATACCTGCAAACGCGGGATCGCCTATGCGGAAAATGAGATGCGCGATCCACGCCGCGTTGTAACTGCGGTTGTCCATTGCAGCTCGAAAAAATTGCCGTATCTTCCTGTGCGGACCGATCAGGCGCTTCCCGTAAAGCTGATTGAACCGCTTCTCAGGAAGCTTTATTCGCTGAATGTGTGTGAACCGGTCCGCGCCGGCGACATCCTGATTCATGATTTTGAAGGCAGTAAAATCAACGTTGTGTTCACAAGGGGAATTGAGCCGTGAAACATGATCTTTCAAGACTCCGCCATGTCGTGATGGATATGGACGGCACAATTTACCGCGGGGAAGAATTGTTCCCGACGACGCTGCCTTTTCTGCGCCGCCTGGAATCCCTCGGGATCGGTTATACGTTCCTGACGAACAATTCCTCGCGGAGTGTGGATGATTATATTGAATATTTGTACAAATTCGGAATCAGGATACGGCGGAAACAGATGTTCACCTCCACTCTGAATGCGGTTGCGTTCCTGAAATCGGGTCATCCGGCGTCGAAAAGGCTTTTCATGATCGGGACGGAAGTTTTCCGGCGGGAAATGGAGGAATACGGTTTTCATGATGTGAACATGACGGACGAACCTGATGCGGTCGTGACGGCTTTTGATACCGCATTGAGTTATGAACGGCTCTGCAAGGCGGCATGGTGGATCAAACGGGGCAAACTCTGGATTGCGACGCATCCCGATACGGAGTGTCCGACGGAGCGGGATACGACTCTGATCGACTGCGGAAGCATCATTGCATGTCTGGAGAAATTTTCCGGGCTTTCCCCTGTCGTACTGGGCAAGCCGAATCCTGAAATCCTTTGCGAAATCATGCGCCGGAACGGTGTTGCGCCGGAGGAGACTGCGATGTGCGGAGACCGCCTTTACACCGATCTGCGCCTTGCCGCGAACGCCGGAGTCACAGGCGTGCTGATCAGTCCTGATCCGCCGGAAAAAATTCCCGGCAATTTTGCCGATATTACCGTGACTGATCTTGAAGAATTCGGAAAACAAATCTCTCTGGCAAAATGCGGAAAGCTTGAAAACTGCGGGAAATTACGGAGCGGTAAAAACGGTAATCAGAATGCAGACAAGAGAAAAAGCGACGACCGCTCCGGCGGCGATGCCAAGGGTTGCAAGGAAACCAAGCGTATCGAAAAGGTAATAGAGAAACCAGATTACAGCACTGCCCGATAAAATTTTTGCAAGACCGACGAACAGGCGGCGGAACGAAAACGGCGCGAATATCATGCGCTCGCGTTCTTCCTTTTCCCGCTGTCTTGCTTCGGCGCGGCGTTTGATTTCCCGCCGGGCTTCCTCACGGGATTTCTTCAACTTCTCGGGGGGCATCATGGCTTCCTGTTCGGCGATCTTCTCTTTTCTTGCGCGCTCCTCTCGCTGTTCGTCAAGGTCGAGAAGCCGGATAAAGATATAGCTGTTCAAGAGATTCATGGGCACCTCCTTTATGCCGTTGGTTAAAGATAACACAGAAAAATGGAAAAGTAAAGAGATGGAACAATGATTTCATCAAATTCCATTCAGGCGGGCACGGCGTATGTCCGGCTTATAGCGAATGACGCGGACCTTGCAAAAGGTCTGGGCTGCGCGCAGGACAGGTTCAAGGCATTTGCGTAGGTCTTGACGTCCGCCGGAACAATGATATATTACTTCCGGTAATTCCGTTTTTGCCGAAAAAACAACAAAAGAGAGATTGTATGCTGAAGAAAATCATCACCGGATATTTTTCCGTGGCGCTTGTCTGGCGCGTCGCCATTGCTTTTATTCTCGGTATCGCCGCCGGTATTTCATGTTCCCGGCTGGGGGCCTGCTACGGGGAGGAACTGCTTGTCCGGATCACGGCGGTTGTCTCGCCTTTCGGAACGGTGCTTATTGCGATGCTGAAAATGGTGGTGATCCCCATTATCTTCTTTTCGCTGGTCGCCGGAGCCGCGAGTCTGCCGGTCAAGAAGTTCGGCAGACTCGGCTTGTCGGTTCTGGTATGGTATTTCCTGACTTCTCTTTTTGCGGGGATCTTCGGAATTTTCCTTGCCGTGGCCATGAATCCCGCAATGGAGAATGCGCAGAAACTTTCCGAAAAATTTCTGCCGCAGGTCGGTGCGATGAAGATGCACGGGACGGCAAACGGGATATCCCAGTTCATCAACAATCTTTTCATGAATCCGTTTCAGGCGCTTGCGGAAGGACAGTTTCTGCCGATCATCATTTTCTCCATTCTGTTCGGGCTTGCCGCACGTATCGTGATCGAACGGCACGGCGAGGAATCAAAGACCGGCAGATCCGTGGAGTTGATGCTTGATGTGTTTGACGCTGCACAGAAGGCGTCATTCAAGATCATCGACTGGGTCATGGAGTATTTTCCCGTCGGCGTTTTTGCGCTTACGACGGTCAATTTCGCCGTTTACGGAATGGAACTGTTCGGACCCTATGTGCGGATCGCCGGATGCGTCATGATCGGCGTTCTGCTGATGATCTTCCTGATTTACCCGATGTTCCTTCTGTTGCTCTGCCGCGAAAATCCTTATTGTGTATTGAATAAAATCAAGGAAGCGGTCATTACGGCGTTTCTGACCCGTTCCAGCGCGGCGACTCTGCCGATCTCTTTCCGTATTGCAAAAGAAAAGCTTCATGTGAAAGAACAGCTTTCAAGTTTCGCCCTGCCGCTCGGAGCCACAATCAATATGGACGGCGTCTGTATTCATCTTCCGGTATTCGCAATCCTCGCCGCAAACATTTTCGGGATTCAGATTGGAGTTTCGCAGCTGGCGGTCCTGCTGATTTCCGTTGTCTTTGCTTCGGTGGGAGCCGGAGGCATTCCCGGCGGAAGCGTTTTCCTGCTGTTCATGGTGCTGGCGAATCTCGGATTGAATGACTCCGAGATTGCGATGATTGTGGCGCTCGCCATCGGTATCAACCCGCTTCTTGACATGTTTGAAACCGCATGCAATGTGACTGGCGACAATGTCTGCAATTATATTGTCGGCAAACGCGGCGGAATGCTGGAAAAGTAGTCTGTAATTTCATTTTCCGGGTTGCATTTCTTTCTTTTCCTGTTTATATTTGCAGAAAAAAGGAGGGAGCAATGTATTGTCAGAATTGTGGAAAAGAGATGAGTGCCGATGCCAGGTTCTGTTCCGCGTGCGGCGCTTCGCTGGGGCAGCGTGCCGTGGTTGCAGATGATGCCACGACTTTTTTCATTCCAAACAACTCCTGGGCTCTCTGGGCTTATTATCTGGGGCTGGCGTCTCTGATCTGCGGTATTTTTGCGGGAATTCCCGCTTTTGTCGCAGGTGTCAAGGGGGTGCAGTTTGCAAAGAAAAACCCTCAGGCGCAAGGGGCGATCCATGCGTGGTTCGGCATTCTTGCGGGAGCTGTAATGTTCCTGTTGAATATTGCACTTTTAATTCTTATCATCAGCAGCAACTAAGGAGAGGAAAAGACATGTTCTGTAAACAATGCGGAAAAGAAATCACGGAGAATGCGGAGGTTTGCACTCATTGCGGAGCGCGCCAGACTCCTCCGGTTCAAATTAAATCGCACTTGGCTGAGGCGATCATCACTACGCTGTGCTGCTGCCTGCCGTTCGGTATTGTTTCCATTGTCTATGCCGCGAAGGTATCGTCTCTGCTGCAGAGCGGCGATGTTGCAGGCGCGCAGCAGGCGTCGTCAAAAGCTTCCATGTGGGCATGGATTGCATTCGGCACCGGAATTGTCATCAATGGAATCTATCTTGCGTTGCAGGTGCTCGGGACTTTTGCGGATCATGCAGCATCCTGATTTCCGGGAATCTGCCGGAAATGACCCGGTCAAAAAAATAAAACAGGAGCGTTTGGTGAAACTTCTGTTTTTTATTTTTCTGGCGGCTGCCGGCGGAATCGGGCTGATTTTCCTGTATTTCCATAACCCCGTTGTGACGCGCTGGCTGCCGCAGTGCTCCTTTTACCGGCTGACGGGGCTCTACTGTTCCGGATGCGGGACGACGCGTGCGCTTTATGCGGCTCTTCACGGAGATTTTTATGCGGCGTTCCGTTATAATCTGTTGTTGTTTCCGTCGCTGATCCTGATCGGCGTTCTGCTCTGGAAACCGCGGCTTGCCCTGCGGGCATGGGTTGCTTATCCTGTTCTGATTATCCTTGTGCTCTATTGGATTCTGCGCAACATCCCGGTTTACCCATTCCTTCTGCTGGCTCCGCATTGAAGACCGTTTTTCCAAAAATCCGCTGGCAAAATTTTTCTTCGAGGCTATATTAGGCGAGAGGTTTTGTCTTATGAGAAAAATATATTTGTTTTTATTCTGCTTCGGGTTGGCAATACAGTCTGTCTCCGGAGCGGCTCAACCACAGGAGAAACAGATCATGCTGCCGGAAATCGCAGGCACACATCCCCGCCTTTTCGTCAATTCGAAGACGGGGTTCCTTCCATTGAGAGAGACGCAGAAAACGGTCTGCGGCAAAGCACTTGCGGAACGAGTGGTTCATGATGCCGAAGTGTTGCTGAAGGAATCTCCCGCGGAACGGATCATGCAGGGGCGCCGCCTGCTTGGGGTCAGCCGTAATGTCCTCTACCGGATCAATACGCTTGCAATGGCTTATCATCTGACGCGGGAACGCCGTTTCGCTGAACGTGCCGCCCGGGAGATGTGTGCCGTTTCCGATTTCAGCGACTGGAATCCGTCGCATTTTCTTGATGTCGCGGAAATGACCCTTGCCCTTGCCGTCGGTTACGACTGGCTTTATGATATGTTGGATGATGAACAGCGTTTGAAGATTCGTTCTGCGATCATAGAGAAAGGAATCAAGCCTTCATTCTCCGGGAGGCACTGGTGGATTACAGGGAAGAACAACTGGAATCAGGTCTGCCATGCGGGAATGGTCGCAGGTGCGCTTGCCGTTGCCGATTCTGAGCCTGAACTTGCGGAAAAGACGATTCTGCGTGCGATTCGTAATCTGCCGCGTTCCATGAAAGCCTCTTTCTCGCCGAACGGTGCCTATCCGGAGGGTCCGACCTACTGGGGATACGGAACGGAATTCACCGTGGTTCTGCTGGCGTTGCTGGAAGGAGCGTTCGGACAGGATTTCGGGCTTTCGGAAATTCCGGGATTTTCCGTTACCGGCGACTTCGTGATTGCTTCGACTGCGCCCACAGGAGAATTGTTCAATTATGCCGACTGCGGAAAGAGACTCGGAAGCTCTTTTGCGATGCACTGGCTGATCCGCCGTTTCAACCGTCCGGACTGGTTTTCAAAGAATGAGCGGAAAGCATTGAAGCGCGAGGCGGAGCGACGTCCGCGCACATTGAAAAACAGCCGGAACCGGCTGCTTCCGCTATCCCTGCTGTATCTGCAGGACTGGACGGAAACCGCGAGCCGGAATCTTGTCTTTTACAGCGGTGATACGGCAGAGGTGCCGATTGCGATTTACCGGACAGGCTGGAAGTCTACGGATGCCTATCTTGGGGTCAAGGGAGGTTCTCCGTCGGGGCCGCACGGTCACATGGACGGCGGTTCTTTCATCTATGAGGCAAACGGCGTCCGCTGGGCTTCGGATCTCGGAGCCGAGAATTATCACCGGATTGAATCGCAGGGGCTGGCATTGTGGGACGCAAGGCAGGAGAGCGACCGCTGGCGTATTTTCCGGATCGGGCCGGACAGCCACAGCATTCTCAGGGTTGACGGAGAGCCGCAACTTGTGAAGGGCAAGGCTGAGATCGTTGATTTTCAGCCGGAACGGTGTGTTCTTGATTTGACCTCTTTGTATAAAGACAAGGCGAAGAAGGTGATCCGCAAGCTGGAACTCCGCCCGGACCGTTCCCTGAGAGTGACGGATTCTCTGAGCGGCTTGAAGCCGAATGCCCGGATATGCTGGCAGTTATGTACGGCGACGGAGGCTTCGGGTGAGAAAACTCTGCTGTTGCGTTCCGGAGGGAAAAAACTTGCGGTAAAGAAAAACCGGGGCGGCAAATGGAAGATCACTCCGGCGGAGAAGCTGATGCATGAGTTCGATTCCCCGAATCCGGGAATCCTCATTGTCTCATTTGATGCCGCTGTTCCGGCGGACGGCGATCTGGAGCTCACCGTTGAATTCCTGCCGGAAAACAGAAAAGACCGTTAAAAACAGTTTCGGGAATGATCTGCTTATTGAGTCTGTTGCCTCATGCGTTTTTGTGCGTTTCCGTAAGAGTTCATATATACAATCTTTGCTGGATACAGGAAGTCCCGCAGCAGACGAAACTGTGCGGGACTTTGAATTCAATGAAAAGAGTTATTTCTTGAGAGAAATGACAACGCTCTTGAAATTTCCTTCTCCGGTGCTTTCTGTCTGAAGATCGCTTTCACCTTCGAGAGTGATATGGATGATACGTCTGTCGTGCGCATTCATCGGGGGCAGGGTGACGGGTTCGCCCCAGCGCCTGACTTCCTTGGAGGCGTCAATCGCCTGCTGGCGGAGATTCTCGTCATTTTCATTGCCGTCGTCATCGTCATGGTAAGACCTTCCACCGTCACGGCGTCCCCTTGGACCTCTGTCGCGTCTGTCTCCGCCTCTGCGGTCGTCCCGTCTGTCTTCACGCCTTTCCCCGCGCTTGGATGAGTAACCGTCGATATCGATATAAACTTTCGGGAAATCAATATTTTCCTTCTGCATCATTCTGTTGAGAAGGGTCTGGAGACTTTCCAGAGACTGCCCTTTTCTGCCGATGATGCGTCCCGCGTCTTCACTGCTGACGAGCAGATTGATTTTGGAGGTTCTTCCTTCGGCTTTCACCGTTCCTTCGAGTCCGAGATAATCCAGCATTGTGGCAAGAGTCTTTTTCGACTTATCCAGCATCTCCTGGGTCACAACAATCTGAGGACGCTGTTCTCTCGCCGGCTGCGGCTGTTCCTGTGCGGGTGCCTGAACATCGGCTTCCGCTGCGGGAGCCTGTTCCATTGTGTCTGTAATGTTTTCGTTTTCCATGTTTACCTCTTGCATTTCTGTTATGCAGATTTTGACTTGAGGGCCTCTTTTTCGTCTTCCCTCTTTGCGATGTATTGACTATACTTCATCTGAAGAATACTGAATATCTGACTGACGGTCCAGTAGAGAGTCAGTCCGGACGGCAGATTGTAGAGCATGACCAGCATGATCACAGGCATTGCCATCATCATTTTCTGCTGCATCGGGTCCATTGTGGACGGCGTCATCTTCTGCTGAATGACCATCAGGACAGTCATGATCAGAATCAGGGGATGAATGCCGTAACCGAACAGGAGCGGCGGGCCGACAAGGTCCGGCTTCGTCAGGTCAGCCGCCCAGAGGAACGACACATGACGGAGCTCCACCGCGGATTCCAGAACGGAATACAGTGCGAAGAATACCGGCAGTTGAAGCAGGATCGGGAGACATCCCCCGACAGGATTGACCTTTTCCTCACGGTAAAGTTCCATCATTTTCGCATTCATTTCCTGTGGGCGTTCTTTATATTTTTCGCGGAGTTCCTTGATCTTCGGCTGGATTTTCGCCATCTTGCGCATGGAATTGTTCGCGCGCTGCGTCACCGGCCAGAAGACCACGCGGACGATGACCGTCAGGAGAATAATCGCAATGCCGTAGGAACCGCTGAGCCCTTTCAGGTAATCCAGAAGCCACATCAGGGGACGCGCGAGAAACTCCATCCACGAGAAATAGGAGAGATGCAGAACGGAGACGGTGGACTCCGGAAGCTGACGGATCTGTTTCAGGGTTTTCGGCCCTGTGAAGCAGGAAAAATCAAGTTTCAGAGAATCTCCGGCATTCAGTGCCACATTTTTATAGACGCCGCAGATCGAAGGCATGTGATAGACCTCGCCGGCTTTTCCGAACTCATTCGGAACGGCATTGCGGCGAAGCTCGAACCCGCCGTCGAAAGGCTTCGACGGAAACAGGAGCGATGCAAAATATTTGTTCGTTACGCCGACCCAGTCCACGGGGATGCCGCCGTTGACCGCTTTGAACTTCTCCTCCTTCATTTCAGGGTCAAGAGAGATCGCTTTCTGTGCGGAGCTCGGACAGTATTCGATATAGCGCGGGTCGCGGACAAGGACATCGCCGGAGAAATTGCGGAGCGGAGGAAGACCGGCTGTCCAGATTTTAAGTCCCGGCAGCACGATGTTTTCTGAGGAAAGATTCTGAACCGTGATATCGCATTTCAGGCTGTAAGAACTCTTGTCAAGAGTAAAAACCTGCGTGATCCTGATCTTATCGGCTTTTCTGGCAAGTGTGCGTGAGATCGTAAGAGTATTTTCCGTCCGGACAGGTTTGCCGATTTCCACCGTTACCCAGGAGTCAAGCCCTGTCAGCGAGAACGTTCTGTAAGGGGCGTAAACGGAATCATAAACCACGGGTTCTTTCTTGTTGGATGTTGTGAACTGTTTGAACTCCACTTTGTCTATGGTGCCGGTATTGGGATTGATTGAAAAATCCGCGACTTCATTTCCGAACGTGACAAGGGGAAGAAGCGAGAGGGTGGAGGCGACGGGAGAGGCTTTGACGGCTTCCGGCTCCGCTTTTTCCGCAACCGTCCGGAGAGGATCGGCTTTCCTGTCTGCGTTTTCCGTTTCCTGTTTCCGGGCGAGTTCGGCATATTGCGCCTGAGTTTTGGCGATCATTGCCTGCTGCCGATTGTATTCAGCCTGTTTCGCCTGCTGCTTCGGGTAATAGATCCCCCAGCCGACCAGGATGGCAAGAGCGATGGCGATTACGATAAACGTCTCTTTATCAAACTTCACTTTTCTACCTTTCATTATTTGACCCGCCAGAAGCCCCGGGGCGGCACCGGATCATATCCGCCCCTGCAAAGAGGCTGACAACGCATCAGGCGCCATACGGCAAGACAAAGCCCTTTCAGAACGCCATGGGTCATGATGGCTTCTGCGGCATACGCGGAACACGTCGGAGTAAAACGACAGCATCTCGGAAGCATGGGAGAGATTGCCTTCTTGTAACACCAGATCATCAGGAGAAGCAATCCGGAAAGAGAAAAAGAAAATTTTATTTCTGGGAATGCATCAGGATCTTTGCCCTGAAGAACATCATTTCCATCTGAACGGCAACGTCCTGCATCCTGGCATTCAGAATCTCTCGTCTCGGAATGAAAATCATCTGACATGGCATAATCCTCTGCTTCATCAGGCGGAAAGATTCCCACAGCAACCGTCTCGCCCGGTTCCTTCTTACTGCCCGGCGATCGAATCTGCGGCTGCAGATGATGCCGCATTTCACTGAATCCAGACTCTGATTCCCGTCGGGGACCAGATAAAGCAGAACGGCAAACGGGCTTGTCTGTTTTTTCCCTTTTTCACGCACCAGCATGAAATCGGACTTGAGCTTCAACTTGTCATGTTCTGTCAGTGTCTGCTTCAAGATTCTGCCATCCAAACCCGTAGAGACGTTATGAGATCCGGCGAAATGTTCCACCAACTGCCTCCCGGATCAGACGGGCAGACAGGGAACTGCACATCAGTCGAGAGCGAGTCTCTTGCGGCCTTTCGCTCTGCGGCTGCTGAGGACCGCACGTCCGCCGCGGGTCGCCATTCTTGCTCTGAATCCACATTTACGGGCTCTTTTCAGTCTTGAGGGCTGATACGTTCTCTTCATTTTTCTTTACCTTTCTCCAGGGAAACCAGTCTTTTCCCTGACTTGTATTGCAAATTTATGTTTTGTTTCATGATTACAAAAAACGAATTGATAAAATAATGCGTCAACTCCGTTTTTCAAGGTGTCTGTTCCTGTTTTTTGCTGAAAAATAGCTGATGTTTACTTATTTTCTTCTGTCGGAGCGGAAAATTTCAGCTTGACCGGAGCCAGTGAAGTCGGGAGAAGCTTGAATTTTATCTTATATTCCTTATCCTTTGAAGGGACGGGGAAAAGCATCTTGAAATTCTTGCCGCCGTCCATCTGCCCCAGCTTCCATGTGTCGCCGGAATAGCTGTCGCCGTCCAATGCGACCGCCACGCAGGGGTATTCGCTGCCGTCGGCAGTCAATACATAGTCGTGAATGCTGACGGAACGTCCGGCATCCGGTTTCACCGTTACTTCAACCCAGCAGGGGGAGCTGTTTTTCTGGTCTCCGTATGGAGAAGAAACCGCCGGTTTTTCCGAAGTTGCCGAAGCGGAGACCACTGTGCCGGTTTTAATGAGGTTCGACTCTTCTTTTTCCGACGCATCCGGCGCGGGCGTTTCCTCCTGCGGATAAAGCGGAAACGAGATTGCCAGTATTGCAAACAGCAGCAGGGAACGGCGAAACATGATAGATTACTCCTGGGTAAAGATTTTATTTTTGCAAAAGTATGATACATTATACGGGATATGGCAGGAAATCAAATTTTTATGAGAAAAGTATTTTGGAAAAATTCATGTTTTTCGTAAAAAAATACGCTGAAATCGAATGGCTTATGCAAAAAAAGCCGGAAAATGATTTGAAATTGGGAAATGAGTGGGTATATTATTTGACTTTTGCCGCTCTCTACTCATTACGACCGGGCGGTGAAGGAGAAAACAGGGGCACGCGGAAAGGCCGCAGTGCCGGATAACAAACAGTATGAGAATAAGGTAACCTTACTATGGTCAGAATCAGACTGAAAAAGACAGGTGCGAAGAACTGGATCAGCTTCCGCGTGGTTGCAACAGACATCCGTTCCTCACGCGACGGCTACACCCTCGAAACACTCGGTTTCTATGATCCGAAACAGAGCAATGAGAAACTCGATGTCGAAAGAACAGAATACTGGCTTTCCCAGGGCGCTCAGATGAGCGAAACTGTGGCAGACATTTACAAGCGCGCCAAAGAGGGCAAATCCAAGGTCAGAGGCGTTGCTGATCCCTATACCAAGAAAAAGAATTTTAAGAAGGAAGCGGCCGAAGCCTGATCAGTCGTGAGACTGTGATCCTGAGGCGCCGCATTTTATGGTGGCGGCGTCATTTGTTTCAGGCGGCCTGAACCTTGGAGTATGTACCGTGGTTATCAAGGCATTAATGAAATTGTTCGGCGGCGGACATTCCGGCGACGAAGATAAGAAGTCTGTTTCGGCGGCTCCCGCGGCCTCCGATTCCGGGAATTCCAATCTGCGTCCGGTTACTTTGAAGGACCTGGAAGGGTTCGTCGATTATGTCGTCCGCGCGCTGGTTGACAATCCGGATGAGGTCAAGGTAGTGACCGAAACCGATGGCGAAGTCAAAGTCATCAAAATCTCCTGCAGGAAAGAAGACACCGGAAAGATCATCGGTAAAAAGGGCAAAACCATTATCGCTCTGCGCGCCCTTGTCGCCGGTGCCGCCGGAAGAATGCAGGACAGAGTCAGCGTTGAGGTGATGGACTGAGTCTGCGTATTGACATCATTACTCTGTTCCCGGAAATCTTTTTCGGTCCCCTCGGATGCAGTATTGTGGGACGCGCAATGAAAAACGGGATCGTGGAGATCAATGCGGTCAATCTCAGAGACTATACGCATGACAGACACCAGACGGTGGATGACAAGCCGTTCGGAGGCGGTCCGGGAATGTTGATGAAGCCCGAACCGCTTTTCGAAGCGGTGGAAGCGTTGAGAAAAGATGATACGAAAGTCATTCTGACCGGTCCGCGCGGGGAGCAGTTCTCGCAGAAGATCGCTTCGGAGCTGGCGCAGGAAAGTCATCTGGTTATAGTTTGCGGACATTATGAAGGCGTGGATGAGCGCGTGAGGAAGCATCTTGTCGATCGCGAAATATCGATAGGGGATTATATCCTTACGAGCGGTAATCTTCCGGCAATGGTCATGTGCGATGCGCTGGTGAGACTGATGCCGGGTGCGCTGGGATGTGATGAATCGGATGTTGATGAATCCTTTTCGACCGAATCGGGATTCCTGGAATATCCGCAGTATACAAGGCCCGCCGATTTTCGCGGTTGGACGGTGCCGGACGTGCTTCTCTCGGGGAATCACGCGTTGATCGAAAAGTGGAGGCGGAACGAGGCTTTCCTTGAAACATTGAGGAGGCGCCCCGATCTCGCTTTGAAGAACGAATCAAAATCGGAGGATTAAAAATATGAACGTGATTGACAAAATCGAAAAAATGCAGTGCAAGCAGGATATTCCTGACTTCAACATCGGTGACACCGTAAAAGTTTACAACAAGATCGTCGAAGGCGATAACGAGCGTATCCAGCTCTTCTCCGGCGTTGTCATCGCAAGAAGGGGCAGCGGAATCCGCGAGACTTTCACTGTCAGACGTGTCTCTTTCGGTGTCGGCGTGGAAAAGATTTTCCCGCTTCACACCCCCAGAATCGACAGAATCGAAGTGGAGTGCAGAGGGCATGTCAGACGCGCCAAACTCTACTATCTCAGAGACAAAGTCGGCAAAGCCGCCAAGGTCAAGGAAAAGAAGTTCAACGCCTGATCCTCCGTCCTGCGGACATGACAAAGAAAAATACCGCCGTCAAAAGTTCTTCTCCGGAAGAATTTCTGTCTGTGCGGGATCGACTCCTCGCCTGCGAAACTGTAAAGTGGGCCGAGGGGTTTTCTTTTGTCGCCGGCGTCGATGAAGCCGGGCGCGGCGTGGTCGAAGGGCCATGTGTAGCCT
>ERZ1026844.1449-NODE-1449-length-14499-cov-8.695721_pt1 | contig 14499 bp, 19 predicted proteins | sample MGYA00380152_ERZ1026844 | MGnify/ENA primary metagenome ERZ1026844 (study PRJEB33269, sample SAMEA4719788) | human gut metagenome | biome: human-associated habitat; feature: organic feature; material: feces | place: Cameroon | collected 2013-10 ... | reverse complement strand
CTCGGAGATGTGTATAAGAGACAGTTATAGAATATACAAGGTGCATGTAATTGTTTTAAAGATATCTTAGACATAACTTCTGATATTTCTTCTAATGTTCCTGTACCACCTGGAAATGCGATAAAGGCATCACCTAATTCTATCATCTTAGTTTTTCTTTCTGTCATATCTTTAGTGATAATTAACTCTGTTAAACCATCATATTGTAGTTTTTCATCAATGAAGAATTGTGGTTCTATTCCTATAACTTCTCCACCTGCACTTAATACACTTTCTGCAATATGTCCCATTAATCCTGATTTTGATCCACCATAGATGAGTGTATGATTATTTTCTCCAATCCATGTACCAAGCTCTTTTACTGCTTCCTTAAGCATAGGATCATTGCCTTCTAAAGCACCTAAATATACTGTAATATTCATATCATTCTCCTATTAAAAAACAGTGAAAACTAAGTCTCACTGTTAGTCTATTTCTATATTAAGAAATATAGTATATAAAGTCAATGATTACCAGATACCCATTACATGCTGCATTAATAATGAAACAAGAGTAATACCACACCAGCATGACGCTCCTAGTAATAGTGGTTTACCACCTGTTTTAATTAAGTGAATCACATTACTATTTAATCCAATTGCAGCCATAGCCATAATAATAAGGAATTTAGATAATTCTTTAATAGGTAAGAACACGTTATTGTTGAGACCCATATGAAGGCTAACTGTAGTAATAATAGCAGCTAGTACGAAATATAGAATAAACATAGGGAATGCTTTTTTTAAACTGAAGTTAGAAGATTTTTGGATATTCTTACTTCTGATCATTGATAATCCTAAAGTGATAGGAATAATAGCCAGTGTACGTGTTAATTTTACGGTAACAGCTTTATTGAGTGTTGCACTGCCTAAATGCCACATACTATCCCAAGTAGATGCTGCTGCAGTAACTGAAGATGTATCGTTAATTGCAGTACCTGCAAATATTCCAAATGCATCACCATGTAATGTATCAAAACCAATGGCTTTACCTAAAACTGGGAAGAATAATGCAGCTAAGACATTAAAGAAGAAAATAACCGCAATAGCCTGGGCCACTTCATCATCATCTGCATCAATGACTGGTGCAGTAGCTGCAATGGCAGAACCACCACAAATAGATGAACCAACACCTACGAGAATAGAAGTATTAGATGGGACATGTAATACTTTTCTTAAAAGCCATGCAATAAGAAGAGATGTAGAAATGGTACAAATAATAATAGGTAATGACTGCTTTCCTGTTTCAAAGATAACACCTAAATTCATACCAAAGCCTAATAAGACGACAGCTGTCTGCAGGATGATCTTAGAAGTCCATTTGATTCCTGGTGCTGCTTTACCTTTTTCTTTCCAAAACATTGTAATAATCATACCTGCAAGAATTGAGATGACTGCCCCACCGATAACTGGGAATTGTTTTCCTAGTAACCATGATGGAATCGCAATAATCAAACATACAAGTATGCCATATATATTCTTTTTAATAGTTTCCATGATTTACCTACTTTCTTTAAATGTGTGCTCATTATATCACTTGACTATAATAATTTTAAATTATATATTTCTATCGAACTATAAATATATATTATGGATAAGGTGATTATATGTTAGATTATCGTATTAATACTTTCTTGAAGGTGTGTGAAACACTTAACTATACACTTGCAGCAAAAGAACTGCATATTACTCAGCCAGCTGTTTCACAGCATATTCATTATTTAGAAGAAGAATATGAAACTACACTATTTGTATATTCAAATAAGCAGTTATCTTTAACACGTTCTGGAGAGATTTTAAGGAAATATCTGATGACTATGCAGAATGATGAAAAGAATATTATTAAAGAGATGAAAAGCAGTGAAACTACCATAGAGACATTATCCATTGGTGTGACTATGACAATTGGTGAGTATGCGATAGTTGATAGATTGGCTGATTTTATTAAACATCATCGTGAAATAAATCTACATCTTCATTATGGTAATACAGCAGAATTATTAAAATTATTAGATCAAGGTATGATCCATATGGCTATTGTGGAAGGAAACTATCCTAAAGAGAAGTATAGTCATAAAAAATACAGCACAGAGGATTATATTGCGGTCTGTGCTGCATCACATGAATTCAAGATTACACCTCATACTTTATATGATCTTCTTGATGAAAGACTTCTTGTACGAGAACAAGGTTCTGGTACAAGACATATTCTTGAAGAAAGTCTAAGAGTACGTGGTTTGTCTATTTCTGATTTTATACATTATACGCAGATAGAAAATATGCATACAATCATCAGTTTGACTAAGAAAGATTGTGGTATTTCTTTTATGTACAAGACTGCAGTTAAAGAAGAATTACAGCAAGGTGTATTAAAAGAAATCATATTAGATGATTTCAAACTCCAGCATAATTTTGAATTCATCTGGGAAAAGGATAGTCTGTTTACTGAGAAGTATATTTCTATCAGTGAAGAGTTTTTACATGATACGTTTGAGTAGTTTGAATTTCCTATCACTAAATGGGGCATATCGTAATGGTACATCAATAAGTGTAGTATTTTTAACAATGCCTTTTTGATGACTGAAGGTATCAAAATCAAATTTTCCATGATAATGTCCCATACCGCTGTTCCCTACACCACCAAAAGGGAGATGATGGTTGGTGATATGTAAGACGACATCGTTGACACAGCCTCCTCCAAAAGAGAGGCTTTTTAATATTTTGTCCGCATTCTTTTGAAAGAAGATATAACATGCTAAAGGTTTTTCTCTTTGTTTGATTGTATAAAGTACTTGATCTAGATCATCATATTCAATAATTGGGAAAAGAGGTCCAAATATTTCATCCTGCATGATTTCATGATTAAAGTATGCATCAGGCATCAGTGTAGGTTCAATCTTTAATGTATGATCATTACTTCTTCCACCAATGATATTGTCTTCAGTTTTAATTAATCCAAGCAGTCTTTCATAGTGGTGATGATTGATTGTTTTAGGGTAATCATCATTATTCATTGCATCTGCGACTTTGATATTTATTAAAAAAATCTGACTTCTATGAAAATAAAAATCAGATTTTTATACGCATATGTTTCACTTCTTTCTACAATGGAAATATACCATTGATCCATCAATATGTATATCTATGATTTGATAGAATTTCTGAAGAGTATTTCTAAGTTCTTCTTCAGTCTGGAATGGAGGAGTAAACCATCCTATCTTTGAAAGAATATTTTTGACAAGCCAATCTGTTCGTTTAGATTTACCTTTAATATAGAAGCAGGCTATGAAATCACCGCCTGGTTTCAATACACGATATGTTTCTTGAATTGCTTTTAGTTTATCAGGAAAGGCATGGAATCCATTCATAGATAATACTATATCAAATGTTTCATCTTTCATCGGTAAGTTTCCTACATCTCCTTGAATACATTGTATATGTGTATGACCAGAGAGTCTTGTTTTAGCTTGTTCAAGCATATCACTACTATAATCAAGACAAGTAATATGTGCATTCTTTAACGAAATCCACTTATTCTTTGTGAATACAGCTGTTCCTACTGGAACATCAAGAAGAGAGCCTGAAAAATCATCAGGAATATAAGAAAGTACTTTTTGTGCTATCACATTATCATCAGTACCACTCCAAAATAGTTTTATATAGAGTTTACTGAAAACATTGCCTTGAGTTAAAACATCATCATATATAGTTTTTGATGATTCATAGGCATCTTTTATTTTGTCTTTCATATTAATTCTCCATTCGTATTCTTCCATTCTGCAATGGCATTTCTTATACGTTAATCTATCTCCAAATGACTCTCACGATATTCTTTTGGATGTTGTATTACAACTTTAAATGCGATTTTACTAACATAATAGAACCTACAGAGAGCATCATTTTTAGATTCTCCTTCAACAAGCCATTCTTTACAGATATCTTATGAATTTACTCTATACGCTCTAATGGATAATATTGAAAAGTCTGAATCTATTTTACATTCCAATAAACGCCATAAAAGCTACCAGTTGTGAAAAACTTATAACTATTTGCATTTCAATTACACGACAAATGATAAATAGGGTAATCGATCCGTCTTAATAATCTCTTCCAACATTCTAGCAAAACCTTCTGGATCACGAATTTGGAACTGGATATGATTGAATCCCTCAAAAACTGGAAAGTTACCATATAAATAAGTCTCCATCATGGCATTTCTATATTTAAAATGATCTTCTACACTTCCAAATTCCCAGAATGTATGTTTCTGTAATTCTTCTGGTAATTTTGGGAAAGGTTTATCTTCTAGACTATCTGCCATCTGTTTTCTCAGATTACTATATGTCAGATTCTTCCCTGCTTTTATAAAGTAAGGCTTAATCTTATCATCATCACACCACATGATTTTCTTGAGAGTTTTTCCTTTTGACCAGTACAGGCTTTTCATTGTCACATATAAGAATGGAACCATAATTCTGCGTGTCAACTTGCCAATCTGTGCAAATTGCCCACCGTCAAAAAATGCATGTCTTATAGGTATTTCTGCATTTGTTATAAATGCCATGGCTAAATCTGCACCAATAGAAGAGGCCACTATAAGTTCTATTTCTTTGATTCCTTGTTTTTCTAGAAATCCTGCTACTTGTTGTACTTCATCTTTCTTGTTGCAGTATTTCTGTCCTGAACAATACACTGTTGAAGTTGGCATAATACAATAATATTTATCAGCCAATTTCTCAGCAACTGGCATGCTGCTTTCCCCAGTTACGCCCATTGCATGAAAGAAAAGAACAACAGGGTTTAATTTGTTCCCTAAAGTCTTGAATTCCATATTCTCACCTTTTTTCTACTTTTCAATCTTCCATTTTGCAATCGCATTTCTTACATGTTGATCTATATCCAAACGTGTTTCTTGACATTCTTTTGGATGTTTCTTTGCAGACTGAAATGCGATTTTTACAAATAGACCAGAACCAACAGGAAGCATCATCTTTAACATGCTTTCAGGAAATACAAAATGCGTACCATGTTCATAAACAATAGCTTCTACCTTACATTTGTGTGGTCGTTCTTGTAGACGCATTTTCATGCGTCTAATATATTTTGCGGTATCCCATAACACATCATCTTTTGCGCCGATGAGTAATAGTGTTCCTTGAATATTCTCTATTTTGATTGTTTCATCTTCAGTAATAGGATGTGCTATTTCAGAATCATCGAACAACTTTTTTGAATTGATCATATCACCAGTACGTTTTGTTTCTTGCTCAATAACATGCCAATACTCAGGATGTTTATAACAAAATGGCATATAGGGAAGTGGTTCTCCTCTATAGGAAAATAAAGATTCTCCTTCAATGGGCCATTCTCTACAGCCATCTTTTTTCCCTTGCATAAATCCCTGCCAGATAAAATCACTTGGAGTCAAACCAATTGTGAGTGTGATATCTTTAAAATAAGAAGCAGCTGTTAAAGCGAGAGTTCCTGTAGTGGATGCCCCAACAATCCCTATCTTCTTATTACCTGATGCTTTTAACCAGCTGATGGCTTTCTCTATACGTTCTAATGGATAATTATGATGACCATAATCCTTTTTAGCAGGAGACATGGTAATCACATTTAAACCAAGCTTATGAAGCCATTTTACAGAAGTACGGGCTAAATAGTCTTCTGAGTCATCACCAATCATCGCTATCATTGCACAGTCTGATTCTTTTTTACACTGCCAGTAAACACCATAGAACCCATCCTTTTCTGTATAAAAATGTCTTTTATTCATTATAATCATCTCCTTATCAGCTATGTTTCTCTAATACGATTATTTTATTAGATACATGAGAAACAAAAGGAATCTTACCTAAAACACGATATATAGGCATCAATTGCTTCATTCCTTCTACAAGACTTACTTCTTTTAGAAAAGAAAATGAAGGGATAATTTTTTCTAGTTCTTTGCCATTCTTTATACCCCATGTAAATTCAGCGTGACTACCTTCTATAGACTTTTCTTTAATATGCTTCACCATAAAAGGTGACATCACTTCAACCATTATTGTGACATTTGAAAACGCATGTTCGATAATACAAAAGATTTTCTTAATATCATCTTCAGTTAAATACATAGTCAGCCCTTCTATGATTACTAGAACGTCTTCTCCTTCATAGTGAATAGTATCTGTATAAGTTTCATCCATAGCTGACTTCGCGATTTGGTAGATAGGTTCTGTTTCTATTAAAAACTGTTTTCTTATATTCATCGTTTCAGGTAAATCTAGATTATACCAGTGTCTATATTTTCCTTTCATACGATAACATCTTGTATCAAGACCACATGCAATATTAAGCACAATAGTATTCCTATGTTTATCTAAATATTCCTCTACCATCTTATCTAATACAATCGTTCTTGCAATCACACCAGAATACATTGTTTTATCTTGATCTGCCTGAGAGAAGTCATAATCTAATTGTTTGACTATTGATACAGCCATTTCATCTTTGATTTTAGGATTCTTTTGACTCGTTTCTTTGGCACGTGCATAAAGAGTCTGAATCATTGTCTCTGGTACACCTTTTACATTTATTTTCATTTTGAATCACCTTCTTTTCTTACAACACAATGAAGACGCATTCCTTTACGTATTTCAAACTTTTCTACTTTTAATCCTGCTTCCTTGCAGCATTTATAAACAAGATTTCTTGTAGGAACCTGAACATCTCCATGACCACATAAGTTTGCGAGAGGCATTTCAAATGTATTCATGAGCCATACAAGTAACTTATTATCACTTGTGCAATCTCTTAGTATTAATCTCCCATTTGGACGTAAACATCTTTTTACACTGTTGAAAAATGCCTGAGGATTAGGATAATGGTGAAAACTCATAGAACAGATGATGACATCAAACAAGTTATCATCAAAAGGAAAATTCTCACAATCACCTACCACAAACATTGCATGAGGAATATTCTTCTTTTTAGCCTGTTCAATCATGGCAGGAGTAAGATCTAGACCTGTATAGCGCTTATTAGGATATTTTTCTGATAGTAAAGAAATCATAGGTGCAGTTCCACATCCTGCATCAAGTAGATCCATAAAAGTTTCTTTTTCAATTTCTTCTAGAATATCGGGATAATCTTTCTTACACATTTCATAGATACCTGCATGATTGCCTTCATATCTTCCGGCTGCTTTAGTAAATTCTTTGATTGATAGTTGTTTATATTCTTCATTTGTCATATTCATAATCTCCATTTCTTAATATAAGAATAAAATTGTCTATGTAGTTCTCTCATTTCATCTGGTGCTTTCATCGCATGCTGATACATGAATTTTTCTCCAAAATTGCTTTTGAAAGTTTGAGACAAAATATATGTGAGTAGAGATGTTGGTAAGTAGCGGAATATATGCATCTTAATTGGTGATAAGGTGTTGATATTTTTGTATAAAATATGAAATTATCTTTAAGCTGACGAGCTGTTCTTCTCATCACCACTTTATCCTGTCCTACAGATTCGGGATTTTCTGTTTGATAATAAGCATCTGCAAGAGTTACAACCATTCCAAGGTGACATAACTGTCATATATGCATATCTTTCACCTGTTGGAAAGGTATATGCGCATGTTTCAATATTTGTGAGAGCTGTTCTGTTCTTTTTGTTTTCTTTCCTGATATTTCAGAAAAAGTAGTAGGTTGTATAAGTCTTGGAGTAAGTGCTGCATCAAGTATATCATTTGTGATAGTGCCTCCAGCACCAGGAAAAGCAGGTAATATTCTTCCTTTTCCCACAATACTTTTCCATTTTTCATAATTATCTAGTGAATTAACCATTGTAACGATAGTTTTACTTTTATTTGATTTCAATTCTGTAAGAGCTTGATAGAGTTGATTTTCTCTGACAGTCAAAAAAATAAAATCATATATATCATTATCATGTAATTGATCAAGAACCCTGACATCTATTTTCTTGATAAGATTGTTCTTCTTATAAAGCAGTCCTTGATTCTGAAGTATATCGAGTCTATGTCCCCTTGCATAAATAGTTGTATCATAACCCGCTTCTTTAAATAAAACAGCGTATAAAGAACCAATAACCCCTGCACCATATATAAGTATTCTCATGAAAACAACACCCTCTTTACTAAAGTTAGAACATGCTAACCTATATTTTTAAATTTAACCGTGTAATAGAGACATACACGGTTTTTTCTATGCCATAAGTATAGCACTTAGAACACTATATCACAATTCATATAGATGATTTTGTTAGTTGTGGCTAATATAAAAGCATGAACATCAAGTGTCCATGCTCATGATTCTTCATCTAATTGTCTTAATGTCTGTCATTTTTCATTTTTCCCTTCAATATACCTGCCTTATACATGAGAACCTAGATCATAGGCTTCTTTAAGTTTATCATTGCCAGAAATAGCACCGCTATCAGACACACCACCAGCAAGTACTGTGCCTTTAATGGATGTCTTTTCAAAGCACTCAATCCAGCCATTAAGTCCAGTAATAGCTTTTTCAAAGACTTCATCTCCTTCTTCTGCAGCTGTCGCAAGAAGATAGACATCTCTAAATTTATAATCTTTAGAATACATTGAATTGAGACGATCAATAAGAGTTTTCATCTGACCACTCATTTCATAATAATAGATAGGTGTAGCCCATACAACAACATCAGCATTAATCACACTATTCATGATATCAGCTACATCATCCTTAATAACACAATGTCCCGTTTTCTGGCATGCAAGACATCCAATACAGAAACGAATATCTTTATTCTTAAGTGAGATAAATTCTACATCATTTCCAGTGTCTTTTGCTCCTTCCACAAAACTTTTCGCAAGTAATTCTGAATTACTGTTTGTTCTTAAACTTGTTGATAATACAACGACCTTTTTACTCATAATACCCTTTCCTTTCCTATAAGAATATCTTAAAGGCTGAAGTGTACTTTAAAGCAAGAAAATAATTATTTCTTTTGAAGTGTTTTACCTAATAGTTCTCCTATGACAGCAATCATAGAATAACTTATAATATAGACCCAAGCTGAAGTATTGTAGTAGATAAATAATGTAGGAACAAACAATATTGCGACAACAAGAGGATAGATGAAATCAAATGTATTTCTTAAGCCATAGATTAGAGAAGTAATGAGCGTAATCAAAGGAATGACAATCAATAGAATAGTCATGCCACTTCCTGTATCCTTTATCATCATTGGAACGAGATAAAAGGCAATGAAAATAATGAAATAATAGGTCCAGTTCTTTTTGATTTTCTCCATAAACATTTCCTCCCTGTAGTATATAGCCGGTTAGAACATCTGTAATATACAAATTAACGTGATTTCTTCTTGAAATAGAAGGCACCAATGATACATAGGACTATTCCAATCACAAAAGGAATAGCATACAAATAAGCAATACTTGCTGGTGCACTATTTCCTGCCATTTTAATCTTCCATTCCATATCACAATAGTTATACGCAACAATAGCACACATAATATGGGATAGAATTAATGCAATTAATAAGCACAAACGATATAAGAATTCCTCCTTTAATTCATTATATAGTAAAAGCAATAGGATTACACTATCGCCCTCATTATTTCTATTTTTTCTTATATATACGAATCATGAGAGGTGCTTCAACTAATAACATCGCAATCCATCCAATCAAATAAGAATAAGGTAATGCTTCTATTCCAAAGTTCCATAATAGAATCATAGGCAAAGCGGCAATTACTCTTACTCCCATATTAGTAAAGCTTGAAAGTAATGTGACATTGAGGTCTCCAATTCCTCTAAAGAATCCTTGGATGGCGTTAGTAAATGCGGGAAGAATATACATCACTGCAATGAGATGAAGATAAGTAACACCATGACCTATAACTTCTTCATCTTTTACAAATAGAGACATAAGTTCTCTTGCGAATAATAGACATATAATCATTACCACAATAGAAAAGACGATTTCTAATATTAAGCCACAGCGAAATCCTTCTTTCATACGATCATCTTTACCTGCACCTTTATTTTGAGCCATGAGTGCAGTCATCGCATGTGCTATATTCTGTTCTGGAAAAATCGCAAAGTCGTCGATTCTATTGACTACCGCAAAAGCTGCAGCGACAGAAACCCCCATTGTGTTAACTAGTGCTTGTATCGCAATTTTACCCATCTGTACTGTTGCCTGCTGCATCGCAGATGCCCATCCATAAGCTACTGTTTTCTTTAAATATTTTGAATCAAAGATCAGCCATTTCTTTCCAAGTCTTAATATAGGTACTTTCTTTTGAATATAGATTACACAGAATAAACAGCATAATGCTTCACTGAGTACTGTAGAAATGGCACAGCCATTACTTCCTGCCTTTAAGACTATCACAAAAAATAAATCACCAAATATATTTAATACAGCACTGATTATTAAGAAATAAAGTGGTGATGCACTGTCACCTAGAGCTCTTAGTGTACTAGAGAAGAAGTTATAAAGAAATGTAAACATGAGACCAAAGAATATAATACGCATATATTCTGTTGTCATCGTAAATATGGATGCATCAACCTGCAACAACATTAATATAGGTTTCGCAAAAACTAGACAGATGACTGTAAGTATAAAAGAGAATATAACACCTGAGATCATTGTTGTACTGATTTGTCTTTCTAACGCTTTATAATTCTTCGCACCATATTGAATCCCCATAAGAATACTGGCACCCATACATAATCCATTTAAGAACAATATCATAAGTGTACTGATTGGATTACAGATTCCTACTGCAGCGAGAGCTTCTTTCCCTACAAACTGCCCTACTATAATACTGTCTACTGCATTATAGGTCATCTGAAATAAGTTGCCAAGTACGAGTGGAACTGTGAAAGTGATTAAAATGGGCATAACTTTGCCTGTAGTTAAGTCTTTCGTCATATCATTAAATCCCCCCATTAATGAACAGTAATAATATTACTCATAATTGAAACTATTTCAAGAAATACGAAAACGAAAGAAAACGAGATTTAATGTAATCTCGTTCTAGATCATATATTTATTATTCTAATGTAAGTAATAATGCCATCTTGAATCGTTTAGATGCTTTGACTGCATGCATGCCACCCTTCGCAAAACAGAAGTTTTCTCCTGCTTTAATGACATGGTCTTTACCTTCATAGCTGATGATACCTTCACCATCTAATGCGAAGATGATGGCTTCTCCTGGTGCTGCATGTTCAGTAAGTCCTGTTCCTTCATCAAATGCCATCATTACAAATTTCATTTTCTCATTATGTACAATATCCATATTGATGATTTTACCTTCTGAATAAGGTAATAGTTCTGCGAGTTTAAATACTTCTCCTGGTTTAATCATTTCATTCATAATATCTGTTCTCCTTATTAATGTTTCTGTATATATGACACCATCTTTAGTTCTTATACCTATAGGTGTATCAGTGAAAGTGATAATACTTTCATTTTCTTTGACTACTTTATTATAGCCGTTATTTCCATAGACTTCCATCTGTCCTTTTAAAACACAAATCATCTTATAATAAGGATAGATCTCAGCGCTGATATCTGTGTTTCTTGCAAGAGAGAAACAAATCAATATTTCATTCAATGTTTTAGAAGTGGTACAGCCTGGTATTGGCTGGTTATCTTGTGTGATAGAGAAAACTTCTCCTACTTTTTCATTCATATTTAACTCCTTTGTTTGATTGGATGTCTAATGACTGTTTTCCATTTTTCTGGTGCAACTCTTCTTGCATCAGATAGATATATTTCATGATGCAGTCTTTCTTTTGTGAGATCATTCATATATCCATTTTCTTCTAGATATTTATCCATAAGTCTAACAGAAGCTGCTTCATTATCAAAAGGACCGATATGCATCATCTGTACACATAATCCCTCATCAATAGTAATAAATTCTGCACAAGAACAATCCATCTTCTTCTTAATAGATGCCATTTCTACTGCCCAATCAAAATCTTTTTTTGTAATAAAGTCTGGTAAACGAATGACAGAAATCCAATGAAAACTAGATTTATTAGTATAATCTATCTCTTCAATATCATCCTGCCACCAGAAACCTTCTAGAGGAGGAACCACATATTCAAAGAATCCTTCTATCTTATAATCTGTTTTATAACTCATCTTGAGTGTATAAGCGACTGCATATAATACGCCTATTGCTTTCTGATAATCACCACCTTCCTCGTTTGGATCACCTTTTCCTCTTACCGCAATATAGTTTGCACGAGGCACAGTGATTATCATAGGTTTATTTTTTGGCATATAGAATTCTTTATATTCTTTCTTAAAATCAAAAGCCATATGTAACCTCCCATTAATCAATATTGAAAAAATCTAGAACATCTTTATAAACTATTTCTTTATCTATTTCATTAAGTAGTTCATGCCTTTTACCTGTATACAGTTTACTCTTGATATTTTCATAACCTACTTCTTTTAAGAACTCTTCTAATTCATTGAACTTCTCTTTACCTTGAATGACTGGATCATCAACACCTGCAATTAAGAATATAGGTAAAGAACTGTTTTGTGGATTCCAATCTTCTTTGATGAAAACTGATTTTAATAGTTGGAAAAGATTTATAAAGCCACTCGTTGTAAAAGTAAACCCACATAGAGGATCGTTATTATATGAAGACACAGTCTCTAAATTAGAACAGATCCATTCATTTTCAGTTTTATAGCCTTTGTTGTAGTATCCTACAGATAATTTATTCAGAATCTTATTAGGTTTATGTTCTTCATAAAATGATCCGGTAAGTTTTCCTACAAATAGTGCTACATCAACAAGTTTATTTTCTGTAGGTGGACCACATAATACAATCTTTTCAATATGAGTATCGTATTTTTTTAGATAATTTCTAGAAACCAAAGTCCCCATACTATGACTAAATATAGATATATTTAATGTAGGATATTTATCTTTTAGATATTCTGTGACAAGATAGGCATCATCTACAATGTAAGAAATATCATTTGTATAGAAGTATCCTAAATGAGATTTATCTTTTACACTTGCACCATGTCCTCGATGATCATGAATAGCACAGATATAGCCTTGTTTGACTAAATAATTCATAAAGTCATAGTAGCGTTCTTTATGTTCTGACATACCATGTATTAACTGAATAATACCGACAGGTTCTCCTTCTGGTTCAATAATAGCAAGTTCCAGTGGTAATTGATCTCTTTTTGATATAAGTGTTTCAATTATCATATGTATTTACCTCGTTTCAATTATTTTTTAACTCAAATCAATAATAACCGATTATTATGAACTTTAGATGATGTTGCTAAATATGAAGTGTCATTCTTATAATTCCTAAAATAAGCAAATGTACTGGATAGAAGAAGTAGTTAAATAATTTATTCTGTCTCCCTCTTTCACCGTTATAAGTCAGATTCAAACCAAATCCAAGCAATGCCCATGGTTCCTTGAACATCGAAGCATAACAGAATGGTATAGAATAGATATACTTATCATGAAAGAGATACATGAAATATCCAATAAGTACGGCATGATGTTCATAATCTAATCCTAGATTCATAGCGACAAAACACATAACTGCGACAATGAGGATGGATACAACATACCATAATGGTTTATTCAACTTATTTTTCAATACATCTATCACCCATATAATGGCAAGTACAAATGAAAGTGTAAACATGATATTGTTCCAGTTGGGTTCAAAGAACACAGCTGATGTACACATATCAAATGGAACTTCAGAGATGATTCCAAACAGTAAAAGAGTTCCTAAGTATTTATATTTGTTTCTTGTATGAAAGTACCCTTCTATTAAAAGAAAGATAAATATAGGAAATGCGATTCTACCTATTATATCAAATAGATCACTTATTCTATTTAACATCCCACCATCTAGATTAGGATAGATGATTGCTTTATTGAGATGATCAATTAACATTGAGGCAAATGCGATATATTTTAACTGCGCCCCTGAGAATATCTTGATTCTCTCTTTTATATTATTCATATATCTCATCCTTTCTTTTTTATTATAACATAAAAGGCTGATTCATAAAGGAATCAGCACCTATATGCTAGTATTTTACTCTTTCTATTATATAAGGACTAAAGTCTATCCCACTCTTACGGTCAATGAATGTATTGCAGTTGATATTCAAATCTAATAATTCATGTTTATCAACTCTTACTCTTAGTCCCAAATCTCTGCTTAATGAGTTTGCTGGGATAAGTAATACAATGAGTTCCATTGTTTCATTATTGTTGAGGATCATCCACCAATCTTCATTAAGTAGATGTGTTTGAGAATTCGCCCAGAATTCATTCTTATCTTGAAATTTTTTCGCATAAGTGGGTTTATTCACTTCTGATTATTATGGCGAAGCTGACCAAGAATTCCGATTTAGCCTGATCATTAATTCC
>ERZ1026844.1447-NODE-1447-length-14505-cov-8.935571_pt1 | contig 14505 bp, 8 predicted proteins | sample MGYA00380152_ERZ1026844 | MGnify/ENA primary metagenome ERZ1026844 (study PRJEB33269, sample SAMEA4719788) | human gut metagenome | biome: human-associated habitat; feature: organic feature; material: feces | place: Cameroon | collected 2013-10 ... | reverse complement strand
CAATCTTTCCTGCCCGCGCGTGCTGGAAATCGCGGCCTCCTGCGGCTTCGACTGCCTGTGGGTGTGCGGCGAACACGTCGCGAACGATCCCGCCGTACTGGAGAGTCAGGTGCTGGCGGCCCGGAGTTGCGGCGCGGACCTGATGGTGCGCGTGCCGCGCGGTTCCTACAGCGACCTCGTGAAGCCGCTCGAACTCGATGCGGCGGGCATCATGGTGCCGCATGTGATGTCGAAACGGGATGCGGAAGCGGTCGCGCGGCAGGTCCGCTTCCATCCGCTCGGACGGCGGGCGATCGACGGCGGCAACCGGGACGGCGGATACTGTCTCGCCGATTTCGGCGAATACATCCGCTTCGTGAACCGTAACCGCTTCGTGACCGTGCAGATCGAAGACGCGGAGGCGCTGGAGGAACTCGACGGCATCTGTTCGGTGCCGGGGATCGACATCGTCTTCTTCGGCCCCGGCGACTTCAGCCAGTCGATCGGCAAACCGGGCGAATGCAACGCTCCCGAAGTCGCAGCCGCCCGGAAACGGGTCGCCGCCGCCGCGCTCCGCCACGGCAAGTTCGCCGGAACGGTCGGTTCACCCTCCAGAGTCCGCGAACTGCAACAGGAGGGCTTCCGCTTCATCAATCTCGGCGCCGACGTGCTCGGCCTCGGCAGTTACTGCCGCGAACTGCTCTCAAAAGCCAACATTCCCAACCCGAAGGAGGAGATATCATGAAAAGGAATGTTCTATCTGTTGCCGTATTGATTCCCCGCCCCCTCGCGGCAAGGTGCCGCTGCCGAATAACGGGATGTGCGTCGTCACTTCGTTCCTCCTACTTATCCCGCTGGGGAGCTCTGCTCCCCCGGCCCCTCGTTGTCTCTCCAGTTTCCGCTCTGCGTAAAAGAGAGGGGTTCGGGGGAGAGAAAGCGGCGATAAGCGCCGCATCTCTCCCCGTACCAAACATCCCCAACTTTTCACATACTCCCGGCAAGCTCTCACGCCTCCGCCAATGCTCTGCAAGCGGCAAGCCGGAGCAAAAACGTGAAGTTGTTTTTCCGCAGAAAAGCGGGAAGACAACTTCACGTTATTGCGGATCTTCCTTCCCCGCCGGCCGACCGCGCCTCCGCCTGTCGACCGCCCCGTACCCGGCACCGGCACCTTGCCGGACGCAGGGGGCGCGGGGGGCGGCGGACACGCCCCCCGCATACCGCCGCTTAAGGCCGCTCATCACAAAATTTACGCTGATCGAGCTGCTCGTGGTGATAGCGATCATCGCGATACTGGCGAGCATGCTGCTGCCGGCATTGAATCAGGCGCGCGAAAAGGCCCGCGCGATCCGCTGCACCGGCAATCTGCGCCAGATTCTGCAACTCTGCAACCTCTATACCGGCGATTTCGACGGGCGGCTGCTGGTGCGCTCCACGGTGGACGACCTCGGCCACGCCAGCTGGGCCAAACGGCTTTACTACCGGGGCTATCTGAACGACGGCCAGCTGGCGATCTGCCCGGCGCGGGCGCCTTTCACATTCAGTTTGAAAGATGACGGGGCGATCCAGTTCGTGTACGGCATGCCCCGCAAGCCCGCGGAGTGGCAGCCCTACCTCGGCGATGCGATTGCAAAACCTTCCAATGAAACCCGCGACGATGTGAACGTACTGAACTTCCCGCGGATCAAGGGGAATAAAATGGTGATTGCCGACAGCTTTTCCACCGATACCGCCTTTCTGAAGCAGACCTTTGAATGGGGAACGGGGAGCGCCGCGAACGTTGCGGCGTTCGATCACGCCAACCGGGCCAATATCGGCTGGAGCGACGGCCACGTCTCCTCGATGGGGGCCCGCGAGGTCCGGGAGGAGAGCGGCGACCTGATTACGCACTATGCGCACGGCGGTAAAAAACTGCCGTTCTGACCTGAAGCAATAAAGGAGACTTTTCCATGAAAGCAATTTCCCTGACCGCCTGTACCGTGTTCGCGGCGGCTGCCTTCGCGGCCGCGCCTCCGGCCGGAACCCGGCTCTTCAACGGCGGCCGCGTCGAACCGGTCGGCATGTCGCTGATCGAAACCTCACCCGAACACCTGAATTTCTGCTTCGCCCACCGCTTCCCCGACGGAACCATCTATCTGAACCACTCCTCCGGCATCCATACCGTCACGGAACGGGCCTGCCGCGACTGGTCGCCGGACGACGGTAAGACCTGGCGCAAAACCGTGCCGGAATTCGGCGGCTTCAACGCCTATCTGTCGAAGGACGGCCGCAAATGCAATATCTCCTGCTGGGACGACAAGGTTTCCGACCGTCACACGGTCAAACGGGTGATCCTCGCGCCGGACGGCCGGTCGGTCACGGCGGAGAGTTTTGAACTGGCGCTGCCCTTCCGAAGCACATTCCGGCTGCACCGCGACGTGCTCCGGCTCCGTGACGGGCGGCTGCTGCTGACCGGTTACGGACGCAAGGAAAACGCGCCCAAATTCTTCAGCTTCGTAATCGAATCGAAGGATGACGGCAAAAGCTGGAGCTACCTTTCAACCATTCTCGAAGATCCCGCCGCGCGGATGCCGGAGGGGCCAAACGAGTGCGCCGTGGTCGAACTCTCCGGCGGCGAACTGCTTGCGTATGTCCGGGTCGGCGGCGTGTCGCCGCTGCTGCAGCTCCGTTCCGGCGACGGCGGAAGAAGCTGGAGCGCGCCCGTGGAGATCGCGCCTTTCTCGGTCGCTCCGAGTGCAAAGGTACTTGCTGACGGTACGCTGGCGGTCATCACCGGGAGGCCGAAGCTCTATTTGCTGCTGGACTTCACCGGTACCGGACGCAGCTACCAGCGCTGCACGCTCTACGGCGGCTCCGGCAGCTCCTACGCTTCGATTCTGGAGACCGAACCGAACCGGCTGCTGGTGATCTATGACGAGAGCGATTTCGGTTCGTGGCGCAATCCGGCGCTGTTCAGCCGGATCGTCGCGATGACCCTCGACGTGGTGCGGGACGATGCGAGCCGCCGCCCCGAAACCGACGATCCCGAAGCCGCGAAATACGAGCTTTATTATTCGCCAGCCTCCGGCCTGCTCCCGGAGGACCGGCGCACCTTCCTGCCCGCCAACTACCGTCCCCGCGGGCAGACGGGCAGCGAAGCGTATTATGAAATCAGCCGGATCGCGGAGCGGCCGCACCCGGTTCTCCGTCTCGTCCACCGCGGCATGGATGCGCCGCAGAAATTCGCCCATTTCCACGCACCGCTGCCGCCGGACGCCGGGAAGCTTTCGGCCGGTTTTGAATTCCGGCTGGGCGACGCCGCCGAAAAGAGGCCGCAGTTCGCGATCCGCTTCTGCTTCGAGGGGGAGAGGGAGCTCCCGAACCGGTACGGCTGGATCGGCTTCGGCACGGAAAAGCTCGTGTACCGTTCCGCCGGGAAGCTGAAGGCGGTCCCCTTCGCCGCCGGAACCTCGTTCCACGCCTTCACGCTTGAAGCCGACCGCGCCTCCGGCACTTACCGGCTCTTTCGCAAGGGAGAAAAGCAGCCGCTCTTCACCGCGGAGCTGACGGCGGACCGGGCGGTCAGCCCCGGTTTCACCTGGGGGGACGGCTCCGGCGACGTATTCGGAGCGGCCGACCTCAGCTATCTCGGCTTCAACAGCCGCTGAACCGTCCAACGGGGAGAATTTTCACCATGCAACAGGCCTGGTTCGACTACCTGATCATCCTGCTCTACCTCGCGGCCGTGATCGGCATCGGGGTTTACTTCTCGCGCGGCGAAAAAAGCAGCGAAAACTATCTGCTCGGCGGGCGCAACATGCCGTTCCTGGCAGTCGGCATCGCCTGCATGATGTCGCTGCTCAGCTCGGTCTCCATCGTGATGGTGCCGGGAGAGATCTTCAACAACGGGCTGACGCTGTTCAGCCTCTCCGGCACGGTCGGGCTGCTGCTGGTGATCCCGTGTTATTTGCTGTTCACCCGGTTCTACTTCCGGCTCGGCAGCTTCACGCCGTATGAGTATCTGGAATACCGCTACGATTCGACGGTGCGGGCGGTGGTGGCTTTCTCCGCTTTTTACACCCGCACGATGTATCTGGCGATGGTGCTCTACACCACCGCGAAGATCTTTCAGGCGACCTACGCGTGGCCGCCGTGGTTTTCGATCCTGCTGGTGGGAGTGGTCGGCATCGTCTACACCGTGATGGGCGGCACCAAAGCGGTGGTATGGACCGATGTGCTGCAATTCTTCGTGCTGGCCGGCGGCTTCGCGGTCGTGGTGACGATCCTGTGCGGCCGGATCGACGGCGGAGCGGCTGAAGCGGTGGCGGCGGCATTCCGCGACGGCCACGGCATGCCGCAGTTTTCGCAGCCGGAATTCTACGGCCTCTCCCCCTACGTGCGGCTGCTTTTCTGGCTGCTGCTCTGGGGGGCGGTCGTCACGCCGCTGACCACCTCGTGCAGCGACCAGATCACCATCCAGCGGCTGCTCAGCACCCGGAACTGGAAAGAGGGGTTCAAGTCGCAGTGCGTCGCGACCGTCTCCGGCGTGCTGTTCACCTTCGTGCTGTGGTTCACCGGGCTGGCGATCTACACCTACTACCGGCAGAATCCCGATCCGGCGCTGGGGCCGGGCAGCGGGGACGCCGCATTTTTCCACTTCGTCTCGACGCAGCTGCCGTCGCCGGTGCCGGGACTGTTCATGGCCGCGATGTTGGCCGCGATCATGAGCACCCTGAGCTCCGGCATGAACTCGATGGCGGCGGTGTGGCTCAAGGAGATTCACCAGAAATTCATCAACCGGAACCTCGCACCGTCCGCCGAAGTCACCGTCTCGAAATACGCGACGCTGCTGATCGGGGTGTTCGCGGTCGGCCTTGCGCTGGCGCTGGAGCTCTCCGGCCAGTGGCTGACCCAGTCGGTTTCGGAGGTCGGCACGATCTTCTACCTGATCGGCGCCGCCATCCTGCCCGCTTTCCTGTTCGCGGTGCTGTCGAGCCGCGCCAATGCGAAGCTGATCTGGGGCTACACCGCATTCGCATTCGGCGAAGGCGTTGCGATGAACCTCTGGTATGCGTTGTCGCGTTCCTCCGAACAGGCGTGGCGTCTCGATCCCGCCGCCGGGTTCGGCTGGGCGGGCAAGCTGGATTTCTGCTATGCCGGAATCCCGCTCGCTGCCGGAGCCGCGCTGTTGCTGCCGTATCTGGTTCCGGCGCTGCGGCGGAGGTGGTCCGGCAGGATCACCGCGCTGCTCGGATTGCTGGCGCTCGGCTTCGCGGAGGGGATGCTGGTCTGGTATTTCTACAGCCAGGCGATGGTGCGGGAAGTGCCGCTGGCGCGCAGTTTCGCCTTCTTCCTGCCGATTTCATTTCTCGGAGCTTTCGCAATCCTGTGGTTCTGCCCGAAACAGCCGCGCGAAAAATATCAGGGGCTGACCATCGCCACCCTCGGCCGGCCGCTGCTGATTCCTGCCGCCCGGACTATGGAAATCTCCGCCGCATCCTCGGAAAACGCTTGAATTCCGGCGGAAACATGGTATAGTGACAGGTTGCAACCAACCCGGAAACCATGAGGCTGTATCATGTTGACACTGGAATTCATCGGCCGCCTGCTGCTCGCCGGAGCCCTCGGAGCCGCCATCGGGCTTGAACGCGAATACCGCGCCAAAGTCGCCGGAATGCGCACCCACTTCCTCGTCTCCCTCGGGAGCGCCCTGATCATGATCGTTTCCCAGTGGGGGTTTCAGGATTCCGCCGGAGTCGCCGGAATCCGTCCCGGCGACGCCGCCCGCGTCGCCGCCCAGATCGTCAGCGGCATCGGCTTCATCGGCGCCGGCACCATCATGATGCAGAAACAGGCGGTGCGCGGCCTGACCACTGCCGCCGGTCTCTGGGTCGCCGCCGGAATCGGCATGGCGGTCGGAGGAGGACTCTATGTGCTCGGCCTCGTGACCACGCTGCTCACTCTGATCGGCCTCGAAATCTTCCAATGCATTTTCCGCAATATGAAAACCGAGTGCCTGCAGCTGGTGTTTTCCACCCGCAACCGCAACAACCTGATCAAGATCACCAACGAGTTGAACAACAACGGCTACCGGATCATCAACTGTTCCGTGACCAGCGACCACACCGGCAAGCAGGAGTGGCTTCGCGTGAAGATGTACATCCGGCTCCACGCCCAGAGCGATGAAAACGTTCTGGCCGCGTTTCTGCAGCAGTTCCCCGATATCATGATTGAGAAGATCGAATAGGGAGCGGCAAGGCCGCTTTCGCGGCGCGTACCGGCAGGCCGTAACGCCATCCGCACCTGTTTTGTTGCTGTTCAAGGGAACTGCCGCGCATCTTCCCGGAAGGGTATTGACGCGCGGCGATGAGCGGATTACACCAGGTCGGCGGCGATATTGACGGCTTCGTTCAGCTCGGGATCGAACTGCTTTTTTTCGTCTTTCTCTTTCGTACCGGAATTTTCCCGATAGAGCCGGTCGGCTTCTTCCTGCACCTGCTTTTCGTCCTGATACTCCTTCCAGCGCTTTTCCTCGTTCAGGGAAACTTCCTTCTTATCCTTGTATTTGCGGAAAAGCTCAATCTTGCGGATCAGGCTCTGATACTCCTGACTGGCGGCGATGCGTTTTTCAGAGGCTTCGGCCAGCGCCGGAACTTTCGCGATATGTTCCGGTTTGAACTTCCTGAATTCGACCGGCTTGATCGTATCCCACGGCAAGTGGTTGTCCATGAACATCTCGCCGATTTCCAGCTCTTCGGTCAGCGACGGGAGCTGGATATCCGGCGTGATGCCGAGCTGCTGCACCGAGCCGCCCGCGATCCGGTAGAACATCGCGGTTTCGTAGATCGCGGAGCCGGCCTCGAAATTTTCCCCGATGAATTTCAGGAACCGGTCCAGCTGCATCACATTGAGCACGGTTCCCTTGCCGAAGGTGCGGCTGTCCCCGACCAGAATCGCGCGTTCGCTGTCACGCATCGCCGCCGCGAAGATTTCGGAAGCGGAGGCGGAGAGCTTGCTGGTCAGCACCACCAGCGGGCCGTCGTACGCCAGCCGCGGATCGTTGTCCGACTCCAGATGAACCTCCCGGTCGCCGGAACGGATCTGCACCACCGGACCGGTCGGAATGAACAGCCCGGTCAGCGAAATCGCCTCCGGCAGGCTGCCTCCCCCGTTGCGCCGCAGGTCCATCACCACCGATTCCACCTTCCGCTTTTTGAAATCCTCCAGAATCCGGGCGACGTCGTCGGTACACTTCTTGGCTTTGGAATCCCCGCGGAACTCCGCTTCGTAATCCCGGTAGAAGCTCGGCAGCGTGATCACGCCCACCCTGACCGCTTTGCCGTCGGCGCGTTTGACCTCTTTGACTTCGCCTTTGGCCTCGCTGTCCACCAATGCCACCTTGGCACGGGTCAGGGTGATGTTTTCCGGAACGCCGTTGCGGCCCTTTTCGCCGGGCAGCACGGTCAGGGTCACCTTGGTGTTTTCAGGGCCCCGGATGTACTTCACCGCCTTGGAGACCGGCATGTCGACCACGTCGGTGACCTCGCCGTTTTCCTGGGTCACCGCCACGATCCGGTCCTCCACCTTCAGGCGGCCGTCGAGGGCGGCGGGACCGCCCGGCACGATCGCGACGATCTTGATATAGCCGTCGTCGCTGGTCAGGGTCGCGCCGATTCCGGTCAGCGACAGTTTCATGCTGATCTCCTGATCCTCCTCAAGCTGGGGGGGCAGGTAGTTGGAGTGGGGGCCGTACACCTGCGCCAGCGCGTTCAGATAGAGGCCGAGGATATCCACCTTCTCCCTCTGCATGATATCGTTGTTGATGTCGCGCAGACGGTTGAGCACCTTCTCCTCAGGGGTCTTGGCCTCCCAGATTTTCGCGATTTTGGCGGTTTCGTCCTTGTCTTCTTTTTTCTTTTTTCTGGCGGCGTCGTCCAGCGCCCGGTTGAAAAGCCGGTAGGCCAGCACATCGTTCTTGAGCCGGAGATACCAGAGCTTCTCCAGTTCTTCGCGGTTCGCGGCGCGCGGCAGGTCGCGCCGGTCGGTCACGAACGACTCGTCCTTCGTAAAGTCGAACGGCTTCTTGAGCTGCGCCTCCGCAAACGCCTTGAATTCGTTGTTGCGCGTCTTGTACAGTTCATAGACCCGGAAAGCGAAACTCGAATCGCCGCGCAGCAATGCGGCGCCGAGAGTGTTGCGCACCGGCTCGAACGTTTTCACGTCCTCCTCGGTGAAGTAGATTTTGTTCGGATCAAGCATCTTGAAATACTCGTCGAACAGCTGCGACGACACTTTTTCATCCAGCTGCTGCTGCCGGTAGTGGTTCCGCGAGAGCAGCTGGGCGGTCATCTGGGCGATCAGTTTGAGCTGGCGGTCGCTGTATTCCTGCGGCGCCGCCGCAAGCAGCGGGAACACCATTCCCAGCAGCAGCGCCGACGGTAATATTTTATGCAATATGAAACGTCTCATTTTTTGAATCCGTTGTTGTTTTGGTTGTTGCTTGTTGCGGCAAACGACAACATCTGCCCGAAATGCAATTAAGATAACACAACTGATCCGATTTTAAAAGCAGAAAGCCCGAAGAATGCTTTATTTTTTTACTCCGATGCAGTATATTACCGGAAAGTATGGAATTCATTCACAGCGAGAGCACGATCATGCAGCAGTCAATCCGTCCGGCGCGTACTATTTTCCACACCGGCGATACCGTAACCTTCCGTCTTGACGGCATCCCGGCGGACCGGGACGGAACCGCCGTCGTCCGCACCAACATCGGCCGCGCCGCGATCCGCCGCGCCGAAATCGTCGCGCGCACCGACCAGCATCGCGCGCTCGCCGGCCTCGACTGGCACGACCTGCCGATGAAAGCGGTCGCTCCCGGCGTGGCGGAACTCACGCTGCCCTTCACTGAAATCGGCATATTCGAGGCGAAATGCAGCTTCCTGCCCGCCGACCGTTCGGCGATCCTGTGGCCGGAGGGGGAGAACTTCCGCTTCAAGGTGTGCAGCGCGAACGCGGCGGCGGGCAATACGATCTATTCGGCCTTCGTGCGGCAGTTCGGCGCGAATATGGACAAGGCGGTCTCCGCTCCCGATCCGGAAGAACTCGCCGAACTCGACCGCCGGGGCTATACCGTGATTCCTCCCTCCGGCACATTCCGGGCGCTGAAAAAGCAGCTGGACCATATCTTCAACAAGCTCGGCTGCCGGATTTTGCAGCTGCTGCCGATCCACCCGGCGCCGACCCAGTACGGCCGGATGGGGCGTTACGGCAGCCCTTTCGCGTCGCTGGACTACTTCAACGTCGATCCGGCGCTGGCCGACTTCGACCCGAAGGCGACGCCGCTGGAACAGTTCGGCGAGCTGGTCGACGCGGTCCATGCCCGCAACGGCCGGATTTTTCTCGACATCCCGGTGAACCACACCGGCTGGGCCTCCAAGCTGCAGGGTGAGCACCCGGATTATTTCGTGCGCAAAGCGGACGGCGCCTTTGAAAGTCCCGGCGCGTGGGGCGTGGTCTGGGCGGACCTCTGCAAGCTCGACTACACCGATCCCAAGGTACATCAGCTGATGGCGAAGGTGTTTTTGTTCTGGTGCCGCCGCCACGTGGACGGCTTCCGCTGCGACGCGGGCTACATGCTGCCGGAAGCGGCGTGGAACTACATCGTCGCGCGTGTCCGCGAGGAGTTTCCGGATACCGTGTTCCTGCTCGAAGGACTCGGCGGCCCGCTGAAGGTGCAGGAGCGGCTGCTCGGTTACTCCGGCCTCACCTGGGGCTATTCCGAGCTCTTCCAGAACTACACCCGCGACCAGATCAGCCGCTATTTTCCCTATGTGGACCAATGCAGCGCCCTGTACGGCACACTGGTCAACTTCGCCGAAACCCACGACAACATGCGGTTGGCGGCCTCCGGCAGGGTCTACGCCCGGCTGCGTTTCCTGGTCGCGGCGCTGCTGGCGGAAAACGGCGCGTTCGGCTTTGCGAACGGTGCCGAATTCTTTGCGACCGAGAAGATCGACGTGCACGGCGCGGGAGCACTGAACTGGGGAGCTTCCCCCAATCTGATCGAAGTGATCCGTAAACTCACGCTGCTCAATGCCGACCATCCGGCTTTCCTCGCCGGTTCGCATGTGGAGCTGATCCAGAAGGGGGGCGGCAACGTCCTGGCCGCCCGCCGTACCGCCGCCGACGGCAAAACCCGGGTGCTGGTGCTGCTGAACCTCGACTGCGACCGCGCTGCCGCGGTTCACTGGCCGGTGGCGGATTGCCCCGGGGAAGGAACCGACCTTCTGAGCGGCCGCCGGATTACGTTCCGTCACGAATTCAATGAGCTCAATTATGAGCTTGCTCCCGGCGAAGGGCTCTGCATCGATTTCACGGATTACCGGCTCCCTGATCCGGTTCCGAGCCGCGAGCCCGCGCCGGTCGAACGGCAGCGGGCCGATGCGATGGCCCGGAGCATCCTCGTCGCTCTCGGCGGACTGGAAGCGGGCGGCGCGACGGCGGAGCCGGGCAAGGCGATGCTGGCCGATCCCGTTGCGTTCGCGGCGGCCTCTTCCGGCATCGATCCGGCGCCCGTGACCCGTTACCGGGTCGAATCCGATCCGCACCGCCGGGTGATGCTGCCGCCGGGCGATGTGCTTCTGGTGGAGGGGCACAGCCGGTTCCGGGTGGAAATCCGTCATGGCGACCGCAATCTGCGGCTGGCCGCCAGTCTTCCCTCCGCCGACGGCCGCCATCACCTCGCGATGATCGCGCTGCCGCCCAACCACCTGACCAGCATGATTTCATTGTCGATCCGGCTGACCGTGTTCGAGTCGGAGGAGAAGATCGTGAAAAGTTCCGGGGAACTGGTACAGCTGCCTCAGCCGGACCGCTGCCGCATCCGGCTGGAAAACGGCGCGGTCGAGCATCCGCTCGGCGACCTCTATGCCTTCGCCACCAACCGGTTCGGCGGAATCAGCTACTTTTCGGCGGCGTGGGGAAGACTGACCAGCAAATACGAGGCGATTCTGGCCGCGAACATCAACCGTTCCTATCCGGTGGACCGCCACGTGATGTTCACCCGCTGCCGGGCCTGGCTGGTGGTCAACGGCTACAGCCGGAGCATCGAACTCGATAACCTGATCGCCTTCAACGCACAGCCGGACAACCGGGCGCGGTGGCTCTTCGCGCTCCCCGCCGGTCAGGGCTGCCGGGCAATATTGGAAATCGAAATGGAAGGGGCGTTCAACACCGACGCGGTGCGCTTCCATTTCCGCCGCCACTGTTCCTGCGACCATCCCGGCGAGCTGCCCGATTCGACGCCGGCCAAACTGATTTTGCGCCCCGATCTTGAGGACCGGATCAACCATCAGGTCACCAAGGCGTTCGCCGGTCCGGAGCAGCGCTTCCCGGCCGCGGTCCGCTCCCTTGAGAACGGCTTTGACTTCACTCCCGCCGAGCGTCGGCTCGCGCTGCGCGCCGAAGGCGGCTCGTTCCACAGCCAGCCGGAGTGGTATTATATGGTCGACCTGCCGTCGGAACGCTATTACGGGCTGGAGGACAAGACCGATTTGTTCAGCCCCGGCTATTTCGAATATCATCTGGAAGGTGGTCAGACCGCCATGCTGACTGCTTTCGCCGATGCCGCCGACCGGCCGATCCCGGACGGGATCGAGTGGCCGGAACAACGCGAATATCCCTCCAGCACCGGCCCCGATGAGCTGTTTGAACCCGCGATGCGCCGCTTTGTGGTCAAACGCGACGAATTCAGCACCGTGATCGCCGGTTATCCGTGGTTCCTCGACTGGGGGCGCGACACGCTGATCGCGCTGCGCGGACTCGTGGTCGGAAACTTCAGGCCGGAAGCCGAAGCGATCATCCGCCAGTTCGCGCTCTTTGAACGCAACGGCACGATTCCGAACATGATCCGCGGTCTCGACGACGCGAACCGCGACACCAGCGACGCGCCTCTCTACCTGATCGTCGCAACCCGCGACTATGTGGATGCGGCCGGTTCTGCCGCAATCCTTGACGCCGACTGCGGCGGCCGCACCTTGCGGAACGTGCTTGTGTCGATCGTCGAAAACTACAGGCGCGGCACTCCGAACGGCATTGTGATGGACTCCGACAGCGCGCTGATCTTCAGCCCGTCCCACTTCACATGGATGGATACCAATTTCCCGGCCGGAACACCGCGCGAAGGATACCCGGTCGAAATTCAGGCGCTCTGGTTCGCCGCGCTCGACTTCCTCGGCCGTGAAGAGCCGGAGTACCGCAAACTTTCCAGACGGGTCGCGGCAAGCATCGAGCAGTATTTCTTCCAATTGCCCGGCCGGTGTTCGGACTGTCTCCACGCCCGGCGCGGCGTTCCCGCCCGCGCGGCGGTGCCGGACGACCACATCCGCCCCAACCAGCTGCTCGCCGTCACCCTCGGCGCGGTCACCGATCCGGCCAAATGCCGCCTGATCCTGACCAACTCCGAAGAACTGCTCGTGCCGGGCGGCATCCGCAGCCTCGCGGACCGGCCCGTCGCCTGCCGGCTGCCGGTCGAGCGCAACGGCGTATTGCTGAACGACCCGGAGCACCCCTACCGGGGCCGTTACTGCGGGCCGGAAGATACCTCGCGCAAGGTCGCCTATCACAACGGCACCGTCTGGAGCTGGCCCTTCCCGGCTTACTGCGAGGCGCTCTACCGGCTCGGCGGCGAACCGGTGCGGAAGCGGGCGCTGGCGATTCTGATGTCGGCGGCGGGATATTTTGAAACCGGCGTGATCGGACAGCTCCCCGAAGTGGCGGACGGCGACGCGCCGCACCGGCAGGGCGGTTGTCCGGCACAGGCGTGGAGCGGATCGGAGTTTTTCAGAGTCTATGAGTTGCTCAAGCGTTCTTTATAAAAATCTGTGGCTCGCCGACGGCACCGGCGCTCCGCTGCGCAAATGCGCAGTCCTGACCGAAGGCGCCGAAGTCCGCGCGATTGAACCGGCGATCACCGCCTCCGCCGCCGACCGCACGCTCGATCTGGGCGGACGCATCCTTGCGCCCGGCTTTATCGACGTGCACGGTCACTCCGACTTGTCCATTCTGGCGCGCCCGGAGGGATTCGGCAAGATTTCGCAGGGGGTGGTGTCGGAAATCGCGGGGAACTGCGGACTCTCCGCCTTTCCGGTCACCCGTTTCAACCGCGCCCACCTGAACGAGCTTTACCGTCAGTACGGCGTCGAAATCGACTGGGACGACTACTCCGGCTGGCGCGCCGTCCTCGCCCGGCGCGGCGTGAAGCTCAAGATGCACGCATTGTGCGGCCACAACACGCTGCGCGCCGCGGTCGCGGGATATGAACAGGCCGGGCTTTCCGGCCCCGAGCTCGATGAGATGGCCCGGCTGCTCGACCGGATGCTCGAACAGGGGGCGCCCGGGCTTTCCACCGGTCTCTTGTACGTGCCCGGCAAATTCGCCGACTCCGACGAAATCGTATTCCTGATGAAGCGCCTCGCCGCCCGTGGGGCGCTGTATGCGACCCATTTGCGCAGCGAGGGCAGCGAATTGCTCGAATCCCTCTCGGAAACCGTCGAATGCGCCCGGCGCGCCGGTCTGAACCGCTTGCAGATCAGCCACTTCAAAACCGCCGGGCGCGCAAACTGGTCCAAGCTGGACGCCGCGCTCGCGCTGCTGGAGGCGGCGCGGCAAGACGGCATCGAACTCTCGGTCGACCGCTATCCCTACACCGAGTCGATGACGCAGCTGAGCGTGATCCTGCCCGGAGAATGGGGCGACCTTGACGATGAAACCATTGAGCGCCGTCTCGCCGATCCGGCTGAACAGCAAGCTCTCGAAACCGCCCTCGACGAATCGCGCTCTTCCGAATATTGGAGAACCGTCCGGCTGGTCGGTACCGCCGCCTCCGGCTTTTCCGGCTGCGAAGGCAAAACCCTCGACCGGCTCGCCGCGCAATTCCGGGTGACGGCTCCGGCGCTGGCGGTGAAGCTGCTCTCCGCCGATGCGGCCGGAACCACCGCCGGATTCCGGGGCATGTCCGAAGAAAACCTGCGCCGGATTCTCGCGCTCCCGTGGTGCATGGCCGGAAGCGATGAGAACGCCCGCCCCCTTGATTATTCGATCGGCCGGAGCCATCCGCGCGCCTTCGGTTCCTTGCCGCGTTTCCTGAAGCTGCGGTTCGAGGACGGAGCTTCCATCGAAAGCGCCGTCCGGCAGGTCACCGGCCTGCCCGCCGACACTTTCCGGCTGGCCGGTCAGGGCTACATCGCCGCAGGCCGTCCCGCCGATTTCGCAGTCTTCGATCCCGAAGAACTCGACGGCACCGACGATTTCACCAATCCGCATACCCCCGCCTCCGGCCTGCTCCTTACCGTGATTGACGGCGAAGCCGTCTATCGCCCATAACGGGATTTCGCCTTCGGCGACCAAGGCGCTTCGCCCTTGGAACCCGACCGGCAAGGTGCCGGCGCCGAATACTTAGATCCGGGAAAGGCGGCACGCCTTTCCCTCCGGGAGGGGGAGGCTCTACTGTGGACAGGCAGGCGGGTACCTGAGCGGCACACCGCTCCG